>Ga0079223_10002033_pt1 | contig 12403 bp, 12 predicted proteins | sample Stecom2011_FD_75072 | JGI IMG/M metagenome (GOLD analysis project Ga0079223, IMG submission 75072) | Agricultural soil microbial communities from Utah to study Nitrogen management - Steer compost 2011 | ecosystem: Environmental > Terrestrial > Soil > Agricultural land | place: USA: Utah...
AAGGATACGATTTGGCACCTGAGTTTATGGAAGGAGTTGCCTATGAACCCGATCAGAAGAAAGCATTTGAAAATGCAGATTTTATCTATGCCAAAAACTGGGCAAGCTACAGCGATTATGGCAAAATATTGTGCGAAGATAGAAGTTGGACGGTGGATGAAGCGAAGATGGCATTGACCAACAACGGAAAATTCATGCACTGTTTACCTGTCAGACGCAACATGATTGTTACGGATGCAGTGATCGACAGTCCCAATTCTATAGTTGTGGAAGAAGCTGCCAACAGAGTAGTTTCAGCACAAGTGGTATTAAAGCGAATGCTTCAAACCATTGCAGAAGACGTAGATTGGTAAGCAATAGATGATGAAATTAAGACCTATAGGAATAGTTATACTTTGAAAAGTATAGAAATAGACCCCTAAATCCCCTCGTATGTTTGTATAAAAATTAAAGCTTGCACAAATGTAATGATAAAAAGGTAAGTTTAAATATCTAATAGAAAAGGAAAGCATGGGAATAGCAGAGTTCCCCTAGATAACATTTTATGTATATCGTCCTTTAGATTTTGCACCCATGTTTTTCTCTTTTGAGTCTGAATAGTATCTAAGAAATAAACCAAGTTGTTTATATTCAGCATATTTTACGAGGAAAGACGGGGAAGAGAATTTTCTTTTCATAAAAAATATTTAAATGAATAAAAGAGTTTTAGTTGTAGGTGTAGACATTTCAAAAGATGATTTTCATGTTTGCATAAAAGAAAAAATCATTGACAGCAATGTTAAAATTAAAGGAACTCGAAGCTTTAGTAATAATAGTAAAGGGTTTATTGAATTAATGGAATGGGTTTCAAAACGCACACTTCCTAACAGTAGCGTATTATATATTATGGAAGCTACTGGCACCTACTTTGAGAATCTGGCTTATTATTTACACGAAAAAGGATGTTTGGTATCAGTAGTGTTGGCCAATAAGATTATGCATTACGCAAAGAGTTTGAACTTAAAAACTAAAACAGACAAGGTTGATGCGGCAATGATTGCCGGGATTGGTATAGAGCGGGATTTCCCTAAATGGAAACCAATGTCAAAGAATTTTAAAGAGCTGAGAGATCTATGTCGTGAAATGCTTTCATTGAAAAAAGAACGATCCAGAGCTAAATGCCAATTGCACGCTATGGAGTATTCACATGAGAAAACAGTTAGCGTACTTAAAATAAAAAAGAACCAAATTGAATTTTATGAGAACTCTATTAAAGAAATAGAATTTGAAATAAAAAGAATTGTTGATGCAGATTCAGACCTTAAAGCACGTATTGATAAAATAGCAACAGTCAAAGGCCTCGGGCTAATTACCATTGTTATTGTGCTTTGTGAGACAAATGGATTTGAGTTATTTAATAACATTAGACAGGTTGTAAGTTATTCTGGATTAGACATACAGATGAAAGAGTCTGGTAATTTTAAAGGTAAAACCAGGATATCGAAAAAAGGAAATGTTAGAATCAGGCAATGCCTATTTATGCCAGCTCTAACAGCAACAATGCACAATGAAAAGATTAAATCACTTTATGAACGTATTAATGAAAGAAATCCTGACATAAAAAAGAAAGGTGTTGTCGCTGGAATGAGAAAACTATTAATCCTGATCTTTGTATTATGGAAAAAGAACGAAGAATATGACCCTCAATACCAATGGAGTTAGCGACTTCGGGTAATGATGAGACTAAGCCTTCTTTTGGTCATTTTGCGGAGCAAAAAACGGGGCCGAAGCCCCGCACTAGATAGACTTCGGTACAATGAATCGACTGAAGCCTTCTTTTGGTCTCAACAAAGTTACAAAAAAAGTAAAGAAAAATGTGTGCTATTTTGGAATTTACCATAGTATCTGAAGGGGACTGATGGGCTTTGCAATGATTGGCTTTTATCTTACTCTGAAATAGGTTTACTAGAATGTTTGAATTTAGGGTATTGCCCCCTTCAGGGGGTTGGGGGTGATTCATTAAGAAAGGAATTTTGAAGGATGGATAGTTGTTTTTGCATATCATTGTAGACTCTTTTAGACTGGCACAGTTTGACCGATAAAGGTGGCATGGGCAAACCGAAATAGCCAATTCTATACTTAGAAAAGTAAAATAGCACACTAGATATGAGAGAATATCATGCATGATAATATTTTTTTCATGCTTGATAATAAAAATAACATGCTTGATAATTTATTTTTCACACTTGGTTTTGTAAGCCGCTTGGGGAGCGGGGTTGGAAGGGTGGAAAAGTAAGTATAAAAAAAGGGTTAGACTTTATGAAAGGCTAACCCTTGTTGATTTTAACTGACTAGCCTTTATGATTGAAAGCTACTTTCAATTAACATTTTTGTTTCTTCAATATGTGCTTTTGAAGATGCTCCAAATAGAACAGACTCTATTTTAGGAAATTTTGATAAATACTCAATGGCCTCCTTTGGTCTTAATGCCCCTGCAGCAAGTACTTGCATAGCAACAGGACGAAAAGTTTTTTCTTTTAAATACTGTTCATACAATCCAATACCACCCGACATTCTAAATCCGATTTTATTAATTGAACTACAAATAATAGGATTTTCAATACCCACAGATTCCAGAGCATCTAATAATTTAGGCATATTCATAGTAATATAACCTGGCTCTGCATCGTATTTCCTTTTTATATAAGCATGGTATTGAGCAAAAACTTCATACATTCCCATTCCCAACACCATATCGACCAGTACATTTTGAATGAATATTACAGGAGTTTTCACTCCCTTAAACATTTTCATTTCAGCGTCAATCAACATTTCCATCAGTTTGGAAAAATCTTTATTTAAAACGGCCAACCCGCCCTTTGCGGCAAAACTGAATAAATTGCCAGGTACATATTCTTTAATAGTTCCAATAATACCTAACTCGGTTACCGCATTCGCATATTTATGAGCATAAGGCATACTGGGGAAAATATTGAAATCCTGATAACGAGGTTTATTCTTACGCATGATTTCGGTTATTTCTCCAATTCGATCATGGGTTGTACACATAAAAGTATTAATCCCTAAATCAATGGCTTGATCCAAAACATACATGATAGATTTTGTATCTTTAAATCGCATAGATTGCTGACGTGATTTTTCATCTGATAAATGATTCACAGCGAAAAACTGATTATCTCCAAATAATACTCTATCCATTTTCATAATTTTGAGTCATTAATAAGCATTTGACTAACCTTATCAGTATAAAGGGCTTGCTCAAAGGTGTTAATCTCACCCTGTTTATTGTTCTTTATATTGTCGATAAAGTAGTCAATTTGAGCTGAGTACTCCTCCCCTCTTAAATAGAAATTGACTGGCAATGCCAGTTCTGTAATATATTTAATACTCCAGCCCTTTGCCAATCCTTCTTTCTTATTTTCCTCCTTTAAATAGATCTTTATTTCAGTCGCATCACATATAATTTTACCTTTTGATCCTATAACCATCAAACTGGTGGACATTTTCCTATAAGTTTCATCACTCCAATTAACAGATAAGGTGCCAGATAGGCCATTGGAAAGAATAAGAGAGGAAAAAACACCATCTTCTACTTCTTTACTATAAAACTTTTTTAACAAGGTTCCTTTTACTTTAATAGGTCTATCTATGCACTCCTGTATCAAATTAACCACATGTGAGGCATAATCATTTAAACATCCGCCACCTTCTGATGTCTTCGATCTCCAAGTTCCTCCTTTGGATTTTGTCACTACAGGTCCATAAGCTTCTCCCGTAAAATGAAACCACTCACCAATCACACCTTCTTTTATCAATCTTTTCAATTCTCTAAAAGTGCCAATAAAATTATTGTGAAATCCCACTTGATTTATAATTTTATGCTGATTGGCTAAAGCAACCAACTCCTCGCCTTCATCAATGGTTAAACTAAATGGTTTCTCACAAAACACATGTATTCCTTTTTCAATGGCAGGCTTTGCCATCAAATAATGAACCTTGGTGGGAGTGACCACAAAAACAGCATCCAATTGCTCATTTGCATACATTTTATTAAAATCCTCATACAATTTTATTTTAGGATTGTATTGTTTAAAAGCACTTAATATTATCTGAGAAGTATCACAGACTGCCACCAAATCAACATCTGGGTGCGCTCCTAATATGGCCACATGAGAAAGCCCCATCTTACCTAAACCAATAACCGCTGTTTTTATCATATATATTAAATTTGAGTGATAAGTTGACTATTGCAAATCAACTATCATATTCATTATAATTTCAAAAGACTTTTTACCATCTTCTAATGTATTTACCTTTTTAGGTTTTACTGATGTATTACCTATTATTTCTTTAATCTCTTCCAATGATATATTTGGGCGTACGACCATATTACCATTATCCACCAAATATTTATCAACACATAACAAATCAGCTTGATAAATGGATACAACGGGAATGCCCAATACAGCAAGCTCCCTAGTCATAGAGCCCCCTGCGCCAATAAATAAAAGACAGTTAGATATAATGACAGGTAATTTTAGCGGCTTTGCAGCAACTACAACTTTTTTGAATTTTTGTTGTTGATAATGCTTTACTTGGTTTTTATCACGAGGAAGAATTACTGTTTTATACTCTTCTGACAATCTTAATATCATCTGATCAAAAAAATTCAGAGGACCATTGTAGTACTGTGCTGACCAAGGTTCTGGTCGAAAATATATTGTATTTTTCTCGAGTTTAATTAAATCAAGTAACTCAGGTCTTTGTGATAGGTAAATTGCTTCTTTTACACTTGGATAAAATGATAATTTTGATTTCAAAAACCAACTATACGTAAATTTCTCTTGTTGTAATGCAATAGGCAAGATCACTTTATTCGCAAAAAAGAATCCCAAAAGGTTGCCCTTAGCATGCTCATTGTCATTTGTATATAGGCATTTTACCCTTAAGATACGTGCAACAATAGGTTGATAAAAGCTACTTTGACTTACAGCAACATCAGGATTTAATTTTTTCACAAACTTATAAAGCTCGTATAATCTTTTCGGAAAGAACATGATTTTCTGCAGTATGCTTTTGCCCACATTTTTTCCAATCACAGTATAGTCGAGGTCATTTTGTTCTAACAAAGCAATCGTGTTACCCGAGTCCCTACAAGTTAATACTATCTCGTGATTCTCTTTTTTGAGTTCTCTAATGAAAGGAACCCAAAATGAAATTTGTGGTGTATTGATAAAGTCAATCCAAATTTTCATTTATTGATTTTATAAAGAAGTATTTCACTTAATGAACAATTATCAATTGGATTACTCAACAACAAGAAAAATGTTCATGTCAAACTCTTGAAATTAAAAGTTAGTAAACTTATATTTTTATTAAAACATTAAGAGTGGTAAAGAAACTTCCACATCCTGAACGCACTTGCAAACCTCTTACAACCACCCTGTTATCAATAATAACAAAAGCCTTCTGGACTCTATACAATAAGGAATTTACAATTTGAACACAAAAAAAGCACAATAATTACTTACTGGATAGAATTCTTTTAATTCTATATCTAAAATGAATCTTTAATTTTTCAATATAAGAAAGAGAGATATCATTCTTTGGTAGGATAATTCCAAAATCTACGTCTATCATTTTATTCTTATCTAGTAAATATGAGTACAGAGTGATAGAATATTGCTTTTCTATTTTTTATTAAAACTCCCTTCATTAATAAGATGTTCTCTTATCTTTTTCCTCAAATTAAAAAACTCATTAAGATTCTCCCTGTTAATGTTTTTATCTAAGCTCCGCGTTATCGAATTTGATTCAAAATAAACTTTTGTAAGAGGCTTCCCGTCATCAATAATAACTTTCTTACCAACATTTAGTAGACGAAACATTAAATCATATTCCTGCGACTCTTGTTGGCAAAGCTTTCCCTAAAAATCGTGAAGCCCATACCACGGACATTCCATCGGCATTAATTATATCAGCCTCTAACACAGATTGACGTAATTCCTCATCCTCCTGCATAGCAACAATCTTCCCAGCATTAACCACCACATGCTGTGTGAATTTATTTGTATCAATCCTGTTTTTAATAAAACCCAATGTTTCTGACATAGATAATGCCTGAACAGGGATATTTAAAACTGTTTTTGTATTCACAACAAGTAGAGCTTTTAATTTACTTAAATCGAATAATAATAATAAATATTATTACATCCATAACTCGAATGAACAATAAGAATTTATCAAAACTATAACTCAAACAAAAGATTTTCTTTCTTTTTTTTTAAAAAAATCATAAAAAATGAATCATGTATTCCACATAGCATTAAACATATATTGATGATTAAAAATACGCGTCCCCCTAACAAGATCCTCAAAGCGCGCTCCTATATATCACAACACTAGACTATTAATTTACAAACTAACTTGAGATTTTAGATAGCTAACCAACTCTTTCTGCACTTTCTTTGCATCGAAAACAAGGGCTGATTTCCTCGCTTTTATTTTCATGTCTTTCTTTTCTTTCACCGACAAATTAATATATCTAATTATAGAGTTGGTAAGTTCTTTAGAACTATTCGCCTCAAATAGATAACCATTCTGACCATTCTCAACATAAGAAGAAATTCCACCAATATCACTCCCGATAACAGGAACTCCACAAGCCAATGATTCAATACCAACCAACCCTAAGCTTTCTCGAACAGACGGAAAAATAAAAACATCAAATTTATTGAATATCGAGGGCAGTTTATTTTGTGGTTGCATACCATAAAACACAACTAAATTAGAATATCCCATTTCAAATATTTGAGTTTTATATTTGTTGAAAAAAGCACCACCCCCAACAACATGTAAAACACATTTAATATTCATACTAATCAAAGTGTCAAAAGCATCAATTAAAAGATTAAATCCTTTGCCCTTATCCAACCTTCCGACGTATCCAATATTAACAAATTTGTTTACTGTATTTTTACTTTTAGAAGGAATAAATAAATCACAATCCACTCCTCCAGAAGGACTAACAAAAACTTTATCTTTAGAAACGTTAAGACGACTCACAACTTCTCTCTTAAAATATTCTGATGGAACTACAATTCCTTTAACCTTGCGGATTATTGGATAAGCGTAGCGAGAAAAAAGCTCAGCAAATTTGTTTTCTGGAAATAAATCACCTCCATGAAAATTTACTATAACAAAACTGAGGTAAGAATTTGGCAACAAACGTAGAGGTAAAAGAGAATGATTGGCGTAATGAACATAAAACAAATCGGTCTTTTTACTCATCAAAAAATTAACAATAATTTTAAAGTAAAAAAAAGAATAACTCCAAGCTTTTTGAATAAGACAACATTTTCTTCCTTTTATAACAATCAATTTAATTTCAAATACTCCTTTCAACCCTTCTACAAAGCGTTTAACAAAAACGCCAAAATTAGGAGATGATGCTGATGGATACATATTTGATATAACAACAATACGTTTATAGTCTCTATTCATTTCCTCAATTAATTTGTTCAAACCTCATATATGCCATCCCATTCAATATGCCTATAAAAATACCAGCCATTGCAGAATTATATATATGACCAGCCCCTAAGGAGATGCTTAATAATAACAAGTTTACAAAAAATAAACTCAATGGAAAACTCGATAAAGTTTTCTTATATGCCTTGTAGCTATTCCTTAACATGCTAAATACAATAATTAAAAGTAGAGACAGACCCACGAATCCAAACTGGAAAAGAAAATCGAAAAAATCAATTTCAACAACCTTACCTTCACCAGAATACTGACTCATCATAACCATCGAACCATTTTTTCCACACCCGAACAAAAGTTCAATTAACGAATAATCATTTAAAAAAGCTTTTAATGAATCAACTAGAAACAAGTCCCTACCTGATAATATTACAGATAATATATTACCAGAGTGGAGAGTATAATACGCATACTCTATTCTTCCCAATAATCCAATTTTATCAATAGCCTTATAACCAAAAATTAAGATTCCTAAAAAAAGACTGATTCCTAACAAGATATATTTAATGAATTTCAATGATAAAAAGGAGTAACGTCTCCACATATTAATCATCGGAATCATAAAAACCAAAACGACTGTTCCGACAATCGCAACTTTTGTTACCTTAATTAATGCTAAAAATAAAACTAATAAGCTGACAATAAGATATTTTTTTCTTGACATATTAAAATATGCCGACAATAATATTGGGAAAAATATACAAATCATAGCACCACTAACCTCATTACCAGCGAAAAAAAAACCGACACTACCTATCCCTCCAGCATACTGGGAATAACCAAAGCCAATAATTCCAAGTATAAGATTTATAGATAAAACCAAAAGATTAAACCAAAAAACAAACATCAACCTACGCTTTGTAATCATGCGTTTCTGAAGTAGTAGATGAACATAAATCCAAATAGAAACAATTATCAAGAACTTATGAACAATTGCGAGGTCGATAATAAACCATTCCAGATTTTGGTTAGAAAAAAAATGAATAAAGACTATTGAAACAAAGGATATATAATAAATGAATAGTGGAATAAAATTTTTGAACGACAGGGTTATCACCCTATACATTATTAAATAAAATATAATAAATCGAACTGGCTGACCAATACTTGGCAAATCTTTTCGCAACATAATTCCGGTAAGCGTGTCGATTAAAAGTGAGCCTACAAAAAAATAATATATAAGCTGGTCTATACTTCTATTGAACACAAGTAAAGCAGACTCCAAGGATTTAGAGTAGAATTTAAATTTAATGTCAGAGGAAATCATAATTAACTAATCGTCTCCATTAATTTACTGATTTTTTTGCATGCTTTTTTCTATCAAATAATCCATCTATATCTATGTTGCAACTTTGATTCTTGGATACCTTTTCAAGGTAAATATTTGATAGGATAGTATATATCGATTCTTCGTTATTTGCTAAAACATATGAATTTTTAACTTTTGACAATATTCTTGAAATAAGACCTTCAGACTTGATTATTGCAATTATTGGAATATTTAATGCCAAGTAATCAAACATTTTTGTTGTTAGCTCAAAAGCATGATCACCAGCTATTAATAGGCCATAATCTGATTTAACTAATTCATTTATCACATCGCTATAGGGAAGAAAGCCTGCAATCTGGACATATTCCTCCAAGTTATGCTGCTTAATAATCTGAACAACATGATCTTCGGATTTACCTACCCAGTTCAATTTAATAGCACCAACTGGAATATTCTTTTTTTTAATCCGAAAGAAAAATCAAAACAAATAAGCCTACTTCTTGATGTTTTTTTTCAAGATGAACAGTTCGACCATAAAACCATTTTCTATCTGTGACTAAGTTAAGGCTGAATAGTCCTTATGAAAAACGATAACCGACTCCAATCCATTCTTAACAGCACTCCATTTACCATATCTTCAAGAAAATAGAAAAATATCATTCAAAAAATAACAAACTATATTCTGGAGCGATTACTTTCAATAACACCATCTATGTTAATTAAACTATAGGCTTCCATTACTAAATAAAATCAGCAAATCCAATTTCCAAATTTTGAATTTGAGACACTTTCATGTTAGAAAGATTGTGAATTACGTAATTTGCATTCCCAGATCGAAAGCAAAATACAGCCAAATCTCTTATAGCTTGAATAACAGTCAAATTAAAACCATTATAGCAAATAATGTTTACCCACTTAGCCTTTAAACAACTTACTGCGTTTTTAACAAATTTTTCATCACCTTTTGCTAAAAGAATCCTAGTTACCATTAAACCATATTTAAGTTCTTGTCTATAAATTAAAAATCCATTTTCATCTTGAACAATAAAATATTCAAACAATGGGTGCTGTCCAAATCTCCATTGGATAAAGTTTTCATCAACTAACAATTCTGAATGGAGCAAGGAGTAATTTTTAACTTGCAAGCGAGTATTCTCTTTTATAGGTTCAACCACTAATAAACTTCTTGGATTAACTCTATAATTCTTTAATAATATGCCATAATACCATTTTATCTTTCCTATATGAACCCATCCATTCTTTATATTTCCTCTAATTGAATTCTCATTTGGAAAGTTGAACATTAAGCTATTATATTCTGCAACAACCTTCACAGAGTGATTAATCAATTGAGAAAACAAACCTTGTCCTTGATATGCTGGATGTGTTGCTGTATCCAAAGGTTGAAAAACTGTAACCTCTTTTCCGTAATAATAAAAACGAAAAGGCCATAACAATCTAATAGAAATAATACGTTGACTTATAACATCTCTAAAAGCCCAGCCTATAGGTGAAAGATGAGTTCTGCCTAGATACTTCCATTCCCACCATGTCTTATTGAAATAGTTCGTATGCGGGAAGGTCAATCTTAAAAGCTCAAGAATTTCATCAACTTGACTGGAGTTCTTAAAATCTACTTCAAATAATTGGTATTTTTTGTTCATTTTTTATTTTTCGCATATAGTAATACCAATCCAAAAAACCAACAGATTTAAAAAAGGCCCAAATAACATAATCATTATCTCCTATACAAATCCTATTGATTAAGAAGTCGCTTGGAGAATTAGAAACATCACCCCAATTTACTGTCAAGGAAAATCTCAAACCAACCCTGCTTGCAACACCTTGGTAATGGCTGAAATTATGAGGAATATTCCCAAATGGGAATGCAAAAAAAAGTGGTTTAAAACCTGTCAATTGCTCAAAAAGCTCCGTACCCTTTATTAAATCATCTTCGACCTCAATCTCACTTAAAAGACTATAATCCAAATGAGTACAAGAATGAAAACCAACACCCATGCCATCCTTAATCCAATCAGCTAAATCTCTTTCATTTCCAATATCCAAATTTTTCAATCTCAAGTCTATTTTTTCTGAAAATGAAATAGGATTCAAACATAACTTTGGCCCAATAAACAAAGTAGCATGTAGCTGATGGGAATTCAAATAGGGTAATAACTGAATGAAATTATCAGTGTAACCATCATCAAAAGTCAATGCAATATTCCTTCCATCAGGCTTCTCTTTAAGCATTACCTCCAAAGAGATTATATTTACTTTAAACAATTTCAAAAGCCAAAGAAGCCAGTCAAGCTTTTTAATAAAAAAACCTGACTTTGAAACAGAATGAAAACAAAGGATTCGGTTAAACTTAAACATATTCAAAGAAATTAAATACAATAACAAACCAAAAATGGCAACTAAAAAAAATCAAATTCAATATCATCTTCATAACCATAAAAAAGGGGCAAGCCTACTTGCTATGGTCTAATTGTAAAGCTTCAACCAAAAACCTACGGGACTGGCTAACATGCACATCAAGCACCGAAGCTAACTCTTCGTAATTAATAAACAAAGCCTTTTCGCCATATCCTAAGAATTCATCAACACAACCAACAATATTACAATTCAGTTGAAACCGCTTCTTTAAATCAATCAATCTAGATGACCTATGAATTGATTTATAATAGCCAAGAAAATTCTTTTTAAATTTCATTGAAAACAAACATCCATGAAAAGAATCGGTATAGACAAATTTTGCATAGTAAATAAAATTCATCCATTCGATAGGGGTTGCATCATAAATAATCTCATCTGCAAATTTTAATGCTTCCAATGATTCATCTGCAATAACAACAGCTACCACCTTCATTTGGCCATAAACCTCTTTGATTCTATCAAGTGCTTTTTTGTAACCACCTTTTATCCCATCCCCCAAAATATACACAAAAATATACGGCTCGTCAATAATACGCTTTTCTATATAGCTCGAAAAATCAAACAATAATGTCGGATCAACAACAATCGTAGGTTCCATACCATTTATATCCTTTATGATACTTTGAGTATTAGCGTCGCGAACAGAAACCGAATCAAACTGAGCGAGCAGACTTCTTAACATCTTCTTCTTAAAAAAAGGAACCCTATAGTTAGAACTACAAGGAGCATAGCTTATCCTTAAACCTCTAAAACTGGGTTCCCAGTCTAGAAAATAGGTAAATTTCTTCTTAGCCAATCCAGTCCAGACCTTATCACTACCCACCACGATAGCATCGAAATCATTTGCCAATTGGGCGATTGAATACTCATTAACCAATTGAGTGTAGTTAATATTAGAAGCAATAAAGCTCTTGTTCCTATTAACTAAAGATTCGATAGGAACTTTAGTTTTCTGGATAAAGGGTTTTACAATTCTGTAAAGCTGTTCCTTTAACGCCGTAAATAAACATAAAAAGCTCCCATTAGAACTTAAAAAACCCAAAGCCTTATATAGAAAACTTGTTTTCAAAATAGGCTCAAATTGTATTACCTCAACCTCATGCCCCATGTTCCGTAAAGTGTTCTGCAAAGCGACACACTGCAAAATAC
>Ga0079223_10002034_pt1 | contig 12400 bp, 8 predicted proteins | sample Stecom2011_FD_75072 | JGI IMG/M metagenome (GOLD analysis project Ga0079223, IMG submission 75072) | Agricultural soil microbial communities from Utah to study Nitrogen management - Steer compost 2011 | ecosystem: Environmental > Terrestrial > Soil > Agricultural land | place: USA: Utah...
CTTTTAGGGCTCACCATTAACACCATGAGTTTAGGCGGCATGGCTATCGCCATCGGCTCATTGGTGGACGATGCCATTGTAGATGTAGAGAATGTCTTTAGGCATCTTCGGGAAAACCGACTTAAGCCATTGTCCGAACGCCTCAGCACCTTGCAGGTGGTCTACGAGGCTTCGAAAGAAGTGCGCATGCCGATTTTAAACTCCACCCTGATCATCGTGGCCTCCTTCTTACCCTTGTTTTTTCTTTCGGGCATGGAGGGACGCATGTTAGTCCCCTTGGGGATTACTTTTATCGTATCACTCTTCGCATCGACCTTAGTGGCATTGACCCTCACGCCGGTACTGTGTAGCTACCTCCTGCAAAATAACACAGCGAAGGAAACGCCTCAGGAACCTTTTGTAGTAAGGCATCTAAAATCTGGCTACGACCGAGTACTTCAGGGCAGCCTACGTCGTTGGAAAGTAGTATTGATCAGCAGTCTGGCCGTTTTGGTCTTAGCGGTTGTACTGTTTTTGAATTTTGGTCGAAGTTTTCTACCTCCCTTTAACGAAGGTTCATTTACCATCAATGTCGCGACTTTGCCGGGGACTTCCCTGGAAGAATCGGACAAAATCGGACGACTGGCTGAGGAAATCGTCATGGGCATACCTGAGGTTAAAACGGTGATACGAAAAACAGGGCGAGCGGAATTAGACGAACACGCTTTGGGTGTACACGTTTCCGAACTCGAGGCACCTTTTGAAATCATCGACCGACCTCGAGATGCAGTGACCGAGGAATTGCGTGAAAGATTAGGGGAAATTCCAGGGATCAATCTGGAAATTGGACAGCCCATTTCTCACCGTATCGATGTCATGCTTTCCGGAAACAAGGCCAATATTGCCATCAAAATTTTCGGAAATGAGCTGAATAAACTCTTTTCATTGGGCAATGAAATTCAAGCGGCTATCCAAGATGTCCCCGGCGTTGCAGACCTGAACGTCGAGCAGCAGGTCGAACGACCGGAACTAAGTATTCGCCCAAAACGAGAACTAATGGCGGCTTATGGATTGACCCTGCCCGAGTTTAAGGAGTACATAAATGTCATGCTGGCCGGTGAAGTCGTATCCCAAGTCATGGAAGGCGGGCGGAGATTCGACTTGACCGTGAAAGTGGATGATAAGCACCGTACAACTATCGCCAGTTTGAAAGAGTTGACTGTCGATGCAGGAGGACGAAAGGTTCCTTTGGGTCAATTAGCGGATTTTGTTTCCACCGCCGGCCCCAATACCATCAATCGGGAAAATGTGCAAAGACATGTAGTCGTGAGCGCGAACACTGCCGGTCGGGATCTGCGTTCGGTGGTAGCGGATATCCAGAAAAGAATTGATCAGGAAATCAGCTTACCGGATGACTATTACATTCAATATGGGGGACAATTTGAAAGTGAAATGCGCGCGTCCCGCACCCTAATGGTGACCTCGATCTTCGCCATATTGGTAATCTTCCTCTTGATTTACAATCAATTTCGAAATACGCGTCAGGCGGCCCTTATTATGCTGAATCTGCCCATGGCACTCATTGGCGGAATTTTCATGATCTGGATGACTTCCGGCGTGGTCAGTATTCCGGCGATCATTGGGTTTATCTCCCTGTTTGGTATCGCTACGCGAAATGGATTATTGCTCGTCGATCGATACAATACCCTACTGGCCGAAGGTTATTCCTTGGACGAATCCATTCGCAAAGGCTCCATGGATCGCATGATTCCCATCCTGATGATGGCCATTTCTACGGCCTTGGCGCTCTTACCTTTGGCCCTACAGGCGGATCAACCGGGCAATGAAATCCAGAGTCCCCTGGCCCAGGTTATTTTAGGCGGTCTACTCACCTCAACTATATTAAACATGATCATTATCCCCATCGTCTATCGGTGGATGGGTGCAAAAAAAGAAAACGCATGAAAAGTTTCATTATAAAACACACTGAAATCATGTGCCGCAGTTTACAGCGCTTCGGGCTGTTAGGCCTATTGATCGGAGCTTTTACGGGTTTGGCTGCTCAAGAAAGCGAAGCCTTGCGGACCATGATCGATGAAATCGAACGGAACAATACCCGCCTGCAGGCCAGTCAGGAAAGTTTAGCGGCCGAAAAAGCAGGAAATCGCGTGGGAATTCGGCCGGCAGATCCCGTAGTCGGGATCAATTACCTTAAACCCAATCCCCGATTGGCCGATCACCGTTTGGATTACTCGGTCTCCCAAGAATTGGAATTTCCAACGGTTTACGGCTTAAGGCGTCAGGTGGCGAGCCGTCAGGATCGGGTCTTGGATCAGGTGCATGGATTGCAACGCCGTGATTTGGTGGATGAGGCACTCCAAACCTGGCTGGATTGGGTGTACAGGCAAGAAAACCGCCAGGTCCTGCAGCTCCAGCGGGAGCATGCGGAGCAGCTGGCCGAAGCGTATCAACGCGCCTTCGATGCGGGATCTGTTTCGGTTTTGGAGCGAAATCGGGCGCGGGTGTTCGCTCAAAATGCGCAACAAGCTGTGGCGCTCAACGAGATCGAGCTGGAAGGCAGCTGGTACGAGCTGATCCGCCTGAACGGCGGGCAGGCATTGGCAAAAGTTCCCCAGGCCTATCCGGCCTGGGACCTGCCTCCCAGTTTTGAGCAATGGTTCTCCCAGGTGTCGGATCGGGAGGCAGGTATGCACGTCCTGGAAGCTGAGCTCGAGGTGCTGCGCACCGAACAGCAGTTAGCCACAGCGATGGGCTTACCGAACATCAGCCTCGGATACATGCGCGAACAAGATATAGAAGTGGATTTCCGAGGCTTCACCCTGGGTTTGAGCCTGCCGCTGTGGCAAAACCGCGGGCGTGCCCAGCACGCCCGCTTAAAAAGTCGAGCTCAGCAAAGCCTGCTGGAGGACGCGGGCCAACAGTTCGAACTCCAGCAACGCCACCTCTACCAAAAGGCCCGCGCCTTGCACCAACAACTCAGGGCGCTGCGATCCCTGCTGGCTGAAAGCCAAGAGCCGCAGCTACTCCGCAGCGCCCTAGACCTGGGTCAGATCTCGCTACTGGATTATTTTATGGAATTGGGGATTTACTATGATTTACAGGAGAAATTAGTTACGGCCGAACGGGATTATTACATGACCCAAGCCGCCATGCGCGTCAGCCTCTACTAGTCGACCCAAGCAGCCATCAAAGTCAGCTGTTATGAGTGGATTCAAACCGAGTCGTATTTTTCCAGCTGCTTAAGAAGCACGGCAAAATCCTTAGGATAAGGCGCTTCAAAGGTGTATGGTTTCCCATCTAAATTTAAGCTAAGCCCGTAAGCATGGAGTGCAAAGCGTTTCATCAGGGGTTGTTCCTCCTCACCTTTACTCAGTGAATAACCCCTGCGCTTTAATTCCGAAAGGTACACTGGTTTGCCCCGATACATGGTGTCTCCGACAATGGACGCCCTTTGGGTGGCCAGATGGATGCGGATTTGATGCATGCGGCCTGTAATAGGTCGGCATTCCACCAACGTAAAGTTTCGAAAATATTTCAGGGATTTGAAATAGGTTTCCGCATTTTTCCCCCGTGCTCTATCGATCGAAACATTCTTATTTCCTTGGTTCAATATCGGCAGATCCACCAAAATATCCTCGAAACGATGCACACCAGAAATCACAGCATGATAAATTTTCTGTACACGCCGCTTCTCAAACTCGATGGATACCAACCGATAGGTTTCCGGATTTTTCGCTAGTAATAACAATCCGGAAGTTTCCTTATCTAAACGGTGACAAACTTGCACATCTGCATCATATTTTCGGGCGAGTCGCAAGACATTGATCCCACCACCTTCCCGTTCATCCAAAGATGCCAAAAATGCAGGTTTATTCACTACGATGAGGTTCTCATCCTCGTGCAAAATCATGTCTTGAAACTTGGGGAATTTGATCACAGGGGATGTCACATCTTTCATACCACAAAATTATGGAAAAATTGGTACAGTTTATGCATTGCTTTTAGGTAAATTAATTCAAAATGAAGAAGAATCAGTATCTGAACCTATTTCTCGCCGGAGCATTAATCATTGGATTAACCTCCTGCGAAAGCCAACGTCCTGCTGGGCAGAACGCTGGTGAGCAAACAGAATCTCAAGTGCTACACGTGGGAGATAACAGCGAAGTGTCCCTGGATTGGGCCGGAACCTATATCGGAGTGTTGCCCTGCGCGGATTGTCCCGGAATAGAAACGGCCTTGACCATGAATATGGATGGCACTTATGTGCTCCAGACCAAATATCAAGAACGCGGCGACAGTGTCCATGTGGATCAAGGTGCGTTCACATGGGACCCGACCGGTAGTCACATTACTTTAGGTGAAAGTGAAGGCATTAAATTCCAAGTGGGCGAAAACCAGCTTTTCCATTTGGACCAAGCGGGCAATCGCATCCAAGGTGCACTTTCGGAATTCTATATCTTGAAAAAAGCCGATCGCCAGGTGACCGATATTTATTGGGAACTCATCGAGATCAACGGACAGTCCATGGAAGGCGTAGAACTGATGAAGGAGGCTTATATCCGCTTAAATTCGGAAGACATGCGCGCCGAAGCGAACGGAGGTTGTAATGGTATGGGTGGCACATTTACCCTGGATGAAGAAAGCAACCGCCTCAGTTTCTCCCAAATGATGAGCACGAAAATGGCCTGCCAAAATATGGAAATTGAGGACCAATTAGCGGACGTCCTGCAACGAACGGATTCGTATGCCTTAGCGAACGATACCCTTCAATTGTTCCGTGCACGCATGGCCCCTTTAGCTAAATTTAAAGCTGTTTACGTGAAGTAAAAACGGTTTAAAAAGCGGCTTACACAAACCGTTTTCACGAGTACATCGAATAAGATTTTTAAATCGCTTTAGATTTTCTTGATCAATGTTTGATCGATGGCCTGTCTTTTCAGGTCATCGACAGCATATTCTTCTGCATAACCATTCCAGCGGTTCACGACCTCCAGACATTCTTCTATGACCTGATCCGGTCTTCTAATCGAATTTTGTTCGGCCAGAGCGAGCAGATCCTGCCGAGAAAATCCCTTCCTTTTTCCATTAATACTGAGGTTATGTTGACTGACCCACACGCTATCCGGTCGATAAGCGAAACAAATATCATAGGCTGGAGCCAAGGTCCATTGTCCCGTCTCCGGAGACATTAAGAATGAAAAATTCTTAGTATGGTCATCACAATTTCTGGCGATCACATTAAACACCATCCTGCGGTACATCTGTTCGGCCTCCGCATAACTCAGTTTGAGCATGCGCATGGTCTGAAAAAGCTGTTCATAGCTGTAGGACGTAATATTCGCGAAATCATAATGCTGCATCGCACAAAAAGTCTGACTATGCATTTTTAAAGAGCGATCTGCATGCGAAGCTCCAATATTATCTCCAGATTGGCGATCAAATCTTTTGGTCATAAAATGAGCTCGTCCACTTTCTTCGACCAAGCGACTTTCCATCATATGGATTCCAAAATCGGTTGCCATCTTATAATAGGCCATCTCTATCCGTCCGTAGCCTTCAGAGGCACCAAACTGCACATCGCTGACCCCATCAAATTTGATCAGGTAATGTTCGTATCCCGGTTCCGCATTGCTCTGGCCGGATTTAATTTCTCCCGTTTGTTCATTCCAAGCAATAATCGCTTTGGGACGTGCGCCTCCTGCCGATGTACCCATTTTCAGCACATCCAACATCACATCCCGGATCTCATCCGAAGTTTGCAAATATAGTTCTTCCTTCTTGGCCAATATGGCTTTGGTCGCATCGATCAAACTGGATAACTCAAAGGTATAAGAGGATGATTCTTTACTTTTGAGCACAGGCTCAAATTCCAATGCTCCCATTCCTCTCTGACCGATAAAACACAAGAGTTCTACTGGGTTCAATGAATTCTCAGGACGGCCTTGTTGGGCCAACCACACATTGATCAACTCCTTCCCATAGCGGTCGGGCAGAGAGTCCGCCAGCAGACCGGGCAAACCTCTAAAAGTTTCATTTTGGCTCAAATTAGGAAAGGAGTAGATGCGGCTTTTGTGAGGCATCTTTAGTGGCGACAAGGGAAATCGATCCAAGTCGAATCGGGGGTCAAATTCGAAACTACCCCATCCGGTTTCTCGATTCCATGCCACCGCCCCAGCACGCTTACCCCATATATTTACGTATGCCGTGGTTACCATTCCGGATCGTCTGAATTTTTACGGGAATAGCCTTTGTTCCGGGGGCTAGAAGCTCGTAATTTAGTGGGCATGATCCCTTTAGCTAATTGGATCGGGCTCATTTCCTCTCTTAGTTTGAGATCCTTTAACACATAAAGCGCATCCAAGGTCCGGAGGATTTTAATAAAATTCAGCAAAGATGCACCTTCACCCCGTTCGATGAGGCTCAATGTAGATCGGCTAATGGCCGCTTTTTTTGAAAATTGTTCTTGCGTAACATTCTGCCGAATACGCATCTGCTTGATAAATTTTCCGATCTCCTTTAAGATGGCTTGATCCGAAAGAAGCCAAATGTCTGAATTTTCACTCATAATACACGATATTATCACCCAATGCCTTATATTCAACTCATAAATAGCCACAGAACCACACGAGAAGACAAATGTATGAAAAATAACGCACAATCACAAAAAAACCAGTCAATGAGCGATTATTCACTCATTAAAGTAACTAAACCAGTATCCAGGTCTCCAGAAGAAAACCATCCAGAAATTACCTAAACCCAGCATTAATCACCTCTAAGGTGCCTGCACCGGGACAAAGTTCGGATTCGGAATGGGCGTACAAAGGCTTCAATGCTGTTTTCAGCGTTCGGTGTAGATCTGCACGCGGCTCGACATAAATCATACCTGTCAAAATCTCGCCCCGTTGATCGGCTTCATGCAGCATTTGTTTGGCCGAAAAACGATCGTGCGGATCCCATTCTTGTGCTAATTTATTGAATTGTAGCACGCTCCCGTCATGTAAAGTTACCTGAGTGGAGGATCCCTCGGCATAGGAGGTGGTGATCTCCTCTTCTTCCGGCACAAAATCTATGGTGGAAGTAGCTTCTAAATGCTCCCGAACATAATCGTAAGATTTAGTGGAACCGGGATTGTTATTAAAGGTCACACAGGGTGAAACCACATTAATAAATGCGAAACCCTTATGTTTGATGGCTGCTTTGATCAATGGTACCAATTGATCCTTATCCCCACTGAAGCTCTGTGCGACGAAAGAAGCGCCCAGCTCGACGGCCAGACTGGCCAAGTCAATTCCTTCAAACGCATTGACCGAGCCGGCCTTACTCACTGATCCCAGATCGGCCGTGGCCGAATCTTGTCCTTTGGTCAGACCATAACAGCCGTTGTTCATCACTATGTAAACCATGTCTAGGTTCCTGCGGATGACATGCACGAATTGTCCCATGCCGATAGAAGCCGTGTCCCCGTCTCCAGATACACCAATGTAGACCAGATCTTTATTCGCCAGATTGGCGCCGGTGGTTACGCAGGGCATGCGGCCGTGAACGGCATTGAACCCGTGCGATTTACCAAGGAAATAGGCCGGAGTCTTGGAAGAACAACCGATACCCGACATTTTTGCAATGCGATGCGGCGAAATATCCAGCTCGAAACACGCCAGTTGGATCGCCATACCTATACTATCGTGCCCGCATCCAGCACATAAGGTAGACATAGCCGCCTCATAATCCTTTAAGGTATTCCCAATATTATTTTTAGGCGTTCTGGGATGCCTAAATGCTGGTTTTAGATAACTCATGTGAATCGCGATGTTTAGTAGTAAAATAATCTTGAATTTGCCGTACAATCGTGTCGGCCGTGATGGGCATGCCATCGTAATGCAGTACAGGCACCAGTTTTTCCGGTTCAATGCCAGCCTCGATCAATAATAGGCTGCGCATCTGAGCGTCCCGGTTTTGCTCGACTACAAATACCTGTTGATGGGCAGCTATAAATTCCTTCACTTCGGGACCGAATGGGAAAGCCATGATGCGTATGGTGTCGAGTTTTAACCCGTCTCGCTCCAGGATGTCCCGAGCTTCTTCCGCAGCCTGCGCGGAGGTGCCATAAAACAACATGCCACAGGCTGCTTTTTCTGAATGATAATCGATTTTAGCTGCAGGAACTTGGGTTTTGATGGTTTCCCATTTGAGGGCCAATCTTTCCATATTGCGTTGATAGGCAGCACTGTCTTCGGTGTACCGAGCATATTCGTCTCTAGAGGTTCCACGAGTCGTGTAGGCGCCTATAGACTGATGCTCACCTGGAAGACTGCGATAGGTCACCCCGTCACCGTCGGTATCCAAATAGCGCCCGAATGAGACCAACTCATCCAGCTCCTTCGCCGTATAGCGCTTGCCTCGCTGATATACACGGTCTTCATCCCAGGCGAACGGACGGGTCACGTAATCATTCATGCCCAGGTCCAAGTCAGTCATTAGAATTATCGGTGTTTGAAATTGATCCGCCAGATCAAAACTCAAGGCAGTCAGGTCGAAACATTCCGTGGGATCGGACGGGAACAGCAGTACATGTTTAGTGTCTCCATGGGAAGAATAGGCGGCGAGTAATAAATCGGATTGCTGCGTACGCGTAGGCATGCCTGTGCTGGGTCCAGTTCGCTGTACATCGATCAGCACCGTGGGTAATTCGGCGAAATACCCCAAGCCCAAAAACTCATTCATCAGCGACACGCCCGGACCACTGGTGGCTGTAAAGGCTCGTGCACCGCCCCAGGTGGCTCCTAACACCATGCCCATAGCGGCTAATTCGTCCTCGGCCTGCACAATGGCGTAGCGTTTCTCACCGGTTTCGGGATCTACGCGATAATGCTTGGCATAGATTTCAAAGGCTTCGGCCACCGATGTAGACGGGGTGATGGGATACCATGCGACCACAGTCGCTCCGGCGTACACGGCCCCCAAGCCGCAGCCCAGATTGCCATCCACCATGATGGAATCCCCAATTAGATCCCGGCGTTCTAAACGTATGGGTAAGGGATAGGTTAAATGCGTTTTCACGTAGTCCACGCCCAGTCGAATGGCTTTGACGTTATCGGCTACTAAATGAGGTTTCTTTGCGAATTGTTCACCAATCAAGCCTTCCACTTCGGATAAATCCAGATCGAGCAACACGGAGAGTGCCCCCACGTAAATGATGTTCTTTAATAATTGGCGAACCCGGGGATTGGTAAAATTGTTATTGGCCAATTCGGTCATGGGAATCCCGATGTATTGAATGTCTTCCCGCTGTAAATTGGGCGATAGGGGTTTGGTATTGTCATAAACAAAATAACCGCCCACTTTTACGGCAGCCACATCTTGAGGCATGCTTTGGGGATTGACTGAAACCATCACATCCACACCCTCGCGCCTACCCAAATAGCCTGCTTCGCTGACACGGATCTCGTACCAAGTCGGCAAACCCTGGATATTGGAGGGGAAAATATTTTTGGGGGAAATGGGAATTCCCATTCTGAAAATGGCTTTGGCGAATAAATTGTTCGCACTGGCTGACCCAGTTCCGTTTACATTGGCAAATCGGACGACGAAATCATTGATTCCTTCTCGTTGTGTCATGATTATATGTTCGGTTATAGTTGAGTAATATCAAATGCTTTGGTCGTCTTATACAGAAACTTCTGCATATCCCAGGCAGAGGTCGGACAACGCTCGGCACAAAGCCCGCAATGCAGGCACACGTCTTCATCTTTGACCATGACGCGGCCGGTTTTAAGGGTGTCGGATACTAAAATATCCTGCTCGGTATTCAATGCCGGCACCAGTAAATTTTGTCGCAAGGTTTCTTCGTCTGCGTTTTCGGTAAAGGTAATGCAGGACGTGGGACAAATATCCATGCAGGCATCACATTCTATACAAAGGTTTTCGGTAAATACCGTCTGCACATCACAATTCAGGCAGCGCATGGCTTCCCGATACGCATCTTGTTTATCAAATCCCAGTTCCACTTCAAGTTTTCGATCAGTCAGCGTGACGGATTTGTCTTCTTGTGGTACAACATAACGCTCATCGATGACCACACCACTGTCATAACTCCATTCGTGTACGCCCATTTTTTGGCTGAACAAATTGGTATATGGGGACGGTCTATCTTGGATATCCTCTTTTTCACAATGCAGGTGAATGGACACGGCAGCTTGATGCCCCTGAGCTACGGCTGTAATCACATTTTCCGGACCAAAAGCTGCATCTCCTCCAAAAAACACATGTGGAAGTGTGGACTGAAAGGTCGTTTTATCCACTACCGGCATGTCCCACTTACCGAATTCCAATCCCAGATCACGCTCTATCCATGGGAAAGAGTTTTCCTGGCCAATCGCGATCAAGACCTCATCCGCCTCGATAAATACGGGGTCTTCGCCGGTTGGCACTAAGCTGCGCTTACCATTTTCATCGTACTGAGCTTCCACTTCTTGGAAGGTCATGCCTTTTAATTTTCCGTTTTCCACCTCGAAAGTCAGGGGTACGTGATTATTAAAGAATGCAATATCTTCGTGCATGGCATCCTCTTTTTCCCAGGGCGATGCCTTCATATCTTCAAAAGGGCTGCGCACCACGACCTTTACGTCTTTTCCACCAAGACGACGCGCTGTGCGGCAGCAGTCCATTGCGGTATTTCCTCCACCCAACACGATCACTTTCTCACCCACTTTTTCCCGGTGCTCAAAAGCCACACTGGCCAACCATTCTATACCGACGTGGATAAATTCAGCTCCAGCCTGCCGACCCGGTAGGTTCGGCAGGTCACGTCCTTTTGGAGCACCGGTTCCAATAAAGACCGCATCATAATTCTGGTCTAATATGGATTTTAAGCTATTGACCCGCGTTTTAAAATGCTGATGCACCCCGAGGTCCAATATATAACCCACTTCTTCGTCCAAGACTTCAGCGGGCAGACGGAAGGAAGGAATCTGGCTACGCATCATGCCTCCTCCCGCTTCATTCTCATCATAAATGTGCAATTCGTAACCTAATGGCGCCAGGTCACGGGCGACGGTCAAAGACGCAGGGCCTGCTCCGATCATGGCTACCTTCTTTCCATTGAATGGGAAGGGGCCGGCTGGCATATGCTGACGCACATCATCTTTATAATCTGCCGCCACGCGTTTCAAACGACAAATGGCCACGGGCTCTTCTTCTACCCGAGTCCTTCTACATGCCGGTTCACAGGGGCGATCACATGTTCGACCGAGGATGCCGGGAAAGACATTGGATTCCCAATTGACCATATAGGCTTCCGTATACTTCCCCGCTGCGATCAGTCGAATATATTCGGGCACAGGTGTATGCGACGGGCAGGCATATTGACAGTCCACCACTTTGTGGTAGTACTCGGGGTCTTTCACATTGGTCGGTTTCATCATAAAATTGGTTTCATCTTCATTAGACATTGTAAAGAACAAAGTAATACTTTCCTCCGCAATTAAACAAGTTTAGAAGGGACTTTCTGGTCCGCTTGGCAGTCCCTAGAAAAATGTTTCTGGTTTTTGACTACATTTTCCGAATCCCAATCGATCAGCGCTTGTAGCGGCTGGCTCCGTATGGGACAATGATCCACACTGCAATACCTACAGCAGGCCGGTTCACAAGGGTCCACATGAATAAATAATTCGGTTTCTGCCCCCTGCTGCTCATTGACAATCTGATCAATTTCCGAGATTTTATCATGCACCAATTCCAATTGGTAATAATTGGGCATCGTCAAATGACAATCAATATGGAGTTGTTGACCATAGCGTTGCACCCGTAAATTATGCACGTCTATCCAGTCCGGACGACGATTATTCTGCAAAATCGTCACAATCTGCTCGACCAATTCGGCGTCCGATTCATCCATAAGTCCCGCTATGGAACGTCGCAGCAGGCGATAACCGCTAAATAAAATATAGAGCCCAAGCCCTACCGATAAAACGATATCGATCCAAGCCCAACCGGTCAGTAACATCAGGAGCAAGCCTCCCAATAAGCCTAGGGTGCTGTAGGCATCTGTTTGCAAATGCCTACCGTCTGCCTCTATGGTGAGTGAATGAAGCTTACGGCTTTGTTTCACCATATAGGAACCATAGCCCCAATTCACCAAGCCCGTCAAGGCGATTAGCCCCATTCCCTCCAGCAGTCGTTCTATACTTTCGGGAAAGAACACATTATAAATCGCTTTCCCCAAAATCAACACGCCTGCAATAAAGATCAGGCCACCCTCCAAAAAGACGGAAAAAAACTCCACTTTACCGTGGCCATAAGGATGATTGTCATCCTTTGGCTTAGCCGCCAGGTGGATACTATAAAAGGCAAAACCCGAAGCCACTACATTCACGATACTCTCCATGGCATCGGTAAGAATGGC
>Ga0079223_10002035_pt1 | contig 12393 bp, 10 predicted proteins | sample Stecom2011_FD_75072 | JGI IMG/M metagenome (GOLD analysis project Ga0079223, IMG submission 75072) | Agricultural soil microbial communities from Utah to study Nitrogen management - Steer compost 2011 | ecosystem: Environmental > Terrestrial > Soil > Agricultural land | place: USA: Utah...
CGATAGATGTCCAGTTGTCTGGCTTGCTCGATGTACTCTCAGATCGCTTCGAACCTGGCGAGTTCGTCCGGCTGCGCAGCGCCATCGCTGCCGACAGCTACGTTCCTCTCGACTCATTTCGCGCCATGGGTGTCACGGTCCGATATGACTCCGTGTACGATGAGCTGCGCGTCACCGTCTGAGTTCTAGAAGAGCGGGAGCGAGCAAGAGCAGGGCCAGCTTGCGGCAGTAGGCTGCCGGCTTGTACCTCACCATTCGTGAACCCAGCTGGCTTTATGCCGGCCTTCAGGCATGAACGCCCGGTTGCCAGCCCTCCGACCTGTCGAAGACACGCGGTCTCGCCCTTCCCTGCGCCGACGCACTGAGATAGGCCTCCCGCCATGGCCACCCGCCCTGCAGTTTTCGGTGTTGAACGTTCGCTGACTGGCCGATCCTGGCGATGGCGGGGCGGGAACATGGAGCTTGGCGACGGGGCGGCTGGCCTCAATGACGACATTGTCACGCAGCTTCTCCTGGCGCGGGGCGTCTCACGGGAAGACCTCGCACGCCATCGAAGCCCCAGCTTACGGGCGTTCCTGCCCAATCCGTCTGAGTTCAACGACATGGACCGCGCTGCGGAACGCATCGCCGAGGCGGTGCTGAGCCGCGAAACCGTCACGGTCTATGGCGATTACGACGTCGACGGCGCGACCAGTGCCGCGTTGCTGATCCGCCTGCTGCGCATGCTCGGCCACGATGCGCGCTACTATATCCCCGACAGGCTGCTCGAAGGCTATGGCCCGAGCGGCGAGGCGCTGGTGCGGCTCGGGGCCGAAGGGTCCAGCCTCGTGGTCACTGTCGATTGCGGCGCGATGGCGCATGAGGCCCTAGCGGCCGCGCACGAGGTGGGGATCGATGTCATCGTCGTCGATCACCACAAATGCGCCGCTGATTTGCCTCGCGCCTTCGCGCTGGTGAATCCCAATCGCCTCGACGAGAACGACACCGCTGCCGCGCACGGCCACCTCGCGGCGGTCGGAGTGGCTTTCGTTCTTGCTGTCGCCGTGGTTCGCACGCTCCGCAGCCGAGGTTTCTTCGAAAGCCAGCTGGAGCCAGACCTGATGGCTCTGCTCGACCTTGTCGCGCTCGGCACAGTGGCCGACGTGGCTGCGATCCGCGGCCTGAACCGCGCGTTCGTGGCGCAAGGGCTGAAGGTCATGGCGCGGCGCGCTAACGCCGGCCTTGCCGCACTGATCGATGCAAGCCGGTTGACCCGGGCTCCGAGCTGCAGCGACTGTGGTTTTGCCCTGGGGCCCCGGATCAACGCCGGCGGCCGTGTCGGTGAAGCGACGCTGGGAGTGCGGCTCCTGACTACCGATGATGGAGAAGAAGCCCGGGCCATCGCGGCGCAGCTCTCGCAGCTCAACGAAGAACGCCGCGCCATCGAGTTCGCCGTACAGGAAGCCGCCGAAGCCCTGGTGGATGCACAGCACAACCGGGCAGTGCTGACACTCGCCGGGCACGGCTGGCACCCGGGAGTGATCGGCATTGTCGCCGGACGCATCAAAGAAAAGACCGGAAAACCGGCCGTCATTATCGCGCTCGACGAGCAAACCGGTCAAGGTAAGGGCTCCGGCCGCTCGATCGCCGGTGTCGATCTCGGCGCCGCCATCATGGGAGCGCGCGATAGCGGTCTTCTGGTTGCCGGCGGCGGCCACGCGATGGCGGCGGGCTTGACGGTAGAGGCCAGCAAAGTCGAGGCGCTTGCCGAGTGGCTCGACGATCGGCTTGGCGCAGCCGTGGCGCGAGCTTCAGCCGAGCGAATCACTCTTCTCGACCTCTCGCTGGCACCCCGCGGCCTCACCCCTGAGCTGGTCGACACGCTCGATAGTGCCGGGCCGTTCGGCGTGGGGTGGCCGGGCCCGCGTGTGGCGGTCGGACCCGTGCACCTGATCAAAGCGGACGTCGTTGGAACCGATCACCTGCGCCTACTCGCCGCTGGCCAGGACGGCGCGTCCTTCAAGGCCATCGGCTTCCGCATGGCGTCAAGCGAACTGGGCCAGACGCTGCTTCACGGCGCCAAAGGTCGGCGCTTGTGGCTGGCGGGGCGCGCCAAGGCAGACGAATGGAACAGCCGCCGCCAGGCGGAGCTCCATCTGGAGGATGCGGCCTGGGCCGACTGATGTTGCTTCGTCGGTGCATCGGGACGAGCGGGGCTTGACCCCCTCTCTCCCGCCTACTAAGTGCGCCGCTCGCCTTCCGGCGTGGCCCCTTCGTCTAGCGGTTAGGACGCGGCCCTTTCACGGCTGAAACACGGGTTCGATTCCCGTAGGGGTCACCACGGAAGGCGGCTTTTGCCGATGCGGCATGGCCCCTTCGTCTAGCGGTTAGGACGCGGCCCTCTCACGGCTGAAACACGGGTTCGATTCCCGTAGGGGTCACCAGCATCTGGATCGAGTAACGAGCCTTACTGCGAGCTCTATTTCGCCGCTCTGTTCATCGCCGTAGAGCCGGGTTGGCAGATTGACGGGTCGGACAACACGCGGTCAGTTCGGAACGGACTTTCCGAGCCGATCCTCGATCCACAACTTTCGCACTAGGACGAATACCAGCACAGTGATCGGACCGCCCAGGATTAGGCTGGCGGGACCGAAAGTGCTGCCGATCGCGAAGAGCGCGAACATCGTCACCGCGGGGGGTATCTTCACCGAATGACGCATCACGATGGCATTGACGAGATTGCCGTCGATCTGTTGCACCACGAAATAGAGCAGGATCACCTGCCAGATGGCATCGCCTCCCATCGTCAGCCCGACCAGTACACCAGGAGCTGCGGCCATCAGCGGTCCGATCACTGGTATGAAGCCCAGGATCGCAGCGATCACTCCCAGCGCCAAGGGCGACGGGGCTCCGATCGCATGAAGACCGATGAAGATGGTGATCCCAACGAACAGCATTGAGACCACCTGTCCAGCCATGAAGCGGCGCAGCGCAACGCCTAGCGCATGTACCGTGTCGTCGGCACGCGCTTCCCAGCTTCTCGGCAGCAGCAGCCGAAAGCCGCTTCGGTAGGTCTGCGGATGCGCGGCGAGGAACACCCCGCCTAGCATGGCGAGCATTGTCGCCGTCAGCATGCCGCTCACGAACGACACGATCGACTGCACGATCGAAAAGATGTTGCCGCCGCTGGGGGTCAACCGCTCGACCATGTCGCTAAGCCGTTCTTCGCCGAACCGATCACTCAGCGCTTCCCACCCGCCGGGAATGAGCGCTGCCAGTTCGTTGCCTTGAGCCGCCAGTTCGGCTCCAAACAGCCAGATGACACTACCGACCCCGCCAAAAATGGTCAGCGAGGAGATTGCCAGCGCCGGCCCGTGCGGCATGTCTGTCCGCTTCTGGATCGCCCTGGCGAGCGCGTCGAGCACAATCGCGACGAGCGCGGCGGCAAACAACAGGAGGAGGACGGGCCGGAGTTGCCACAGGAGCAGGCCCAGAGCGAGCACCGCAAGAACAGCGATCGCACCGCGAAAGGCTTGATTGACCGCCCGGGACGAACCGGTCTCGTCGCCAATCGGGGGTGATGGAGCTTCCAGCTTATCCATCAAGGTTTTCGGTCATGAGCATAACACGTTCCCCCCATCGCGGACGACAGTTCCTTGTCGTCGCCGTATCGTTCGGCCCCCTCCCGAGCCGCCGTTAACGTTGACCTGTGCGACGGTACCCTCAACGCTTTCGCCTATTCGGCCGTTGCCCAGAACCGCCACGCAGAACCCTCGCCCCGAGCCAAGTTCCGACGATAGTTATGGCCGCGATGCCGCCAGCAAAAGCGGCAATTTGCGCCGCCCCTATTTCGCGAGCACCACCGAGGCTGTCGGCGGCAACATAGCCGGGCGCGAAGATCGCCGCGATCCAAAGCACGCCCGACGCCAGATTGGCGACATGGAAACGGCGCAAGTTCATTTCCATGACACCGGCTACTGCGGGCACGATGGCTCTCATCGGGCCCAGGAACCGGCTCAGAAATACCGCGGCGAACCCGTAGCGTCGGAAAAATAGACGCGCGCGGGCGACCATCGTCCGATCACGGTTTAGCGGCCAGGAGCGATAGGCTCGTGGGCCAATCTTCCGCCCGAGGCTGTAGGAGACCCAATTTGCGGCAACGGCACCTGAAAACGCCCACAGAGCGGTAGCGACCGGATCGAGCAGACCGGCACCGATGAGGCCGCCGACGCTGAGCAGGATCGCCGTGCCCGGTATGAAGATGCCCACGACGGCTAGGGATTCACTGAAGGCGAGCAAGCCGACGATCGGTCCAGCCCAAAAACGATGAGTGGCGATGAATTCGGTCGTCGTCGATATCAGGTCATCCATGCCACTCTCGCATCGCCGGAGGTTCCCTCGTAGGGTTACGTCTCAGGCCTTGGTGGTAACGCTTGCGACGCCTGTCTCGTTTCCAGCGCCGCTCGCCGCCGGCGGGAGAGTTCGCGAGCGTATTCCTGGAGATTGGGCACTTCATCGAATTCGTCGACGATCTCGAACCCGAAAATCGTCTCCAGCACGTCTTCCAGAGTGACCAGGCCCAGGAAAGTGCCGTATTCGTCGACCACCGCCATGATGTGATGGTGCTCCGCGATCATCCGGTGAAACAGCTTATCGGCGGTAATTTCGTCAAGAACGCTTGGCAGCGGACGGACCAGCGACTGCCACTCCTGGTGGGACTCCCCCTCGTCGAGGAGTCGCGCAAGCACTTCGTGCTTGATGACGAAGCCACGGATACGATCCGGCTGCTCACTATACACTGGTATGCGCGTGAACGGGGTTTGAGCGACTGTCCGTGCGAACAACTCCGGCGGCGTTTCGGCCGCGATGCTGCGCACGACTGTCCGGGGCGTCATCACGTCCGATGTCTTGACGGCATGTAGCTGGATCATGTTCTTGACGAAGCGCACTTCCCGGCTGTCGATCTGGCCGGATGCCTGTCCCAGGCTCGCCAGCGCGAGCAGCTCATCCCGATGCAGAGGGCTCTCGGCCGGCTTGCCCAGCGTTATGAGCCGCGTGATCTGGCGCGACACCCAGACGAGCGGAGCCAACGCGAGCATCATCGGGGGAAGAATCCAGGCCACGAACGGTGCCAGCCGTATCGCATAGCGCGCGCCGAGGGTCTTGGGGATGATCTCCGTCAAGATCAGGATAGCCAGGGTGAGCGCGGCGGCGAAGATCGCCTCGCCGCCCATGCCGTATACCCTCGCGTACTGCGCTCCCGCCCCGGCAGCCCCCATCGTATGAGCGATCGTGTTAAGCGTCAGTATCGCTGCAAGCGGCCGTTCGATATCGTCCTTCAGCTTCTTGATTTTCGCCGCCCAAGCCGCTCCGCGTTCCTCGGCGGATCGCACTTGCGAAGGAGACATGGTCAGGAGGGAGGCCTCGAGCAGAGAACAAACCAATGAGACGCAAAGCGCCAGCGCGATATAAAAGATCAGTAGAGCCATTCGGGCGTTCGTTCCGTTCCAGCGTCGAAGCCCGTTCTAAAGGCCCGTCTCGGCATGTCACCATAGGCTTCGAAAGACTGCCTACGCGAACGGCGAATCCGCCAGGCGCCCCGAGCTGAGCCCTCCGTTCAAAGAGGCAGCTTGGCCATTCTTCGCTGCTCGATGGAGAACTGTCCTTTGCGGGTCAGTAGAGCATCGCGCAGGATAGGCTCGGGCCCCGCTCCGATAAGCAGGATCTCGTACATGATCACACCTTCGTCCTGCAGTGCGACGGCGGCCTCGACAAAGGCGCGCGCAGACATGCCCGTGGCGACAAACCGTGGCGTTACCGTGCTCGGATTGGGCCAGCATTCGCGCAAATAATGGACGATCGCCAACTTCGCTTCGTGCGACTGGCGTGTCCCCTGCGCACGTTCGTCGTTCACCGGATATCCCGTGCCGGAGCCTCAGTTGATAGGCCCACCCCTTCAAGATTCTAGCCGGCACCACCCCGATTGCCCACTTACGAACCTCCACCTAGCCCTGCCGCGACGAGTTGTCCGTCAAGCACCTTGATGTGCCTTCGGCAGTGCCCCGCTATCTGCTCGTCATGAGTGGAGATCAGGAAGCAGGTGCCCGTGTCCTGGTTGATCTGTTCGAGCAGCGCCATCACCTGGTCAGCGGACTCGCGGTCGAGATTACCCGTTGGTTCGTCGGCCAGGACCAGCGGCGGCTCGTTCATGAGCGCCCGAGCCACGGCCACGCGCTGGCGTTGCCCGCCGGACAGGGCCGCTGGCCGGTACTCGCGGCGGTCTGAAAGTCCGACCGCGTCCAGCAGTTCGGCCGCACGCGTTTGCATGGCGCGCGTTTCATGGCCACGGCTCGTTGCGGCGGGCATCATCACGTTCTCCACCGCTGTCAGGTCGGGCAGCAAATGATGGAACTGGAAGACGAAGCCCATGTGCACGTTCCGAAAGCGCGTTCGCTCGGCGTCACTGGCTTCGGTCAGGTCTTCACCCAGCATGCGGTGCTCGCCTTCGGTCGGGCGCAGCAGTGTGCCGAGGATCGTCAGCAGCGTGCTCTTGCCTGAACCCGAAGGCCCGAGCAGTGCCGCCATCTCGCCACAGTGGAGATCGAGGTCGATGGCCCTCAGCACGGTGGCTGCCGCCTCACCTTCGCCGAACACTTTACTAAGTCCGCGCACCCGGACCAGCGGCTCCTCGCTCATGCTCCGATTGCCTCGACCGGGTCGATCCGCGCCGCCCGCCGCGCCGAGAGGATCGAGGCGAGCGTCGCGGCAAGCGTCGTCAGCAGCACCGCTATCAGGTAACCGCCTTGCGCGCGATCGACCGGCAACCCTCCTCCCTTCACAGCGTCGAGTGGAGGGAATGGAATCAGCGCCAGCCAGGCGATCAGGGCTCCGGCAATCGCGCCCAGCGCCCCAATCAGCGTGCCTTCGATGACGAAGATGCCAAGCACGAACCGCTGGCTCGCTCCCATGGCGCGCATGATGCCGATCTCCCCGCGTCGCCGCACGATTGAGAGCAGCATCGCGCTGGCGATGCCGATTACGATCGTGATCAGTGCGAAAGTCTTGACGATCGTTCCCGTGCGTCCTTGCGCGTCAAGCGCTTCGAACAACTGCTCGTTCTCGTCGGTCCATGGCGTCGTCTTGAGCCCTGTGGCTCCGCGCAACCGATCGGCGATCCGCGGAGCCGCTTCGGGCGGCGCAACTTTGACTTCGATGCGCGAGATGCCACTGGGCAAATCGAACAGCGCCCGCGCCGTACGAAAGTTCATGTAGAGCGCCTGACGGTCGGCGCTGGCGATGCCGAGCGCGAAGATTCCCCCGATACGAAAGCTTCGTTCGCGGTCGCGCTCAGATCGGACCACGATGACCTGCCCGACCCGGAGGCCGAGATCGTCAGCCAGAGTCTGGCCGATCAGCACACTGTCAGGGGAAAGCGCATCGCTGCCGGCGACGATCGCACCCCCGATGTTGGCAATGGCCGAGAGCTTGTCGGGCTGCACGCCGATCACGCCAACTGGCGCGATCGCTTGTCCGCGCTGAACGAAGGCGCTGCCTCGGATCTGCGGCGAGACCGCAGTCACCCCGGGGGTCTCTTCCATCTGCTCCACCGCCGGTTCCCAAACCAGGATCTGCGCGCGGCGGCTGAGGTCCTTCTGCACCACCACCTGCACACCTTCGCCGCCAAGGATCGGCTGTGGATCGCGCTCCGCCATTTCGAACGTGATGTGAGGGATGCTGCCCACGGTGCGCTGCGTCAGCAGTGTTGCCAACCCGCCAATCAGCGCACTCATGAATACGAACACGCTCACACCTACCGCGACGCCCAGCATCAACAGCAGCGTCTGGCCAGGGGTCGACAGCAGGTGGCGCAGCGCCAGCTTGAAGGCGTAGCGCATCCGCTACCCGGCCGGTTTGACGCGGGCGCCTGGTTCCGCCGCTGCTGGATTGCGCAGCACCCGCAAGCCTGGCTCCAGGCCGTGCGTGACAATCACTTCGGCCGCCGGCCAGTCAATAAACCGAATCGGTCGCTCTGCGACGCGGTCCTCTGCGTCAATGACCCGAACCCGCGGAGCAGTGTCCGGTTGGAGGATACTAGCGCGAGGCACGCTGATGACCTCGGTACGGCGGTCGACCACCAGATTCACCGAGACCGTCTGGCCCGATGGCGCGAAGCCGGGCGACTCCAAGAACCGAAGCCGCACTTCTCGCGCACCGGTCGCTTCATCGACCCTTGGCTCTATATGTATCACTTCGGCGCGTAACGGCTGCGCCCGCCCGGCCAGTTCGACCAAGCCGAGCGTTCCGGCCCGCAGCTCTGCTGCATAGGCTTCGTCGACTTCCGCCGAGATCTCGGGCGCGCTGAGATCGGCGAGGCGGTACAGGATCGTCTCGGATCCGACGGTCTGCCCCCGGTCCACCGGGCGCTCGAGTATCACGCCGCTGAACGGCGCCCGCACCACGTATCGCTGCTGCACTTCCTGCGCTTGGGTCCGCGCCGCTCGGCGACGTTGCAGCTCGCGCGTGCCCTCCTCCACCGCCAAACGCGCCTCCTCGACTTGCCGTCGGATGACGAACTCGCCCAGCGCCTCGAAGCGGGCGAGGTCCCGCCGTGCCTGCGCCACCACAGCTTCCTGAGCCGCAATGGCGGCCGCTGCCTCGCTGATCGCTGCGCGCTGCGGCCCGTCGTCGATTCGCGCGATCGGCGCTCCTGCAGACACCTCGTCGCCCACGTCGAACGGAAGCTCCAGCAAGGTACCCGCAACCGGAGATTGTACATCCACTGACTGGCGCGGCCGTATTCGGCCGTTCACCGCCAAACTTCGCACCGCTTCGCCGGGCCGCACGGTGACAGTGTCCACTTCCAGCGGGCGAGGCATCAGGAAGAAGGCTGCCGCAGCGACGCCCAAAAGGGCCAGCACGGCCCACACGACCCACAGGCGCACCTTCACAGACTCAGCGGCCGTCCCTGCGGCCGATCAAGTTCGGGTTTCACTATGTCGAGGTGCCCCCATCGCTTCGGTTGGAGCAAGCTCGCCTGAAGAGCATGCTTGCCGATCAACGCCGCAGAGACCGCTCGGGTCCGTGACACAGCGCACAGTTCAGTCGTTACGAGCGAACCAAATCGTGTGCCGCGGCCCTTTGCCGTTGGGGCGGGCTCGAATTTCGACCTCTTCGACAACAAAGCCCGCCTTTTCGATCCGCCGGGTGAAGGCGGCGTCGCGGCCCGCAGACCACACCGCGAGCACGCCGCCGGGCGCCAACGCAGCCTTGGCAGCGCGGAGCCCCGCGAATGAATAGATCCGGCCGTTCTCGGCGCGAACGAGTCCATCGGGGCCGTTATCGACATCGAGCAGGATCGCATCGTAGGGCTCCGTGGTGCCGTCGGCAGCGTCGTCGATGAAGGCGCTGACATCGCCCATCCGCAGCCACACACGCGGATCCTCGAGACATCCCGCCGTCAACTCGCGCATAGGTCCTCTCGCCCATTCGATGATCTCGGGCACCAACTCAGCCACCTCAATCGCCGCTTGCGGCCGAACGGCAAGCGCTGCCCGGAGGGTAAAGCCCATGCCGTACCCGCCGATCAACAGCCGCGGATCGGCACGGTCGAGCCGCCCCAGCGTCAACTCCGCCAGTTGCTCCTCCGAGTGGCGCATCCGCGTACTCATCAATTCGTTGTGGCCAAGCACGATCATGAAGTCCCGGCCATGCGAGAACAGCCGAAGTTCCTCGCCGCCAGGAACACGTGCAGTGCCAAGAAGTTCGCGGGCAATCATGACCGTCGCCTCTACTCGCGATCCACGCTGTGGTCACCCCGTGCCGTCGCTTTGCATTGAAGGCCGAGGGAGGATCTCCTTTGTGCGAACAACGCACAGTAGGCCGTCTTCGCGCTCCCATCACGGAGCCCATGTGGGCGGATAAAAAAGGGCCGCGAGAATCTCTCCTCGCGGCCCCTCTCGTTTGGCTATGGCTGGGACTTAGTCGTCCTTCAGGAACGCCGGAATGTGGTCGGGTGCCGGCCCTTCATCTCCGCCGCTGCGAGGGCGATCCTCCCGCGGTCCGCGGTCATCGCGGTCGCGGCGCGGGCCGCGGTCACGTCCGCCGCCGCCGCCACGCGGACCGCGGCGGTCGCCGTCACCCCGCGGACCGCGACCACCTTCACGGTCGCCTCTGGGTTCCCGCGGTTCGCGCGCAGGTCGGGTGTCCTCCAGTTCTGCGCCGGTCTCCTGATCGACCACACGCATCGACAGACGGACCTTACCGCGGTTGTCGATCTCGAGGACCTTGACCTTCACTTCCATGCCTTCCGACACGACGTCGGTCGGCTTCTCGACCCGCTCGTTCTTCATCTCGGAGACGTGGACGAGGCCGTCCTTGCCGCCCATGAAGTTTACAAATGCGCCGAAATCGACGATGTTCACGACCTTACCGTCGTAGATCTTGCCGACTTCGGCCTCTTCGACGATTCCAGCGATCCACTTGCGGGCCGCTTCGATCTGGCTGAGGTCGCTGGACGAAATCTTGATCACGCCCTCGTCATCGATGTCGACCTTCGCACCAGTTTCGGCCACGATTTCGCGGATCACCTTGCCGCCGGTGCCGATGACGTCGCGGATCTTCGATTTGTCGATCTGCATCGTCTCGATGCGCGGCGCGTGAGCGGAAAGCTCGGTGCGCGCCGTGCCCAGCGCCTTGGTCATCTCTGCTAGGATATGCGCACGGCCTTCCTTGGCTTGTGTCAACGCAGCTTCGAAGATCTCACGGGTGATGCCGGCAATCTTGATGTCCATCTGCATCGTGGTGATGCCTTCGGACGTACCCGCCACCTTGAAGTCCATGTCGCCGAGGTGATCCTCGTCGCCCAGGATGTCGGAGAGGACCGCGAAGTTCCGGTTCCCCTTCTCGTCCACTTCCAGGATCAGGCCCATCGCAATGCCCGAAACCGGGCGCGCGATCGGCACGCCGGCATCCATCATCGCCAAACAGCCGCCGCATACGGTCGCCATCGATGACGAGCCGTTGGACTCGGTGATGTCGGACAGGATACGGATCGTATAGGGGAACTCTTCCCGGCTTGGCAGCATCGGCCGCAGCGCGCGCCAGGCGAGCTTGCCATGGCCCACTTCACGACGTCCCGGTGCACCGAAGCGACCCACCTCGCCAACAGAATAGGGCGGGAAGTTGTAGTGCAGCATGAAGCTTTCGTACGACAGGCCGGTCAGCCCATCGATCATCTGCTCCGATTCCTTGGTGCCCAACGTGGTGGTGCAGATCGCCTGGGTTTCACCCCGAGTGAACAGCGCTGAACCATGCGTGCGCGGCAGGAAGCCAACCGTCGCCTCAATGGGCCGAACCTGGGTGGTCGTGCGGCCGTCGATACGCGTGCCGTCCGTCAGAATCGCCTTGCGGACGATGTCGGCTTCGAGCTTCTTCACCAACTTGAGCTTGCCGAGGTATTCGGCAGGGTCGGCCTGCTCGATGCTTTCGAAATGCTCGCGGGCTTTGGCCCGGGCCGCATTGATCGCGTTCTGGCGCTGCTGCTTGTCGGTCAGCTTGTACGCAGCGGCGAGATCTTCGCCGATTACGCCGCGCAATTCCTCAAGGACGGCCGACTTGTCGGCTACTGGTGAAAGTTCCCAGGGGTCCTTCGCGGCCTTCTCAGCCAGGTCGATGATCGCACCGACGACCTTGCGGATCTCGTCGTGCGCGAACATCACCGCGCCGAGCATCTCGTCCTCGGTCAGTTCCTTGGCTTCGGACTCGACCATCATCACGGCGTCGTGCGTAGCGGCCACAACGAGGTCGAGGCGGCCTTCGGCAACTTGGGCCATCGAGGGATTGAGCTGGTACTCGCCATCCTTGAATCCGACACGGACCGCGCCGATGGGTCCCATGAACGGCACGCCGGAAATCGTCAGCGCGGCCGAAGCGGCGATCATCGCCACGATGTCGGCTTCGGTCTCGCCGTCATAGCTCAGCACCTGGGCAATGACGTTGATCTCGTTATAGAACCCTTCTGGGAACAGCGGGCGGATGGGCCTGTCAATAAGACGGCTGGTGAGCGTTTCCTTCTCGGTCGCCCCACGCTCGCGCTTGAAGAAGCCTCCCGGGATGCGGCCGGCGGCAGAAAACTTTTCCTGATAGTGTACGGTGAGCGGGAAGAAGTCCTGCCCTTCCTTCACGCTGCGCGCGGCGGTGACGGCACACAGGACCACGGTTTCACCATAAGTCGCCAGCACGGCGCCATCGGCTTGACGGGCAATACGCCCGGTTTCCAGAGTGAGGGTTTTTCCGCCCCACTCCAGCGATACGGTTTTCGTGTCGAACATTGATTTTCCTTACGAGTTCCCGCGGCGCCCAATTGCGTGGCGGGGCCTACATGCCGGGTATGCCGTCCCGGTCCGGTATGGGGCC
>Ga0079223_10002036_pt1 | contig 12393 bp, 10 predicted proteins | sample Stecom2011_FD_75072 | JGI IMG/M metagenome (GOLD analysis project Ga0079223, IMG submission 75072) | Agricultural soil microbial communities from Utah to study Nitrogen management - Steer compost 2011 | ecosystem: Environmental > Terrestrial > Soil > Agricultural land | place: USA: Utah...
GTGGGCACGATATGTTGCGTGTCGATACGAGTCTGCACCGGCATAATGTCCTGACGAGTGCGCACCGCCATCACAACTTCTTCCAATGCCGCATTGCCGGCACGCTCACCTAGGCCGTTGATGGTGCACTCCACCTGCCGCGCACCGTTCATCACCGCGGAGAGAGAATTAGCCACCGCCAGACCCAAATCATTGTGACAGTGAGTGGAGAAAATAGCTTTATCGGCATTGGGAATATTCTGGATCAAGCGTGCAAACAAGGCTCCATATTCGCCCGGCTCGCCGTAACCCACAGTATCGGGCAGGTTAATAGTACCGGCACCTGCGGCAATTACTGCATCAATAATGCGACACATAAAATCAAACTCGGAGCGACTGGCATCTTCCAGCGAGAACTCCACATCGTTAGTATGTTGGCGGGCCAGCTTGACGGCTGCCACTGCCTGCTCCAGAACTTGATCCGGTTGCATTTTTAATTTGTACTGCATGTGAATAGGGCTGGTGGCGATAAAGGTATGAATCCGACCCCGAGCGGCGGGTTTAATCGCCTGCGCCGCGCGTTCAATATCGCCGGGCACTGCACGCGCCAACGAGCAAACCCTAGCGTCTTTAATGACCTTGGCAATATCGTAGATGGCTTCAAAGTCGCCCTTACTGGCGATGGCAAAACCGGCTTCAATCACATCGACACGCATTTTCTCCAACATCTTGGCGATGCGGATTTTCTCTTCGCGAGTCATGGAAGCGCCAGGACTCTGTTCGCCGTCGCGCAAGGTTGTATCAAAAATTATCAGTGCATCTTTGCTCATGCTGTCCGGCCAAAGCCGCTCCTGGTTATCAATTCAAGTTATAGGTGGCCATTATAAGGAGGCCGGAGCAGGCATACCACTTTTGCTGCTCAGTGTTACGCCGTTAATTCTCAAAGTTGTGGCGAGGGCGGCTCAAGACTGGCGAGATTTTTTAATGACATCGTAAGCGGCCTGAATTTCCTGCGAGCGCTCGGTGGCTTCTTTGATGGCGCTATCGGGCAACCCTTGGCCGGCAAGCTTGTCCGGGTGATACTGACTCATCAGCTTGCGGTAGGCGCGCTTGATCTCGGCATCGCCAGCGCTGGCACTCACGCCCAACGCTTCATAGGCCTGCTGCAGTGCATCACCCCTCGTCTCTGCTGTGCCGCCACCCTGGTAAGCGCCGCCGGCAAAAGCGTTTTGCGCTTTGATCATGCGCAATAATTGTTCAAAAGCAAAACTGCTCATGCCCAGCCCGGCAGCCACTTCGCGCAGTACTCGCTCTTCCTGCTGGTCAAAGTGTCCATCCACCAGCGCCAGATTTACCAGCGAGGTGAGCAACATTTGCACCATATTGCGATGGCGGCCGCAGATTTCGCGAAAAGAGGCCAACAGTGCTTGGGGCTCAAAGTCTTGAGCCGCGCCTTGTTTAAAACAGGCAATTGCCTCACGGCGCTGCTCCGCCGACAGTCCCATTTGGCTCATCAAGGCTTCTGTCTGCGCCACTTCAGCTTCACTGACCCGGCCATCAGCTTTGGCCAAATAACCCAATAATGTGTAGGTGGTAACAAAGAAACTCTCACTGGCTCGGGCTCGCACTTCCGGCGACCCCATGACCTCTTGCAGATGCCGCCCCTTGTCAAACATATGCCCGAAAAATATCCCGAGAATGGCCAACAAGGGGCCGCCCACCAAAAATCCTAAAATGCCACCAATCAGCTTACCCATAGCCCCTCAACTCGCCTGTGCAAAAGCGCCAGCTTAACATTCTTACCCGCGAACGATAACTGACAGATTGTCTACAATTCTTTACAGCCAAACCGGCTTACGACGACTTAAACCCCGGTTGCGCGGTCGCTATAACCTTGCGCGATAGCGTATAATTCGGGTTATTTGTCTGATAAATGGTTATGGCTCATGGCAGTTTCAAGGCAAGATTCTCTTACCCAATTACTGGAAGCTGAGCTGGATCCTCGGGCTCTGGATTTCTACCAATTGGCCGCTGAAGAAATTGCTCTCGGCGTATCCGCCCAGCGCTTTGCCGCATTGCTGGCGCTGTCCAGCCGTTATGCACGCCGCCAAGCCTTATCCCAGCCCGAGCTGGCAGAGGGTTTCAATCCCCGCGCCTGGAACCGGCTGGAGTTATTGCGTGTGGCCCTGCTGCTGGCGCGTCCCGATTTGGACAGCAAAGAGTTTACCGAAGAATTGGAAAACCTTTTTCGCTTTGCCGATGAGGGAGAGTCCTGCGCCCTGTATCGCGCTCTGCCCTTGCTTCCTGCTCCCGAGCGCTTTGTCTGGCGTGCCGGTGAGGCCTGTCGCAGCAACATGTTGAGCTTGTTCGAGTCCGTGGCTCTGGACTCGCCCTACCCGGTCAATTACTTTGACGATACCGCTTGGTATCAACTGGTTATGAAAGCCGTGTTTGTGGAAACAGCCATTGAGCGCATCGAAGGCTTAGACTCACGGCTGACGCCGGAACTGACCCGTATGGCACTGGACTTTGCCGCTGAGCGCCTCAGCGCCGGACGCCGGCTTATCCCCGGATTTTGGCTGCTGCCTGGCAACCATCAGCCTCAAGCGGTGACCGCTCTGGTAGAGCAACAGTGGCACAGCGCCTCAACTGAAGAGCGTATCGCCATGGCTCTGGCGCTGGGTCGCGCCGGCTTGAACGAACGCCTGCAAGAGCTACAACAGACAACAACCGAAGCGCGTGTATTGGAAGCTGTCGCGGCTGCGATTGCCAACAATCACGATCAGCAAACCTTTAGTCGGCTGCTTGCCGCTTAATTAACCGGGATTTAATTATGAAGTTTTTTGATCCGCATATTCATATGTGCAGTCGCACTACCGACGATTACGAAAATATGGCCGCCGCCGGTATACGGGCTGTGATTGAACCCGCTTTTTGGCTGGGTCAGCCACGCACCAATGTGGGCAGCTTTATCGATTACTTTGCCAGCTTGGTCGGTTGGGAGCGCTTTCGCGCTTCGCAATTCGGCATTGCCCATTACTGCGCTATTGGCATCAACTCCAAAGAAGCCAACAACGAAGGCCTGGCTCGTGAAGCTCTGGAGTTACTACCCCATTTCGCGCTGAAAGAAGGTGTGGTGGCCATTGGCGAAATTGGCTACGACGAAATGACGCCGGCGGAAGAATTTGTTTACCAGGCGCAACTCCAGTTTGCCGTGGAACACGATATGGTCGTCATGGTGCACTCGCCCCACCGCGACAAAAAAAATGGTGTTCAGCGCTCCATTGATGTGGCGCGCGAAATAGGCGTACCCATGAACAAGCTGGTGATTGACCACAACAACGAAGAGACAGTACGCGGTGTGCTCGACGCAGGCGCCTGGGCAGCCTTCACTATTTATCCCAATACCAAAATGGGCTCGGAGCGCATGGTTGAGATTGTGCGAGAATTTGGTCCCGAGCGCATTATTGTCGACAGCTCTGCCGACTGGGGTGTAAGTGATCCACTATCCGTACCCAAGACGGCCCACCTGATGGCAAAAAATGGTATCGACCCCAAGGCCATTGAGCTGACCTGCTGGGGCAATGCTCTGGAAGCCTATGCCCAATCCGGACAAATTGATGTTGAAGCGCTGATGCAGGCACCGGTTATTGACCAGAGCCAGAGATACAGCGAAAACTCGATCTTGCGCGGCCAGGCGCCACGTATTGATGAGCCAGTACAAAACTGAGGTTGAAATGCTGCAGATTGATCAGAGCTTTACCCTGCCTTATCACTTTCCGGTTTGTTTTGACCGGGATACTCTGGCACCAGAAAATTCTCTGTTGCGCGATATTATCGGTCGCGCCGGAGCGGGACCCCACCGGGTGCTGCCGGTTATCGACAGCAATGTGTTACAGACCCACCCACAGTTAGTGGAGCGTTTAAAGCTTTACGCTGAGATGCACGGTGAAACCATTGAACTGATTGAGCCACCGCTGATAGTGCGCGGTGGTGAAATTTGCAAATCTGACCCCGTCGAAGTGGATGAGTTTTATCAGCGCACCCAAACACAAAATATCGATCGCCACAGTTTTGTTTTGGTGATCGGAGGTGGCGCCGTGGTGGACGCCATAGGCTACGCCGCAGCCACTGCTCACCGGGGCATCCGCCTGATTCGCATGCCCACTACGGTGCTGGCACAAAATGATGCCGGCATCGGTGTCAAAAATGCGATTAACTATCGTGGCCGGAAAAACTATCTGGGCACTTTTGCCGCGCCCTATGCGGTTATCAATGATTTTGATTTTCTCGAAACCCTGCCTACACGAGATCGCGTCTCGGGTATTGCCGAAGCCATCAAGGTAGCGTTGATTCGCGACAGTGAATTTTTTCAATGGCTGCACCAGCAGCGTCAGGCACTGGCCAACTTCGATACTGAGGTGAGCGAGCGGATGATTATTCGCTGTGCTGAATTACACCTTAACCATATTCGTACCAGTGGCGACCCTTTCGAACAAGGCAGTGCCCGCCCGCTGGATTTTGGCCACTGGTGTGCGCATCGACTCGAAGAGCTTTCGGATAACGAATTGCGCCACGGCGAAGCCGTTGCGATTGGCATCGCGCTGGACTCTCTTTATTCACACGCCCAGGGCATGATCGACACGGCTACCTTGACGCAGATTCGCGAAACCCTGGAAGGAGTTGGCTTTCATTTGCAGCACTCGGCTCTGGCTTCGCTTGATATCGAAAAGGCACTGGAAGATTTTCGTGAGCACCTGGGCGGCAAGCTGTGCATCACCCTGTTAACCTCTGCCGGCAGCGCTAAAGAAGTCGGCGTCATTGATTATCCCACCATGCAGGCGTGCCGCACACAGCTGCTGGAGAATACATGGCCCCGCTGACATATTGCAGCAATATCCACCCCGGTGAAAGCTGGGCGGATGTGTTGCACAATCTCAATACGCATGTACTCGAGGTCAAGGCTCAGCTCGGCAATAACCAAGAGCCTTTCCCTTTGGGTTTGCGTATTGCCGCCCAGGCAGCCGGAGAAATTGATGAGGCCGCGATAAAGGAGTTTCAGCGCTGGTGCCAAGAGCACAATTCTTATCTGCTGACAATCAATGGCTTCCCCTACGGCACCTTCCATCAACAGCGCGTCAAAGAGCAGGTGTATCAGCCCGATTGGCGCCAAGCCGAGCGCGCCGAATACAGCAAGCAACTGGGTGATATCGCTGTGCGTTTACAGCCCGACGCCAAACGCATTGCCATCTCTACGGTGCCGGTGGCTTTTAAACCTGACTTTGATGAAGCCGATTGGGACGAGGTCTGTAAATATATCCGTGAAGTGGCGGAACACTATTACCAATTACACCAGCAAACGGGAATTACGTTAATTTTAGCGCTGGAGCCCGAGCCGCTGTGTGTACTTGAAACCACTGAAGAAGCTCTGGCGTTTTTTTCTCGCCTGGATCTGCCCGAGCGCCTGCGACATTATGTGGGTCTGTGCTTCGACTGCTGTCACCAGGCGGTGGAGTTCGAAGAGCCAGCAGAGTGTCTCAAGCAAATTCAAATGGCGGGCATTCCCATCGGCAAGGTACAAGTCTCCAGTGCCTTGCGCGCACGCGGCGAGGAAATTGAAAACCTCTTCGCCTTCGACGAACCTGTCTATCTGCATCAGGTGGTCGCGCAACATGAGCATACCGGTGCTTTAAGTCGCTACCCTGACTTATCAGACCTTCGTCTTGCTTTGGATAAAGGAGAGCGCTTTACTGAATGCCGTGTGCACTTTCATATCCCTATTTTTCAGGAACATCTGGGCCAGGTTGGCACCACCCAGTTTTTCTTGCGTGAATTTTTACCGCTGCTACCTTCTCCTATTCCCCTGGAAGTAGAAACCTACAGCTTTTCTGCTATTCCTCCGGCCTTGCGTTCCGGTAGCGTTAGCGACAACATTGCTCGGGAGCTACAGTGGGTGACAGACCTGCTGCAATCCGATTGTTCGAGGTAAATTATGCACAGAACAGTTGTTCTCAACGTGGTGGGTTTAACTCCTGCTCTTCTGGGAGAAAACACACCCAACCTTAATAAATTGACCGCCAATTCCACCACCATTAAACCCGTTACCCCCGCCGTAACTTGCAGCGCACAAGCCACTTATCTCACGGGAAAATCACCCAGCGAGCATGGCATTGTCGCTAACGGTTGGTATTTTCGTGAACACAATGAAGTGTGGCTATGGCGCCAAAGCAACCGCTTGATCGAGGCGCCGAAAATTTGGGATATCGCCCGACAGCGCAACCCGGATTTTACTTGCAGCAATACTTTTTGGTGGTATGCCATGGCCACAGGCGCGGATTACACGCTGACGCCGCGTCCATTGTATCTGGCCGACGGCCGCAAACTACCCGACTGTTATACCTATCCATTAGAGTTGCGCGAAACTCTGTCGCGCAAGCATGGTGACTTTCCTCTATTTCACTTTTGGGGTCCGGCCACAAGTATTAAATCCAGCCGCTGGATTGCCGATGCCGCTATGCATATAGAGGCGGAACATCAACCGACTTTGCAGTTAGTGTATTTGCCGCATCTGGATTATTGTTTGCAAAAGTTGGGGCCCAACGGAGACATTGCGCAAGACCTGAAAGAGATCGACACCCTGGTAGGTGAGCTGGTGGATTATTTCAACACCCGCGGCTGCCGCATCCTGGTGCTATCAGAGTACGGCATCGCTCCAGTTAACCGCCCTGTGCATCCCAACCGCATCCTGCGCAAAGCCGGCAAGCTTTCGCTCAAAGTCGATCTCGGTAGGGAGTATCTGGACTTTGCCAGCTGCCGCGCTTTTGCCATGAGTGATCACCAGATTGCTCACGTGTATGTGCAGTCCGAGGAAGACCTGGAAGAATTAAAAGCATTGTTTAGCGCAACGCCCGGTATCGCTCGGGTCTTATCCGGTAACGAGAAAGCCGAGTATGGATTAGATCATCCTCGCTCGGGAGAGCTGGTATTACTGGCAGAACCCGACAGCTGGTTCAGCTATTACTACTGGGAAGACGAAGACCGCGCTCCGGATTATGCCCATCAGGTGGATATTCACAAAAAGCCCGGCTTTGATCCCTGTGAATTATTTCTTAACCCCAAGCTGCGCTTTCCAAAACTGCGGGTAGCCCGCCGGCTGCTGCAAAAGAAACTGGGCTTTCGCTATGTGCTGGATGTGATTTCCACCGAAGCTTCTCAGGTGCAAGGCTCTCATGGGGTTTACGATGGCACGGATTATACGACCCCTGTCTTAATGAGCAGCAACCCTTCGTTACTGCCCAAGCAGCAGGTCGATGCCACTGAGGTCTGCAATATCATTCTCAATCATATTTTTACTGATTAACACTGTGATGCCTGAAATAAAAGCCTGGCTGGCTCTTTGTCGAGTCAGCAATCTGCCTACAGTGTGGATGAACGTTCTGGCCGCCGCTGCCTTGGCAAGCGGAGCAGTGGGGGCGCCCTTCCCTGTGTTTTCAGGATTATTATTGTTACTGGCCATGTCCTGCTTTTATACGGGCGGCATGGCTTTTAACGATTATTGCGATCGCCACTGGGATGCCCAGCATCAACCTTATCGCCCGATACCTGCCGGCAAAGTCACTGCCAAACAAGCACTCTTTATCAGCTTGCTGCTGTTTGCTCTCGGCGTATTGATGCTGACGTTCGTACCTCATCGGCACGGCTTGATTGCGGGTATAGGGTTGCTCACGCTTATTGTTGCTTACGATCTTTTTCATAAGCAACACTGGTTGACTGTAGTGTTAATGGCGGGGGCACGTCTGGGTGTCTATCTCGTGACAAGCTACGCCCTCACCGGGTCACTTATAACCTCTGTGTGGATGCTCGGTCTTATCCAGTGCGGCTGGACCTTACTGGTGACAGCGGTAGCGCGACTGGAGCATCGCTTCCCACAAGGCTACCCTTTTCCAGTAATTCCCTGGATGCTGGCGGCTATGGGCCTGGTGGACGGTTTGGTGCTGGCAGTCTTACTATCGCCTCTTTGGCTGGTCGCCGGTGTAGTTACCTTGGTGCTTACCCGCTGGGGACAAAAATATGTGAGAGGAGATTAGTCTCAGCAATCTGCACAATCAGAAAAAATTATAAAGGAAAAAGACGTCATTCTTTTTGTCTCGCACGAAAGCGCTTTAGTTATTAACTGCAGCAGCAGAACTCAAAGTGGCCAGATCATGTAAAAATGTACTCTGCCAGCGTTGAATATCCTGATGCTCTAGCACATCCATCATTTTACGCCAGCGATCTTGCCGCTCATCGAGCGGCATATTTAACGCCTGCGCCAAAGCAGCGCCCATGCCCTCCACATCATAAGGGTTGACGATAAGAGCCGCGTCCAGCTCAGCGGCTGCACCAGCCAGCTCCGAAAGTACTAACACACCAGGATCTTCCGCAGGCTGCGCTGCCACATACTCTTTCGCCACCAGATTCATACCATCGCGCAAAGGTGTTACCAGCCCCACATTTGCCAGGCTGTACATAGCGAGAATGGTATGACGACGGTAGCCACGATTAATATAACGCAATGGCATCCAATCAAAGTCGGCATAAGTGCCGATAATATGGCCAGCTTCCCGATCAATACGTTTTGCCAAATCGCCATAGGCTTGCACATCACCGCGTGAAGTGGGAGAGATTTGCAAATAAACCACCTCACGGATAAATTGGTTGTAATGGGCCAGCAACCGCTCATAGGCCTTGAAGCGTTGCTCCAAGCCTTTGGAGTAATCCAATCGATCGACACCAATAATAAGTTTGCGTCCTGCCAGGCTTTTATTCAGACGCTTAAAATCATCAGTATTAGTGCCCGCTGTGGCAATGCCGGCAAGCGCTCCTGTTTCCACACTGATGGGGTAAACTCGCGCATAACAATGCAGATTGGCAAAACGCAGCTTGTTGTCTTTTAAGATCTCTCCGCCCAGCCCTTGGGCGACTCCCATGCAAAACCCCAGAAGATCAAAGTCTGTCTGAAAGCCGACCAGGTTGTAGTGCATCATGTACTTTAAAATATCTTGATAGCCCGGCACGGTACGCAACAGATCCAAGGAGGGAAAAGGTGTATGCAGGAAAAAACCGATGGGATTCTTTATTCCCCGTTCACGCAAAATCTTACCCAGAGGAATCAAATGATAATCGTGAATCCAGATAGTATCGCTCGGTTGAATCACTGTGAGTAAATCATCAGCAAACTTACTATTTACTTGTAAATAGCCCGCTAAGTCTTTATCACTGTAGCGCATTAACTCGGGACGCTGGTGAAACAGGGGCCAAAGTACACTGTTAGCAAATCCTTTATAATACTGATTATATTCAGCTTGTTTCAGGCTTACGGTTACATATTCAATCTTGCCCCGGTGCTCCCTTTTTATTTCCCTGCTGCGATTGTCTACCTTGCCATTCCAGCCAAACCACACACCACCGGCCTTTTCCATTGCAGCCATTACCCCGACTGCCAAACCACCTTCTGAGCCTTTATTGGCACCATCGCTTTTAGCAACTCGATTAGATACCACAACCAAACGACTCATAATTCAGTCTCCCACCGTTTACTGAGCATACGTGCACTATTAATAATCCCTACCATCGAGTAAGTCTGAGGAAAGTTCCCCCACAACTCCCCTGTCACTGGATCAATATCTTCTGACAACAGACCAAGATGATTGCGGCGAGTCAGTAACTCTTCGAAGAGCTCTCGGGCCTCTTCTTGACGGCCAGCGCCAGCTAATGCATCGATATACCAGAAAGAACAAATGGTAAAAGCATTTTCGGGGGTCCCAAAATCATCCTCTATAACGTAGCGAAACAAATAACGGCTTCCTTTGGGCATCAGGCGGCGCTCAATCTCAGCAATAGTGCCTAGAAACCGAGAATCAGTCCCTTCGATATAGCCCAGTTCGCAAGCCAACAGCAAACTGGCATCCATAGAGTCGCCGTCCCAAGTGGCGGTATAGCTATTAAGTTCGGCGTTAAAACAATGTTTCTCAATGTTATCCCGCATAATAGCAGCCGCCTGACACCAGTATTCGTATCGATCTCGCAGCTCAAGTTTTCGTGCAATTTTTGCCAAACGACTTGCGGCTGCCCAGCACATCATGCTGGAAAAGGTATGCACATGTTTACTACCGCGCAACTCCCACAGCCCTGCGTCCGGCTTGTCATAATACTCGTAGGCTTTCTCGCCAACTTTTTCTAATAAGCGAAAAAGCTCGCAGGTTCCGGGGCGCCTGATGCGCTCGTCAAAAAACATTTGTGTGGCCGAAAGTACTATAGCACCATACACATCGTGCTGAATTTGGTCCGCTGCCTGATTGCCAACCCGTACCGGCCCCATACCACGATAGCCGGGCAAAGCCTCAACGATGTGCTCGGGCATTTGCGGTGTGCCATTGATGCAATACACCGGCTGCAGATGATCCCCATCCATTTCCGCTACAATATTGACCAGATACTGCAAATACCCTTCCATGGTACCCGTCGCACCTAAACGGTTAAGTGCATGCACTGTAAAATAACTGTCTCGCAACCAACAGAAACGATAATCCCAATTGCGTTGCGAATCTTTTGCTTCGGGAATAGAAGTAGTCATAGCCGCAATAATTGCGCCTGTGTCTTCATAAGAGCTGAGCTTTAAAGTAATAGCCGCGCGAATTACCACCTCCTGCCATTCAAAAGGAATTGCCAAGTAGCGCGACCATTCCAACCAATAGGCCTCTGTTTCAGACAAAAAATATTCGCTTAGATCGGCAATGGGTTGGTCTAAGGATTGATCGTCTGCGAAGATCATATAGCGCACGCCATCAAGGACGAATTGCGTTTCATCCATAATGGCGGTTATCGACAAATCCGTAGTCAATCGCAATGCCTGATCTTTGCCCTGATAGCGAATATGATTGCTGCCTTGGACACGGGTATAAGCCTGTGTCCCCTGATTAAAAGCTGGCCGCAGGCGAACTCGCAATCTGGGTGACCCTATCGGCTCCAGTTTGCGTATAAGCATTATGGGACGGAACATTCGTCCATGTTGCATAAAACGGGGAATAACATCTGTAATACACACACCATTGCCGTAGATGTCATACAGCAGAGTTTTCAAAATAGCTGTATTTTTTTCATAATGTTGTTCGGCATGACTAAAATCCATGATGTCTATGGCGTAGGTTCCTATCGCCGCCTCTGCCGTATCCGTTTTCAACAATGCGCTGAAAACCGGTTCCCCATCAAAGCGCGGTAAGCAGCACCATATGATTTCTGCATGTTTATTCACTAACGCGCCAATTGAACAGTTGCCAATTAGCGCCAATTCCAGATTGCGTTGTTGCATTTATCCATCCAACTTAATGAGTTGCGACTTTAAGAAGGCAAAAACCTCGCCAGGATTGTTCATTCGTGCTCTGGCACAGCTTGGACCTTCACCGACTTTAATAGACAGTCCCTGATTCATATTGACCCAGGCAAAAGCATCTTCGTCAGTGGTGTCATCACCCAGGTAGACCGGTCTTCGACCTTTAAATGTATTGGTTTGCATAAAGCGCGCAAGGGCGACGCCTTTATCAACACCCAGGGGCTGTAGCTCACGAACACAATTGCCTTTAATTAACCGTACCTTTGCCGATGGAAAGCGAAACAATATTTCATCTAGATAAGAGTCCAGCCGCTGTTCTTTCTCGGGCTGTTGTCGAAAATGTATTGCCAGCGCTTTGCCTTTATCTTCCAGCAAAAGATTTTCTTGCTGCGCCAGGATTTTCAGCTGCTGTTTTATATGTCTGAACTCGTCGTTGATCAATGAGAGGCTCTGCACCTGGCCAGTACCATACCACCACTCGGCCCCATGGCTACCCGCCATCGGCAGAGGTAAATCCACATGCCGCTGAAGCGACGACAGTTCACGGCCAGATATTAATGCCAGCGCACCATTCAGTTTGCTATGCCATGCAGTGAGTAAAGTGCGTAATTCTTGTGATACCTCAACCGCCTCTGGAGTATCAGCAAATCCTACCAAGGTGCCATCAAAATCTAGAAATAAAGCATCTGTCGTTTGTAATCTAAGCATATTCACCATTTGCCAGCTCTAATAGTTATTGACTATAGCACGCAGATCACAAATCCTGCCAAGTCCTTAGCGCTATCAGATTCATATTTTTTATCTAGATTGATTATTGATAAGCTGGATGGAAGAACTGCGGTGTGCGGCGGCAGAGGTTGCGGTGCAACCACCGGGACTGTGCATAGCAGGGATGCTATGCCCAAGCCCCCAGGGATGGATTCACGGCGTGTCCCGGTGGCTGTGGCGTGACCTTTGCCAGAACCACTGCTCTCAACAAAAACACTTCTGCTAAATCGCTTCGGATAAACAACGCCGCGGCCGCTGCATGGTGCGCGGGACAC
>Ga0079223_10002037_pt1 | contig 12392 bp, 13 predicted proteins | sample Stecom2011_FD_75072 | JGI IMG/M metagenome (GOLD analysis project Ga0079223, IMG submission 75072) | Agricultural soil microbial communities from Utah to study Nitrogen management - Steer compost 2011 | ecosystem: Environmental > Terrestrial > Soil > Agricultural land | place: USA: Utah...
AAAAATCAAATAAATATAATTACACTATGTATGAAGGGAGGCATTTATTAAAAGCTCAGGCACGAAGAGGAAGATTTATCCTAATGTTAGATAACTCTTCTAAAAGTTCAATAACTGCGGTACAAAATGAACTTCAAGTCAAGCTTGTTTCTTCAGCAGAACTTTCAAATAATGTGAGTTCAGAATCTATTTTAGAGATAGATAAAGGGGTATTATATAAAAATATCGGCATTGCTGTAGTTGACCAAATAGAATTGGAACATATGCTCCATTGCTCTAAAAAATCCACGAATAACATTGTTCATTGGGAAGAAGAGCGCATCTTCAGAACTGCAAATCAATCTTTAGAACAGCTCAACAAGATTAAATCTAAAATGAATGAAATAGAAGATGAGTTGTTGATTTTAGAAATGATGCTGAATGAACAATATAGAAAAGACACCGATTCATTTTATAGTGACACATGGGGACTAGATCTAATGAAAATTTCAGACTCAAAGTATACGGGTAAAGGAGTCAATGTATGTTTATTGGATACTGGTTTTTATGCAGCACATCCAGATTTTGAAGACAGAACAATTGTTGGGAAAAACTTCATTCCTGATGAAAACTGGGACTTTGACGGCGATGGTCACGGCACGCATTGTGCAGGGATTGCAGTTGGAGGAATTTCTAAAACAAATGGAATAAGATATGGTGTAGCTAAGGATGCCAACATCGGTATATGTAAAGTCCTTTCAGATAGAGGACTCGGAACTACAAGTGGAGTAGTTGACGCAATCGATTGGGCTTTAGAAAAAAAATATAGAATAATATCTATGTCTTTGGCATCGAAAGTAGGCATTGGTGAAAAACCATCTCCCATATTTGAACAAATTGGTCAAAAAGCTATGGAGCAAAATACTCTAATCATTGCTGCAGCAGGAAATGATAGTAACAGACCTGATATGCCTCGACCAGTGAGCAGCCCTGCAAATGCTAATGCAATTATGGCTATAGGAGCCATAGATGAAGATAACCAAATAGCAAGATTTTCAAATGCAGGCATCAATGCTAGTAATGGAGGTAAAGTAGATTTAGTGGCACCAGGTGTAGCCGTATTTAGTGCTTATTCTTTGAATAGTAAGGACAAATTATTATATAAAAAAATGAATGGCACTAGTATGGCCACTCCCCACATTGCCGGATTAGCAGCATTGCACATAGAAGCTAACCCAGAAATAGCTGCCGACAAGCTTTGGAAAAAATTAGAAAAAGAGGCGACTTATATCAATGGGCTACTAAAAAGAGATATTGGATTTGGATTAGGTACTTTTAAAAAGTAAAACATTCATATAAATCATGAGTAAAAAAAAATACATAGCTAAATTAACAACAGACTTCTTAACTGAGGATGTGATTAAATCATTAGAGGAAAATGAGATAGAAATCATTACTTATTCCAAACTCTTGAATTTAATAATAGTGGAAAGTGAAATTAATTTAATCGAAAACCAGCCAGACTTTCTTATTGATATTGAAGAGGATAAGGAAATCCCTAAGCCATAGTTTTTTATAAAACACTGCTTCATGAGTTTTTTTTAAAATCCAACACTGAATACAATATCTTTGCAACGTTTTTAAAATCTAAAATTGCACTTCGCTTTCAATCCATGTCCAACTTCATAGAGTTAAAAATCAAATCCATCTCTTATGTTAAACAAAAAAAATTACTACCTATAGTTTCCAAATGGGATCATGCAGGTCATTTTGAGCAAGATGGCAAAAAATGGATTATTTATTTTGAGGTAAATGCCTTCGAAGAGCAAGAGATTATTAGTTTACTTGATGAAGAGCAACTGAATTATGAATTAAAAGCCCAATCCTTCCAATTAGATCCTGACTTAGCATGGAATGGGATGTATCAACCTGTTTTAGTGGATGACTACTGCTATATCAAAACCCCAATTCATCCTACAGCAATTGCGGATTACGAGCATGAAATTACTATCGTTCCTACTTTGAGTTTTGGAATGGGCCATCACAAAACGACTCAACTGATGTTAAAAATCATGGAAACATTAGATTTTGAAAATAAAACCATTTTAGATGTAGGAACAGGAACAGGAATTTTAGGCATTATAGCTCAAAAAGAAAATGCTCAAAAAGTTATCGCCATTGATACAGATCCTTTAGCTGTTGAAAATGCCCAATTTAATGCCCAAAGAAATAAAGTGAGCTTAAAAACCAAAGTAGCTAAAATTGCTGACCTTAAAAGCAATACTCAAGCTGATTATATTTTCTCAAACATTTCCACACCGGTTCATTTAGCAAGTGTAAATGAATATTTCTTCCATTTAAAACCAGGAGGCATTTTAATTCTTTCTGGCACATTAAATACTGATCTTCAAAAAATAAAAAACACTTACGAATCCAAAGGTTTTGAAATTATTAAGGTATTAGAAGAAGTAGGCTGGATAGCGATTTCTCTTAAGAAAACTCCTTCGATTTAAAAACTTTTTCCAGCTTTTTTGTTCCTATTTAAAGCAGTACTTTTGTCAGTTAGCATGATAAAATATTGCAACTTAAAACGCCTTATAAACACCAAAAATTAAAAAAATTCGCAACATCATCAAAGAAAAACCTAACAAAGCCTACAAATCAAAACAGGCATATCAATAAAAACAAACCATAAACAAATGAATATCAACAACTACTATCAAAATCCAACATGTAACAATAAAACCAAAGTTGTCTTTTTTTGAAAATAATTATTATTGAAAAATAAAATTGTCTATTTAAATTCTATGCACTTAGAATTATATTCTAATACTTTTCTTTGCAAAATGTGAACTAAAAGAAGTATCTTTAGAACAATTTTCAGAGCACTTTTTTTCATCAATAAAGTCACAAACACAATCATAAGATTGTCAGAACCTTACAAGTTTAATACCATACTTTTTGATAATATCTATATTTCCTTAGGGAAAATTTACAATATATCTAAAAACTAACTAGAAACTATTAATATGGCGAACGTATTACAAGAGACAAAAACTTATACCAGTCAAGAGGCCTACGAAGCTGCACTTGAATACTTCAAAGGCGACGATTTAGCTGCTCGCGTCTGGGTTAATAAGTATGCCCTGAAAGATTCAGACGGCAATATTTATGAAAACACACCCGATGCTATGCATTGGAGAATTGCTAAAGAAATTGCACGAATTGAGAGCAAGTATCCTAATCCCATGTCAGCTGAAGAAGTATACGAAGTAATCAAAGACTTTAAATATATTCTTCCACAAGGTAGCCCAATGGCTGGAATTGGTAATAATTATCAAATTGCTTCTTTGTCTAACTGTTTTGTAATTGGAAGTGGTACAGATAGTGATTCTTACGGCAGCATCATGAAAATTGATGAAGAACAAGTGCAATTAATGAAACGTAGAGGTGGAGTAGGACACGACTTGTCTAATATTAGACCTAAAGGCTCAGCAGTTAAAAACTCGGCTTTAACTTCTACTGGATTAGTGCCTTTCATGGAGCGATATTCTAATTCCACACGCGAAGTAGCACAGGATGGAAGAAGAGGTGCTTTAATGTTATCTGTTTCTATCAACCATCCTGATGCAGAAGATTTTATCGATGCAAAAATGGAACAAGGAAAAGTTACAGGTGCAAATGTATCTGTGAGAATCGATGATGACTTCATGAATGCCTTAAAAACAAATGATGATTATACTCAGAAATATCCGATTTTTAGCCAAAATCCAAAATATGAACAGGTTATAAAACCAACAAAAATTTGGAACAAAATCATTCACAATGCATGGAAATCAGCGGAACCAGGTATTTTGTTTTGGGATACCATTATCAATGAATCCATACCTGATTGTTATGCGGACTTAGGGTTTGAAACTATTTCAACAAACCCATGTGGTGAGATTCCACTATGTGCTTATGACTCTTGTAGATTATTAGCAATCAACCTCTATTCTTATGTAGAAAATCCATTCACACCCGAAGCTAAGTTCAATTTTGAATTGTTTAAAAAACACGCAGGAATTGCTCAGCGTATTATGGATGATATTATTGATTTAGAAGAAGAAAAAATTGATGCTATACTTCAAAAAATTGATGAAGATCCAGAAAGTGATGCTATTAAATTTACAGAAAGACATCTTTGGGAAAAAATAAAAGAAAAAACACTTGAAGGGAGAAGAACTGGAGTAGGAATCACCGCTGAAGGAGATATGATTGCCGCACTTGGTCTAACTTATGGAACAGAGGAAGCCACTACATTTTCTACAGAAGTACATAAGAACATGGCATTAGCATGCTACGGTTCATCTGTAGAGTTAGCTAAGGAAAGAGGCGCATTCAGTATTTATGATGCGGAAAGAGAAAAAAACAATCCTTTTATTCTTAGATTAAAAGAAGCTGATGAGACACTTTACGAAAATATGGTTAAATATGGTCGTAGAAATATTGCTTTATTGACGATAGCTCCAACGGGAAGTACAAGCTTAATGGCACAAACTACTTCTGGAATTGAACCTGTTTTCTTACCAGTTTATAAAAGACGTAGAAAAGTCAACCCTAATGATAAAGATGTACGTGTAGATTTCGTTGATGAAGTAGGAGATAGCTGGGAGGAATATATCGTTTTTCATCATCATTTTAAAACTTGGATGAAAGTTAATGGTATAGATACAGAAAAAAACTATTCACAAGAAGAAATTAATAAGCTGATTGAAAAATCTCCTTATTACAAAGCTACTTCAAATGATGTAGATTGGTTGAATAAGGTAAAATTACAGGGTAGTGTTCAAAAATGGGTAGATCACTCTATTTCAGTGACGATTAACTTACCTAATGATGCTACAGAGGAATTAGTTAACCAATTATATATCACAGCTTGGGAAAGTGGATGTAAAGGTATTACAGTATATAGAGATGGTTCTCGTTCAGGAGTTTTAGTTTCAACAGAGGAAAAGGAAATTGAAAAAAAGACTTCTTTCCCAACAAAAAGACCGGATGTTTTAGAAGCAGACATTGTTAACTTCCAAAACAATAAAGAGAAATGGGTTGCTTTTATAGGATTAATAGATGGAAAACCATATGAGATTTTCACAGGTATCGCAGATGATGAAGAAGGACTTCTGCTTCCTCGTTGGGTAGATAGTGGACTTATCATTAAGAACCGTGATGAGGATGGAACTTCTCGCTATGACTTCCAATTTCAAAATAAAAAAGGATATAAAACTACTATTGAAGGATTATCACATAAATTCAATCCGGAATATTGGAACTATGCTAAGTTAATCTCCGGCGTTTTAAGACACGGTATGTCTATTGAAAATGTTGTAGAATTAGTCAACCAAATGGAGTTAGACTCTGTTTCGATCAACACCTGGAAAGCAGGAGTTGCTAGAGCGCTAAAACGTTATATCCCTGACGGAACTGAAGTAAAACACAAGTGTAATAACTGTAGTTCTAAACAAGTCATTTATCAAGAGGGCTGTTTAACTTGTAAGAATTGTGGATCAAGTAATTGTGAGTAAAATTAGTTAGACCTCTTATTAAAACTAAAAATTGGCATCTTATATGAATATAAGATGCCAATTTTAATTTACTGAAATAAACTTTACATTATAATGCAATAATTATCTTTTAGACTTGAATAGCGCACCTAAAATGGTGTCAATTATTGCGATTATAATTGCAAATAAAATAGCATTCCAAAATCCACCTACAGAAAACTTACTACCCAATAAAAAATCAGAAAACAAAATCATCAGAACAGTGATTAAAAAGGAAATCAACCCTAATGTTAAAATATTTAAGGGTAGGGTAAAGATTCTCAAAATAAAACCAATAGTTCCATTGACTAAACCGATCATTAGTCCCGCAACAATGGCCCATCCAAAATTATCTACGTGTGCTGCAGGTGTAAAATGTACTGCTAATAAAATTGTCAATCCTGTCAATAATAGAGAGATGATAAATCGCATAGTAAATATTATTTAAATGAATAATAGGATTTAATAGAGCAATATAATTGATGTATTTTAAATAATCAAAAGGTATTTATAAATTCTTATAAATTTATTACATATCTAACAGTTATTCTGAAAATATTCTTGTCTCATTTAATGTAAAGTAGTTATGATTTCACTTGTGAATAATAATGATGAGATAATACAAATAAAAAGGACATCTCATAAAGCTATGGATGTCCTTTTTTATAAATTATGTATTATTTAAAAACTAAGCAGCATATTGTTTTGCAATGTTTTTAGCTAAAACTTTCATTTTTTCTAAGCTTTCATCTATTAACTTACCTTCTTTAAATTCAGCTAAGATTTCAGGATGATTAAGTTCCATTTCGTTTAAGAATTGTGTTTCAAACTCTCTCACTTTTTCAACTGGAACATTATTTAAAAGATTATTTGTACCTAAGTAAATAATGGCTACCTGTTTCTCAACCGGCATTGGACTAAACTGAGGTTGTTTTAAAATCTCTACGTTACGACTACCTTTATCTAAAACAATCTTCGTTGCGGAGTCTAAATCTCCACCAAACTGAGAGAAAGCTTCCATTTCACGGTATAAAGCTTGGTCTAATTTTAAAGTACCTGATACTTTTCTCATAGACTTCACCTGAGCTGAACCACCAACACGTGATACCGAAATACCAACGTTAATTGCAGGACGAATTCCTGATAAGAATAGATTGGTTTTTAAGAATATTTGACCATCTGTAATTGAAATTACGTTAGTCGGGATATATGCCGAAACGTCACCAGCTTGTGTTTCAATAATTGGTAAAGCTGTTAATGAACCACCACCTTTTACTAAATGTTTAATTGTATCAGGTAAATCATTCATTTCTTGTGCAAGTTTATCATTATTAATGATTTTTGCAGAACGCTCTAACAAACGACTATGTAAGTAGAAAACGTCACCAGGGTATGCTTCACGTCCCGGTGGTCTTCTTAATAATAAAGAAACCTCTCGGTAAGCAACAGCTTGTTTAGATAAATCATCATAAACAACTAATGCAGGACGACCAGTATCTCTAAAGAATTCACCAATTGCAGCACCAGCGAAAGGAGCATAGAACTGTAATGGAGCAGGATCAGCTGCAGAAGCAGAAACAATAGTCGTATATGCCAAAGCACCATGTTCTTCTAAAGTCTTCATTACTAAAGCAACAGTAGAAGCTTTCTGACCAATAGCTACATAAATACAGTAAACAGGTTCACCCGCATCGTAAAATTCTTTCTGATTGATAATAGTATCAATACAAATAGCTGATTTACCAGTTTGACGATCTCCAATAACTAATTCACGTTGACCTCTTCCAATAGGAATCATAGCGTCAATGGCTTTCATTCCAGTTTGTAAAGGTTCTGTTACAGGCTCTCTATAGATAACCCCTGGAGCTTTACGCTCTAATGGCATTTCATATAAGTCGCCTTTAATAGGTCCTTTTCCGTCAATAGGCTCGCCTAAGGTGTTAACTACACGACCAAGTAACCCTTCACCAACTTTAATAGACGCAATTTGTCCAGTTCTTTTAACTTTACTTCCTTCCTTAACGTTAGAACCACCTCCCATTAGTACAACACCCACATTATCCTCTTCTAAGTTTAATGCAATAGCTTTTGTGCCATCATCAAACTCAACTAATTCACCTTGGTTAACATTTGTTAATCCATAAACACGGGCAATACCGTCACCAACTTGTAGCACTGTACCTACTTCTTCCAAGTTAGTATTTTCGTCTACATTTCCTAATTGTTGACGTAAAATTGCTGAAATCTCATCAGGTTTAATTTCAACCATTGTTATATTGATTTAAAATTTTAAAATATACTATTATATCTTAGCTATATACTCATTCAATGTGAATTGATGCTTGATATTATTCAAGCGAGTGCTCACACTTCCATCAAATAATTTATCTTCAATTTCCAACACATATCCACCTATCAATGAATGATCAATCTGCTCAACGACTTCTAAAGTACAACCATTTAATTGTGAGGTTACTTTAGATTTTATAGCATTGATTGTTTCTTCAGTAAGTGGATGGGCAGAAGTAATGAATATCTCTTTAATATTATTATGATTTTTATAAAGCTGGATAAATGCTTGTACTATTTCTGGTAAATAATTAGCACGTCCTTTTACAGATAACAAATTAGTAAAAGATTCAGTTAATGCGCTAATTTTTCCATTAAATATAGCCTTTAATATCTGTCCTTTTTTATCTCCCTTTATCAAAGGACTTTTAAGCATTAAAACAAGGTCGCGATTATCTTTAGTTGTTTTATTGATCAAATACATGTCTTTTAAAACATCCTCAAGTTCATTCTGTTCTATACTTAAATCTAAAAGTGACTTGGCGTATATCTTGGCTAATCTTGTTTCTTGCATGAATTATTATTTAAAGAATTGATATAAAGAATTTAGTTCAACTTAATTTGTTCTGTTAAACTTTGAACATATTTATCTTGCACAGCATCCTTAGCCAATTCTTGTTGTAATATTTTTTCTGACACTTCAACCACTAACATACCAATTTCATTCTTCACTTCCATTAAAGCAGCATTCTTTTGGTTATTAATTTGCAATTTAGCATCTTGAATAATCCTGCTTGCCTCATTTTGAGCTTGAACTTTTGCATCTTCTATGATTTTTTCTTTCATAGCCTTTGCATCTTTTAGCATAGCCGAACGTTCTTCACGTGCTTCGTTTAATAAGCGCTCATTATCTGACTTCAAATCCGCCATTTCATTTTGGATTTTCTCTGCAGCAGCGATACTGTTTGCTATTTTAGTTTCTCGCTCATTAACCATCCCTAATATAGGTCCCCAAGCAAATTTCTTTAAAATTAAAGCAACTACTACAAAAGCCACTAATGACCAGAAAAACAAACCAAATTCAGGAGTTAATAATCCCATGACTTATGATATAATTTTTATGTGAATAAACATTTTTAAAAAATAACACTGCAGGCTCAGCCCTGTGCATTTTGCGTGCAGTGTTAATAGATTTTTTGCGCTAACGAGTAGGCAACTTAATTATAGTACAATCGCTAATATACCAGCAATTACACCTAAGAAAGCTACACCCTCAACGAAAGCAGCAGTTAAAATCATACTTGAACGGATGTCACCAGCAGCTTCAGGTTGACGTGCAATAGACTCTACAGCACCTTTACCAATTTGACCGATACCAATTGCAGCAGCCATTGAAGAAATACCAGCGCCAATTGCGCCCAATCCAGCAGCTAAACCGCTTTCTAAAATTACAGTGTTCAAAATAGACATTGTACTATGTATTTAAAAAATAAACAAAAAAAACAAATTAAGATGCGGTAGCAGTTTCTTTACTATCACTTTCCTCATCCTCAACCATAGCACCGATAAACACGGCAGCTAAATTAGTGAAAATAAACGCTTGAATAGCAGCAACTAAAACCTTTATTAATAACATGAATACTTGTAAACCTACAGACACAACCGTAAATCCTGCACCTACACCAGTATTCATTTCTGCAAAGATAAATATTAACAACACAAAACTCAAGATTACTAAATGACCAGCTAGCATATTTGCAAACAAACGTACGGTTAAAGCAACTGGCTTAATAATCAATGAAATTATTTCAATAGGTACTAATAAAAACTTTACTCCTAAAGGAATTCCTGGAGGGTTAAAGAAATGTGCCCAATAGGATTTCTTACTTCTAAATAACATTACAATGAAAGTAACAACAGCTAAACTCAAAGTAAATGTAATATTACCACTTACGTTAGCACCGCCAGGAAGTAATCCCAACATATTAACCAACCATATAAAAAAGAATAAACTTAATAAGAATGGAGTGAATTTCATATACGAAGATCCGATGCTATCTTTTGCAATATCGTCCCTAACAAATAGAATAGCAGATTCAACTGCATTTTGCCATCCCTTTGGCGCCTTGTCTGAACCTGTTTTATTATAAGACTTACGAACTCTCAAAAAGATAATCAACATCAATACAGATGCAATCAAAACAGCTACAGTTCCTTTAGTTAAGGAAAGATCATAAATCTTACTGCCATTCTCAGCAATAATTTTATTATCTTCATCAAAGGAGTATCCTAAATAATGACCATTATTCTCTACCAGTTTCTTTGAAGAGAAAGTTACTAATCCTCCTTCTGTATTATTATAGATAATGATTGGAAGATGAAACCCAATAGTCCGATCGCCTATTTTAAAGATTTCCCACTCATAAGAATCATAAATATGACTAAATATGATTTCGCCAATGTCTAATTGACTCTCTTTAGCATCAGCCTCCATTATTTGTTCACCCTCAGCATATAAAGATGAAGTGGAAATGAATAAAGAAAGAAGCACTAGTAAATACTTAATCTTGTTTCGCACTGTTCTAATTTTTTTGCAAAGTTAAATAAATTGATTGGTAAAGAAAAATAAATTTATCTTTATTAATCGATATTATTCTTGATAATATTTTGCTTTCAAACGAAACTCGTAATTTTCTATGAATAATGTAACATACCAAAAACACATGAATGAAATAATAATACCACAAGGTTAGGTATTACCTATCCATTATCTGTGAGAAAGGCCTTTAGTTTGAATAAACTTAAAACACAATCAAAAAAGTAATCAATAAAGGTTAAGTTTCTTAAAGAAAAAATCTGATTCAACTATGCATTATTAATAGAAAGCTCAAAATCTATAAAGAGCTTTAGTTTTATAAAATAAAAGATATATCTTTGTAATCGTAAAATTGGAAAACGTTAATGATTCCTAAAACAATATTCAAAGTTGAATACAATGACCTATCAAGACATTATTGAAAAAGTAAATAACTTTTTAATCGAAGATTTTGAAGTGGAAGAAAGTAAATTAAAAATTGACGCCTCTTTAAATGAAACTCTAGACTTAGATAGTCTAGACTATATAGACTTAATCGTAGCTATTGAAGAGAATTTTGGTTTTAAAATGAAGCCTGAAGATTTTACTAATATGGTGATCATCCAAGATTTCTATAACTATATAGCCGAACGTTTAAAGATATCTATTCCTGCATAAATGAAAAAAACAACAGTTACATGGAGTGGCTCGTCTGGAAAAACACAGCGAGGTTACTCCATTTTTTTGTGGTTGATTCAAAAAGGAGGTAGAAAACCTGCATACTTCTTGCTTTTATGGGTGGCTTTGTATTATCGACTGTTTAATAAACAAAGCAATAAAAGTCTTTATTATGTATATCATAATATCTTAAAACTACCTTCAACTAAAATAGGGCCTACTCTTCTTTAGAATTATCTATTCTTTGGACAGTCGTTAATTGACAAGGTTGCCGTTGCGTTAAGACCTAACCATCACGGGATTACAATCAATCGTGATGGTGAACATTTTTTTCATGAAATGTTGTCAAAAGGAAAAGGAGGCATATTAATAGGTGCACATTTAGGAAGTTGGGACTTAGCCGGTCAATTATTAGTAGAAGTTGCTGTACATGTCAATATCGTTATGTTTGATGGTGAAGAGCCCGCAATTAAAAAACTGATTGAGCAAAAAACAGGCAAGTCAATTTATAATATAATTTACATCAGAGAAGACATGAGTCATATTTATAAAATTCATGACGCTTTGAAAAACAACGAATTAGTTTGTTTGCATGGTGATCGCTTTATAAAAGGACAACGATGCGTGAAAATGGATTTTCTTGGTCAGCCAGCATATTTCCCAGAAGGTCCTTTTGCTTTAGCTGCAGCAATGAAAGCGCCAATATCTTTTGTTTTTGCCATCAAAACAAGTAAAAGCCACTACCATTTCAAAGCAAGCCCACCAACGATCCTTGAAGAAAGAGGAGCGACTGCTGCCAAGACTTTAAGACAGAATTACGTAGCTTTATTAGAAGAGAATTTAAAAAACCACCCAGAACAATGGTATAATTACTATGATTTCTGGGAAGCTTAAAAGTAAAACATGCAAATAAATATCAGTGAACTTCTACCACATAGAGATCCATTTATTCTGATTACTGCCTTAATTGCCTCAGATAAAAAGGAAACAATCTCTCAATTTAAAATTGACCCCAATCATGTATTAGTGGATAATAATCTCCTCACAGAAGGCGGCCTTATTGAGAATATAGCACAAACCGCAGCAGCGGGATTGGCATATCAAGAGAATTCTCTTGATGAAATGGAGGCTAACGAACCTAAAATTGGCTATTTAGGACAAGTTAAAAACTTAAAAATTCACCAACTTCCTTCGGCAGGAGAAGTGATCGAAACTAAAACAACTAATGTAACCCAAATTATGAACGCACATATCGTTCAAGCAGAAGTGTTCTTAAAAGACATATTAAT
>Ga0079223_10002038_pt1 | contig 12391 bp, 9 predicted proteins | sample Stecom2011_FD_75072 | JGI IMG/M metagenome (GOLD analysis project Ga0079223, IMG submission 75072) | Agricultural soil microbial communities from Utah to study Nitrogen management - Steer compost 2011 | ecosystem: Environmental > Terrestrial > Soil > Agricultural land | place: USA: Utah...
TTCTGGTTGTTTTTTTGTTGATTTAACGCTTTTGCTTGACCTTTAAGCCGTTCTCCAGTAATTATAACTTCATCCAAACTTTCTAAATCCGAAGACATTATAAAGTCTAACCTTGAGTTTTTCCCTATTTCAACTTTCGTTTCCAAAGTATGAGGTAAAAAACCTAAATATTGAACCGTAACACGGTAAGTTCCTTCAGGAACATTTAGAAATTCATAATATCCTATTTGGTTTGAAATAGTATATCGTTGTCCACTATCAAGAGTTACAGTAGCTCCTGGTAGTGATAAATTTCCTTGTTTATCAATAATTTTACCTGAAATAACTCCACTGCTTTTTTGTGAAAATGCACTAAATGCAATAAAGAGTGAAAAGAATAAAATTGTAATTTTTTTGGTCATTTGATTTATTGTTTTATTTATTATTGCAGCCAAAACTACCTATCAAATGTCACCTCTATGTTATACAATTGTTTCCATATTAAGAACATAATTTGTTGTTGAACGCAGCTGTATTATTAGCAAAAAAGGGTACCGTTTTCATTTTACAATTATATCTTTAGGCCTTTAAAAAAACTGATTTATTTCAACAAAAACTCCAATGAATAAAGCTGAACGAATTAAAAACTCAACAACTACAATTTTTAAAGCTGTATTTCCTAATACCACAAATCATTACGACACTCTTTTTGGTGGAACGGCAATGCAAATGATGGATGAAACTGCATTTATTGCTGCTACCCGATTTAGCAGACAACAGATGGTAACTGTAAGCAGTGATAAAATAGATTTTAAAAAGGCGATTCCAGCAGGAACTATTGTTGAATTAGTTGGATATATTACCCATGTGGGAAACACTAGCTTAAAAGTTAGAGTAGATATTTATGTTGAAGAAATGTATTCAGATTATAGAGAAAAAGCGGTCTCTGGAGAATTTACTTTCGTGGCAATAGATGAGAACAAAAAACCAGTAAAAGTTATTTAAGAATTGCTACACAGAGAGCAATTGTTACAAAATTCTTTTACCCTTTTGCAATCTTCATTTCGTTATTGATTATTTGAGCCACTGCTTGTCTGTATTTTACAGGGTTTGAAGCCTTCTTAATGGCTTTATACGTTTTCTGTGGATTGGAAGTAGATTGTGAAAAGTATTCCCAAAATCCCAACATTTTCATTTTAATTGGGGTTGGTCCAGATAAATATTCGTCGTACTGCTTATAAATTGTATCGTGAAACTCAGAAAAAATGGCCCATCTGTTTTCGGGATATTCGGTAGTATTGTTTTTAATCATACTTGGTAAAAAAGGATCGGCTATTAAGCCACGACCAATCATGAAATGGTCAAGTGTTGGGAAGCGTTCTTTAATAGCTTTATAAGCTGCAACACTAGTAATATCTTCATTGTAGTACAACTTATGCCTAGTGCCCGTTAAACATCTTTCAAAAGCATCTAAATCTACAGGACCTTTGTAATGTTGTTCTCCAATTCTAGCGTGAATTGCAATATTTTTTAGCGGATATAAGTGAATAGTAATTGCTAAATCATCTTGTACAGGAAGTGCTTCTGCGAAATTCCAATCTGCAAAAATTAAAGGCTGACTAGAATCGTAAGTCATTTTTAAAGAATTTTCACCTTCAGAAGTATTTTCACTTGAAACAAAAAAATAATTTGATGTATCTGAAGTTTCTTGCCATCTATTAATTCCGTCCACTAATTCTCCGGGAGTAAAACCTTCAGATGTTTCAAATGATGTTTGTTGAGATTGAGCCGAAATTGCTGCCATTGCTAAAGCAAGAATTAATGTAATTTTTCTCATAAATTTTCTATAAGTTAGATTTTAAAATGCAAGTATAATCTTATTCCTAATTAACTGCACACCCCACTCTAAAGCTTTTGGAATAAGCCGAATTTTCTATAACAAATATGATAAGTGAAGTAAAAAATTCTTTTAGCGAAGTGAATTCCCTTAACGCTTCTTTAATGAGTATTTTTGCCTACTCTACTATATATCGAGAAATATGCAGCATTTTAAAGAAACCACCAAAAAGAAAGAAAAATCACAGCCAAAAGTTACTATGCTGCAAGCATTCAAGACCATAATTTGGCCAAGACGAAATTTAGTTTTTATAGGTTTAATTTTAATCGTTCTAAGAAGTTTGTCAGGATTAGTCTTGCCCTGGCAAAGTAAAGTGTTACTAGATGAGGTTGTACCCAATAAAGATTTATCTCAACTCTATACCATAATTGCCATAGTAATTACCGCAATAACCGTTCAGGCATTAACCTCATTTTTACTTACTAGAATACTTAGCGTTCAAGCCCAATATTTAATTAGTGAATTGAGATCGAAAGTTCAAAAAAAAGTACTTTCCTTACCAATTAGTTTTTTCGACAACACCAAATCTGGAGCCTTAGTATCTAGAATTATGACCGATGTTGAAGGAGTAAGAAACCTCATAGGAACAGGTCTAGTACAATTAGTTGGGGGTTCGTTTACTGCAATAGTCTCCTTGATTATTCTAATAAAGTTAAATGCCTGGATGACACTATTTGTGTTTGTCCCTTTATCTATATTCGGTTTTATTGCTTTAAAAGCCTTTAAATTTATCCGACCAATTTTTAGAGCACGAGGCAAAATTAACGCCGAAGTTACTGGTAGATTGACAGAAACCCTTGCAGGAGTTCGTGTGATAAAAGCATTTAATGCAGAGGAACAAGAGAATATTGTTTTTGAAAGAGGCGTTGAAAAACTATATCAGAATGTAAAAAAGAGTTTAACAGCCACTGCTCTTATGACAAGTTCTTCTACCTTCTTAATTGGAGTAGCCACAACAGGAATAATGGGAATTGGAGGTTATTATATGATGATTGGCGAAATGACTACTGGAGACTTCCTATTCTTCACATTAATTCTTGGGTTTATGATTGCGCCAATTATCCAAATGAGCAATATTGGAAGTCAGCTAACCGAAGCTTTAGCCGGTTTAGACAGAACGGAAGAGCTAATGAATAAGATGGCAGAAGAAGACAATCCTAAAAGAAACATTCAGTTAGAGACTTTAAAAGGTGATATAGAATTTAATGATGTTTCATTTTCTTATGAAGAAGGAAAACAAATATTGCACAACATTAATTTTAAAGCGCCAGCAGGTTCTGTTACAGCTTTAGTGGGAAGTTCAGGCTCTGGAAAATCGACAATAGCAGGGCTTTCAGCTACTTTCTTAACGCCACAATCTGGAAAAGTCACTATCGATAATCAAGATTTATCACAAGTTAAATTAAGCAGTTATCGTCAGTATTTAGGTGTTGTTTTACAAGATGAGTTTTTGTTTGAAGGCACTATTCGTGAAAATATAATGTTCCCAAGGCCCAACGCAACAGAAGCTGAATTGCAAAAAGCGGTAAAAGCAGCCTATGTAAATGAATTTACCAATAGATTTGAAGATGGCTTAGAAACTTTAATTGGAGAAAGAGGTGTAAAACTTTCTGGTGGACAAAGACAGCGTTTAGCCATTGCTCGAGCTATTTTGGCAAATCCAAAAATCATCATTCTGGATGAAGCAACATCTAGTTTAGATACTCAAAGTGAAGCATTAATCCAAAAGAGTTTAGCCGAACTAATTAAAGATAGAACTACCATTGTTATTGCTCACCGCCTTAGTACGATAAGAAAAGCAGATCAAATTTTGGTAATTGAAGCAGGACATATTGTTGAACGAGGTACTCACGAACAATTAATTGCAAAAGAAGGTAGATACTATGAACTGTATACCTACCAAGCAAAAATTTAAAAGCTTTAATTTAAGAGTTTTGGCAAGAAGATAATTGCATGATCTATAGCGATATACTGATAAAAATAATCTAATTAAACCCCAAAAAGTCAAATTGCTAATGGGGTTTAATTAATTGAGGAGATAAAAGCCTAAGCTTAATGCCAAATATAATAATTAATTTCAATTATCCTAAAAAAAAAATCTTCTCCCTATACTATCAAATTATTTTTTCAACATTCTAACCTCTTCTCGATCTAAAATATTCTTATAGAAAAATTAAAAATTTTATAAAGATTATTTCGCTTCCTAAAATTTTCAATTTCCTATTTTAAGTATTTAATTTATTCTACTTGCTCATCGTCAGATTCAGTATATTTAGCTAAAAGTTTATTGGAAACCTTATATGTTGCGGCATAGGTAAGCCCTTCTTGACGGGATTTAAAAGTTAAAAATGCTTTTTTATACCATTTTGGATCTGTAGCTTTCTTTTTGAAATCGTCGTGTGCTGCATTTTCAAATTCTTCGCCATTGAGCCAAGTATGTATGCTATAAACGCCAAGACCAAAATGTTCTAGACGCTGAAGAATAACTTCAAAATCTGATTCAGAAAAACGATGAATAGTATCTTTATCATCTCCTTCATTCATATTTTTGAAATCTGTAAATATATTTTTTTCTAAAAATTTGGTTTGTTCCATTGTTGGTTATGTATATGAATTGTTGTGATTATTTATTTTATAAAGATAAACTTATTAGAATTTAGGATTTGAAATTATAATTGTGTTTTTCGCTTCTACTTACTCACTCTATTTCAATTCGTAAAAATTTCGCTTTCCCATTTTAATTTTGGTTTCCCCTTTTAAGTCAATACTCATAAATGGATCAGTCATTTTTTGTTCATTAATTTGAACAGCTCCGCTATTAATAAGTCTTCTAATATTCGATTTACTCAACTCCCTATTTAATTCAGAACATAAATCAAGTAAACTAATCGTGCCATTCTCGGTTTGAAATTTATTTAAGTCAACAGGTTCGAATACCTTTCCTTGAAAATTTTTATTCTGAAATTGATTACTAAAAAAAGCTTCTGCCTCTTCTGCTGCAACTTCATTGTGGTATTGTGTAATAATATTTTTAGCAATCAACTTTTTAATGTTCATCGGGTTCTCCCCTTCCTCCATGCTTTTCATAATAGATTCTATCTCTTCTACAGAAAAGTCTGTGGCTAATTCTAAAAACTCATTAATCAAATCGTCTGAAATCGACATCGTTTTTCCAAACATATCGTTGGGAGAGTCAGTGAGCCCGATGATATTATTTAGAGATTTACTCATCTTCTCATTTCCGTCTAGTCCTCTTAACAAAGGCATACACATTACAGTTTGAGGACTCATTTGGAATGATTCCTGCAATTGCCTTCCCATAGTACAATTAAAAAGCTGGTCTGTACCTCCCATTTCGATATCTGCTTTAATTTTCACCGAATCGAAGCCTTGTAGAATTGGGTAAACAAGTTCGTTCATTGCAATAGGAGTATTTTCAGAAAAACGCTTATTGAAATCATTTCTGTGCATTAATTGAGCAACGGTAACCTTAGATAGTATCTGAATTACTTCTGTAAACTCAAGCTTATCTAACCACTCTGAATTAAAAACTATTTTAGTTTTTTCAATGTCCATAATTTTGGATAACTGATTGAGGTAAGTTTCAGCATTGTGTTGCACTTCATCAACGCTCAGTGGCATTCTACTTTTATTTTTCCCCGTTGGATCTCCAATACTGGCAGTAAAACTTCCTACCAAAATCACAATTTGGTGTCCTAAATCTTGAAATTCTCTTAGTTTTTTTAATACCACGGCGTGTCCCAAATGCAAATCTGGAGCAGTGGGGTCGAAACCAAGCTTAATTATTAACTTGCGATTTTCCTTTTCAGCTTGTTTCAATTTTTCCTCCAATCCATTTTCTGGAAGAATAATTTCAACATTTTGTTTTAGTCTTTCAATAGTTTCCATTTTTTCTTAAATAAAAAAGCCCGAGCATTTGCTCGGGCTTTAGATTATAATATAGTGTTTTTAACTTCTTAAATTTTATTTAAAACATATATATAGCCATTCCGAGCAGATATTATTTGGTAATAATAAGTGCTGAAATAAGGCAGACGTAATATGTTATTTAAAGTTTTCATTCTCGACTACAAAATTAAGTCTTAATATTATGCTGAACAAATAAATTTACCTACACCAATAATTATGTGCTACTTACATTATTGGTAATCTCTACTAATTATTTCATCCATACAATATTCTGCAACTGCAGTAATAGTTAGAAAAGGATTTACTCCAATGCTTGCAGGAACTAGAGCGCCATCGGTTATATACAAGTTCTCATACCCTTTAACTCGACCATGTAAATCGGTTGTTTTACCCAATACAGCACCACCTAGTGGATGATAACAAATATCTGGACCATAACCACCTTTCCATAACAAACCAGAAGGAGTTCCACCGTTTGCTTTATTCATCTTTTTTATAAAATACTTGGCGTTTTTTACAGTATGCTTGTAATTTTTCTTTTCCCAATTAATTATGATGTCATTAATCTCTGGATTATATGAAATACTTCCTGGGGTTGGCACTTTGTTAATTATTAAATACAGAGCCGTATATACCTCCATTCCCATTGGTAAAGGAGAAATTTCAGCAAAAAATGAATTTTTTTCATCTTCCCAATTGTCAATCCCCGAAACTGGAATTGTAGATTGTTTAACCCCCGTTCCTGGTCGGAAATTGCTATAGGTAGCCTCATTTTCTACTCTATTAAAGAGCGTATTTACCATATTTCTTCCAGTCATCACATTTCCATTATTCCCCCAATATTCTCCTAAACTAGGGTCAAAATTGTTCATTTTGCCTTTGTATTTTGAAGCTAATAATAGTTTTGTAGTACCAAGACTTCCTGCGTTTAGGAATAGTTTTTTACAGTTTATAGTTTTCTTTTCAACCACTTCGCCTTCGGTATTAAGAACATTTACACATACAACATATCCTTTCTCCATTTGCTTAAAATAATCAACCTGATGAAGATCTTGAATGGTAAGCAATCCAGTATTTAGAGCTTTCTTTAAATACGTTTTTTCAAGACTTTGTTTCCCGTGGTTATTTCCGTAAATCACTTCTTTTGCAAGGGCAGACCTTGGTACTTCTCCTGCTTCTTCTTTCTTCATATAATCGAAAGAGTAAACATTAGGAACTCGTATAGTCTTAAATCCAGCTTTCCTTGCTTCACTTTCACCTACTCTCGCAAATTTATAATAGGGAGTTTCATTGTAATATTCATCCGAAATTTGATTTACATCTAATTCTTTTTGTGCTAATGGGAAATAAGTATTCCAAAATTCTTCGACATCTAAATCTGGAAATATTTCTTTAAAATATTCTTTTTTAGGCTGTACGGCCATTCCTCCATTTACCAATGAGCCTCCTCCTACGCCTCGACCAGCATAAACCTTAACATTTTCAAAATCCAAACGATCCAGAACACCGGTAAATTTTTTATTAAATCTAGAAATGTTCATCATTGGGGCTTGAGTGGATTTTCTAAGCCAAGTAGAATTGTTTTTGGGAGTAATTAAGTTTGAAAATGGCTTGTATTTACCTCCCTCTTTTTCCCAATTTAATCCCATTTCTAACATCACCACCTTTTTCCCTGCTTGGGTAAGGCGCAACGCAGCTACTGCTCCTCCATATCCTGAACCAATCACTAGGTTTTCGATATATTCGTTTGTATTTGTTGTCATTAATTCACTTGCTAAAACACTAGGAACCATAAGCCCCATACTTAACCCTGAGGTTAGTTTTACAAAATTTCTTCTCTTCATTATAATTCAACCGATTTCTAGTGGTATTAATTTTTATGTTTTCTGAGCGGTTGCCAACGCTTGATATGCGACTAATATACAAATGATAAAAAAGCTAAGAGATAAGAAAATTCTGAAAATATTCTTAATTATTTCTTGAGGACGGAAATTATAGACTTTTAAAGAAAACGTTTTTGATCATTAAGAAGAATAATAAAAGGTATGTCCCATAATCCACCACTCAACTTCTTTACTAGTTATAAAAAAACCTAACAGAATTTTCACCTTCACTGTTTTGCAATAGTCAAGAAATGAAACCTGTTAGGTTATAATAATTTTATTGATTGAAAATGAAGTAATTAAGAAGACTATCTTATTTGTGAAATAGATTTAATTTCTAAAACTAAACTTCAGTCTAATCACAAATACCATCCGTGCTACAGCTTTGACCTTGTGTAACTTCTAATTTTGTTTCTGGATTAAGTTTTCTCCATTCGTCAAATGCAACTTCCAGATTTTCTAAAAATGCCTGAGGTGGCTGCGCTCCAGAAACTCCATATTCTCTGTCAAGAACAAAAAACGGAACTCCTTGAACTCCTAGCTGTCTAGCTTCTTGAATGTCTTGATTAAATAAAGAAGCATATTTCTCATCGTTTAAAGCTGCTTTTACGTCTGCTTCACCTAGCTCTAATTCCTTTCCTATTTGAACTAAAGTATCAATATCAGCTATATTTTTACCCTCTGTGAAAAATGCAAGAAATAGTTTTTCTTCTGCTTGATCTCCTAAACCTTTAGTTTTGGCAAATTGAATAAACTTATGAGCGTTTAATGAATTCACCATTACTGCTTTATCAAAATTGTATTCTAAGCCAACCTGTTTCGCGGAAAGGGTAACGTTATCTAACATTCCTTTTACTTGCTCTTGGCTCATTCCTTTATTTTTAACAAGATAGTCTTGGTAGCTATCTTTTGGTGCCTCAGGAATTCTAGAGTCTAATTGGTAACTTTTCCAAACTACCTCAAGTTCATTTTTATGCTCGAATTGTTCGAGTGCTGTTTCAAAATTTCTCTTCCCGATATAGCAAAAAGGACACATTACATCACTCCAAATTTCTATTTTCATTTTGTTTTCCATAATTTATTTAAGATTTTAATTCACTTATTTCTTTCTTACTCCTTCGCAATAACTTAGCCTAAAACTTTCAATAAAGCAATAAGTTCTAATAAAAGCCTATATGTCGGTTCAACCAATACTTCATTACAAAAGTATCTGCCAAAAGCATAGCCAATTATTAGAAGTGCTTTAATACCTGGGCAGTACCAATACCTAATTCATGTTTATAACCATTTCGCTTTAAAGCAGTTTCAATAGCACCTACAGTTGCGAGTAAATCTGCTTTGTTTACTGAGCCCATATGGCCAATTCTAAAGTAAATGTTTTTTAATTCTGGCAATAGACCTCCTGCTAATACTATACCATTATCACCCACTATTTGTAAAAATGCTTTAGCATCCATATTCTTGGGATATAATGGAGCTGTTAATGTGTTTGCTGCTGTTTCATCATTCTTAGAAAATAACTCCAAGCCTAAAGCTTTGATAGCTTCACGCATAGCTTTTCCTGCTCGTTTATGACGATTAAAACGATTTTCTAATCCCTCGTTCAAAATTAACTTCAAACTTTTTTCTAAAGCAATGATAAGGTTTACCGGAGGCGTCCCAAAATATGAGGCCTGCCTGTTTTCGTAAGCTTGCATTATGGGTAACCAGTTTGTCCAATCGGAATAATAGTTTGAAACTGGACTTTTACGATTTTCAAAAGTTTTGATAGCATTTTGAGATGCTACCACAAGAGCAAGTCCAGGAGGAACTCCTACTGCTTTTTGAGATGCGGTTACAACAACATCTATTCCCCATTCTTCTTGCTTAATTTCCACACCCGCTACCGAGCAAACTCCATCGAGAATTGTCAATACATTGTATTTTTTTCCTAATGCTTCTATGCTTTTAGCATCGTTTAATACAGCAGTGGAAGTATCGACGTGAGTAAATGCTAGAATTTTATAATTATTGGATTTTATTTGCTTCTCAATATCATCTATAGGGACAATATGGCCCACTTCGGATTCAAGAATATCTACATCGGCTCCATAGCGTTTTAAAATCTCAGCATATCGAAGCCCAAAGTATCCTGTAGAAACTACTAGCACTTTATCGCCAGCTTCAACTAAATTGCCTGCCGCCATATCCATAGCAAGTGTCCCTGTTCCAGCTACAATAAATCCTTGTCCAGAAGGACACTGACAAACATCTTTTAACAACTTTAAACTGTTTTCAAATACAGCTATAAAATCAGGGTCAATATGACTAAGTGTAGGAATAGCCATAGATTGTAAAACTTCATTTTCAAACTCTATTGGCCCCGGAATCATTAATAACTTCCTTGAATTCATATACTTTGTTTAAATTTTTTTCTGTAATTAATATAAAATAATTTACATGATGAGATATACCATTAAGTAATTATTAACCTTATATACCCTGAAGGAAACAACATAGAATTTCTTGATTTACGATGTACGGTTTTGGATTCAGAATGAAAATTAGAAATAAACCAATAATCACAGAAACTTCAAAAGAAATTCTATTGAATGTCGTTAGTATAAATCAATAGAATAAACATATTCTTTTCCTCTTCAAATAATAATGTAAGCAAGGGTTCTTAAAACCTATTTCAACTCATACCGCAATAATCTCAAGGCATTTAATACAACTACCAAAGTTGATCCTTCGTGGAAGACAACTGCTGGTCCAATGGCTATGGTTCCCATAATTGTTAATGGAACTAATATAACCACCATTCCCAAACTGATTATTAAGTTTTGTTTAATGATGCTTTTTGCTTTTCTACTTAAGCCAATTGCAAAAGGAAGATTATCTAATTTATCCGCCATTAGTGCTATATCTGCGGTTTCTAAGGCTACATCAGACCCTGCAGCTCCCATGGCAATTCCTACTGTACTTTTTGCCATTGCAGGGGCGTCATTCACACCATCTCCAACCATAGCCACACCTCCACTTTCTTCTTCTTTAAGTTTTTCTATTGCTGTTACTTTATCTTCAGGAAGTAAACTCCCCAACGGATCGGTTATTCCTATAATTTTTGCAACTGCATTAGCTACTTTTTGATTATCGCCCGTAAGCATAACCATTCGCTTAATACCTATTCCTTTTAAAGCAGTTAAGGTTGAAATCGCTTCAGGGCGGGCCACGTCCATGGCCGCAATAATACCTAAGTACTCATTCCCTTGATGAACAATCATAGCTGTATTTCCTTCTAATTCAAGTTCAGCCATTTTTTGATCTATTTCCTTAGGTACTGCATTTCCTGTTAATTCTTCAAATAGTCTGCGGTTACCAATATGAACAAGACCACCATTCCAATCGGCTTGAATTCCTCTTGCGGTTAAGGCTTTTAAATTTTCAGCTTTCGGAATATCAATATCTCCTAATTCTTTATTTCCTCCATCAACTATAGCTGCCGCTAATGGATGATCACTCAGTGCTTCTACAGCCACAGAAACTTTTAATAACTGTTCTCTACTTATATTACCAAAAGGAATAGCGTGTGTTAGTTTAGGCCTACCTTCGGTGAGGGTTCCTGTTTTATCAAATGCAATTGCACTAACTCCGCCTAAGTCTTCAAGAGGACGACCCCCTTTAATCAATACTCCTTGCCGAGCAGCTCTCGCAATTCCAGCCAATACAGCGCTTGGTGTTGAAATAGCCAAGGCACACGGTGAAGCTGCAATTAAAACTGACATTGCTCTGTAAAAACTCTGCTCGAAAGTTTCGTCTATTACAACAAAAGCAAATAGTAAAATAATAACTAAAATTAATACCGAAGGCACATAGTATTTTTCAAAATTATCTGTAAGATGTTGTGTAGGCGATTTTTGAGTTTCGGCCTCTTTCACCAAATAAATTAATCGCGAAAGTGTACTGTCTTTAGACTCCTTAAGAACTTTAATTTCTAGAGCTCCACTGCCGTTAATTGTACCTGCGAAAACTCGATGTTCAGGCAATAAGTTTTTAATTTCGATGTCATCTTTCCAGCTATCGCTTGGGAGTTTGGTTATTGGCATACTTTCTCCAGTAATTGAAGCCTGATTTACTGCACTCGTTCCTTTTGCTACTACTCCATCAGCCGCGATAGTTGAATTTGGTTTTACCACAATTATGTCTCCAACCTTAAGCTCTTCAATGTGGACTTCTTTCAGTTCACCATTTTGTTTTAAAAGTGCGGTTGGAGGCGCTAAATCGGAAAGAGCAGAAATAGACTTTCGCGCTCTTTTCATAGCGTAATGTTCAAGAGCGTGTCCTAAACTAAACAGGAATAGCAATAAGGCACTCTCGCTCCACTTTCCCAATGCAGCAGCACCAATAGCTGCAAAAAGCATCAAAAAGTCAATTTCAAATTTTCCTTTTGATAAACCAAAAATGGCAAAAGAGAAGGTAAAAACACCACCGAATATAGCTCCGATAATAAAAATCGGAGTTACAATGGATTCAGAAATGCTAGAGATAAATGATAAGACAACCCCTGTAACCCAAAATACTCCACTGATTATTGCGAAATAGAGTTCGGTGTTTTCTCCTAAAAAATTGAGATTAGAATGACCGTGCTCACTATTTTTCTGATGTGAATCCTTCCTGGCATCTTTCATATTACTTTTGATTTCCTCGTTTTTATAAACTTAAA
>Ga0079223_10002041_pt1 | contig 12385 bp, 12 predicted proteins | sample Stecom2011_FD_75072 | JGI IMG/M metagenome (GOLD analysis project Ga0079223, IMG submission 75072) | Agricultural soil microbial communities from Utah to study Nitrogen management - Steer compost 2011 | ecosystem: Environmental > Terrestrial > Soil > Agricultural land | place: USA: Utah...
CGTTGCGTTATTCATTCCGAGCACGAACGCAAACACCACCGAGATGAGGGTGATGCTGACCGTCACCGCACCAAAAGCGGCGCTCCCAAGCAGATTGCCAACCCACAAGCCATTGATCAATTGCATGGAGGCTTGCAACAGATTGGCGAGGAAGATGGGAAACGAGAAGAGCCCAAGTTGCCGCGCGATTGAGCCTTCAGTAAAACTTTTCGTCACAAATACTAACCGTGTAACAACTGTTGTAGCGCTGCCGGGACAGCGGTTTCACCTGGGTCTTTCAGTTTAGGGGGGTGCATCGAGGTAGGGTGCATGGCCATGGGCTGGTGCTCGCGATTCGCCAATAGCGAAACCAGATGACGACCGACCTTGCCGGCCGCGCCAATGATAAAGACCTTACTCATACGCTAGTTCCTGTTTGGTATGCCGTTACCACGCAGGAGTCTGGTAACGGGAGAAACGAAAGTGCGCTTTTAAACTAAAGCTGTGCGCACCTGCAACCTGCTGTGAAGCGTTTTGTGTACCGGACATTTGTCGGCTATTTGTAAGAGACGATCGCGCTGCTGCTCCGTAAGGTCGCCCACAAGTTCAATGGCGCGATGGATAACTTCGATCTTTGCGCCTTCATTGTCAGGTTCTTTGCAATCTTTCAGGTGTTCGTGTTCATGCTTGAGCGTGACCACGATATTTTTCAGATCCAGGGATTTATGTTCGGCATACATGCGCAGCGTCATGACCGTGCATGAGCCCAATGCCGCCAGTAAATGCTCGTAAGGATCTGGCCCCATATTATCGCCGCCCATTTTTATCGGCTCGTCGGCCAGCCAGTAATGATTGTCGGTGCTGACATGCAGGGTGAACTTATGATTCTTTTCCGCCACCACCACTTGGCCAGTATTGGCATTGCGCTTGTGAACCTCTTCAGGGATCAAACTCACATAACGTCCGGCCCAGCCGGCAATAACATCGGCCACGTAAGACGAGTCTTCTTTTTTAGTTAGCAGGTGATCGGCAGTGTCCAGACTGACAAAGCTCTTTGGGTGCTTGGCCGCCCGATAGATTTTTTCCGCCTCGCTGATATCGACCGTGGTATCCAGCGGCGAGTGACATACCAGCAAGGCTTTTTTCATGCGCGAAAGATCCTGATCGGAATAAGCGTCAAGGTCGTCGAGAAACTGTTTTTTTATGGTGAACTTGCGAAGCCCCAGCGTCACTTCTGCCTTACCATCACGACGGATATCATCAATGGATGCCGCAAAATTATGTGTAACATGCGCGGCATGATAAGGAGCACCAATCGTCACCACTGCCTTGACGCTGGGTAGCTGACTGGCCATGGCGAGCACCGCGGCGCCGCCCAGGCTGTGGCCGATTAAAAACTCCGGTGCGGCAAAATTTTCTTCCAGATATTTTGCGGCGCTCAGCAAATCCTGAATATTGGAAGAAAAGTTGGAGTTGGCAAAATCGCCATCACTGTTACCCAAGCCGGTAAAATCAAATCTCAGCAGTGCGATACCTTTAGCCATCAGTGCCTGGGCAATGCGCGAAGCGGCGGCGATATCTTTACCGCAGGTAAAGCAGTGAGCAAAAATACCGTAGCTCAAAACTTGAGATGTAGGCATCTCAAGGGTGCCAGCCAGAGTGACGCCATTGCTCATAAATTCTATTTTCTTGCGCATGATGTTTTCCCTTAATTTCGTTCACTCAAGCCAAACGCTGTAAGCAACAGAGCAGATATACCGAATGATCGATGGTAATGTTCTTGACTGGGGAAGACCAGAAGGCACTGTAACTCTGATGCTAAGATCGACAACTCCTTCAAGCCGTATTCTCGTTATTCTCATTTCCATGCTCCCGCCTGGGAATGCAGAGGCGAGGGGTTACCACGCGGGAGCGTGGGGAACCAGTGAATGCGAAGCCGCTTTGACCGTAGCGCTAAATTCGGCCACGACTTCAAGCAGTCGCGTCGAGGCTATTGCCTGGTGGTTATACTGCAAAAATATAAATTTACTCTCGTTCCCACGCTCCCGCGTGGGAACGCATAGCTTAGGGGTTACCACGCTGGAGCGTGGGAACCAGTAAAATTATTCTCGTTCCCATGCTCCGGCGTGGGAATGCATAATTTATTCTCGTTCCCATGCTCCAGCGTGGGAATGCATCGTTCAGGGGTTACACGCAGGGGCGTACCAGAGAAACTAGGGAAACCGGTAAACGCAAATTCCCTGTCTCTGTGAGAGAAAGGCACACCATCAATAATGGGAGATAAACACATGAGCAATCTTGCAGCGACGGCCGAGCTGGAGTGTCAAGCCATCAAAGAGTGTGGCGCTATCGAATTATTGCTGCAACCCAAAGAGCATGAGCTGGGTGGCTTTTCCGTGCGTCGGCTGTTACCCACCGCGCGGCGGAAAATGGTGGGGCCGTGGATTTTCTTCGATCATATGGGGCCGGCCAAATTCGTCCCCGACACCGGTATTAACGTCCGTCCGCACCCCCATATCGGCATCGCTACGGTCACTTACCTGTTCGAGGGTGAAATTCTGCACCGCGATTCGGTGGGCAGCTTGCAGTCCATTAGCCCCGGCGACATCAACCTAATGGTAGCGGGCAGCGGCATCGTTCATTCTGAGCGCGAGCGCCCGGAGGTCACCGCCGCCGACCATGAGCTCGATGGTCTACAAATGTGGATGGCGCTACCGGAAGATCAGGAGGAGATAGATCCGGCGTTCTACCATTATCCCGGTGATGACATTCCAAGGGTCGAGGTGGATGGTGTGGCGGTACGCGTGCTGATGGGCTCGGCCTACGGCGTCACATCGCCGGTCAAAGTATTTGCACAAACCTTGTATCTGGAGGCATGGCTGCAACCAGGCCAGCGCCTGAGTCTGCCGGATGCCGAAGAAAGAGCCGTGTACGTGGCAAAGGGCAGTCTTCAGGTCGGTGATGTGAAGGTGCCGACCTATTCCATGATTGTGCTGAATGACGAGAAAGGGGTAGTGATTGAAGCGGTGAAAGAAACCCGAATTGCCATAATTGGCGGCGAGCGCTTCAACAAGCGTTTTATTGAGTGGAATTTTGTATCCAGCCGCAAGGAGCGAATAGAGCAGGCGAAGGCGGATTGGCGCGAAGGCCGCTTTCCCTCGATCCCCGGAGACGCGCAGGAATTCATTCCGCTGCCATAATTCTTGGCTAAACAGTCGTTATACGGGTTGATTGGGTTGGCTAAGAGTCCCGATGGTCAAGGTTTTTCCCCTGGCTTTTTGGGACGAAAATCGGGGCTAGCTTCTGGATCGGCACCGGCAGTTGTTTATGGAGACACAACAGCATTCTTACTAACGGAGAGCTAAAAAACGCTTGAGCCCGATTGTGACCAACGTCAGAATCAGACTCAAGCATCCGGCTCAGCGAATAGTTTTCAGGGCACCAGCCCACTTTTCCAGCTCATTCAGCATGGCAGTGGAGGAACTCTCGTGGCTGCTGTTCGCCTGAAATTTACGGCCCTCGTCGAGGAGCGACCAGGCCATCTGCACCATCACGCCTTCGGTCATTGGCATCATTTTCAAGGTCGTGACCAGTTGCTTGGCAAGTTGCGCCGAGCGTAGCCCACCGGATGCCCCACCGTAGCTGACAAAGCCGCAAGGCTTGTAATTCCACTCCCGATAGACGTAATTAAGCGCGTTGAAAAACGCGGGCGGGGGACAGTAATTGTATTCCGGCAGCACAAACACATAGGCATCGGCATCCGCCACCGAGCGGCTCCAGGCCTTGGTATGTTCGTGTTCATATTTTTGCATGCTTGGGTGATTGGCTTCGTCATAGACGGGAAGATTAGCCTCGGCCAGATCCACTATGTTGCAATCAAAGCGGCCATGAGCCGCGGCATACTCGTTAAACCACTCAGCAATACTGGGACCAATACGGCCAGGACGGGTGCTGCAGATGATAGTTTGAAGTTTTAACATCGTTAATCACTCTTGTTGATTGATAAACCTTTTCTCAAAGGGGAGTGTACCCGAACAGCCGCCGGTATTGGGCAGCATCTGGAATGATCGTAGGTTGGAAGAGCGCAGCGACTTCCGACACGTTTTTCATTTAGCATCCGTATTTTCCATTCGACACTTTCTCCATTCGGGCTTCGATATGTTTTAATGGCTTGTGCTCGGCTTTGGTATTTTTTGTGTCGGAAGTCGCTGCGCTCTTCCAACCTACGCCAAATGAGAGTGGGCATTAGCCTTGCTGGTAGTTTAAGATCGTGAACAACTTTTGTTGCTGATGGAGAAAATCTAATGCAGTGTCCACATTGCAATGTGACCTTGATGATGGCTGATCGTCAGGGCATTGAAATCGATTATTGTCCCCAATGCCGTGGTGTATGGCTTGATCGGGGCGAGCTGGACAAAATTATTGAGCGCACCAGCGCCGAAACCGCGCCGGCTCAGCCTGCGCGCCCGGCTGCAGAGCCTCAGCGCGAAACCTATCGAGAGCCTCATCGCGAAACCTATCGAGAGCCTCAGCGCGATCGCGGTTACGGTGATGGTCGTGGGCATGGATATAGCGATCACCACGGCAAATATCGCAAAAAGAAAAGTTTGCTGGGTGAGCTTTTCGATTTCTAAACAGGCTTGCCGGGGAACTTCCAAATGTAGGGTGGATAAGCACCAAGCGCATCCACCAATTATTATCTCGGTGGATGCGCAAGCTTATCCACCCTACATAACTGCATTAATCCAGGCCATTAGTTTTGCGAGTGGCTAGCCCGCTTTAAGCGATTCCATATCAATCACAAAACGATATTTCACATCACTTTTGAGCATGCGCTCATAGGCTTGGTTAATCTCCTGAATATTGATGACCTCGATATCCGAGGTGATTCCGTGCTTACCGCAGAAATCCAGCATCTCTTGCGTCTCGGCGATTCCGCCAATAAGCGAACCAGCGACCGATTTACGCCCCAATACCATAGGGCCAGAATTCACAAAGGGTTCAAGCGGCCCGAGATAACCCACCAGTACTAGTGTGCCATTGATGCTCAAAGTCGGAATGTACGGATTAAGGTCGTGGACGTATGGCACCGTGTCGATGATCAAATCAAAATGACCGGTCACGGAGTTCATTTCATCGTCTTGCGTCGATAGCACCACGCGATCTGCGCCCAGTCGCCGTGCATCTTCCTCTTTGTCGCGCGAGCGGGTAAAAAGCGTGACATCTGCACCAAGCGCCTTCGCCAGTTTTAACGCCATATGCCCAAGCCCGCCAAGGCCGATGACGGCGACCTTACTGTTTTTGTCGACCTTCCAATGACGCAGTGGCGACCAGGTCGTGATTCCCGCACACAGCAAGGGCGCCGCACCGGCAGAATCCAAGCCGTCGGGAATTTTCAATACAAACTTTTCAGAAGCCAGGATGTTGTCCGAATAACCACCATAGGTAATTTGTTGGTCGTGGCGGTCGTTGGCGTTGTAGGTCAGGGTGGGGAATTCATTGCAGTATTGCTCATGCCCTTGCTTGCACGGCTGGCATTGTTGGCACGAATCCACCATGCAGCCAACACCGACACGGTCGCCGGCTTTAAAGCGGGTGACGCCTGCACCGACACTCACCACCCGGCCAATGATTTCATGCCCGGGCACAAGCGGATAAATAGTATTGTTCCAGTCATTGCGGGCAGTGTGTAAATCTGAATGGCAAACTCCGCAATAAAGAATCTCGATAACCACATCATCAGCGCGTGTTTCGCGGCGCTCAAAGCTAAAAGGTGCTAAAGCGGCAGTGGGGGATTGAGCAGCAAAACCGCGTACTTTCATTGTCATTTTTAATCCTCATCAGTTGAGTTACAAAAGGTATTTATTCGGGAATTGATGTTTCGACCTTTGATTGAGGTTCCTGCTCGCTGGTTTTGTTCCGGTGACTCGACCAAATATAAGCCAATGCCATTATCCAATCGGTCTATTGCTGTTCAGGATGTTGTAAGCTCCCACAATCATTGGGCAGGTGAAACCTGGTCAACCCAAAGCGTTATCACGCCCTTCAGATTGCGATCAAACGCAAAGGAGAAGGGGTTCCATTTTCACACTACATAAATAGCTATGAAGTCACCAATCTCTCAGCAAGCCGCCTGGTCATTGCTGCCGCTGTTACTTTTTATCGTTCTATTTCTCGGCACCGGTTTGTTTTTGCAGGCGCGCGGCGTTGAGTATGCGTTTTATCAATTGCCGGGGCCGGTGGCCATTATTCCCGCTCTGGTGTTAGCCATTTATTTGCACAAAGCAAATCTATCCGAATCGCTGGAAGTTCTGGTGCGCGGGGCGGGCAGCAGCAACATCATTACCATGTGTATGATTTTTTTGCTCGCCGGTGCTTTTGCGACAGTCGCGCAGGCATCCGGTGGCGTTGATGCCATGGTGAATGCGTGTTTATCGATTATTCATCCCGATTTTTTATTGCCAGGATTATTCGCAATTTCCGCACTGGTTGCGACCGCAATGGGCACGTCAATGGGCACCATCGGCGCTTTAGCACCGATAGCGCTGGGACTGGCTAATCAAGCTGAACTGGAGCCGGCACTGGTCGCTGGCGTGCTGTTAAGCGGCGCAATTTTTGGCGATAACTTATCGATTATTTCAGACACCACTATCGCATCAACCCGCACTCAGGGTGCGGAAATGACCGATAAATTCCGTGAGAATATAAAAATTGCCTTGCCCGCGGCGCTCGTTACCCTGGCGTTTTTGGTGTTTTTTACCCAGGATCACGCCAATATAGTAACGCAAGATTTTTCATGGACAGGTGTTGTGCCTTACGCCGCAATTCTGATTCTGGCGGTTGCAGGCATGAATGTATTTGCCGTGTTGTTGTTAGGCATTGTGTTGGCCGCATTACAAGGCGCGGTGTTCGCTGATTATCCCTTAGCAAACCTGGGTAAAGATATTTATCAGGGATTCGCGTCAATGCAGGAGATATTTCTGCTGTCGATGCTGGTGGGCGCGCTGGGCGAATTTGTTAAGCAACAGGGAGGTTTACACTATTTATCCACGCATATTATCGGGCTGGCTTCCAAGCTGAAGTTGGCGGGCCATAAAGCCCAACAACTGGCGATTGCTGCACTGGTTTTTGTCTGCAACCTGTGTGTGGCCAACAATACTGTGGCGATTGTGGTGGTGGGAGAGGTGAGTAAAGATATTGCGCAACAGTATCAAATCAGCCCCAAGCGCAGCGCCAGTTTGTTGGATATTTTTGCCTGCGTAGCGCAAGGATTAGTACCTTATGGAGCTCAGGCTTTATTGCTTGGCAGTAGCTTTGGGTTATCGCCCTTGGAGATTGTGAGCCACAATTATTACTGCCTGATTCTGGTCATTTTTGCCGTGGCGTGGGTTGTTTTTGAAAAACCGAAAAAGATATAGTCTGTAGCAGATTGCTACAGACTGGTTTGATTTTCTGTAGCAATCTGCTACAATTTGGGCGTAATTCACGCTTTAACACGTTAGTATTTAGAGGTGTAGTCATGGCTAAAAGCTCATCACCCGTACGGATCGAACAATCCTTGATGGACGCAGCAAGTCTGGCGGGCGCTACTTTGCATCGCAGCGCTGCGCAGCAAATTGAGTACTGGGCATCTATAGGCCGGCAACTCTCCAGTATTGTTGACCCTGAATCATTAATGGCGATTAAAGCCGGGTTAATGAACATTCAAGTGCAAAAGAGCCCGTCTGTTGTCGTGGATGCCGATGCGCTGTTTAACGCTTTCGATGCCGACATTGCATCAGGAGCCATCAGTCAGGTAATTGCGGCGCAAAAGCCCAAATATCAGGCGTCGGCCAAATATCCGGGGAAGCTTGAAAAAGTGTTGCCCGACGGCTCGATTATCGTCGGGCAATTTGAGAATGGCATCTTTACAGAACACGCTCTTGCATGAAGCAATTATGGGTGTTGGCGGGCGGTAACGGCGCAGGAAAGAGTACGTTTTATGAGTTGGCGCTTAGGCCGCTCGGGGTTCCTTTTATCAATGCCGATATGATTGCCAAGGAATACTTCCCCAATGATCCTGAAGGAAAAAGCTATCACGCCGCACAACTGGCCGAGAAGCTGAGATTTGATCAGCTGGCGCAGGGCAGCAGCTTCTGTTTTGAAACCGTCTTTTCCCACCCATCCAAAATAGACTTTATCGGCCAAGCCAAAGCGCTTGGGTACAGCATTGTTCTGGTGGTGATCCATGTCAGCTCAGGATCGCTAAACCTTGCCCGGGTAGCGCAGAGAGTGGAAGAGGGTGGGCACAGTGTCCCATCAGAAAAAGTACTGGCAAGAATCCCCAGAATGTTGGAAAACGTAGCTGCCGCGATTCCTTTATGTGATGACGTTCGGGTGCTGGATAATTCTCGCCTGGATGCTCCCTATCAAAAAATCTTGACCATCCGTGGTGACCAAAGAATTATTCATGTCGAAAAACTGCCTGACTGGGCTGTGAATTTTTACTAGTCTTTCTCATACGCCATATTATATTTATCCAATCGACGATAGAGCGCTTGACGGGATATGCCGAGCTGGCGCGCCGCTTGAGCAATCACACCGCAGTTTTCGCGCATGACAAATTCAATCAGTTGTTTGCTGGGTTCAGGCTGCCGGGTAATTTTTTGTGTATTGGCTGCGGGAACTGAAATACCAAAATCGATCATTTGTAAGGAGTTGTTACTTGCCAGCAGCGAGGCTCGTTTACAGGCGTTTTCGAGTTCGCGCACGTTTCCGGGCCAGTCGTAATCCTGCAGTTGCCTGATGGTATTGACGGATAATTTTTTATCGCTATCAATAAAGCGATTGAGTAACGGCAGAATATCGTCGCGTCTATTAGCGAGTGCCGGCAACTTTAGTTCAATCACGTTAAGACGATAATATAAGTCCTCTCTAAAACTACCCGTCTCAATAGCCTCGATTAAATTAGCGTTAGTTGCGCTGATAATACGAACCTTGCACTTTTGCGTAACGCTTGATCCCAAACGTTCAAATTCACCGCTTTGTAATACGCGCAACAATTTCGCTTGACCATTGGCGGACAGGTTGCCGAGTTCATCGAGAAATAATGTGCCGCCATCGGCCAATTCAAAGCGGCCTTTGCGGGTTTTTGTCAGCCCGGTATAAGCACCGGGCTCTGCACCAAAGAGTTCAGCTTCCATCAGCTCGTCTGGCAAGGCACCCACATTGACTTTGATAAAAGGACCTTGGGCAACGCTGGAATTTGCTTGAATGATTTCCGCAATTTTTTCTTTTCCCGAGCCGTTGGGACCAGTGATTAAAACGGGCACATCGGCGCGTGCGATTTTTGTGGAAACTTCCAATAGCGTTTGCATCTCTTCGCTTTGGTAAACAATACCGCACAAGTTGTAATTCTTTTCCAGAGTAGAGCGTGCATTACATTGCATTAAGGCGCGCTGCATATTCTGTTGACGCAGCTGACCCAATTCGAGCAAGTTGGTAATGGTGACCAGTAATTTTTGATCATCCCAGGGTTTGGATAAATAATCTGCAGCGCCTTCTTTGATTAGCTCTACCGCCATTTCCAATTGCGTCCAGGCGGTGAACAGAATAATCGGTAAGTCTTGATACACATCGCGAATCGCATAAAACAGCGCCTTTCCTTGAGCGCCGGAGTTTTCGCCTTCGCCAAAATTCATGTCCTGAATCACTAACAGAATGTCATCGTGGCTTTGCAGAACTCGCAAACCCTCTTGCGGGGAAAGCGCATACAAACAGGTAATATCGTGCAAGCCGAGCAACAGTTGCAGTGCAGAAACAACTGTGGGGTTGTCATCGATGACAAGAACTTTGGTCATATTATTTTCCAGCGACAGCTTCAACAGGTGAAATGTAAGAGGCTTTTCTGACCGGCACAATCGCAGCACTCAAGGTGATAAATAGCACCAGCAACCCCGATAGCGGAATGTATATCCAGGGCAAGGCCGAAAAACTGTAAGCTTTTACCATGTACATACTGGTGGTGATAGCCGCAAGTGCGCCGAGGCTAACAGCACAGACCACGAGGATTATGTTCTCAAGAATAAAGTAACGCATGATAGCGATACGAGATGCGCCCAAGGCTCGACGAATACCAATATGTTTGCGTCTTTGATTAACCCAAAAGCTGGTTAAACCGAATATGCCAAGTGCATTTACGCCTACCAACATGATCAATACCACACTAAGTATTTTAATCATGGCATGCTCGCCGGCATAAGCGCTATAAACAATATCTGCCATTGTTTTACCATCATCAAGAATGCGGTTTTTATTGGAGTTGCGAAAATCACGGGCGGTATCATTCATAAACTCTGCTTGAGCTCGCTCATCAACACGAACCAGATAATGTATTGAATCATTAAGCAGCAGGTGCGGAAAAATAACGACATGTCTGGGAAAGTCCCATTTTAAAAAATGACCAAACATATCCTCAATAACACCCACGATGGTAAAAGCACCGCCGCCGGATTCGTAAATAATTTTGCCTAAAACATTCTTATCATCGGGAAACAAGGTTTTGGCTAACGCCTGGGTAATAACGATAGACCCGGTTTGTGGTGGCGATGCGCGATCAAAACGAAGATATTCGCCTGGGTTAAAATCCCGCCCCTGTAGGATACGAGCGCCCAATGTAGGAATACCTTGTTCAGAAATACGAACAATGGATGCAGCAGTTGAAACGGCAGTCGTTGAGGTGACGCCTTCTTGTCGTGGCTCGGTGCTGACTCCTGAAGTACCGCCTACGCCGGAAAGTGGGAGGCCAGTAATTGCCGTTGCAGATCTGATAACACTTAGCGATCGCAGATACGCTAGATCACGGGTAATGGTTTCATCCAAGCCTTTTTCCAGATCCTGACGTACCGTAAATTTGATCAAGCCCTCGACGTTAAAACCAGGATCCTCCGAAACATAGGCGTGACGTTGTGCGATAAAAGCGAAGGCATTACTAATAATCGCAATGCTGATTGCCAATTGAATAATCAACAACAGTGGCCCCGTAGGTTTTCGCCACAGCGATTTTATAATGGGAGCGAATTCAAACATATTATTTTTCCTTGAGGCGCTTAGTCGGCTTTCAAATAGCGAGCGGGTTCGGTCTGACTGATTTTGAGTGCCGGTAAAAATCCGCTAATTATTCCAGCTACCAAAGCTAAAATAATGGCGTAGATAAATGTATAGGTATTTACCGCTGCCACAACATCGAAATTGTTGTACATCGTCCGTATCGCGCTGAGGCCTATTGCAGAGAGCGCTAATCCTACAATTGCACCCAAGCCAGAAATCATGAGTGACTCGGCAATGTGTTGCAAAAAAATAGATTGTTTATTGGCGCCCAAGGCGCGTCTGATACCCGCTTCAGGTGCGTGCCGTGAAAATTTAGCTAAGAGTAAAACGACAGAATTAACGAGGCATACGATCAGAAAAGCAAATGAAAACCAAAGCAATAATTTGTCATCTTCTTGCACGACTTTATATATTTTTAACCACTCCTCAGGGCTTTGCAGGTGATAATCCTGAAACAACGAGAAGCGACCCAGCTGGTGTTGTGTAGCAACGTAATTTTTCAGGAAGCTATCAAACTCCGAGCGGTTTTCCGCTGATGAAAATCCTGCCCAGAGATATATCCAAACAAGTTCGCTCGAGAGAAAGTCTTCTCTCGAGCGTATTTGCTCATCCCGCCAACCAGCCACATTTCCCCACACCTGATATCCGTGATGTTTGTTGCGAAAAAAAGGAATATAGACGTTAGGTGCTGCTCGGAAAGGATTGCCGTATAAATCATAGACTGACGGTGTTTGATTCCAGCTGTCAGGCACTACCCCCACAACAGTATGATCAATGCCTCCTAAGCCTATCAACTGACCAACCGGATTGCTGTTCGGAAAATATTTTTTACTTAAACGTTCAGACATGACGACAACGCGCTCGCCGTTAGCGTCATCCTGCTGATTCCAGGCACTGCCATATTGAAAGGGCACGTCAAACATAGCAAAAAAATCCCGCGTTACCATGCGAGTTTCTTCGGATGACGGTGGTATGCCATTGAAGGAATCGACATCGACAACAGAATTTATGGTGAGGACGACTTGTTCCGGCACACCACTTTCGTAAATTGCTACTGCGTCTTTATAGGTAAGGGAGACGGGAATGCCATTGTTTTCGTAATAGCCGTCTTCATCAGCCCAGGCATTAAGTTGAATAGCTGCGATCTGATCATTTTTGTGTGCCATGGGATTGCTGGATATTACCGAGTACATGGTCAGTACCGTCAAGCAAGAGGCAATGCCCACAGCAATTGCCAGAGTCATCAACGCGGAGAGTACCGGCGTTTTTTTCAGGCTAAGCCACGCGAGGCGAAAATAATAACCTAACATGTTATTCC
>Ga0079223_10002043_pt1 | contig 12384 bp, 8 predicted proteins | sample Stecom2011_FD_75072 | JGI IMG/M metagenome (GOLD analysis project Ga0079223, IMG submission 75072) | Agricultural soil microbial communities from Utah to study Nitrogen management - Steer compost 2011 | ecosystem: Environmental > Terrestrial > Soil > Agricultural land | place: USA: Utah...
ATCCGTGGGTAGCAATCGGCGTCTGCCATGGTCATCATACTGCGCTTCCACTTTCTGGAAAGTCATGCCCAGCAACTTACCGTTTTCTACCTCAAAAGTCAGCGGCACGTGATTATTAAAGAAGGTAACATCCTCATGCATGGCATCTTCCTTTTCCCAGGGAGAGGCTTTCATTTCCTCAAATGGGCTTCGGACGACGACCCTCACATCCTTCCCTCCCAGGCGACGGGCGGTACGACAACAGTCCATGGCGGTATTTCCTCCACCGAGAACGATCACTTTTCCGCCAATGCTATGCTTATGCTCAAAAGCAACACTGGCCAACCATTCAATGCCGATATGGATATGCGCATCCCCTTCTTGCCGCCCGGGCAGATCGGTCAGGTCACGGCCTTTTGGTGCACCAGTGCCCACAAAAACGGCATCATATTCCTTTTCCAAAAGCGATTTCAAGCTATTGACCCGGGTATTGAAATGCCTGTGAATACCCAGGTCGAGCACATAACCCACTTCTTCGTCCAGCACTTCTTCCGGCAACCGGAAAGACGGAATCTGGCTGCGCATCATCCCCCCTCCAGCCGTATTTTCGTCAAAAAGGTGCAGCTCATATCCCAGGGGCGCCAGATCCCTGGCCACCGTCAGGGAGGCGGGCCCGGCCCTGATCAGGGCTACTTTCTTGCCATTGGATGGGAAGGGTGCAGCGGGCATATGCTGACGGACATTCTCTTTATTATCTGCCGCCACACGTTTGAGTCGGCAGATAGCCACCGGCTCTTCCTCTACCCGGGTACGCCGGCAGGCCGGCTCACAGGGTCGGTCGCAGGTACGTCCGAGGATGCCTGGAAATACATTGGATTCCCAATTGACCATATAGGCCTCGGTATATTTCCCTGCGGCGATCAAGCGGATATATTCGGGCACGGGTGTATGAGAGGGACAGGCATACTGACAGTCCACCACTTTATGGTAATACTCCGGGTCGAGCACATTGGTCGGTTTCATCATAACATGTAGTTAGTAATCAGGTCATCATAATTAAAGCAAATAAAGTCTATCCTTTTCAAATAAACAAATATGGGATGGCCTAATTCGAAAAATGCTTCTGATTCTTACTAACATTCTCAACATTCCAAACAATTAGGGCCTCAAAAGGATGACTACGAATGGGACAATCCTGCACAGCACAGTGGCCACAGCATTCGGGAATGCAGGGATCGACATGGATGAACAGTTCAGTATCGACACCATGATATGCATTGACAATCTTGTCAATAGCACTGACTTCTTCGTGAACCTGATGCAGCTGGTAATAATTGGGCATGGTGACATGACAATCAATATGGAGTTCCTGTCCATACCGCTGAACCCTGAAGTTATGGATATCAATCCAGTCAGGTTTACGATTCTTTTGTAAAATTGCTACGATTTCTTCCACCAATTCTATATCCGACTCATCCATTAAGCCCCCAATGGATTTACGCAACAACCGATAACCACTATACAATATAAATATACCCAAGCCCAGGGACAATGCAATATCGATCCAATTCCATCCTGTCAAGTACATCAATAACAAACCGACTATCAATCCCAATGTACTGTATGCGTCTGTTTGAAGATGCTTACCATCAGCCTCCAGGGTCAGAGAGTTGAGCTTTTTACTTTGCCTAACCATATGGGTGCCATAACCCCAATTAAGCACTCCTGTCAAGGCAACCAGACCTATACCTTCAATAAGCCGTTCTATTTGCTCCGGGAAGAACAAGCTATAAAAGGCCTTACCAACAATCAGCAAACCAGCGATGAATATCAGTCCTCCCTCCAGAAAAACGGAAAAAAACTCAACTTTTCCATGCCCATAAGGATGGTTCTCATCCTTGGGTTTGGAAGCAAGGTGAATGCTGAAAAACGCAAAACCAGAGGCGACAACATTTACTATGCTTTCCATAGCATCAGTTAAAATGGCGTTGGAGCCTGTCAGGAGGTAGGCAGCAAACTTTATCAACATCAGCATTATTCCCAAACCAAGGGAAATTCTTATCAATTGTTTCTGCTTATTCATTCAACCAAATATAAGATTTAGAATTGATATTAAATATTTAGAAAACTTCTATATTTGCCAATATGAGCAATGAACTAATACTATCTGACCGAATCAATAATTTGTCCGAATCGGCCACCCTTAAAATGACCAAATTGGGTCGTGAACTGGCAGCAAAAGGTATTAATGTTATCAGTCTCAGCGTGGGTGAGCCTGATTTCAATACTCCTGAACACATCAAAGATGCCGCAAAAAAAGCACTTGATGAAAATTACACCCGATATTCTCCAGTATCCGGCTATCCCGAACTGAAAAAAGCAATTGCTAACAAACTCAAGAGAGAAAACGGTCTGGACTATGAACCCTCTCAGATTGTGGTTTCTACCGGAGCCAAACAGTCCCTGGCCAATGCCCTTTTGACATTGGTCAATCCTGGTGATGAAGTGATTATACCTACTCCCTATTGGGTTTCCTATTCGGAAATGGTGGTATTGGCCGAAGGAAAATCGGTATTTATAAATGCGACTATTGAAAGTGATTTTAAGATTACTCCAGAGGAATTGGAGGCTGCAATCACCCCGCATAGCAAAGTATTCATGTTCTCCTCGCCCTGCAACCCAACCGGAAGCGTTTATAGTAAATCCGAATTGGCCGCACTGGTTGAGGTTTTTGAACGGCATCCGCACATCTATATTATTTCGGATGAAATTTATGAGCATATCAATTTCGTAGATCAGCATGCGTCAATTGCGTCATTTGACAGTATAAAAGACAGAGTCATTCTTATCAATGGGTTCTCCAAGGCATATGCCATGACAGGTTGGCGTTTGGGCTATCTGGCGGCCAGTAAAGAAATTGCTGCTGCAAATGACAAAATGCAGGGACAAACAACCTCGGGTACTTGCTCTATTTCCCAGCGTGCAGGAATTGTAGCCTATGAACAGGGTTTGGAGTCTGTCATGGAAATGAAAACCGCATTTGCCCGGAGGCGTGAATTGGTTTACAACTTATTGAAAGAAATCCCCGGTGTCAAAACCAACCTGCCACAGGGAGCCTTTTATTTCTTTCCGGATATCTCCTCCTTTTTTGGTAAAAAGGATGCTTCAGGCCAGGTGATCAAGGATTCGGCAGACTTGTCCCTATACCTGCTCAATGAAGCCTACGTCGCCACTGTGGATGGAGGCTCATTTGGCAACAACAACTATATCCGCCTATCTTACGCCGCAGCGGATGATCTTTTGATCGAGGCACTGCACCGGATCAAAGAGGCACTGGCGAAGCTGTCCTGAGGCAATCCCCAGGCTGCCGAACACATATTGCTGGAAGTGTAATCTTACACAATGTGTGTTTCACCGTTTCACAAATTCCCCAAATTCGTACAAATTTGGGGAAGTAGGTTTTTGCAAAAAATAGAACAGGTATAGGAGCTCTTTCCATTTTTATTTCGATTTTTAGCCGCCCGGCAAGTATTGAGCGAGCTGGGCCAACCGTCCGGAAGGACAATCAAACGCCAATTTTAAACTAAAAGAAATACTTTGAAAACGGAAACTTCAGGCCCGATCGGGGAAAATCAAAATCAGGAAAGCAATAACAGAGAGTTAAAAAGAGGGTTACTCAACCGACACATTCAGTTGATAGCACTTGGAGGTGCCATCGGGACCGGACTGTTTTTGGGTATTGGGCCAGCCGCTGTACTGGCAGGTCCTTCGGTGATCCTGGGGTATGCTGTAGCTGGATTTATTGCATTTTTGATTATGCGACAATTGGGGGAAATGGTAGTAGAAGAGCCGGTTTCGGGCAGCTTTAGCCATTTCGCCTTCAAATATTGGGGCTCATTTGCCGGATACGCATCAGGATGGAACTATTGGATCCTATATGTGCTGGTGAGTATGGCAGAATTGACCGCAATCGGAGTTTATATCCATTTCTGGTGGCCTGAAATCCCGCTATGGGCATCCAGTTTGTTTTTCTTCATAATGATCAATGCGGTCAACCTTACCTCTGTAAAGGTGTATGGAGAAGCTGAATTCTGGTTTTCAATCGTAAAAGTTGTAGCCATCATTGCCATGATCCTGTTCGGTACTTACCTGCTTATAAGTGGTGCTGGAGGAGAGCGGGCTTCCATTACCAATTTATGGCAAGACGGAGGCTTTTTCCCAAGGGGTGTTATCGAATCAGATGGAAAAGGGGGCTTTACGGGATTACTTGCCGCCATGGCTTTAATCATGTTTGCTTTCGGTGGACTGGAACTCATTGGGATCACGGCAGCAGAAGCCGAAAATCCTGAAAAGAATATTCCGAAGGCCACAAATCAAGTAATTTACCGGATTTTGATATTCTATATTGGTGCTTTGATCATTCTGTTTTCACTTTCTCCCTGGAGGGAAATCACAGCGGGAAGCAGCCCTTTCGTTACTGTTTTTGACACATTAAAAGGGTTTGAATTTACTTTGTTTGGCAAAACTTTCTATTTCACCAGCCTTATTGCCAATGCGCTGAATATTATCGTACTGACTGCGGCTCTTTCAGTTTATAATAGTTGTGTTTACAGCAATAGCCGAATGCTATACGGATTAGCTATGCAAGGTAATGCGCCCAAATTTTTGAGAGGGCTGAGTAAACAACATGTACCGGTAAGAGCAACTCTGGTTTCATCGGCATTTGTAGCTATTTGTATTTTGGTCAATTGGCTCATGCCTGAGCAGGCCCTCAATATAATGATGTCTCTGGTGGTTTCAGCACTGATAATCAATTGGGTCATGATCAGTATCACACACTTGTTCTTCAGGAAGCAAAAAGACAGGGAAGAGCATCGCACCAAATTCAGAACATTTTGGTTTCCTCTGACCAATTACATCTGTTTGTTCTTTCTAATTGGCGTATTGATCATCATGTGGATCACCGGGATGAAGGTGCCGGTCGAACTGATCCCAATCTGGTTGCTACTACTCTATATTAGTTACCGAATTGTCAAGGGCAATAAAAACAAATCTACTACCACCGGTAAATGATCCGATGGGTACCGCTGATCTTTTGAATCGGTGAGTGTTGCATACTTCTTGATCTGGAAATGATCGCTAACGAATACATAGTCGATCCGGTCACGAAGTGGGGCGTCCCATTTAAATCCATTGAAGGTGCCGATTGGCCCATATACTGGAGTTTCTGAATGGAAGAATGCATCTTTCAATTCATTTGATAACTGTTGGATCTGAATGGTTTCTGGGGTGGAATTGAAATCGCCTAAACAAATTACGGGCTGGTCTCCGGCAATCTCCTGAATTTTAGCTAAAAGGAGCTTGGCAGACTCCTGACGGGCTATCACTCCCTGGTGATCAAAATGTGTATTGAACACATAAAATTCTTTGCTGGATGTCTTATCCTGCAACCGAACCCAGGAGCAGATCCGGTGGCAACAGGTGGCATCCCAACCCAAACCTGGTTCATCCGGAGCTTCCCTCAACCAAAAATCTCCAGAATCCAAAACCAAAAACCTGTCTTTTTTATACAATATCGCGGCATGCTCACCGGCCTGCTGCCCATCATCCCGACCTGCCCCATAATAAGTGTAGGCCGGATCTTCGCACAAATCCTGCAACTGATGGAGGAAACCTTCCTGTGTACCCACTATATCAAAATCGTGATAGCTGATCAGGGCGGAGACCTCTTCCTTGCGGTTGGGCCAGGCATTGATGCTGTCACGTGGTGTATCCATCCGCAAATTATAGGAAGCTACCCGCAGGGCAAGGTGGTTTTGGTCGCCACCGCTATCAGTTTGGGCAATAACAGAATGACTCCACAAAAGGATATTCGATAGCAAGAGCGAAATGAAAAAAAATCTAACTCTATTGGATATTATTTCTAAATTCATATCTGTTAAAACTAAAACATTACTTTTGCAATACAAAATAAAAAATTGATAGATGCTTGAACCATTATTGAACTATCTGGAAAGTATTGACCCTGTACTTGCCGCCTTATACGCTACAACTTTCACCTGGTTGGTGACAGCTGCAGGGGCTTCGGTGGTATTTATGTTCAAGGGAATCAACCGGACTGTAATGGATGGTATGTTGGGATTCACGGGGGGGGTGATGGTTGCAGCCAGCGTATGGAGTCTTCTGATTCCGGCAATGGACATGACGGATGGAGAAGGTTTTGCTAAGTTGATTCCTGCAATTTCTGGCTTTTTGTGTGGGGCAGCGTTTCTATTTGCATTGGACAAAATCCTTCCTCACCTTCACGTAAACTTTAAGCAAGTAGAGGGGGTCAAAACTCCCTGGCAAAAAACTACTCTTTTGGTACTCGCCATCACCCTGCACAATATTCCAGAGGGCCTGGCCGTAGGCGTATTGTTTGGTGGGGTCGCAGCAGGAATTCCCGAAGCGACTATAGGCGGTGCAGTGGCACTGGCTTTCGGCATTGGATTACAGAACTTTCCGGAAGGTATTGCCGTGGCAATGCCCCTTCGGCGAATGGGCATGAGCCGACGCAAAAGTTTTCTATACGGCCAATCATCGGCTATTGTTGAACCGATAGCTGGTGTTTTGGGGGCTTTGGCAGTAGCTACCTTCACCCCCATTCTTCCTTTTGCCCTTGCCTTTGCGGCCGGTGCTATGATTTTTGTGGTGGTCGAGGAAGTTATCCCCGAAGCCCAGCAAAATCAAGGTTCGGATGTTGCCACCATTGGTTTTATCGGCGGCTTCATTGTGATGATGACGCTCGATGTGTTATTGGGCTGATAAAGTATAGGCCGGACAAATACTATCCCTGACGAATAATATTCAATGCACCACCAGCTTTGAACCAACCGATCTGTTGCTCATTATAACTGTGGTTGGCAAAAATCTCCTCCTTGGTACCATCCGTATGATGCAATACCAGTTTTAGAGGCTTTTCAGGTGCAAATTCGGTCAGACCCACAATATCTATCCTATCATCTTCCAAAATCCGCTCGTAATCATCTTTATTGACAAATGTTAATGCCAGCATTCCCTGCTTTTTGAGGTTGGTCTCGTGAATTCGGGCAAATGATTTGACCAGCACCGCACGCACGCCCAAATGACGGGGTTCCATTGCAGCATGCTCACGGGAAGAACCTTCCCCATAATTCTCATCACCAACTACGACCGAGCCTATGCCTGCTGCTTTATAAGCACGCTGGGTAGCAGGAACCGGACCATATTCTCCCGTCAATTGATTTTTTACATAATCGGTCTTATCGTTAAAGTAGTTGACCGCACCGATCAACATATTATTGGAAATATTATCCAGGTGGCCACGATACTTCAACCATGGACCTGCCATAGAAATATGATCTGTGGTACACTTTCCTTTGGCCTTGATCAAAAGGTTCAGTCCGGTAAGGTCAGTTCCTTCCCAAGCCTGGAATGGCTCCAGCAATTGGAGTCGATCAGAATCGGATGAAACCGCCACTTGCACCTGACTCCCATCTTCGGCAGGTGCCTGGTAGCCTGGATCTTCCACATCAAAACCTTTGACCGGCAACTCGTCTCCACTTGGCGGATCCAATTTCACTTGTTCGCCTTTGTCATTTATTAATTTATCAGTCAATGGGTTAAAGCCCAGGTCTCCTGCAATGGCGATGGCTGCCACCATTTCCGGTGAAGCAACGAAAGCAAAAGTATTCGGGTTTCCGTCAGCTCGTTTCGCAAAGTTGCGGTTAAAGGAATGTACGATCGTGTTCTTCTCCTCCCGCTCCGCTCCCACACGTGCCCACATTCCAATACATGGACCACAAGCATTGGTAAAAATTGTTGCATTCAAATCTTCAAAGGTCCCAATCAATCCATCCCGATCAGCAGTATAACGTACCTGCTCTGAACCGGGGTTGATACCGAACTCGGCTTTGGTTGCCAAGCCCTTTTCTACTGCCTGCCTGGCAATAGAGGCTGCACGGGAAAGGTCCTCATAAGAAGAGTTTGTACAAGATCCTATCAGTCCCCACTCTACTCTCAATGGCCAGCCATTTTTGGCTGCCTCTTCCTTCATCCTGGACACTGGAGTTGCCAAATCCGGGGTAAATGGCCCGTTCAGGTGTGGCTCCAGTTCGGATAGGTTGATCTCGATTACCTGATCGAAATATGCGGTTGGATCATCATACACTTCAGGATCTGCATTGAGGTGTTCGCGGATCGCATTGGCTGCATCAGCAACATCCGCCCGTCCTGTTGCTCTCAGATACCGCTCCATGGAATCATCATAACCAAAAGTGGAGGTTGTGGCTCCAATCTCGGCACCCATATTACAAATCGTTCCTTTACCGGTACAGGACATGGCCATAGCTCCCTCGCCAAAATATTCTACGATACTACCCGTACCTCCTTTAACCGAAAGAATTCCGGCCACTTTAAGAATTACATCTTTGGGTGCGGTCCAGCCATTGAGTTTTCCGGTTAATTTGACACCGATCAATTTGGGGAATTTAAGTTCCCAGGGCAAGCCTGCCATCACATCACAGGCATCTGCTCCACCTACACCAATGGCTAACATACCGAGGCCGCCTGCATTCACCGTATGTGAATCCGTACCGATCATCATCCCACCGGGAAATGCATAGTTTTCCAGCACGACCTGATGAATAATTCCAGCACCTGGTTTCCAGAACCCGATACCATATTTATTGGATACCGATCCCAGAAAATCGAAAACCTCACGACTTTCCTTGTTGGCCACTGCCAAATCGGTCTCAGCCCCCATTTTTGCCTGGATCAGGTGATCACAATGCACAGTAGATGGTACGGCCACTTTTGAACGGCCAGCCTGCATAAACTGCAATAAAGCCATCTGCGCGGTAGCATCCTGCATCGCCACCCTATCCGGTGCAAAATCTACATATGAATTGCCACGCTCATAAGCCTGCGTCGCCTCCCCATCCCACAAGTGGGCATATAAAATTTTCTCGGTCAGGGTCAACGGTTTTCCTACCACTTTTCGGGCTGCGTTAACCCGCTCTTCGAAACGGCTATAAACCGTTTTAATCATATCAATATCAAATGCCATAAAGAATTTGTTGTTTTTGCAAAATTATTGCGAATATACGAAATTTTTACGGTATTTCACAGTGGTGAATTGATCCAATTTTAATTTGGAAGGAATCTAAGCTGTAAAGTAACAGGAGGATTAGGCCTGACGAATTTGGGGGTCGATGGCTTTCAAAGCAGCAATAGTTGTTTTTGGGTCGGATGATGCAAATACCGCATTCCCCGCTACCAAAACATCAGCACCGGCTTGCAAAAGAGCAAAGGCGTTTTGGACACCTACTCCCCCATCGATTTCTATAAGCAAACGATTATTTCGACCTTCGGCCATTGCCCGCAGCTCTTTAATTTTTCTGTAAGTGCTCTCTATAAACTTCTGGCCACCAAAACCCGGGTTCACAGACATCAGGCAAACCAAGTCCACATAATCCACGATTTCATATAAAGTGGAAACCGGTGTATGGGGGTTGATGGCTACCCCTGCCTTACAGCCCAAATCATGAATTGCCTGGACTGTCCGGTGCAAATGGGTGCAAGCCTCCTGATGCACGGTAATCACCGCTGCCCCAGCTTGTTGGAACTGCTGCAAATAGCGGTCAGGATCCACAATCATCAAATGAACATCCAAAGGCTTCTTTGCCTCCCTGGCTATCGCCTCCATTACCGGAAAACCAAAGGAAATATTGGGCACAAATAAGCCGTCCATAATATCAATATGGAACCAATCGGCCTCGCTGTCATTGACCAGGCCGACATCCCGCGACAAATTACCGAAATCCGCTGCAAGTACAGAGGGTGCGATCAGGTGTTTGGAAGAAGTTGAGGTCGGGAAATTGGCCATGGATCAAGATTTTTGTGTTCAATTGGCACAAACTTAGATAAAATTCTCAAAAAAACCCATTTTCCTATTTAATTCTAATTTTCGAAGATTCGATTTTTCTTAGTAGGTTTGAGATCAGAATGGCAGAACGCGTCACCATCAAGCACAAACTGCATCCGCAGAATAGAAAGCACCTGATGCTCAAGTATGCTATGGTGTTGGCTAGTATTCTGATTATTACCATATTTCTGCCAAAACAACCCCGTTTTCGATACGAATTTGAAAAGGGAAAGGTTTGGATGCATGAAAACCTGATTTCGCCCTACAATTTTGCCATCTTCAAGACCCCTGCTGAACTGGAAAGAGATAGAGCCAACATTTTGGCAACGGTTCTACCTGTTTATGACCATGCTACACATATTCAGGAGCAAAATATTTCCAGATTTGAGAACGAATTTCAGGAGAAATGGCGGGCGGGCGGAATGGACACTATTTCGGCGAATGCCGATGTCTATAAAAAAGTAGGCCAAGATATTCTCAGTTCTATTTATACCCGGGGAGTTATGGCCCTCAACAATCGTTATCAGCAGGACCGCACCGATTACAATTTTACCTTGCTGGAGGGGAATGTGGCCAAACAATTGAACAGCGTAAATGTCCTGACTATTGAAAAAGCTTGGGAATTTTCTGAGCAGGTGCTTGCAAATCAACGATCGATCGCTGAAAAACAATGGCTCTCCAACATACTAAAGGACTACATTCAAATTAATTATATCTATAATGAGGCGCTAACCACCCGGCTCGAACAGGACGCACTTTCTTCCCTTTCCACGACGAAGGGCATGGTACAGCGAGGGGAATTGATTATTGCATCCGGCACAACTATCAATGCCGATAATTATCAAAAAATCGAGTCACTGCGAAAGGTTTATGAGGAGGAGTCAAGGATTGGGGGCAATAGAACGCTCGTTGTGCTGGGACAAATGCTTATCGTTTCGTTGGTAGTATCCCTGCTATTTGTCTTTGTTTATCTGTTTAGGAAAGATATTTACCAAAATAACAGATTGGTATTCCTGATCCTGATCGTTATCACTTCTATGCTTGTGACCTTATCCTGGTCAGTATATATTGGCATTCCCAGTCTATATTATATTCCTTATTGTATTGTCCCCATTATTATCCGAATCCTGTTTGACACCCGGCTGGCCTTATATATACACTTGTTAATGGTGCTGCTGGCCGCATTTTTTGTGCCTAATAGCTTCGAATTTGTGTTTCTGCAACTGACCACGGGGATGGTAGCGATTTATAGTGTCAAAACCCTGACCAAACGAGCTCAGTTCCTGACTTCCTCAGCCATCATTTTGGCGACATACTTATTGGGATATCTGGCCATTGTACTGATGCGTGAGGGCCAATTTGACAATGTCAGTTGGAGTGCGATATCGCCCTTTATTTTCAGTGTATTGCTCACCTTACTGGCCTATCCGCTCATTTATGCCTTTGAGCGGGTATTTGGGATTGTGTCCGATGTCACCCTGCTGGAGCTTTCCAACACCAATTCCAAAATATTGCGCGAGCTATCCTTCAAAGCGCCGGGGACTTTTCAGCATACTTTACAGGTAGCCAACCTGGCCGAAGCTGCTATTTACAAGATCGGGGGCAATGCCCTGCTGGTGCGGGCCGGTGCGCTTTATCATGATATTGGAAAGATTTACAATCCACAGTTTTTTATTGAAAATCAAACCAAAGGCTATAATCCGCACGATGGTCTGACTTTTGAACAAAGCGCGCAACTAATTGTCTCCCATGTCACCAAAGGCGTGGAGTTGGCACGAAAACATCAATTGCCGGAGGTGCTCATTGATTTTATCCGCACCCATCACGGTACCACAAGGGTAGAATATTTTTATCAATCGTTTTTGACTACCTATCCTGAAAAATTTGTTGATGAAAATGTATTCCGCTACCCGGGTCCCATCCCCTTCTCTCGCGAAACCGCCGTCTTAATGCTGGCCGACTCTGTGGAAGCGGCTTCCCGCAGCCTCAAAGAGCCTACTGCCGAAAGCCTTAACACATTAGTGGACAAGATCATCGAATCCAAAATGAGCCAAAAGCAATTGGTGCGTTCCAACATCACGCTACGGGACATTTCCGAAATCACCGACATATTTAAAGACATGCTCAATAGCATCTATCACGTTCGGATCGATTATGATGTGAAGAAGGTCTGATTTTAGCTATTTGCAAAGGCCTGGATTTAGCCATTTGCGTTTGCATACGGACGGGCTGTTCTCAATAATCTTCCCTGCGGATGGCCAAAGGCTTCTGGTCACCTCCCAAGTAGAAAGCAACCAATATCAACGGCTCTTTACCTTCGTTCAAACCAAGATGATATTCATCCATCATCTCGGCAACTGCACTTCCTGCTGTAAACTCCTTCCGAACACCATTTTCCTGTTCGACAATCAGCGTCCCCTGCAACACATAGGCAAACAACGGAATATCATGCTTGTGCCAGC
>Ga0079223_10002044_pt1 | contig 12381 bp, 16 predicted proteins | sample Stecom2011_FD_75072 | JGI IMG/M metagenome (GOLD analysis project Ga0079223, IMG submission 75072) | Agricultural soil microbial communities from Utah to study Nitrogen management - Steer compost 2011 | ecosystem: Environmental > Terrestrial > Soil > Agricultural land | place: USA: Utah...
CGGGATCATCCTCGGTTCCTTCGGCGTGATTGCCGGCATCCTGGCGGAAAAATTCGATCAGATCGCCGTCTTTCAGAACTTTCTCATCATGCCGCTGACGATGCTGTCCGGCGTGTTCTATTCCATTCACTCTCTGCCGGGGCTCTGGCAGAGCGTGTCACACATGAATCCCTTTTTCTTCATGATCGATGGCTTTCGCTACGGTTTCTTCGGTCAGTCCGACGTGTCGCCGTGGTTGAGCCTGGCGGTGGTCGGCGCCGTGTGCGTGGTGCTGGCCGCCTTGTCACTTGCCTTGCTCGCGCGAGGCTATAAATTGCGTAATTGAGGACACTACAGATGTTTCAAGCATCAGAAATCGAACGTCTGATCAAGGAAGGCCTGGACTGTGAGCTGGTCACCGTGGAAGGCGATGATGGCGTACATTTCAGCGCCATCGTTGTCAGCCCGGATTTTGAGGGGCTTTCATTGCCGGATCAGCATCGCAAGGTGAAAACCACGCTCGGCAACCGTCTTGATAGCGGCGAAATCCACGCCTTGGGCCTGAAAACCTATACGCCGGCACGCTGGGCTGCGTTGCGCGCTTCGCAAGCGTCCTGAGTCGATGGACAAGTTGCTGATTGAGGGCGGGGCCCGACTGTCCGGCGAGATTACGATCTCGGGCGCCAAGAATGCTGCGCTGCCGATCTTGTGCGCGGCACTGCTGACCTCCGAGCCGATGGTGTTTACCAACGTGCCGCGTCTGGGTGACATCCATACGTTGTTGCGTTTGCTCGAAAGCATGGGCGTGCGTTCGGAGCGCGAGGGTGACACCGTCACGCTGGATGCTTCCGGTTTGTCAGCGGCGGTGGCGCCATATGAGCTGGTCAAAACCATGCGCGCTTCGATCCTTGTGCTCGGCCCGCTGGTGGCGCGCCTTGGCGAAGCGCGGGTGTCCCTGCCAGGCGGTTGCGCAATCGGCGCGCGACCGGTGGATCAGCATATCCGGGGTTTGCAGGCGATGGGGGCGGAGGTCTCGGTCGAGCACGGCTACGTTCACGCCCGGGTGCGCCGACTCAAGGGCGTGAAACTGGTTACTGAAATGGTCACCGTCACCGGCACCGCCAATTTGATGATGGCGGCGACGATGGCGGACGGCGAAACGGTGATCGAAAATGCCGCATGTGAACCGGAGGTTGTGGATCTGGCGAATTGCCTGATTGCGATGGGTGCCGACATTGAAGGTGCCGGCACGGATGCGATTCGCATCCGCGGGGTCGAACGCTTGCGCGGTACGACCTATCGCGTGATGCCGGATCGCATTGAAACCGGAACCTATTTGTGCGCACTTGCGGCCACCGGCGGTGAAGGGCGCTTGCTCGGCACGTCCACAGATCTGCTTGAGGCGGTCACCGACAAGCTCATCGAAGCGGGCTGCGAAATCACTCCAGAGGAACAGGCAATCACCCTTCGCGCGCCAAAAAAACTGCGCGCGGTGGATGTGCGCACTGCGCCCTATCCGGCCTTTCCGACCGACATGCAGGCGCAGTTCATGGCGCTCAATTGCATTGCCGAAGGAGCCGCTGTCATTCGCGAAACGATTTTCGAAAACCGTTTCATGCATGCGGTCGAATTGCAGCGTCTCGGCGCCGACATTGATATCGACGGCAATACTGCGGTGATACGCGGGGTGTCCGGGCTGGAAGGGGCGACGGTGATGGCAACGGACCTGCGCGCTTCAGCCAGTCTCGTGATTGCCGGTTTGGTCGCGCAGGGTGAGACGGTGATTGAGCGTATCTACCACCTTGACCGCGGCTACGAGCGTCTCGAGGAAAAGCTCGGGGCGCTCGGGGCGAACGTACGCAGGATTCGGTGAACGGTGCTCAGCTGGCGCTTTCCTCGGGTTGGGAAACGATTTCCACCACTTCAAGATGTACGGAGTGGCCATCCACGGTGGGCCAGTCAATGACTTGGCCCACAGCCAACCCCAACAGGGCGCTGCCGGCGGGGGTGAAGATTGAAATGCCCACGTCTCCGTGGCTGCGGTCACCCGGCCAGGCGAGCACCATCTCGCGCTCGCGTCCGGTAGGAAGTTCGCGAATGCGGAAACGGCTGTTCATTCTGACGACGTTCGCGGGCATCTCTTCGGGTTCCCGAATCTCGGCCCGATCCAGTTCCGCGCGCAGGCCATCTAGATCCGCGCGCTTGCGTGCGGCAGGCGTGGCCAGCAAACCCTCCAGATGGTCGAGGTCGAACGAGGAAACAATGATTTCGGGCTTCATGTCCGGATTTTCCGTAAAAAAAGATTGAATGCAAAAATAAAATGGCCGAATCGCGCCTGCGCGCGGCTCAGCCATCCATCATTAAGGCTAACACCTTGACTGACGGGTTACAATCTACCCTTTGTACTTGCTAGATAGGCCTACCAGTGTCCGGCATTACCATCGCTTTGTCCAAGGGGCGGATTTTCGAGGAAACACTGCCGCTGCTTGCTGCAGCCGACATCATCCCGGCAGAAAGCCCTGAATCCTCGCGCAAGCTTATTATTGGCACAAATCGCCCCGATGTGCGTTTAATTATTGTTCGGGCGACTGACGCGCCGACCTATGTCGAGCACGGAGCGGCCGATTTGGGCATTGTAGGCAAGGATATCCTGCTTGAGCACGGCGGAGGCGGATTGTATCAGCCGCTGGATCTGGAGATTGCGCGCTGCCGCCTGAGTGTGGCGGTGTCGCAAGGCTTCGATTATGCAGCCGCTGCGCATCCGGGTGGCCGTATTCGCGTGGCGACGAAATACATTGAATGCGCCAAAGCCCATTTTGCCGCCAAAGGCATGCACGTTGATCTGATCAAGCTCTACGGTTCGATGGAGCTGGCGCCGCTCGTGGGGCTGGCTGACGCCATTGTTGACCTCGTCTCGACCGGCGGGACGTTGCGTGCCAACGGTCTCGTCGAGGTGGAGCATATTCGAGACATCAGTTCTCGTCTGGTCGTCAATCAGGCTTCGTTGAAACTCAAACACACTCTGATCCAGCCGATGCTCGACGCCTTCGCCGGTGCGGTCGGCAAGGAGAATGTCGCATGACCATCCGTCGCATGGATGTGAACGATCCGAATTTTTTCTCAGATCTGGATGCCTTGCTCGCCTTCGAAGGCGGCGCCGACACCCGCATCAACCAGGCCGTCAGCGAAATTCTCGCGGCCGTGCGCAGCACAGGCGATGCCGCAGTGCTGGAGTTTACGCGCCGGTTTGATCGCCTCGACGTGCGCAGCATGGCAGAGCTGGAGCTGCCGCAGTCCGAATTGCAGGCCGCGCTGGACGGCTTGCCAGCCGAACAGCGTGAGGCGCTGCACGTCGCAGCGGAGCGGGTGCGTCGTTATCACGAGCGCCAGAGCGCTGAATCCTGGAGCTACACCGAGGAGGACGGTACGCGCCTGGAACAGAAGGTCACGCCGTTGGATCGTGTTGGGCTGTATGTGCCGGGCGGCCTGGCGTCGTACCCGAGCTCGGTGTTGATGAATGCGATTCCGGCCAAGGTGGCAGGGGTCGAGGAACTCATCATGGTGGTGCCGACGCCTGACGGCGAAAAAAATCCGCTGGTGCTGGCCGCAGCCGCGATTACCGGAGTGGATCGGGTATTCACGATTGGTGGCGCACAAGCCGTGGCTGCGCTTGCCTACGGTACGCAGACTCTGCCGCAGGTCGATAAAATCGTCGGGCCGGGCAATGCTTTTGTAGCCGAGGCCAAACGTCGCGTATTCGGCACTGTTGGCATCGACATGGTGGCCGGACCTTCTGAAGTGTTGATCATTTCCGACGGCAGTGGCGATCCGGACTGGGTGGCCATGGATCTTTTCGCTCAGGCCGAACATGACGAGCTGGCACAGTCGATTCTGTTATGTCCGGACGGGGATTTCATCGCGGCGGTGGCCGCGAGCATCGCGCGTCTGTTGCCGACGATGCCACGACAGGAAACCATTGCCACTTCGCTGACCAATCGTGGAGCGCTGATTCAGGTGGAGTCGCTCGCACAAGCGTGCGAAATTGCCAATCGCATCGCGCCGGAACACCTTGAGCTGGCGATGGAGAATGCGGCGGAATGGATCGACCATATCCGTCATGCGGGGGCGATTTTCGTCGGGCATTGGTCGGTCGAGGCCTTGGGGGATTATTGCGCTGGCCCGAACCATGTGCTGCCGACGATGCGCAGCGCGCGTTTTTCGTCACCGCTGGGTGTGTACGATTTTCAGAAGCGTACGAGCATCATCGAAGTTTCGGAGGCGGGGGCGCAAACGCTTGGCCGCGTCGCGTCCATCCTGGCGCATGGAGAAGGCTTGCAGGCCCATGCGCGTTCGGCAGAAATGCGGCTGAAGTCATAAAACAGGGCGCCGCTCTGAGCGTGGTGAACGCAGGGAGCTTGTGGCGCGATCAGGCGGATGGGAGTCTATTGTCCGCTAATGAAAAAATTCGCCCCCGTGCCGCATAGCACGGGGGCGAATTTTTGGCTGGAACGGCCGGGTGAAATCAGGGTTTCGCGCTGCAGTCCGGAATCAGCCCAGAATTTCTTTCAGCGCGTGCACCAGGGCTGCGCATTCTTCGTCGGTGCCGACCGAAATACGCAAGTGCTGGTCGATGCGCAATTTGGCAAAATGACGCACCAGAATCGCGCGTTCACGTAACGCCTCATTGAGCTCGGCCGCATCCCGTTCCGGATGGCGTACAAAAACAAAGTTGGCCGCCGACGGCAAAACCTCGAAACCCAGTTCCCGCAGGTTTTTTGCGAGCGTCTCCCGGTTGTTGATGACGCGCGCACAGACGTCGTTGAACCACTCCGTATCGTGGATCGAGGCAACGCCCGCCGCAATGGCGAAATGATCCAGCGGGTAGGAGTTAAAGCAATTCTTGACGCGCTCCAGCCACTGGATCAGGTGTTCCTGGGCGATCGCATAGCCGATGCGCAGGCCCGCAAGTGAGCGCGATTTGGAGAAAGTCTGTACGGCCACCAGGTTCGCATAGCGCTCGACCAGGGTTGCTGCGCTTTCGGCACCGAAATCGACATAGGCTTCATCGATCACTACCACGCACTGCGGGTTGGTGCGGACGATCTGCTCGATCTCATTGAGCGGAAGGGCATGACCGGTGGGGGCGTTGGGGTTGGCGAAGATGATTCCGCCTGCGCGCGCGTCTTCACGCGGCAGATAATCGTGGGCACGAATGCGGAAATCGGGGTCCAGCGGAACCGGCTCGAAATCGATTCCATACAAACCGCAGTAGGCGGGATAAAAGCTGTAGGTAATATCCGGCATCCACAGCGGACGGTCGTGTTTGAGCAGGCCTTGGAAAATATGCGCCAATACTTCGTCCGAACCGTTGCCCACGAAGACCTGCTCCGGCTCGACACCGTGATGGGTGGCAAGTGCTGCACGCAGGTCACTGGCCTGCGGGTCGGGATACAGGCGCAGGGTGTCATCTGCCGCGTTACGGATAGCTTCAAGCGCGCGCGGTGACGGGCCGTACGGGTTTTCGTTGGTATTGAGCTTGATCAGCTTGTCGATGCGGGGCTGTTCGCCTGGCACATAAGGGTCGAGACCGTGGACGAACGGACTCCAATAGCGGCTCATGTATATGGACTCGAAAAAACAATAAAGGATGATGCAGCGCGCAGGATTATGGCCTGGTACGCGCCGGAGGGTGTTGCCGATGGTATCATGCCGGGGTCAGCCGGATTGCGGCTCAATCACAATATTCAGTACCGGAAAGTCATGCGTCAGGCAGAAGTTACTCGCGATACCCTTGAAACTCGCGTTACCGTCAAACTTAACCTCGATGGCAGCGGTGAAGGCCACTTCGCCACCGGGGTGCCGTTTCTCGATCATATGCTGGATCAGATCGTACGCCACGGCGTGATCGATCTTGACGTGCGCGCGGATGGCGATACGCATATCGACGATCACCATACCGTCGAAGATGTCGGCATCACCCTGGGTCAGGCCTTTGCGAAAGCGGTCGGAGACAAAAAAGGCATTCGCCGTTACGGCCATGCCTACGTTCCGCTCGACGAGGCGCTGTCGCGTGTGGTGGTCGATTTTTCGGGTCGTCCGGGACTGTATTATTTTGTCGACTATGCGCGTGCGCGCATCGGCAATTTTGATGTCGATCTGGCGCGCGAATTTTTCCAGGGGTTCGTCAACCATGCTGGCGTAACGCTGCATATTGATAACCTGCGTGGGGAAAACGCGCACCATCAGTGCGAAACGATCTTCAAGGCCTTTGGCCGCGCGCTGCGCATGGCCGCGGAGAACGACGAACGCGTTGCCGGCCGTATCCCGTCTACCAAGGGGGCTCTCTGAGTCTTTACCCGCCTTCCTTTCCGCCGCGCGAGAAATAGCGATGACGGACATCGCCATCATTGATTACGGCATGGGCAATCTGGGTTCGGTGGCCAAGGCCATCGAATGGGTTGCGCCGCAGTCCGAAGTTGTCATCACCCAGGATCCGGCCGTGCTCGCAGCGGCCGACCGGGTGGTGTTTCCCGGACAGGGCGCGATGCCCGATTGCATGCGTGAGCTGGCCGCCCGCGGTTTGCGGGAAGCCGTACTGGATGCCGCTGCCTCCAAGCCTTTTCTGGGGATTTGTCTGGGGCTGCAGATGTTGTTCGACTACAGCGAAGAGGGTGACGTCGCCGGACTCGGAATCCTTCCCGGCAAAGTGATGCGTTTTCCGACGCAGCCTGTCTGCAAGGTTTCCGGCAGGCCACTGAAAGTGCCCCACATGGGCTGGAACAAGGTCGCCCAGACCGATCCTTCTCACCCGATGTGGGCAGGGATCGACAATGATGAGCGTTTCTATTTTGTCCACGGTTATTATGTGGCGCCCGAAAATGCGGCCACCGACGCGGCGTATACCGAATACGGTCTGCGGTTTACCAGCGGAGTGACGCAAGCTAATATCTTCGCAACTCAATTTCATCCTGAGAAAAGTGCCCAGGCAGGGCTGCAACTTCTCGCTAATTTCGTCCGTTGGAACCCTTGATTCGGACGTATTTCGCCTCCTTCAACTTTGCTAGATATTCCCCATGCTGCTGATTCCCGCTATCGACCTCAAGGACGGTCACTGTGTTCGTCTCAAACAGGGCGAAATGGACGACGCCACCGTGTTTTCCGATGATCCGGCCGCCATGGCGCGACATTGGTTGGCGCAGGGTGCACGTCGTTTGCATCTGGTTGATTTGAACGGTGCTTTTGCCGGCAAACCGCAGAACGAAGCCGCGATCCGAGCGATCATCGACGAAGTGGGAGATGATGTGCCGGTTCAGCTGGGTGGTGGCATCCGCGATCTGGACACGATTGCGGCCTATCTGGATAGCGGCATCGACTACGTCATCATTGGCACTGCCGCGGTCAAGAGCCCCGGCTTTTTGCAAGATGCCTGCACGGCTTTCCCCGGCCACGTCATCGTGGGCCTGGATGCGCGTGACGGCAAGGTCGCGACGGACGGTTGGTCGAAAATGACCGGCCATGACGTGATCGATCTCGCACAGAAATATGAAGATTACGGCGTGGAAGGTGTGATCTACACGGATATCGGTCGTGACGGCATGCTCTCCGGCGTCAATATCGAGGCCACCGTGCGGTTGGCCCAAGCGCTGCGTATTCCGGTCATCGCCAGCGGCGGCATTACCGACCTGGCGGACATTGATCGTCTGTGCGAAGTCGAGGAAGAAGGCGTGGTGGGGGCCATCACCGGCCGTGCGATCTACGAAGGTACGCTCGATTTTGCTGCTGCACAGGCGCGCGCGGACGCACTCCGTGAAGGCGTCTGATGCTAGCCAAGCGCATCATTCCCTGTCTGGACGTCAATGCCGGCCGCGTCGTCAAGGGCGTGAATTTCGTTGATTTGCGCGATGCCGGCGATCCGGTTGAAATTGCCCGCCGTTATGACGAGCAGGGCGCAGACGAAATCACTTTTCTCGACATCACGGCCAGTTCCGACGAGCGCGACACCATCCTGCACGTTGTGGAAGAGGTCGCCAAACGGGTTTTCATCCCGCTGACCGTGGGAGGGGGCGTACGCAGCGTTGAAGACGTGCGCCGTTTGCTGAACGCGGGCGCCGACAAAGTCAGCATCAACACGGCAGCGGTCAACAATCCGCAGCTCATCACCGATGCCGCAGACAAGGTCGGCAGCCAATGCATCGTTGTGGCGATTGACGCCAAGACGGTCGCACCCGGCAAATGGCACGTATTCACGCATGGCGGACGGAACGATACCGGTTTTGATGCAGTCGAATGGGCAAAGCGTGTGACCGCGCTCGGTGCGGGTGAAATTCTGCTCACCAGCATGGACCGTGACGGCACCAAATCCGGTTTTGATCTGGAATTGACGCGTGCGGTCTCGGATGCCGTATCGATTCCGGTCATCGCCAGCGGCGGAGTGGGCAATCTTGAGCATCTTGCGGATGGCGTCTCGATCGGTCATGCCGACGCGGTGCTTGCCGCGAGCATTTTCCATTTCGGGCAGCACACCGTGCGCGAGGCCAAGGAGCTGATGCGCGCGCGCGGCATCGAGGTGAGATTGTGAGCAAAAACGGCTGGCTCGATGAAGTGCGTTGGGACGATCATGGCCTGGTGCCGGCGATCGCTCAGGAGGCTTCTTCCGGCGACGTGCTGATGTTCGCCTGGATGAATCGCGAAGCGCTGAGGCTTACCGCAGAAACGGGCAAAGCCGTGTACTGGTCACGTTCGCGCGCGAAATTGTGGCATAAGGGTGAGGAATCGGGGCATGTGCAGCGCGTGGTCGAGCTGCGCATGGATTGTGACAATGATGTCGTCTTGCTGAAGGTTGAGCAGATTGGCGGGATAGCCTGTCATACCGGGCGCCATAGCTGTTTTTTCCAGCGATATCATGCGGATGGGGAATGGCAGGCGGTCGATCCGGTGCTCAAGTCCCCGAAGGATATCTATTCATGATGGATCTCGAAGTGTTGAGCCGTCTCTCCACTACGCTCGCCGAGCGCAAGGGGAGGAACCCGAGTTCTTCTTACGTTGCCAGTCTGTATGTAAAAGGCAACGACGCGATTTGCAAGAAAGTTGCGGAAGAGGCCGCCGAAACCATCATGGCGGCCAAAGACGGTGTGCCCCAGCAGTTGGTGCACGAAGTGGCCGATCTGTGGTTTCACTCCCTGGTGTTGTTGGCACACCATGGCTTGAGCGTGGAAGATGTGACTGCAGAGTTTTGTCGCCGAGAAGGGATTTCCGGCATCGAAGAGAAGCAGTCTCGAAATCGCTAGAATTTCAAGGAGGCAACGTGAGCGACTGTATTTTTTGCAAGATCGCCGCGGGTGAGATCCCTGCGAAGAAACTTTACGAAGATGAACACGTCATCGCTTTTCACGACATCAACCCCCAGGCGCCGGTGCATTTTTTGGTGATTCCGAAACTGCACATTGAAAGCATGCTCGCGTTGCAACCCGAGCACGAGGCGGTGATGGGGCGGGCAATGGTCGTCGCCTCGCGCCTGGCTCGCGAACAGGGATTGAACGAAGGCTTCCGTAGCATCGTCAACACCGGCAAGGTGGGATGTCAGGAGGTGTATCATCTCCACATTCATGTACTGGGTGGCCCGGATGTCCTGCCGGCCATGTTGAAGCACTAAGGAGAACGCAATGGGTACTTTCAGCATTTGGCATTGGCTGGTCGTTCTGTTGATCGTGCTGCTGGTTTTCGGCACGAAGAAACTACGTAACGTCGGTTCCGATCTGGGCGGCGCGGTGAAAGGGTTCAAGCAAGGCATGAAAGAGGCGGAAACGCCGGAAGATGACGCCCATGCGCAGCGTATCGCGGACGGCGACACCCTGGATGCCGAAGTGAAGGAAAAGTCCGACAAGGTCAATTCCTGATTGTCGTTCCTCAGGCTGCCAAGCGGTTTGTCAGCGCGGTGACCCCGGTTGCCGGTTTCGCGGATTTCAGCACATGTTTGATTTTGGCTTTTCCGAGATGCTTATCGTTGCGGTGGTGGCCCTCATTGTGGTCGGTCCGCAACGTTTGCCGAAGGCTGCGCGCACGGTGGGCCATCTGCTCGGTCGCATGCAGCGCTACGTCGCCGACGTGAAAGCGGATGTCTCGCGTGAGATGCAGCTTGAAGAGCTGCAAAAGCTTCAGAAAGAGGTGAAGGAACAGGCGCAGGATCTCGAGAATTCGATGCGTCGTCAGGCCGAGGTGGTCGAGAGCGAATTCCGCAGCACTGAAAAGGCTCTCCGCAGCGAAATAGAAGAGGTGGCCGCCACGGTTACACCGGCTGCGGAAAACACGTCGTCCGCTCCGGAAACGCTTCCTTCCGCTGAACCGGATCCGCAATCGCAGCCGGCCAGCAAGGCGGAATCTCGTACTGAAACTGACCGTACCGGCTTCTGAATCCGTGGAAAACACCTTCATTTCTCATCTGGTCGAACTGCGCAACCGCCTGGTGCGGGCGGCGGTGGCGGTACTCGTCGTCGCCCTCGCGCTGATGCCGTGGGCGGGCGATATCTATGATCTGATCGCGCTGCCGATGATGCAGACGCTGCCAGAAGGCACGAACATGATCGCCACTGGTGTGGTGACGCCGTTTTTCGTGCCGCTCAAGGTCACACTGCTGGCAGCTTTTCTGATCACCTTGCCCTATGTGCTGCATCAGGTCTGGGCGTTCATCGCGCCGGGTCTGTATTCACACGAAAAACGCATTGGTCTGCCGTTGGTTCTCGGCACCACGGTGCTGTTTTTGCTCGGCATGGCGTTTTGCTACTTCTTCGTCTTTCAGACGGTGTTCAAGTTCATCTACGAATTTGCGCCCAAAAGCATCCTGGTGGCGCCGGATATCGCTGAATATCTGTCATTCGTGATGACCTTGTTTCTCGCCTTCGGTTTGACGTTCGAAGTGCCGGTGGCGGTGATTTTGCTGGCGGTGGCAGGCGTGGTAAGCATTGAGGCGCTGAAAGAGGCGCGCCCCTATGTGATTGTCGGCGCCTTTGTGATCGCCGCGGTCATCACGCCGCCAGACGTAGTGTCCCAGTTCATGCTTGCGGTGCCGATGATCGTGCTCTACGAAGTCGGCATCGTGCTTGCCCGTATGCTCGTGAGAAAGCGCGAGCAGAAGGCGGCAGCGGAAGAAGGATACGTGCCACCGAGCGAAGCGGAGCTGGATCGCGAACTCGACGATATCGAAGACGCGGAAAAGCGCTGAAGAAACGCGCTTTTCAAGACGTAACCCATCAAGCCGCAACCAACGCCCGATTCCTGCGACAGGCCCCGACGCTTGTTCAGTACGGGGCGTTGTGACAACCCCACTCATCCGAACGTGTTGTGCCCGCTTGGGTTTCTGATGAAGCACGCACCGTTTAGGAGTTGAGGCGCCGGTTTTGGCGAATGCGGCCCAGTGGATTCAGCAGCGCTCGCTAGCGTGACGGCTCGGTTGTTGATGGCAAAAACGCTGTTTGAACCGGCAGCCAATGCAGGCATCTCCACATGGGATGCCTGTATCGCACCCATTGACCGCGCGTGGCCGACACGGGGAGGGTGCGCTGTTTCAGCTGCTGCGCGTCACCGTCCGCTGACCGGCGCAGGGCGCCGGCCGACCTCCACGGTGGTGTCGGTTTCCCTGCCGCCGCGCCACAGCGTGATGTTGGCGTTGTGTCCCGGTTTCAAATTTGCGATGACATCGAGTGTTGAACGTGCGCTGTGGAGCTCATGCGCATCGATCCGGGTCAGGATGTCGCCCGGTCGCAGACCGCCGCGATCAGCCGGACTGCCGCGCAGGATGTCGGCAACGATCACCCCCGACAATTTTCCGTCATGGCCAAAAGAGCTGGCCAGTTCCGGGGTCAGCGCTTGCAGTTCCACCCCAATCCAGCCGCGCGTGACCTGGCCGTTTTCCACGATTTGATCAAAGACGTTGCGAGCCAGACGCGCCGGAATCGCGAAACCGATGCCGAGCGAACCGCCGGTGCGTGAATAGATTGCGGTGTTGATGCCGATCAGATTGCCAACGCTGTCGACCAGCGCGCCGCCTGAATTGCCGGGGTTGATTGCAGCGTCCGTCTGGATGTAATCCTCGAACGTGTTGATGCCCAGCTGCGAACGGCCCAACGCGGAGACGATGCCCATCGTCACCGTTTGGCCGACGCCGAAGGGATTGCCGATGGCGAGTACTACATCGCCGATGGCAAGTTGTTCGTCCTGCGCAAAGGTGATCGCCGGCAGTTCGCCCGCGGCTTCTATGCGCAATACTGCAAGATCGGATTCAGGGTCGCGTCCGACAAGAGTGGCCGGGAATTTGCGTCCGTCGTGAAACGAAACCTGAATGCTGTCGGCGCCTTCGATGACATGATTGTTGGTCAGGATAAATCCTTCGCTGCTGACGATGACACC
>Ga0079223_10002045_pt1 | contig 12378 bp, 12 predicted proteins | sample Stecom2011_FD_75072 | JGI IMG/M metagenome (GOLD analysis project Ga0079223, IMG submission 75072) | Agricultural soil microbial communities from Utah to study Nitrogen management - Steer compost 2011 | ecosystem: Environmental > Terrestrial > Soil > Agricultural land | place: USA: Utah...
GCAGTGAGCTTTCGGCTATAACCGATCAGCACAAAGTATATTATCACAAAATGGGAACCCCTCAAAGTGAGGATCAAGTGATTTTTGGTGCTACCCCGGCTGAAAAACACCGATATATTAGAGGCGGCGTTACTGAAGACAATCGGTACTTAATTATCTCGGCTAGTGTTTCTACTTCTGGAAACAAGCTTTATATAAAGGATTTGACCAAGCCACAGGCAAAATTTGTCACAGTATTAGATAATACCGATTCCGACTCTTACGTTTTGGAAAATGTTGGATCCAAGCTTTATATAGTTACAAATAGGAACGCTTCTAATCGCAAGATCGTTACTGTTGATGCCGAAAACCCCACACCTGAAAACTGGAAAGATTTTCTACCAGAAACAGAAAACGTTCTTTCTCCTAGTACCGGTGGTGGATACATTTTCGCGAATTATATGGTTGACGCGGTTTCAAAAGTTAAACAATATGATTACAATGGGAAATTGATTCGTGAAATTGAACTTCCCGGAGTAGGTTCCGCAGGTGGATTTGGAGCGAAAAAGGAAGAAAAGGAACTGTACTATTCTTTTACAAACTATGTGATGCCCGCGAGTATTTATAAATATGATATAGAAGGGGGTACTTCAGAATTATTTATTAAACCAGAAATTGATTTTAATCCTGAAAACTACGAAAGCCAACAGGTGTTTTATCCTTCTAAGGACGGCACAAAAATACCGATGATCATTACGTATAAAAAGGGATTGAAAATGGACGGTAAGAATCCAACCATCCTTTATGGATATGGCGGTTTCAATATTAGTTTAACGCCTTCGTTTAGCATTGCCAATGCCGTATGGATGGAACAAGGTGGAGTTTATGCCGTGCCGAACCTTAGAGGAGGTGGAGAATATGGTAAAGAATGGCACAATGCAGGGGTTCAAATGAAAAAACAAAATGTGTTTGATGATTTTATAGCCGCAGCAGAGTATTTGATTTCCAACAATTACACTTCCAGCGATTATCTCGCTATTAGAGGAGGATCCAATGGCGGACTTTTAGTAGGGGCTACCATGACCCAAAGACCGGAATTGATGAAAGTGGCGCTTCCTGCAGTAGGAGTGCTTGATATGCTTCGCTACCATACTTTTACGGCAGGTGCAGGCTGGGCCTATGATTTCGGAACATCGGAGGATAGTGCAGAAATGTTTGAATACATAAAAGGCTATTCGCCTTTACACAATATAAAAGAAGGAGTGGAATATCCCGCTACCTTGATAACTACAGGAGATCATGACGACAGAGTTGTGCCTGCACACAGTTTTAAGTTTGCTGCCGAGCTACAAGCCAAGCAAACTGGAAACAATCCAGTTTTAATTAGAATTGAAACGGATGCCGGACATGGAGCAGGAACTCCAGTGAGCAAAACTATTGAGCAATATGCCGATATTTTTGGCTTTACACTCTTCAATATGGGCTACCGAGAGTTGCCAGTAAAAATAAAAGGATAATAACCATTCCCCTATGGCTAATGCGAAATAATCATTGGCCAAAGGGGTAATCCGAATTTGAATTATTTGGATTATCTCCTTCAAGGAAGATGGGTTAATACCTCTTAGATTCTAATCAAATTAAGGATGGAAAGCGACTGGGATGATAATATGGCTTCGTTTCTCGAACTAATCCTCAAACATGGGGTGAGAATGATTATGGTAGGCGATGAGGCAGTCAATTTTTACGGATATAAGAAATCCTCCTCTCAAGTAGATTTCTGGATTGAAGCCAGCTCTGAGAATTTCAATAAATTATTATTGGTATTAAAGGGTATGGGGTCTAATCTGGCCAATTTTCCCGCCGAAGTTTTTGATCGCAAAAAAAATATTTCTATCAACTTTTCAAATTCAAATTTGAATGTGGAGTTAATTACCAATTTTGTAGTTGGCAAATCATTCTCCTGGGCTTATGAAGATAGCATTGAGTCTTATTTAAAAGATAGGCCGGCTGTTAAATGGAGAGTTCTTTCGTTGGAAGACCTTCTTATTTCGAAAGCAAAATCCCTAAAACCTCAAGATATACTGGATGTCCAGGAATTAAAAAAGATTAATGGCTACTAGCCTAATTTAAAACTTCTGTAAGTTTTTTGAATGTTTTTTTCGGATCTTTATTTTCATAGAGAATAGCGTAAACAGCGTCGATTATTGGAGTTTTGGCTCTTTTTTTACCTCTTTGCTGGTTAAGTTGATAGGCACTTTTTGTGGCGTAATACCCTTCAGCTATCTGGCTTAACTCAAGTTGTGCGCTTTTCACAGTATAACCTTTCCCTATCATCGTCCCAAACATCCTGTTCCGGCTAAAGATGGAATATCCGGTTACCAATAAGTCGCCTAAATAAGCCGAATCGTTAATGTCACGCTTCATTTTATGAACTTTCTTCACATATCTCTTCATCTCCCTTATAGCGTTGCTCATCAAGACACTCTGGAAGTTATCTCCATACCCAAGACCGTGTGCTATGCCTGCAGCCACGGCGTAAATGTTTTTGAGCATGGCTGCATACTCTGTCCCCAAAACATCGTCACTAATAGTGCATTTAATATAATAGCTTCTCAATGCTTCTGCCACAACTTCCGCCTTCTCGCTATCCGCACTGGCAATGGTGAGATAAGACAATCTTTCCAAAGCAACTTCTTCAGCATGGCACGGTCCTGAAATGACCCCGATATTGTTAAATGGAACTTTATAATAGGTATTAAAATGATCGCCAACAATTAGACTTGTTTCTGGAACGATACCCTTAATTGCGGAGAAAATTATTTTATCTTCCAAGGAAACGGTGAGTTTTTCCAATTCTTGATGAAGAAATGCCGAGGGAATCACAAAAATGAGGTAATCGGCATAAGAAACCATTTCATTAATATCGTCACTGAGTTTTAATTTATTCAAGTCGAATTCTACCGAGCTTAAATAGTTAGGGTTATTTCCGTGTTTCTTTATAAAATTTATGGCTTCGGTACTGCGCATATACCATCCCACTTGGTTAAGGTTTTCGCAAAGCATTTTTACAATTGCCGTGGCCCAGCTTCCACCACCAATTACTGCAAATTTTGGTTTTTTAGACATTCAACAGCTTTATAAGATTTACTATTATTTATAGAAAATAGTATTAATACCCACACTAACCAAAATAAATATATTTAGGTTTTAATCCGAAAATAATTTGAAAAACAAGGATCCAAAAGTACAAAATTCCCCGTAAATTATATTTAACATTAGCTTAAGACTGCTTCCACAATCTTTTCTAGCATACTGCCGTTTATTATTTTGATTATTGAGGTATACGTTAAGAGTGCTTTCAATAGTTTTGGTTGGTTATTTAGTAAAGGCCGCTCCCAAGTGTTAATTTGGTGGGCGGTTCTTTTATGGTCTGGTGAAATACCTAAATAGTAGAAATTCAACTCTTTTTGTAAAAATTCATTTCATCCAAATATCTCCAAACTTCAGGCGAGAGCATAGGCCGAATGTTCTTGCCTTTTTTCACGCCGTTTCGAATAAAGGTTGAAGAAAGTTCAATAATTGGCGCGTCTACCTTTTTTATCTTTTTATGATTGTCGAATTGTGTTTCCTCAGTTCCTTCAGAAATTCGAGGATAGACGTAGATTGAATATCTGTCCAGAATAACTTCATGATTTTTCCACTTATGGAGACTTTTCAAATTATCCTCGCCCATTATTAAGCAGAAATTATTGATCGGGTACTTTTCTTCTAAATAAGCTAAAGTGTTTACTGTATAATTGGGCTGCGATAAAGCAAACTCCACATTACTGGCTTTCAATTTTGGATAATCTTCCACTGCCATTTCTGCCATTGCTAATCGGTGATGGTCTTCTAAAAGGGTTTTCTTTTTTTTGTGGGGATTATGTGGTGTTACTACGAACCAAACCTCCTCCAAATCACTGAACTCCACCATATAGTTGGCAATAATCAAATGCCCTATGTGAATGGGATTGAAAGTGCCGAAGAAAAGTCCTATTTTTTTTGAGGTTGATTTAATGACGGAAAGGATTATTTGGTTAGGAGAGATTATTGTTTTGTTGAATTTTAATGCCATTATTATAAGTGACATCTTTTTTTATAAAATCCGCCACAAGATTCTCTGCCTCGTGTAAGGCCGTATTCAAATCGTTGTTTTGGATGATATAGTCAAATTGGGGCGCCGTGGCCAACTCCACCGAGGCTTTGGCAATTCGCATGTTAATCCGATCATCCGATTCGGTTTGCCGTTTTTTAAGTCTAATTTTCAGTTCGTCGATGCTTGGAGGTTTTACAAAAACTGCCAGCGTTTTTTTAGGATACTTCTTTTTTATTCTAAGACCACCGACCACATCAATGTCAAAAATCACGTTTTTGTTATTGCTCCAAATGCGTTCCACTTCACTTTTTAATGTGCCGTAAAAGTTGTCTCTATAAACCTCTTCCCACTCCAAGAAATCTCCATTCTTTATATGTTGTTTAAATTCCTTAAGTGTAATGAAATAATAGTTCTTTCCGTGTTCCTCATCGGCACGTGGGTCACGGGAGGTACAAGATATGGAGAACTCGAGGTTGAGATCCTCCTGTTTGAGTAGATGCTGTACCAAAGTTGTTTTTCCGCTTCCGGATGGAGCTGAAAACACTAATAATTTGCCGCCTTTTTTTGAATCCATTTTAAATAAAAAAAGTTGTTACTCTAGTTCGAATTAAAGCACATTCAATGCCTGTTCCTTGATTTTTTCTAACTCGTCCTTCATTTGTACTACTATTTGCTGCATAGGGGCATAATTTGCCTTACTCCCAATGGTATTTATTTCACGACCGATTTCCTGAGTGATAAAACCTAGTTTTTTGCCATTGGAACCATGAGAACGTAAGGATGTTTCAAAATATTCCAAGTGGTTTTTTAATCGAACTTTTTCTTCTGTTATATCGTATTTTTCCAAATAGTAAATAAGTTCCTGCTCAAAACGGTTTTCGTCCACCTTTTCTTTTAACTCTGAAATGGCTTTTCGCAAACGTTCTTTCACCGCTTCAATTCGTTCAGGATCAATGGCGATAACTTCTACGAGCAATTTTGAAATGATTTGAGTTCGCTTCAAAAAATCATTTTCTAAAACCAAACCTTCGTCAGTTCTATATTTATTGATTGCCTCTAAGGCTTTTCCGATACCGTTTAAGATGGCCGCATATTCCTCCTCATCTATTTCCTCGCGTTCTACTTTCAAGGCATCTGGCATGCGCACAGCCATTTTTAAAAGTTCTACAGGATCTCCATTTACTACATTGGCAAGTTGCTTAATGTATTGTTTAACCACGCCTTCATTTAATTGGGTACTGGTCTCTTCTCCTGTCACTTCAATATAAAGCGAAAGGTCGATTTTCCCCCTTTCAAGCGATTTCGCCAACAAGTCCCTTATTTCAAGTTCCTTTTCGCGATATGCCGATGGCACGCGTGTGTTGAGGTCTAGGCCTTTGCTGTTGAGAGATTTTATTTCAATGGTAATGGTTTTGGAAGGCAATTGGACAACTTCTTTGCCGTAGCCTGTCATGGATTGGATCATATTTCCTATTATTGATCGGCAAAGGTAATGAAATAGTCTTTAGGGCTTAGAGATTGAAGAGTTCAGATTTTGCGAGATTATTTTGATGCAAATGAGGTAGTATTATTATGTTTCTAGGAATTCCAAAACTCTTGCTTCGCTGTAGTATACTTTATTTGTTTTATAAAAACCCACGTGACCTCCGTATTTAGGAATTTCTAAATTTAGATTTTTCATTTTAGATGCCAACTGTCGTGGATAACATTTTGGTGAAAGAAAACTATCATTTTCAGCATTTAGGATATAAATAGGAATGTGGATGTTTGGAAGGAATTGTAAGCTGCTATTTTTTTTATAATAGTCAAATGCATCTTTAAAACCGTGTGCAGGTGCTGTGTAAATATTGTCGAACTCAAAGAGGGAATTTATTTTATTATTATTGGAAACCGACATTTCCTTGGGAAAGTTATTCATTTTTACTTTAAACTTCTTCCGCATTTTCGTCAAGAAGGTTTTGCGATAAATCCAGTTGTGAAAGTGCTCCAAGGAATGCAATGAGCCCTTAAGGCAAAGTGGCGTGGAAATGGCGACGGCTTTTTTAATTTCTTCGGGAAATTCGTGTCTTTCACCTAGATACTTCAGAAGTAAATTACCACCCAAACTGAAACCGATTAAAGCTATTTCGCTGTATTTATTCTTTTCTAAAACATAATTTATCACTGCCTCCAAATCATCCGTCTTGCCCGCATTATACGATTGGTACAAAAGATTCGGTTCGCCACTACAACCCCGAAAGTTAATTGCCGCTATATCCCAATTGTTTTTTTGCAAAATGTTCCCTTGCCCCTTAATGTAGGGTCGTTGCGCATTGCCTTCCAAACCGTGAAGGAGGATAGCGAGTCTTTTTGATGCACTTTTTGAAAAAGACCAGTCAATATCCAGAAAATCGCCATCCTCTAGGAGTAATCTTTCGCGTTCCTGCACTAAGATCGGGATCGGGCGCAGTTTTGAAGAGTAAACCGTTGCGAAATGCCCGTTTCTAAAAGGGAGAGTAGGTTTATATTGGCTTAAGAGAAGTGGCATTTTTTTTAAAATTAACTTTAACAGAAACTAAACTATTTTACTATGCTTGCATAGCAAAAGTAGGTTAAATTTGCAAAAAGACTTTAAGATGTATACAAAACAATTCGAAATCCGCTGGAGCGATGTTGATGCCAACCGCCATTTACGAAACAGCGCCTATATAGATTATATGAGCCATACCAGAATGAGTTTTCTTATGGAAAATGGCCTGGATGGAAGGCAGCTAGTGGAATACAACCTCGGGCCGGTAGCCTTTTACGAACACATGTATTATTTCCGCGAGGTTTTTCCGGGGAAGCCTGTAATGGTTTCGCTTCAATTAAAAGGAATTTCGGATGATGGAATGTATTTTATGTTTTTACATAACTTTTATGACCACAAGGGAAGAAACTTCGCACGTTGTGAAATGATGGGAGCCTGGATAGATTTGGATATTCGAAAGCTTACCGCATTGCCCACGGAATTATACGATAAATTCAACGCTTTTGAAAAGACAGAAGATTTTGCGATTATTTCTAAAGAAGACACCCGAAAATACGGACAGCGCCCCGAGGATTTAAAAGCGCTTTAGGTTTTTGGTTGGATAACTCCATTTTTGGGTTTTCGGGTGGAGAGAAATACTCCCATAAATATCATACAGGCGGCGCCCACTCTTAAGGCATTTAGGGTGTCGGCACCAGCCATTATAGCAAAAATAGTTGCTACTACTGGCTGTAAATAAATAAATACCCCTACAGTTGAAGGACTCAATTGCTTTAAAGCGTAAATATTAAAGAGATATGTGAAAAAGGTAGTAGCTATTATCACAAAAAGCATTTGTCCTACTTCTGAAAACGTAAGTTGCATCCATTCCACCTGAATAAATTCTGAATAACCAACTGGCAAATTGATACATAAAGCGACGAGGAAAAAGTATTTCAGCAAGGTTATGGCCTTGTATTTTGCAACTAAGGGTTTTACCAAAATGAGATAGAAGGAATAGCTGATAGCGTTAAGCACAAACAGCAAATTCCCCAAGGGAATGTTAGGCGCATTGGTCTGTGTTTTCTCTTGAAATAGGATAAGTACCAAAGCTCCCGAGAGGCCAAATACAATTCCTAAGGTTTTTACCCAAGTAATGCGTTCGCGAAGGATTAGTGCTGTTAACAATAGCAGTAAAACAGGGGTTATGGTCATGGAGACCGCACTGTTTATAGGTGTTGATAGACTTAAACCTTTAAAAAACATTAGCATATTTAGCACCATACCAAATACCGCACAGGCCAAGATACGCCACCAATCTTTTCGTTCAATTTTTTCAGATTTAGTGAACAAACTCAGAAGCCAAAATAGAATCGCCGCTCCCCCTACCCGTAAGACAATAAATCCATAAGGTTGTATAACGTGTGGCATCAAACCTTTGGCAATAGTGTGGTTGATGCCATAAATAGTCTCGGTGGCTGTTGCAGCCAGCAAAGCGAGGAAGCGTTTGTCCATTTAAAGGGAGTGAATAGATTTTTTAGCCTCAGCGACGGTTTTGGAGCTGCTACCAATAAATATCTTATTCTTATTTACAATTACAGGGCGTTTTAGAAAAGTAAAATGCTCCAAAATCAAGTCTTTAAAATCTTGATCTATAAGACTTTTATCTTTCAACTTTCTTTCTTGATACAGCTTAGCCCTTCGACTAAAGAGTGATTCATAATCTCCAGATAACTCAACTAGTTCTTCCAACTCTTTCTTCGTTATAGCTTGAGTTTTGATATCCTGTTTTATAAACGTAGATGGAATCTCTATTTCGGCCATCACACGTTTACAAGCATCGCAGGTAGATAGATAATAGATTTTTTGCATAAGGTAAAACTAATGAATTCTTAAGAAGGGTTCCGCTTCTTTCTTTGCTATTTTTAACTCAATCGGGCCATCGGCATAACTTGCAATATCGTACTGGTTATAAATAAAAATAAGACTGTCGTGAATAAATCCAACGCTCTCCGGTAAGTAAAAAACATCTTCTTCAAACCAATAACCTGAGTCATTGATGGATATATCCTGTGCTATTTTCTGCTGAATTCTGAATTTTTTCTCCGCCAGATCTGTAATACCTTTTTTGTCATTAAAAATTTCTTTCGCAGTAAGTTCCTCCCCAGTTTGTGGATCGATGTTTAAAAATGAGGTGGTTCCGTAACCATGCGCGCCCCCAGTAAAAAGATACTGACGCATATCGAAAGAGATAATCTCAGGTGAAAAGTAAATTTCATTTACGGTTATCTCCGCAAAATATTCTCCTGTCATATCTTGAAATTGGGCTTTATCCGCCTTATAGGCCTCGATAAAATTAGTCGCTGCCTCCTCAACGGTTTTCGCCGTGGGTATACTATCCTCCCCCATTAAAAGGGAAGCAATGATAAACTGTTGGATTTGATTATTGATTTTTTCTGAAACTTTCTTGTCGCCAATAACTTGGATATAGTTAATGGTAACTTCAGGACAACCACCACTTTTGCAAATGGCGAGATCTTTTTCGGTGAAACTTTCAGAATAAAATTCGATTTTTGTTTCTCGGCTGCAACTCCAAGTTATTATAATTAACAAAAAGAGAATGGTAATTTTATAATTCATAGTAAAGTGAGGGTTAGTTATCACAAACGACATTCTTCATTTGCGCTTTCAAAAATACCAACTTTAAAATCAGCTATTGTGAAAGTTATACTAAATAGTATAATGTAACTTTCGTTGCTGATTTTTCGAATATTTTTACAATAGAAAAATCAAACGGGAATCATTCTAACTTGTAATGTTAACCAGGGAGTTAAAATTTAAAATCTTATTAAGATGAAATTTAACACAAAAACTATTCACGGGGGGCAAGAAAATATAGATCCAGCATATGGTGCTGTTATGCCACCGATTTATCAAACTTCTACCTATTCACAAACAACGCCTGGCGGACATAAAGGTTTTGAATATTCGCGTACCCACAACCCAACGCGTACTGCCTTGGAACGTGCCTTTGCCAGTCTTGAAAATGGAACGTTTGGCCTTGCCTTTGGAAGCGGGCTTGCGGCAATAGATGCGGTACTAAAACTTTTAAAGCCTGGAGAAGAAGTTATTTCCACCAATGATCTTTATGGAGGAACTTACCGTCTTTTCACAAAAATCTTTGAGAGTTTTGGAATAAAATTTCACTTTATCGGCATGGAAAACGCCGGAAGAATTGAAGACTTTATCAATGACAAAACTAAGTTAATCTGGATTGAAACGCCCACCAATCCTATGATGAACATAGTAGATATAAAGGAAGTGGCCAAAATTTCAAAAAAACACAATATCCTTTTGGCGGTGGACAATACTTTTGCTACCCCTTACCTCCAATTACCATTGGATATGGGAGCCGATATCGTGATGCACAGCGCCACAAAATACCTGGGAGGCCATAGCGATGTGGTAATGGGAGCCTTGGTTGTAAAGGAAAAGGAATTGGCAGATAAATTATATTTTATTCAGAATGCCAGCGGTGCTGTGTGTGGGCCGCAAGATAGTTTTCTGCTTCTACGAGGATTGAAAACCTTGCACGTACGTATGCAGCGACATTGTGAAAATGGAAGAGCTGTGGCCCTATTTTTAATGAGTCATCCAAAAATTGAAAAAGTGTATTGGCCAGGATTTGAAGCCCATCCCAATCACAATATCGCCAAAGCACAGATGAAGGATTTTGGAGGGATGATTTCTTTCGTGCCCAAAGGAGGTAACTATGAACAGGCCATTAAAATAGTTGAAAATCTCAAGATTTTCACTCTAGCCGAAAGTTTGGGCGGAGTGGAAAGCCTTGCCGGACATCCTGCGAGTATGACCCATGCCAGTATTCCAAAAGAGGAACGTGAAAAAATTGGGGTGGTAGATTCTTTGATTCGTTTGAGCGTTGGTATTGAAGACGTAGAAGATTTGATCGAGGATCTTCGCCAAGCTATAGGATAAAATCAGTTCAAAAAACTGTTTTCTTTTCTAAAAAAAAACTCCTCTAAGTTTTGATCTTAGAGGAGTTTTTGTTTAAAACCGCTTAATTTTTATAACGAAAAAACTTCACTTAATTCAATATGAATTTTTTGGTGATGCTATGGTTGTTCTCAAGAATAAACTGGGCGATATAAAAGCCATTGGCAAATCCATGAAGCTCGACGCTTCCGTTTTCATTAGACATTTTCTCCGAAAAAACTTTTTGTCCGGCCACATTGTACACAATTACTTCGTTCACTTTGGAAACGGCATTCTTCAATCGGTAATTCAACTCTTTGTTCTTCACAAAAATGCTCACGGCATTTTGGGAGAAATCGTCCACTGCAAGAAATTGGGGTTTTGCAGCTTCAATTAAAAACTCTAGGCCCAATTTGGCAAATTTCACCGCATGCTCCGGGATGTTAAAAACTGAATACACATCTCCTGAGCTATGAATATAAGGATTGTCTTGCCCCATTTTAGCTTCAAATGGGAAAGCGGCATCATATCCATTAGCTGCCCAACTAGCATGATCCGAACAGGCGTATCCACATTCCGTAAAGTCGTAGGTGAAACTATGGGTTCCAGTACTGTTGTAGTGGTCCATTAAGCTCACCAAATAATCATTTAAGTTTGTGCTGTTATACCAATCAGTGGTGATATGGATATCTTTGGTAGAACCCTGGTATCCTGTCATATCAAACTGTACATAGGCTGCCACATCTATTCCGTCGTTGGCGTATTCCTCGGCAATCTCAGCTGAACCCACCAATCCGATTTCTTCTGCAGCAAATGCCATAATCTCAATAGTCCGGCTGGGTACGAAGTCTTTTTCTAGAAGCACTCGGAACATTTCATTTAAGGAAGAAATCCCGGACGCGTTATCATCCGTTTTTGGTGCATTGTCATTGTTTGGCCAGGCAGTAGAATCTATATGCCCCCCAATAATCACATATTCATCAGGAGTGTCGGCGCCATCAATTGTTAAAATCACGGATGGCATGGGTGTGTTCACGTGGTCATAAATTCTTGTGCGGATATCGGTTCTTCCCGAAGCAGTAATCATGGCATCCCACATTGCCTGCTGGTCCAGAACGGCCACTTTAGCCTGTGGCCTGTTGTGATAACGAGTGCCATAATTTTGTAGAAGCAAGATGTTTGCTTCAATATTAGATCCGTTTACAAGGTCCAAACATTCGTTTACCAATACATCTTCGGTTATGGTGAAATCAATTTGTGTTCCTCTCCGTTCTACTCGATCCAAAGCGGCAATTGCCTTTTCTTTAGAAGTTCGAAAAATATACCCAGGCCCATGTGTGCGCACATTTTCATGAATTTTATGTGCTACTTCTTCAGAAACAAAAACAGCTGCCTGTTTGTCGGTACTTTTTAAGATTTCCATGCTATCAGGATAAAGTGCCTGAAATACTACGGCATCAGTCGCGTCCATAGTAGCATAAAAGAAATTGTCGTTTTGTGATGTTGCGGTAAACGCAAATAAAATTAAAGTTAAGAACGATATTGTAAATTTTTTCATTGGGAAGTTTATATAGGTTTTGTGTAAAAATAAAACATTCATCCAATTTCAGGGGGCAATACGGAATTTTAACTTTTAAGGGGAAGCTAAATTTAACTAAATGGTATCGTGCTCAGTCATATTTTATTAACTTTCATCTCTTTTAAAGAAACTAAAAACAATTGGTTTGGAACTATTGGATCCTGAAAAGTGGGTAGACAGATATGCCGATTACCTTTACAACTA
>Ga0079223_10002046_pt1 | contig 12374 bp, 12 predicted proteins | sample Stecom2011_FD_75072 | JGI IMG/M metagenome (GOLD analysis project Ga0079223, IMG submission 75072) | Agricultural soil microbial communities from Utah to study Nitrogen management - Steer compost 2011 | ecosystem: Environmental > Terrestrial > Soil > Agricultural land | place: USA: Utah...
CTAGCGGTTAGCGGGTACGTCGCGCGACGGCGAGCCGGTGTAAAGCTGGCGCGGACGGCCAATTTTATAGTCGGAATCCGACAGCATTTCATTCCATTGGGCAATCCAGCCAACGGTACGCGCCAAAGCAAAGATGGCCGTGAACAGCGACGTCGGGATACCAATGGCGCGCTGAACAATACCGGAGTAGAAGTCGACGTTGGGGTACAGCTTACGCTCGACAAAGTAAGGATCTTCCAGCGCGATGCGCTCGAGCTCCATAGCCAGCTTGAACAGCGGGTCGTTTTGAAGGCCCAGTGCTTCAAGCACTTCCTTGCAGGTTTCTTGCATCAGGCGTGCACGCGGGTCGTAGTTTTTGTAAACACGGTGTCCAAAGCCCATCAGGCGAACGCCGGAAGACTTGTCTTTCACCTTGTTCATGAACTCGCCCACTTTGGCGACACCACCATTAGCCTGAAGCTCTTCGAGCATTTGCAAGGCCGCTTCGTTGGCCCCACCGTGTGCCGGGCCCCACAGGCACGCCACGCCCGCTGCAATGGCAGCAAACGGACTGGTGCCGGACGAACCGCACAGACGTACGGTGGAGGTTGAGGCGTTTTGCTCGTGGTCGGCATGCAAGATGAAGATGCGGTCAAGCGCGCGTTCGACCACGTCGTTGACTTCGTATTCTTCGCAGGGGGTGGCAAACATCATGCGCAGGAAGTTACCGGTGTAGGTGAGGTCGTTGCGCGGGTAAATAGACGGCTGCCCCAATGAATATTTGTACGCCATGGCCACCAACGTGGGCATTTTTGCAATCAGGCGGATCGCCGAGATATGCCGATGCTCGGGGTTGGTGATGTCGGTGGAGTCGTGGTAGAAGGCCGACAAAGCCCCCACCAGACCTGTCAGCACAGCCATGGGGTGAGCATCCCGGCGGAATCCGCGCAGGAACGTGTGCAATTGCTCATGCACCATGGTGTGGTAGGTAATTTGACCGTCGAAATCTGCTTTTTGCTCTTTGTTGGGCAACTCGCCATTCAAGAGTAAATAGCAGACGTCCAGGAAGTCGCAGCTTTCGGCCAGTTGGTCGATGGGGTAGCCCCGATACAGCAATTCGCCCTTGTCGCCATCAATGTAAGTGATGGACGATTCGCACGATGCCGTGGCCAAAAATCCCGGGTCATAGGTGAACATGCCCGTTTGACCATACAACTTGCGGATATCTATGACGTCAGGACCCACGGTCCCCTTATATACCGGGAGTTCGATTGATTCGCCACCATCCGAGAACGACAGCATGGCTTTTTTATCTGACAACTGCATCACGTTTTCCTTAAAAATTAGAGCTCTCGCATTTGAGCTACCAGACGACGGATGTCCGGGGTGTCGTAGACACCCGCAGGTTCAGCCCGGGCCAGCAACACATCAAGCAAATCGTTGTCGCCCATCTCGAACAACCGAGACAGTGCGGCAACATCGGCATTGGTCAGCTCGGATTCGTACCGATCAAGAAAGCGGGTGATGATCAGGTCGTTCTCGAGCAATCCCCGACGGGCCCGCCACCGAAGACGGGCCCGCTCAAGCTGAGTCAAGGTATTCATAAGAGGCGTCTTGCCTTAAATAGTGCGGCGAACCAGCAGCTCTTTGATTTTGCCAATCGCGTGCGACGGGTTCAGGCCCTTGGGACATACCTCGGTACAGTTCATGATGGTGTGGCAACGGAACAGGCGGTAAGGATCTTCCAGATTATCCAGACGCTCTGCTGTAGCCTCATCACGCGTATCAACAATGAAGCGATACGCCTGCAACAAACCGGCAGGACCGACGAACTTGTCGGGGTTCCACCAGAATGACGGGCATGACGTTGAACAGCAGGCACAAAGAATGCATTCGTACAGCCCGTTCAGCTCTTCACGCGCTTCTGGTGTCTGCAGCCGCTCTTTCTCGGGCGGCGGCGTGTTGTTGATCAGATACGGGCTGATCGAATGGTACTGGTCAAAGAAGTGGGTCATGTCCACGATGAGGTCGCGCACGACAGGCAGACCGGGCAGCGGCTTGAGCACGATAGGCTCTTTGAGCTCGTTCAGATTAGTGGTGCAAGCCAGCCCGTTACGACCATTGATGTTCATGGCGTCGGAGCCGCACACCCCTTCACGGCATGAGCGACGCAGCGACAGGCTGTCGTCCACTTCGCTTTTGATGCGTAGCAGCGCGTCCAACAGCATTTTGTCGGTGGGCTGGATTTGCACCTCGAGCTTCTGCATATACGGCCGCTCGTCCTTGTCAGGATCGTAGCGATAGATTTCGAATTTAACGGTTCGTGTTTCACTCATGTCGGTATCCTGCTTAGAAAGTCCGGGGCTGCGGCGGAATGCTTTCGACTGACAGCGGCTTCATCTGAACCGGACGATAGTCGAGTCGGCTGTTTTCCGAGAACCACAGCGTATGGCGCAGCCAGTTTTCGTCGTCACGCTCGGGATGGTCGTCAAGCGCGTGCGCGCCCCGGCTTTCTGTACGATTGGCGGCCGACTTCGTGGTGGCGCGCGCCACTTCGATCATGTTCTCAAGCTCGAGTGCCTCGACACGAGCCGTATTGAACACCTTGGACTTGTCTTTGAAGTGAACCTGCTGCACCTGGGCGGCCAGTTCTTCGATTTTGTCCACCCCTTTGTTAAGCAGTTCGAGCGTACGGAACACGCCGCAGTGCGCCTGCATGGTGGTGCGGATGGCGTTGCCGACATCGGCCACAGATTCGCCCGACGTACGGCTTTCGAGTTTATTGACGCGATCAAGCGAGAACTCGATGGACGACTTGGAGATTTCTTGGTGTGCATGCTGCTTGTCGAGATTTTGGTCGACAATGTGCATGCCCGCGGCGCGGCCAAACACGACCAGGTCGAGCAGCGAGTTGGTACCCAGGCGGTTGGCTCCGTGCACCGATACCGCGGCACATTCGCCCACGGCATACAAGCCGTTGACGATGCGGTCTTCGCCGTTGACACGGGTAACAACCTGACCGTGGTAGTTGGTGGGAACCCCCCCCATCTGATAGTGAATGGTGGGCACGACGGGGATGGGATCCTTGATGGGATCGACGTTGGCGAACTTGATGGAAATTTCGCGGATGGACGGCAAGCGCTTCATGATGGTGTCGGCGCCCAGGTGGTCGAGCTTCAGCACGACGTAGCTGCCATCACCACAACCGCGGCCTTCCTTGATTTCCTGGTCCATGGAACGCGATACGAAGTCGCGCGGGGCCAAGTCTTTCAGCGTGGGCGCATAGCGCTCCATAAAGCGTTCGCCGTCTTTATTTAGCAAGATACCGCCTTCACCGCGGACGCCCTCGGTGATCAGCACGCCGGCACCGGCCACCCCGGTCGGGTGGAACTGCCAGAACTCGAGGTCTTGCAGCGGAAGCCCGGCACGTGCAGCCATACCCAGGCCGTCACCCGTGTTGATGAAGGCGTTGGTGGACGCGGCCCAAATGCGACCCGCGCCGCCGGTGGCCAATACAGTGGCCTTGGCTTCAAGGATGAAGATTTCGCCGGTTTCCATTTCGAGGGCCGTGACGCCCAGGATGTCGCCCGCTTCGTTATAGAGCAGATCGAGCGCCATCCATTCGACGAAAAACTGCGTACGGGCAGCGACGTTACGCTGGTACAGCGTGTGCAGCAAGGCGTGACCGGTCCGGTCAGCGGCGGCACAGGCGCGCTGCACGGCCTTTTCACCGAAGTTGGCCGTGTGGCCACCAAACGGACGTTGATAAATAGTGCCATCCGGGTTGCGATCGAACGGCATGCCGAAGTGTTCGAGTTCGTAAACGGCATGGGGTGCTTCACGGCACATGTATTCAATCGCGTCTTGGTCGCCGAGCCAGTCGGAGCCCTTGACGGTGTCGAACATGTGCCAGTTCCAGTGGTCTTCGCTCATGTTGCCCAGCGCAGCACCAATACCGCCCTGCGCGGCAACCGTGTGAGAACGCGTGGGGAACACTTTGGACAATACAGCCACGGACAGCCCGGCCTGTGCAAGTTGCAACGAGCAACGCATACCGGCTCCGCCGGCGCCCACAACCACCACATCAAATTGGCGGCGGGGTAAGGATGTTAGGACAGCAGCCACGGTTTATATGCTCCACAGAATTTTTACAAAATAGACAACGGTGCCAACCAGCCACAAAATGGCCAGGCTATGCATGAACAGGCGCAGCCCCGGCAAGCGGATGTAGTCCATGAAGATGTCGCGCACACCGATCCAGGCATGCCAGCACACCGACAGGAAGGCCAGGGTGGCAAGCAGCTGCCCCAGCGGCAAGGCGCCGACGCTGAACGTAAAGAGGTTGCGCCAGCCGTTGAAATCCATGTCTGACGTAAACAAGTAGCCAAAAAACAGGATCAGGGTGTAGACGATCATGATGACCGCCGTAACACGCTGGACTATGAAGTCAAACGTGCCGTAATGGGCGCCGACAACCAGGCGCTTGGTACCGAGACGTTCTTCCCTAGCCATTACCAAACTCCGAATAATTTAAGACCGAATACAAACGTAAGGGCCAGGCCGATACCCAGTACCGCTGCCCCGGAACGCTGCGATGCTTCACGCGAGTTACCGATGTGCATATCGAGCGTCAGGTAGCGGATGCCCGCACAGAAGTGATGCGAATAGCCCCAGATAAGCACCAGAAGCACCAGCTTGCAGAGCGGATTCGCCATCCAGGAGGAGATGCTGTCAAAGGTGGCCGGCGACGTGATGCTGAGACCAAACAAGGGCACAATGACAAGCGGCAGCGCAAGAAACAACAACGCACCGCTGATACGGTGGAGGATGGATGTCTTGGCCGCGGGCGGCAACTTATAGCTAAACAGTATTTCAGGAATACTTAGATTTCGAAACTGCGGACGCGGTTTTGAAGCTGGATCAGACATGATGGCCTCGAGAGATGACAAAAAATATAGCAAAGAGCAACCAGTATTTTCGCCTATTTACACCGGCTGCATCAAACCAATAAATAACCCTTGTTAATTCAGACTGTTCTTGTAGTGAAACCTGTCGGTGACATACAGGCCGCGGCGCACTTCCATGGGCCGGTCGCCGTACGTGAAAGAGACCCGTTCGACCTGCAGCAACGGAGCCTTGACATCGACTTGCAACAACCCCGCCTGCTCGGACGTGGCCGACACCGCTTTGATCTTTTCTTCAGCTCGCACCATACTGACCCCATATTCGGATTCAAAAAATGCGTAGAGCGGACCTTTGTTGCGTGCCAGCGTACTGGCTGACAGGCCTTTGAACACCGTGCCGGGCAACCAGATGTCGTCAAGAATGGTTGGCACGTTTTCGAACGACAGCACACGCCGCAAGTTGACAACGATATCGCCTGTACGAAGCTGCAGCAGCGCCGCGATATCCGCCGGGCTGCGCACGCGCCGGCAATCCAGAATACGGCTGCCGGACGTGACCGGCGCTTCAGGGTTGTCGGGGGCCAGGCGCAAAAACCGGAAGCGCACCTTGGCCTCGTGGTGGGTAGCTACAAATGTACCCTTACCCTGACGGCGCAGCAACAGGTTTTCGGCAGCCAGCTCGTCGATGGCTTTACGCACCGTGCCTTGGCTTACCTGAAAGCGCGCGGCCAGGTCGACTTCGCTGGGGATGGCCTCGCCGGGTTTCCATTCACCTTGATCCAGGCTTTGCAACAGCAATGCCTTGATCTGCTGGTACAACGGGCTATAGGCCGCACCCGTGGCGGTACGGCGCGGCTCTGAAGCCCGTGCAGATGACGGCGTATCTGACATAAGCATTAGGCCCGGGTAGGGCTGCAAGTAGACCTGGTAAGGTAATCAACAAAATAAAACGCCGGCGACGCTGTGAGCAACAACCGGCAATCGGTGCCCACAACCGGGCACATGCGTAAGCGCCTGACATTTTCGCACGACCTGCGGCCAATGTCTAATGTCTTTTGTCTTATATATGATATAAGATGCCCTGCGTGATTTCCGTCAGCAAAACGTCAGGCGCGGAGCCGATAAGCATTAAAGAAACGCGCCAAAAGATTTACACTGTCGCTTTTGCTGTCAAATTTGTATACCCCTCCACGGAGACTATTCATGTCCAAGACCCCGATGCGCGTTGCCGTCACCGGTGCCGCCGGCCAAATCGGCTACGCCCTGCTCTTTCGCATCGCTTCCGGCGAAATGCTGGGAAAAGACCAGCCCGTGCATTTGCAATTGCTCGAAATCCCTGACGAGAAAGCGCAGAAGGCGCTGCAAGGCGTCATGATGGAACTCGACGACTGCGCATTCCCCCTGCTGCACGGCATGACGGCACACAGCGATCTGCGCGACGCATTCAAGGATACCGACGTTGCGCTGCTGGTCGGCGCACGGCCGCGCGGACCGGGCATGGAGCGCAAAGACTTGCTGGAAGTCAATGCAAAAATCTTTACCGAGCAGGGACGGGCCCTGAATGATGTCGCCAGCCGCGACGTCAAGGTTCTGGTGGTGGGTAACCCCGCCAACACCAACGCCTACATCGCCATGAAGTCGGCCCCGGATCTGCCCGCCAAGAACTTTACCGCCATGCTGCGTCTGGACCACAACCGCGCGCTGTCACAGCTTGCCGCCAAATCGGGCCGCGCCGTTGCCGACATCAAGAACCTGATCGTCTGGGGCAACCATTCGCCCACCATGTACCCCGACATTCGTTTTGCCACCGTCGGCAACGAGCGTCTGGCCGATATCATCAACGACGACGCCTGGAACCGCGATGTGTTCATCCCTACTGTGGGCAAGCGCGGCGCTGCCATCATCGAGGCGCGCGGCCTGTCTTCAGCCGCTTCGGCCGCCAACGCTGCCATCGACCACATGCGCGATTGGGTGTTGGGTTCCAACGGTGAATGGGTCACCATGGGTGTGCCCTCCGACGGCTCCTACGGCATTCCGGAAGGCATTATTTATGGCGTGCCGGTTACCACTGAGAACGGCGAGTACACCCGCGTTGAAGGCTTGGAGATCGACGCATTCTCGCGCGAGCGCATGGACCATACCCTTCAAGAACTGCTTGAAGAGCGCGACGGCATCCAGCACCTGTTGGGCTAAACGCCGCGCATAAAGCCGGCCCGCCCGTTTGCGGCGCGCCCGGCCCCGGCCGGGATGCGTTGCTTGCGCACCGCCGGTACCGAATAATGATGAAGTAAGTTTTCCGGAGACACTTATGACTCGTCCCGCATCGGCCGGCGCCCTTTTTCGCCAGGCCCTTCAGCAAGAGAACCCGCTACAAATTATTGGCGCCATCAATGCCAACCACGCCTTGCTGGCCAAGCGTGCCGGCTATCGCGCCATTTACCTGTCGGGCGGCGGCGTGGCGGCAGGCTCGCTCGGCATGCCAGACCTGGGTATTAATACGCTTGACGACGTTCTCATCGATGTCCGTCGCATTACCGATGTCTGCGACTTGCCGCTATTGGTGGATATCGACACCGGTTTCGGCCCGTCGGCGTTTAATATTGCCCGTACGGTCAAAAGCCTGATCAAATTTGGTGCGGCCGCCTGCCACATCGAAGACCAGGTGGGTGCCAAGCGCTGCGGCCATCGTCCGGGCAAAGAAATCGTGACCACACAGGAAATGGCCGACCGCATCAAAGCGGCCGCCGACGCACGCACCGATGACGACTTCTTCCTGATTGCCCGTACCGACGCCATCGCCGTCGAAGGGGTTGACGCCGCTATCGAACGCGCCCAGGCATGCGTGGAAGCCGGTGCCGACGCGATTTTTGCCGAGGCCTCATACGACCTGGACACCTACAAGCGGTTTACGCGCGAGCTGAGCGTTCCCGTGCTTGCCAACATTACCGAGTTTGGCCAGACCCCGCTATTTACCGTGGACGAGCTGGCCAGTGCGGATGTCGCCATGGTGCTTTACCCGCTGTCGGCCTTCCGCGCCATGAACAAGGCCGCAGAAACCGTTTATGAAGCCATCCGTCGCGACGGCCATCAAAAGAATGTGGTCGACATGATGCAAACACGTGAAGAGCTGTACGACCGTATCGGCTATCACGACTTTGAAGCCCGCCTGGACGCCCTATTTCAAAAGAGCGGACAAACCGAATAAACCGGAGTCAAAGGATACATAACCATGGCAAACCAAGAAACACAAACTTCAGCACCGAAACGAAAAAAATCCGTCGCCCTGTCTGGCGTGGTGGCGGGCAACACCGCCCTGTCCACCGTGGGTCTAAGCGGCAACGACCTGCACTACCGCGGCTACGACATTCTGGACCTGGCCGACCACTGCGAATTCGAGGAAGTGGCTTACCTGCTGATCCACGGCAAATTGCCCAACAAGGCTGAACTCGCCTCGTACAAAACCAAGCTGCGCAGCCTGCGCAGGCTGCCCTTGCCAGTACAGCAGGCGCTGGAAACGCTGCCTGCCGCGTCGCATCCCATGGATGTCATGCGTACCGCGGTGTCCGTCATGAGATGTGTGCTGCCGGAAAAAGACGATCACAACATTCCTGATGCCCGTGATATTGCCGACCGCCTGATCGCCAGCCTGGGTTCGGCTTTGTTGTACTGGTTCCACTACACGCACAACGGTGAGATTATCGACGTACGCACCGACGACGAAACCATTGGCGGGCACTTCCTGCATTTGTTGCATGGCGAAAAGCCCAGCGACGAATGGGTACGCGCCATGAACACGTCGCTGAACCTGTATGCCGAGCACGAATTCAACGCCTCTACCTTTACCAGTCGCGTCATTGCCGGCACAGGCTCTGACATGTATTCGGCCATCGCGGGTGCCATCGGGGCGCTGCGTGGGCCCAAACATGGCGGCGCCAACGAAGTCGCCTTCGAAATCCAGAAGCGTTACGACACACCGGACGAGGCCGAAGAGGACATCCGGCGGCGCGTAGAAAACAGGGAAGTCATTATTGGCTTTGGCCACCCGGTGTACACCGTCTCTGATCCGCGCAATGAAGTGATCAAAGCTGTGGCACGCGACCTTTCCGTTCAGCAGGGCAACACCAAGATGTTCGATATTGCCGAGCGCCTCGAAACCGTCATGTGGGACATCAAGAAAATGTTCCCCAACCTTGACTGGTTCTCGGCTGTGTCCTACCACATGATGGGTGTGCCCACGGCCATGTTCACCCCGCTGTTCGTGATTGCACGCACCGCCGGCTGGGCGGCGCACATTATCGAGCAGCGCGTTGACAACAAAATCATTCGCCCAACGGCGAATTACACGGGCCCCGACAACCGCCCATTTGTACCGCTGGAAGATCGCGACTAATCCGGCACTCATCCCTGCAAACCGCCCGACCGACGCGATGGAGTCGGGCGGTCTAAAATGCCTACACGAGCATCAGCTGCTCGCAACACACCGTTTACGTCTTATCTTTAATCAGCAACACGCGCGACACCCTGGCGCTGCCATGCTGCATCCGGCGGCCCCACCCTGCACCCGGAGGCCGTTATGTCTGCCACTAGCGTTGCTGCACGCACCCCGTTTGACCCCGTTATCCGCGACATCGCTGATTATGTTTGCGATGCAACCATCGATAGTACCCTGGCATATGACACCGCGCGCCACTGCCTGATCGACTCCCTGGGCTGCGCCCTTCAGGCATTGGATTACCCCGCGTGTACCAAACTGCTGGGGCCGCTGGTGCCCGATAGCCATGTTCACAATGGCGCGCGCGTACCGGGCACACGCTTTCAGCTGGATCCAGTACAAGCGGCCTTCAACATTGGCACCATGGTGCGCTGGCTGGACTTTAACGATACGTGGTTGGCCGCAGAATGGGGGCATCCGTCCGATAACCTGGGGGCGATTCTGGCGGTGGCCGACTGGCTGTCGCGCCAGGCCGTCGCCAGCGGTCGAACGCCGCTGATCATGCACGATGTGCTGACCGCCATGATCAAAGCGCACGAAATCCAGGGATGCATTGCGCTGGAGAACTCCTTCAACAAGGTAGGGCTGGACCACGTCATTTTGGTGAAAGTGGCCTCCACGGCGGTTGCCGCGCACCTGCTTGGCCTGAGCCGGCAAGAAATCATGAATGCGGTTTCCAATGCCTGGCTTGACGGCCACAGCCTTCGCACATATCGGCATGCGCCCAATGCAGGCAGCCGCAAAAGCTGGGCCGCGGGCGACGCCACGTCGCGCGGGGTACGGCTGGCGCTTATTGCCGCCACCGGCGAAATGGGCTACCCCAGCGCCCTTACCGCGCCCGAATGGGGCTTTTACGACGTGCTGTTCAAGGGCCGTCCGTTTGCGTTCCAGCGCCCCTATGGCAGCTACGTGATGGAAAACATTTTGTTCAAAGTGGCCTTTCCTGCCGAGTTCCATGCCCAGACGGCCGTGGAAGCGGCCCTGACGCTGCATAAACAAATGCTGGCCTCCGGGAGAACGGCCGCCGATATTGATCAGGTGCACATCCGCACCCATGAAGCTTGTCTGCGGATCATTGACAAGAAAGGGCCTTTGACCAACCCGGCAGCGCGCGATCACTGCATTCAGTACATGGTGGCCATTGCGCTTATTTTCGGGCGGCTTACCGCCAATGATTACGAAGACGGCGTCGCCCGCGATTCACGCATCGACGCCCTGCGTGAAAAAATAGAATGCACTGAAGACCCCGCCTTCACAGCCGACTACCACGATCCGGACAAACGCTCAATCGCCAGCGGTGTGGCGCTACGCTTTCACGATGGCTCCGGGTTGGATGAGGTCGTGTGTGAATATCCGCTGGGCCACCGTCGGCGGCGCAACGAAGGTATCCCTGTGCTGGAAGCCAAGTTTCGCGACAACCTGGCCCGCCGATTTTCCGAGAAACAGCAGGCGCAAATTCTGGCCGCCTCACTGGATGCCGAGCGCCTGCCGTCCATGCCGGTGCACGATTACGTCAATCTGTACATCATTTAGCCCAAAGCCAGTCACCCGGGCACAGGCAAGCCTACAATGACAATAACGACGAGCCAGAAATGAGAAACGCCATGAACCGAATCATTGAGCACAACGCTGCGCAGCAGCAGTTTCAGTACGAAGAGGACGCGCAGATGGCGCGCCTTGATTACACCTTGTCTGACGGCGTCATGACCATCACCCACACGGGCGTGCCCCGCCCGCTGGAAGGGCGCGGCATTGCAGGCGACCTGACCCGCACCGCCCTGGATACGGCACGGCGCGAAGGATGGAAGGTACGCCCGGCATGCTCATATGCGCATGCCTACATTAACCGCCACCCTGAATACCAAGACCTGCTTCCGTGACGCGCGACGCGACACCGTCGGTGGATGGCATCGTGCATAGCGGCGGCTGTCAGTCTGGCAAGGGCCTCTCCAACGATACGGCCGGCACGCCGATGCGCCACGTCGGCCGTCGCACAACGTTGTCACGGCGCACCATGGCGGCCAATTGCGTAACTTATATCTTATATAAGACATAAGACCGTTGCCTTGTGCGCGCCTTCCTCTTACAATCAGTACATACCCTGATCCATTATCCCTACACACTGAAAAAGGGCCCTGTATGCTCGAAGCTTATCGTCAACATGTCGCCGAACGCGCCGCGTTGGGCATCCCCCCCCTGCCCCTCAATGCACAGCAGACTGCCGATCTGGTCGAACTGCTGAAGGCACCGCCGGCCGGCGAAGAAGAATATCTGCTTGATCTCATCACCCACCGTGTGCCCGCTGGCGTTGATGACGCCGCCAAAGTAAAGGCCTCGTACCTGGCCGCGGTAGCACACGGTTCGGAAGTGTGCCCCCTTATCACCCCCAAGCGTGCTACCGAACTGTTGGGCACCATGCTGGGCGGCTACAACATCAGCGCATTGCTCGAACTGCTTGACCATGCCGAGCTGGCCCCCATCGCGGCCGATGCCCTGAAGCACACCTTACTGGTGTTCGACTCGTTTCACGACGTCAAGGACAAAGCCGATGCCGGCAACGAATACGCCAAGAGCGTTCTGCAAAGCTGGGCCGACGCCGAATGGTTCACCAGCCGCCCCGAAGTGCCCGAAAGCCTCACGCTCACGGTCTTCAAGGTTACCGGCGAAACCAACACCGACGATCTCTCCCCCGCCCCCGACGCCTGGAGCCGCCCCGACATCCCGCTGCACGCGCTGGCCATGCTGAAGAACCCGCGTGAAGGCATCGAACCCGACGAACCCGGCAAGATCGGCCCCATCAAGTTCATCCAGCAACTGAAAGAAAAAGGCCATCTGGTGGCCTACGTCGGCGACGTTGTCGGTACTGGTTCCTCGCGCAAATCGGCTACCAACTCGGTGCTGTGGCACACCGGCGAAGACATTCCCTACGTGCCCAACAAGCGCTTTGGCGGCGTGTGCCTGGGCGGCAAAATTGCCCCCATCTTCTACAACACCATGGA
>Ga0079223_10002047_pt1 | contig 12373 bp, 8 predicted proteins | sample Stecom2011_FD_75072 | JGI IMG/M metagenome (GOLD analysis project Ga0079223, IMG submission 75072) | Agricultural soil microbial communities from Utah to study Nitrogen management - Steer compost 2011 | ecosystem: Environmental > Terrestrial > Soil > Agricultural land | place: USA: Utah...
CTGAACCTTCAAGCGGGATACTTGTTTAAAACAAATTGGGAAGTGGCTACACGTTACACAAATGTGGACTTAAGTAAAAACATAACTGGAGAGAATATGGTTAACGAATATACCTTGGGGGTTTCAAAATACATTGTTGGACACAAGCTTAAAGTGCAATCAGATCTCACTTATGTAGACACAGAAACCCTAAACAGTAATTTAGCATTTAGACTTCAATTTGATATACACTTTTAAAACATAACAATTAGATAACATTTCTGTAAATTACACTATAGATATTTGCAAATTCTTATAAGTTACTAAAACATGGAAAATATATACTTATTTATGATAATTGCCCTAGCCATTTTAGCAGTCGCTGATTTGGTAGTAGGTGTAAGTAATGACGCTGTAAACTTTTTAAATTCGGCCATTGGATCTAAAGCTGTCTCTTTTAAAACCATCATGATTGTTGCCAGTTTAGGGATTGCCATTGGTGCCATTTTCTCCAGTGGTATGATGGAAGTGGCCAGAAAAGGCATCTTTAATCCCGAAGAGTTTATGTTTAATGAACTGATGATTATTTTTATGGCTGTCATGATTACTGATATCTTACTTCTTGATTTTTTCAATACAGTTGGTATGCCAACATCCACAACCGTTTCTATTGTTTTTGAATTATTAGGTGCTTCTGTAGCAGTGGCTTTAATTAAAATTGGTCATGATGGTGGAAATTTTGGTGATTTGTTGAACTACATAAACACATCTAAAGCTACCGAAATCATATTAGGTATCTTACTCTCTGTGGTAGTTGCATTCTCTATTGGCGCCATAGTACAATGGTTTTCAAGATTGCTTTTATCATATAACTTTCAGAAGAAAGCAAAATGGGTAGGTGCTATTTTTGGCGGAATTGCTCTTGCTGCAATTACCTATTTTATTTTCTTAAAAGGTATTAAAGGGACTGCCTTTGCCGACCAAAAAATCGATGTGATTGGAGGTCTCAAAATTAAAGATTTCCTGGAACAACAAATATCAGGTATTCTTCTTGTAAGTTTTGCTTTTTGGTCTTTACTATCCTTTGCTTTAATCTCCGTCTTTAAAGTGAATATTTATAAATTGATTATTATTATTGGAACCTTTGCTTTAGCATTAGCTTTTGCAGGTAACGATTTGGTGAATTTTATTGGTGTCCCAATTGCGGCATGGCAGTCCTATACAGCTTGGAGTGGATCTGGCATACTTGCTACTGAGTTTAGTATGGGCTTTTTAGCAGACAAAGTGCCAACTCCAACCATTTTACTGGTCATTTCTGGACTGATAATGGTTGCCACTTTATGGTTTTCAAAAAAAGCTAAAAATGTAACTGAAACAGAAATAAACTTATCCAGGGAAGGAGATGGGAAAGAACGCTTTCAACCCAATTTCCTGTCGCGTGGGTTTGTAAGATTTGCTGTTTTAGGCTCTCAAATGTCTGCTTATGTTTTACCAGAATCTTGGCAAGCAAAAATTGAAAAACAATTTGAAAAACCAGTAATTACACTTTCAAAATCCAAAGTACACGAACTACCCGCTTTCGATATGGTTAGAGCTGCTGTGAACCTTATGGTAGCGGCTGTATTAATTTCTTTAGCAACTTCTATGAAACTTCCACTTTCTACAACCTATGTTACCTTTATGGTTGCCATGGGTACCTCTTTGGCTGATAGAGCTTGGGGAGCAGAAAGTGCAGTATATAGAGTTGCTGGGGTTTTAAACGTGATTGGTGGTTGGTTCTTTACAGCTATTATTGCTTTTATTGCGGCTGCAACCATTGCTTACTTTATTAATTGGAATGTACAGGTTATGGTGCCTATTTTATTGTTGGTCGCTACGTTTTTATTGGTTAGAAGCTATATCTCTCATAAAAAGAAAACCTCTGCCACCAAAGCTGAAGATAGTTTAACTCGTGCCGAAAGTAGCTCTATTCAAGGAGTTATTCATGAAAGTGCAGATAACATTGCCCATGTTATTAAACGTGGAAATAAAATTTATACCAATGCTATAAATGGTCTGGCCAAACAAGATTTGTCCTTACTTAAAAAGAACAAAAAGCAAGTCATCAAACTATCTGATGAAATAGATGAGTTAAGAGACCATATTTTTTATTTTATTAAAAATCTTGATGAATCAAGCGTTGCAGCCAGCAGTTTCTATATTAATGTTTTGGGCTACCTACAAGATATTACCCAATCTTTGGAGTACATTACCAAAGTGAGTCACAAACATGTTAACAACAATCATAAAAAACTTAAATTTAGCCAAATTAAAGAGCTGAAAGAAGTAGATGAACGTTTTGAACGCTTGTTTAACAATACCCGAAATGCTTTTGAATCTCGCTCATTTGAAGAGATTGGCGTTGTTTTAAACAGAAAGAAGGAAATTGTGACTCTGGTTACCGATAAAATCCAAAAACAGGTAGAACGTACCAGAAATGAAGAATCTAGTCCTAAAAACACCACTTTGTATTTTAGCATTCTATTAGAGACCAAAGATCTACTGGCTGCCATTATGAACCTCTTGGAAGAATATCATGATGCTTTTGATAGCTCTATTAAACCTGCTAAAATTTCAGAGGAAAACACAGAGTGAATTTCATGATAATAAACACTAAAACAAAAAAAAGCATCTCAAATTGAGATGCTTTTTTTATAACACTTAATTGAATTAATTTAAGAACCACACATCAAACAATCGTCGCCTTCTGCTTCTTTTGCCTGGGCAATTAAAGCTTTCATTTCCTCGGCAGACATAGGTTCCACGTCTTTAGCTTGCTGGCTAAATGTTTCAGCTGTTTTAGCAGCTTTTTGTTGTTGCGCCTTTAAAGTTTCATCTACTTCAACAATGTTGGCTACTGGTTCTTCTTTCTTTTTGGTATCCAAGGTAAACTTAATGGCATCTACAGCACTCTTGGTTCTTAAGTAATACATGCCTGTTTTCAACCCACTCTTCCAAGCATAGAAATGCATAGACGTTAACTTAGCCATGGTAGCGCCTTCCATGAACAGGTTTAAGGATTGGGACTGATCTATAAAATAGCCTCTTTGTCGAGACATGTCTATAATGTCTTTCATACTTAATTCCCAAACTGTTTTGTAAAGATCTTTAATGTGTTGAGGTATCACATCAATATTCTGTACAGAGCCATTGGCTCTCATAATGTCTTGCTTTAAACCATCGTTCCACAACCCTAGTTCCACCAAGTCTTCCAGTAAATGTTTGTTAACCACAATAAATTCACCAGACAATACACGACGTGTGTATATGTTTGAAGTATATGGCTCAAAACACTCATTGTTGCCCAATATTTGCGACGTACTGGCTGTTGGCATTGGAGCCACCAACAACGAGTTTCTTACTCCATGTTTTTTAACATCTTGACGTAATTTTGCCCAATCCCAACGTCCACTCAATTCTTCATCCTTAATTCCCCAAAGATTATGCTGAAACTCGCCATTGCTAATGGGAGACCCTTGATAACTTTGGTAAGGCCCATCCTTTTGGGCCTCTTCCATACTTGCTGTAACAGCAGCAAAGTAAAGCGTTTCAAATATGTCCTGATTGAGTTTTTTTGCTTCGTCACTGGTAAAAGGCATGCGCAACTTGATAAAAGTATCTGCCAAACCTTGAACCCCCAAACCTATTGGTCTATGACGGAAATTGGAATTTTCGGCTTCTTTAACTGGATAATAGTTTCTATCTATAACCTTGTTCAGGTTTTTGGTAACGCGTTTGGTAATTTTAAATAACTCTTTATGATCAAACTCGTTGTTTTTTATAAACATTGGTAAGGCTATAGACGCCAAATTACATACTGCAACCTCATCTGGAGAGGTGTATTCCATGATTTCGGTACATAAATTCGAAGAACGGATGGTGCCTAAATTTTTCTGATTGGATTTACGATTGGCAGCATCCTTGTACAACATATAAGGTGTTCCAGTTTCTATTTGAGATTCTAAAATTTTCTCCCAAAGCTCTCTAGCCTTAATGGTTTTTCTACCCTTCCCTTCTGCTTCATATTTTAAGTAAAGGGCTTCAAATTCTTCACTATGGGTTTCTGGCAAACCAGGACACTCGTTAGGACACATAAGGGTCCATGGCCCATCTTCCTGAACACGTTTCATAAATAAATCGGAAATCCACATGGCATAAAACAAATCCCTTGCGCGCATCTCTTCTTTTCCATGGTTTTTCTTTAAATCCAGAAAATCAAATATATCAGCATGCCACGTTTCTAAATAAATAGCAAAACTTCCCTTACGCTTTCCACCTCCTTGATCCACATAACGTGCTGTATCGTTAAAAACACGTAGCATAGGCACTATACCATTACTGGTTCCATTGGTTCCAGCTATATAGCTTCCTGTTGCACGCACATTGTGCATTGCCAAACCGATACCTCCAGCCGATTGTGAGATTTTTGCTGTTTGCTTTAAGGTATCATAAATCCCATCAATACTGTCTTCTTTCATGGTTAAAAGAAAACATGAAGACATTTGTGGTTTTGGTGTACCAGAATTAAAAAGTGTTGGGGTGGCGTGTGTAAAATATTTTTTGGACATCAGCTCGTAAGTCTCAATGGCTGCATCTAAATCGTTTAAATGAATCCCTATTGAAACTCTCATAAGCATGTGTTGTGGACGTTCGGCAATTTTTCCATTTAATTTTAGTAAATAAGAACGTTCCAGGGTTTTAAAACCGAAATAATCGTAACCAAAATCCCTATTGTATATAATGGTAGAGTCCAGTTTCTCTTTATTATCCATAATAACTTGATAAACCTCATCAGAAAGCAATGGTGCTTTCTTTCCTGTTCTTGGATTGACATACTCGTATAAATCGTGCATGACTTCGCTAAACGATTTTTTAGTGTTTTTGTGTAAATTAGACACAGAGATTCTTGCAGCCAAGCGTGCGTAATCTGGATGAGCTGTGGTCATGGTTGCTGCCACTTCGGCTGCTAAATTATCAAGCTCACTAGTGGTTACTCCATCGTAAAGTCCTTCAATCACTCTCATGGCAACTTTTACTGGATCCACCAGTTCGTTTAAGCCATAACATAACTTTCTTACTCGAGCTGTAATCTTGTCGAACATCATTGGTTCTTTTCTGCCGTCTCTTTTTACTACATACATATTTTACAGGTTTTTAATTTTCTGACACGCTTTTCAGAAAATAGATTAATTAATTGGCTCAAGCACATTTAAAGACATAAACGTGCTTGAAGTTTAAATTTTATTGGAATAAGCCACAAGGATCCTCAGGTGCTGTTACATGAAGCTTGCTATTAACTTATTTTATATTCTTAGGGTTTTTTTATTTAAAAATCGGCATCGAAACTAAATTTGTCGCCTGCTTCTTCTTTGTTGGCCACACCAGCTTTTTGGTATTCAGCGACACGCTTTTCAAAGAAATTTGTTTTCCCTTGAAGCGAAATCATGTCCATAAAATCAAATGGATTTGGTGTGTTGTACTCTTTCTCACAATCCAATTCGCTTAACAGCCTATCGGTTACAAACTCTAAATATTGCGCCATTAATTTGGCATTCATTCCTATTAAACTAGCTGGTAGAGATTCTGTTATAAACTCTCTTTCAATATCCAAAGCATCCACAAGGATTTCTCTGATACGTTCTTTAGGCACTTTATTTACCAAATGTTTGTTGTGTAAGTGCACAGCAAAGTCGCAATGCACGCCTTCGTCTCTGGATATTAATTCGTTAGAAAAGGTTAATCCAGGCATTAGGCCACGTTTTTTCAACCAGAAAATGGAACAAAAAGCCCCTGAAAAAAAGATTCCTTCTACAGCAGCAAAAGCTATCAATCGTTCAGCAAAACTTGGGGACTCTATCCATTTTAAAGCCCAATCTGCTTTTTTCTTAATGGCAGGGAAGTTTTCAATGGCATTAAACAGTTGGTCTTTTTCAGTTTCATCTTTTACATATGTATCAATCAACAAGGAGTATGTTTCACTATGAATGTTCTCCATCATGATTTGAAACCCATAAAAAAACTTAGCCTCACTGTATTGCACTTCGTTTACAAAGTTTTCAGCTAAATTCTCATTTACGATCCCATCACTTGCAGCAAAAAAAGCTAAAATATGCTTAATAAAGTAACGTTCGTCATCATTCAATTTAGTGGTCCAATCTGTAAGGTCTTGATGTAAATCTATTTCTTCAGCGGTCCAAAAACTAGCTTCCGATTTTTTGTACCACTCCCAAATATCATGATGTTGAATTGGAAAAATAACAAATCGATCTTTGTTTTCTTGTAGTATGGGTTCTGTAAATTGAGACATTGTTTTTAGTGTTTATATTAAAATTTAGACGAAAATTTTGCTGCGATTTGGGACTAACAAAGATTCAAAAATGAGTTTGAAAATGAAAGGGGAAGTTATAAACATTGTCAACAAGTTTTTAACAAATCCGAAGGATTCTAGAAAGAATTCGATTATATAAAAATATTTTAACCTGTTCATTTTTAATATGTTAAAAAACAAAACAAAGTAAAAAAGATTGTGTCAAAAGCTGCCCGAAGCTAGGTGTGCGCTGCTTTTCTAGGCTTTGTTTGAGATGGGATTTCTTGTAAAAAAATAGACATAAAAAAAACCAGCTCTCGCTGGTTTTTATTTTGGAAATCGATTAATAGCAACCATCTATAAAATGAAATGCTTATCCCCTTAATTAATGGCATAACAAATATCTGAAAAAAAAGCCTTGTAAAATAAGCTTTTGTATAGTTGGAACAAAAAACTGTATAGTTGGTAATTTTATGTTTTTTGTTCTATAAAAACACTCATAGGGCAACCTATTATACAGAAATCTACTCCAAGCATACATCTATCTTTTTATGAAACACATTATATCACTATATTTGAGTATATGATAAAAGCAGTAATTGTAGACGACGAGCCTAAAGCCATACAAAGTTTAACTTGGGAATTGGAAAACTTCAACAACGACATTGAAGTGGTTGAATCATTTACAAGCCCTGAAGAAGCCATAAGCTATTTAAAAACGCACACACCAGATTGTTTGTTTCTAGACATAAACATGCCAACCATGGATGGGTTTCAGTTTTTGGATTGTATCAACCATAAAGATTACGCAGTAATAATCACTACTGCTTACAACGAATATGCCTTGAAAGCTCTTAAAAACGAAGCCATAGACTATCTTTTAAAACCTATAGATTCTGATGATTTAAAAGAAACCATAGCTAAAATTAAAAAGTTTTATACCAATAACATTTCCATTGCGAAAGTTGAAGAGGTTTTATTGAATTTCAATGCCAACCTAAAACATCAAAAAGTAATTTTAAATACAGATGGCAAATTGGTGTTTTTAAATATTGACGATATTCTGTACATAGAATCCGATGGCAATTACAGCACCTTTATTTTGTCTAAAAATCAAAAATTGGTGGTAACAAAAAAAATTAAGGAAATTGATGCCATCTTACCTAAAAATTATTTTTTTAGAATTCACAACTCCTTCATCATCAATCTAAACAAAATCAAAGAATTTGTAAAAAGCGATGCGTATGTGGTTATGGAATCCAACGAAAAAATCCCTGTTGCCAGACAACGAAAAACAGACTTCCTAAACAAATTGTAACCCATGAAATGGCGCTTAATAAGTATCGTTTTAACTTTAAAAATACACTGTAAAAACAGCTTGCTGTGTTTTGTATGTATTGGTGTTTTTTCTATGAGTCTGGCTCAAAACAGCCCAAATCCAGATTTTGAAAAGATTGTAAATACTGCTCTAAGTAAAAAACAAACAAGTTATCGATCTTTGGATTCTGTGTTTAAAGACTTTTCAAAAGACTCGCTAAAAATGTCATTGCTCTTAAAACAGTCTCAAGAAAAACAGTTTGTAGAAGCTGAAAGCTACGCTTTAAACATGCTTGGGGAAACATATAGAAACCTTTCCGTTTATGATAAAGCCATAAATTTTCATGAAAACGCCTTAAAAAAAGCCAAACAGGCCAAAAACATAGAGCTTGAGGTTATCAGTTTAAACATGCTGGGTGTTGTTTACAGAAGACAAGATGTTATACGAACAGCCTTGGATTATCATAAAGAGGCACTGGACCTAGCAGAAACGGTAAAACCATCTACAGACATCCTTAAACACTGCATAGCCATTTCGCAAAACAGCATGGGAAATATTTATCTGGCACTTAAACAATACAACATGGCGTTAAGCCTGTTTGAAAAGTCATTGAAAATTGAAAAAGAGTTAAACAATAAATTAGGTCTGGCCATAAACCATCACAATATAGGATATGCACAGGAAGCCATAGGACAACTGGACGAAGCCTTGCTGAACTACCAAATATCTTTAAAATACAACAATGAAATAGACTCAGACATTGGTCGTGTTATTTGCTATAACAGCATAGGAAAACTCGATATTGTAAAAGGCGATTACAAAACAGCCTCGTCTTTTTTAATAAAGGCATTAGAAAAAGCAAAAGTAATTAACGACAAATATTACCTCTCTACCTCCTATTCCAACTTAGGCCTATTAAACTTAAAGATGAAGGACTTTAAAACCTCAAAAACCAACCTAAATGAAGCTTTAAGAATTGCCAAAAAATTCAATCTAAAGTCTCAAGAATCTGAAGTATACAACCATTTGGCCCAATTGGAAGAAGAATTGGGGGACTTTAAAACCTCTTTGCATTATTACAAACAATATGTGGAACTGGACAAATCTATCACTAACGAAAAAAATTCTCAATATGTAAACGATCTGATTCTAAAATACGAAAGCGAAAAGAAAAGCAACCAGATTAAAGCCCTGGCCAGTGAAAACGAAATTGTAAAACTAAAACTCATTCAAAATAGAAAAATTCTATTGTTAAGCCTACTGGGCGCTTTTTTGATTATTGGTTTCTTTATCATCCTACATAGACAAAGACAATTAAAAAACGAAAAAAAAATTGTGACCCTAGAACAAGAAATGTTAAGAAACCAGATGAATCCGCATTTTATTTTTAACTCTCTAAATTCTATTAAACTCTTTATTATTAACAACGAAAAAGAAAACGCTGTCTATTACCTTAACAAATTCTCTAAACTGATTAGAAAAATCCTTATTGCTTCAACCGAAAAAGAAATATCCTTACAAGATGAACTGGACACCATGAACCTGTACATGAATATAGAAAACATGCGCTTTTCAAATAAAATAAATTATCAAGTACATATTGATGAGACTGTCAATCCGTCTGTGATAAAAGTGCCTTCCTTAATTCTGCAGCCGTTTTTAGAAAATGCCCTTTGGCATGGCTTATCTTCAAAACCTGGAGATAAAAACATCCTTCTGGAAGTATCTCAAAACACCCCAGATTATGTGTCTATTAATATTATAGACAATGGCGTTGGAAGAGCTGCTTCTGAAAAAATTAAAGCAAGGAAAAAACTAAGACGAAAATCTGTAGGGATTGAAATTACCAAAGCACGATTGGCCAATTTTTCAAAAGGTTTTGTAAATGAATTTAAAATAGATATTGAAGACCTATATGAAAACGAACAAGCGTCAGGCACAAAAATAATTGTGCATATTCCTATAAAAAAAGTGATTTTAAAAACGGCCTAAGGTTCTTATTTACCATAACCTTTGGCAACTTTTTCCAGTTCGGCATACCAATCTTCACCAAACTTTCTTATTAAGGCTTCTTTTACAAACTTATAGATAGGCACTTGGAGTTCTTTCCCTAAGGTGCAAGCAGCGTCGCAGATATCCCATTGATCGTAATTCACTGCCGAAAACTCGCTATAATCCTTAACCCTTATAGGGTATAAATGACAAGAAACAGGTTTTTTCCAATCTATAACACCTTGATTATAAGCTTCCTCAATAGCACAAAGCGCTGTTCCCTTGTTGTCAAAAATCACATAAGCACAGTCTGCACCTCCTATTAAAGGGGTTTCAAATTCGCCAAATTCCGTAGTAATATAAGCTCCTTGCCTTTCAATGGCATCTATCCCTTCCTGTCTTAAAAAATGTTTTATTTTTGGGTAGATTGCGTTCAAGATATCGGTTTCAGCTTCTTCCAAAGGCGCACCTGCATCTCCATCTATGCAACAAGCGCCTTTGCAGGCAGACAGGTTGCAAACAAAATCCTTTTCAATAATATCTTCTGATACAATGGTTTTTCCTAATTGAAACATATGTGGTAACGCTTTAAAAGTACATGCAAAGATACATTATTAAAGAAAAATTAAACCAGTAAAAAAGGGATTATTAGTTTCAAATTATCGAAATTTGCAACAGCTTTAAATTCTTACCATATGAAGATTTTTAAAATGTTATTATCGTTAATCGCAATTGGATTGATTATTTACAACTTTACAAAAGTCAATTTTAATGCGCCTTTTGAAGACGATAGCATTGTGGCCTTTATTACCATATTGGCTTCTATGTGTGCCTTAATTTTATTGCAAATTTTAAGGGTTTCACAAAAAATTGACAAACAGTACAAAACCAAGAAGTAATGTTTGATGTCTTGATTATTGGTGGTGGTGCTTCTGGTATGTCCTGTGCTTTAGTATTAGGTTCAGCAAAAAACCAAACTTATGCCAAGTACAAACAAATTGGTATTATAACGCATCAAAAAACATCTCATTTACAAAATGCTTTGTTTAATAATGTGTTGGGTTTAAATCCTGGAACAACAGGAGCTCCTATTTTAGAAAATGGCAAATTACAACTCGCCACCTTATATCCTCATGTACAACAAATTGACAACGAAAAAGCAACCGAAATCCTTAAAACAAAACAAGGCTTTTTAGTAAAAACCAATAAAACAGAATATACAGCCAAACTTGTGGTTGTTGCTGTTGGTTACACCAATTTGATGACTATTGAGGGTTTGGAAGATTATATAGAACCTCATCCTAGAGCCAAAATAGAAAAGAATAGAATCTGGTTGAAAAACACAGATCATAAAATTGAAGAAAATCTATATGTTGCTGGAACTCTTGCTGGCTGGAGAAGTCAATTTGCTATAGCCTGTGGCAGTGGTGCCCAAGTGGCTACTGATATCTTAACGCTTTGGAATGGTGGAGAGCACACCAAGGTTCATGATAAGGTAGTTGTTTAATCTTCCCTGTTGCTTAAGGCAATCACTTCCTCAATCATAATATCTGATTGATTAATCACCTCCTCAAAAGCACCATTCCCAAACAATTGGTCGGCAAGAGTAGCTTTTATGTATTGCTTCACTTCTTCGTTGTATGCCACAAAAGTGATGTTTGCTTTGGTTTTTTCGTTTAAATAGTCCTGAAACTGTAAAACCATATCGTCATCAAACTGAAAGTATGTAATAAATTCATCTCTTGAAATGCTATCGTAAGCATGACGGTCTTTTTCCAGCTCTTCAAAAACAAAATTGCTAATAAAGCCTCTTCGGTCTAAAAAGGTTAAAGTTTCGTTTTGCATGCTTAAATCCAAGGGCACAAACACATCTGGAATGATACCTCCTCCTCCATACACTACTTTTCCTTTTGGGGTGGTAAATTTTAGGGAATCGGCCACTTCAATTTTTTCTGGATCTAAAAGTTCCCCACTTTGTAACCTTTCAAAATAATCATCGTAATAATCGCTATTGCCATTTTGGTAGGAACGTTGAATGGAACGTCCTGTAGGTGTGTAATATCTGGATACAGTTAATCTTACAGCACTTCCATCTCCTAAATCCATTTCTCGTTGCACCAAGCCTTTTCCATACGAGCGACGACCAACTATGGTACCCTTGTCGTTGTCTTGTAAGGCGCCTGCCACAATTTCGCTGGCTGAAGCCGAATTTTCATCAATTAAAACAAATACTTTCCCTTTTTCAAAATCTCCTTTTTTGGTTGCAAAGCTTTTTTCGATGTCTCCACGTTTATTTTTGGTGAATAAAATCAATTTATCATCTTCCAAAAATTCATCTACAATTTGTTCGGCAACCCCTAAAAAACCTCCTGGATTGTTCCTTAAATCCAATACTAGTTCGCTAATGCCTTGCTTTTGTAATTTGGTCAGTTCCTTTTTAAATTCTTTATAGGTAGATTCGGCAAAACGGTTAATTTTAATATAGCCTAATTTATCCGTGAGTTTATAGGCAGCATCAACACTTTTAATAGGTATATGGTTTCTCTTGACGGTAAAATCCAACAATTCCGGCTCGCCTTTTCGGTACACTTTTAAATCTACAAGCGTATTTATTGGTCCCTTTAATTTTTTTATAATCTCGTTATTGCTTAAATCCTTTCCAAAAATAGAATCGCCATTGGCCATGATAATTCGGTCTCCACCAACAATACCAGCTTTTTCGCTTGGTCCTCCTTCTA
>Ga0079223_10002048_pt1 | contig 12372 bp, 11 predicted proteins | sample Stecom2011_FD_75072 | JGI IMG/M metagenome (GOLD analysis project Ga0079223, IMG submission 75072) | Agricultural soil microbial communities from Utah to study Nitrogen management - Steer compost 2011 | ecosystem: Environmental > Terrestrial > Soil > Agricultural land | place: USA: Utah...
GGAAGCTCAGATCTTCATCAACTTGCAACGTAAGGTGATACACTGCATCGGCCGGCTCATCGTCAAAGAGCAAAGCGAAAAAACCATTATCTGATCCGATAAAGTACCGGTTATCTTTTACCACAATAACATAAGGCATATGGGGTCGCCATTCGCAATCTACTCCCACGATGTGATAACTCCCTTCCGGAAATTCTTTCCAAACATTTTTCAACACAAAAGCTGCCTTTGCCATATCAAATGGCGGTACATGATGCGATACATCCACCCATTGCAAATTCGCGATTTGCGTAAGCGCTGCGGCCTTCACACTAGCCAGATAATAATCCTTAATTCCGAGGTCAGATGTTAACGTAACAATGTTCATGTTGATTTCTAAGTACTAAAAAGAAAGATAAGACGTAGAAATTATGCTTATTTTCGACCTCAAAAGTAAGTAAATTTAATGACCGCTTAAGCGGATTAAATAGTAAGGACCCATTAATTCGTAATTTATTGAACGAGAGAAGCATTCTAATTGAATCCATTGACCCACGGGAGCTATTAGGGGTTAATAATAAAAAATTTCACTTTATAAGTTCATACTTCCCAAAGTTTAAACTCATAGCCCGGGGAAATGTCATAAAAGCTATTGGCGATAAAGATGAGCTTGATAGGTTTGAAGCCAAGCTTGATTTGTTTTTAGAGCATTTTAGAAAGTACAATCGACTAACTGAAAGCAATATTGAGCGGCTTATTCACGACGAAAGTGATGAGGTGATGACCGACAACGGCGGCGGCGATGTGCTCGTACACGGAAATAGCGGATTGCAAGTGAAGGCACGCACGGCTAACCAGCGTAAAATGGTTGAAATGAGCGCACAACTTGATATGGTCTTTGCCATCGGTCCTGCAGGAACCGGTAAAACATATACAGCGGTGGCATTAGCGGTTAGAGCACTAAAGCAAAAAGAAATTCGCAAGATTATTTTAACCCGGCCCGCAGTCGAAGCGGGCGAAAGTTTGGGTTTTTTGCCCGGCGACTTAAAAGATAAGCTTGATCCGTATTTGCAACCGCTGTACGACGCCCTACGCGATATGATACCTCCAGAAAGATTGAGAGAGTATATTGAAATGGGCACCATTCAAATTGCTCCGCTAGCCTACATGCGTGGTCGCACGCTTGACAAGGCATTTGTAATTCTCGACGAGGCCCAGAACGCTACAATCTCACAATTAAAAATGTTTTTAACTCGGATGGGGAAATCGGCTAAATTTATGATTACAGGCGACTTAACCCAAATTGATCTTCCCAAAAAACAGCCAAGTGGATTGGTACATACTTTAAAATACTTAAAAGATATTCCGGAAATAGGCGTTGTTTATTTGAACGAAAATGACGTGATCCGCCATGCGCTTGTAAAGAAAATAATTCGCGCATTTGACAAAGAAGAAAAAGAGAGCAACAAAGAATGACGACAATCACAACCACCAAATTTGAATTTAAAAATCAAACCGGAGTATACAGCGGAAAAGTAAGAGACGTATATTTTATCAAAGACGACCTGCTAGTGATGGTGGCCAGCGATCGGATTTCAGCGTTTGATGTTATTTTGCCGAAAGGCATACCCTATAAAGGAGCCATACTGAACCAAATTGCCTCTCGATTTTTAAAAGCAACCGAAGACATCTGTCCGAACTGGCTACTGGGCACACCTGCCCCAAACGTAGCCGTTGGCAAGCGATGCGAACCGTATAGAGTGGAAATGGTGATACGCGGCTACCTTACAGGGCATGCCTGGCGCACTTACAAAACAGGAGAGCGAATATTATGCGGCGTGCGTATGCCCGACGGCATGAAAGAACACGATAAGTTTCCGCAGCCTATCATCACCCCTGCTACCAAAGCCGATGAAGGCCATGACGAGGATATTTCTCGCGAAGAAATTCTGGCGCAAAACATCGTTCCACAAAAGGCTTACGAAACCATGGAGCGTTATACCCGTGAGCTTTTTGAGCGCGGAACCCAAATGGCGGCCGAAAAAGGGTTGATATTGGTTGATACCAAATATGAGTTTGGGACGCTGGACGGAGAAGTGATTTTGATGGATGAAATTCACACACCTGATTCCTCACGGTATTTTTACGCCGACGGATACGCGGATCGCCAAAAAGCAGGTGAAGCGCAAAAACAATTATCAAAAGAGTTTGTACGCGAATGGCTTATCGAAAACAACTTTCAAGGAAAGGAAGGTCAGCGTATACCCGAAATGAGCGAAGAATGGGTAAATACTATTAGCGAAAGGTATATCGAATTATACGAGCGCATTATTGGTGAGAAGTTTGATAAATCGAAAGCCCAAGTTACTCCCAAACAGCTACAAGCCGATACCCAGGCGTATTTAAACTCATTGAGTTAAGACTTTTGACGTGGTTAAAGTATCAATACTTCCCAGTCCCGTTATTTAAGTCTTAAAGAACTTTCGCTACATTTAGGCCATCATCTTTTATAGCCTAATAAAATGTATGCGTCTAAGCTCGCTTTATTATTGACAGGATTGGCAACTTGTATGCTTTTGCTATCATTCGCATTGCCCAAGAATTTCCCTGCTATCGACGGCCAAACGATAGCCGGCGAAAATATTGATGCGACTTATTTTGCCGGTAAGAAAACAATTGTCATTCACATGTTTTTGGGATGTCACGGCGCTTCCAAGGCGATAAGGGATATTCAGGCAATTCAAGACAGTATTCCCGAAAATATTCAAATTCTCTTTATTATTGAAAATACACCTGATCAGGTCAGAGAATTTAATGCGGACGAGGAAAATAACTGGAGCGAAATAAGAAAATCCCGCAAGCTGAATCCAATAACCCAAGACATAGTGGCTGAATGCGAAACTCCAAACGTTCGCATAGACGAAAATGGCAACATGAGAGTCGGGACGCAATGTGAAAAACTTAGTAAAGAACTAAAAATCAAATGGTCGCCTACATTTTTCTTTGTTAATGAAAAAGGAAAAATCAAGAAAACAGAGCGGGGATATCGCGGCTTGCAGACTCCTGAAGGAATGTGGAAAAAGCTGATTAAATAGACCGCCATTGGTAATTGAAGGCCGGCGCAGCGATTCTTATAATCCCAAGTTTAAACCTATTGATTTAAAATCTCTTCGATTTCGTCGAGATGCTTTTGGCGAAATTTTCCGGAAGTGTACCACACTATTTTTCCGGTAGCATCTAGTAATAAGAAATACGGCTCCGACTTATCTTCAATACCTACAGATCGGAATGGATCGCGGCTTCCCGAATACACATATACGTGATCCATCACCAATTTCTCATTGTTTTCCTTTAACCTTTTTACGACTTTATCCTTTGCCATGCGTGCAGCTCCCGTAAACAAAGGGAGAAAACCAATTTGCACATTGTACATTTGATCCATCAAGCCTGTTTTTGCAATAAATTTATTGTACACCGGTCTTTGCCAAGTTCGCAAATCCTCCTCGGCTCTTTTACTCGTACCGATTCCTATCAGACTATAGGTTCCTGAAAATTCTCCGGGCAATTTTACGAGCTTGCCGGATACTGTTTCGGTTTCAATTTGCGGAAAAACCTGCCCTTTTTGTCCGAAAGCAAAACAACCGGTAAAAGTGGTAAAGATGATAATTAATATTCTCATTGATAGTTAAAAATTGAATTACATTCTTCTGTTTGATAAGGAAATAACTAAATCGTCCACGAAATGTTGTTAACCGATTACCGATTTAACATAAAGAGGTCTCCGTAAGGTCGAGCGCTCGAAATGCTTTTTCGCCACAAATGCACAGATGCCTTTCCATAAATAAAGTGTAAAGCCGAAAATTGCGCTTTACACTTTATCTTAATCAGGTTTCTTAGCTGCCGTCCAAAAACCAACGACCGGCGACCAAAGGGAGCGCGTATGTACGACGTTTTGGTGTCAGTATGGAGAACCTAGAACTAAAAATCAAAGATTCTCCCACACACTAATAGCTGTGGGCTAAACGCTTAGGGCAAAATACTTAGGACTAAGGACCTACTCTTTTCTAGCTTTAATAATAGTTACTGCCTCCACCGGCCAGTCGGCATGCCCGGTAAAAGTTCGGGTTTCAACTTGTCGAATATCGTTTACAACGTCCATTCCGGCAGTCACTCTACCAAAAACCGCATATCCCGGATTTCCGGGTCTGTAATTTAGGAAATCATTTTGGGCCACGTTAATAAAAAACTGAGCCGTTGCACTATTGGGCGCATTGGTACGTGCCATAGCCACAGTTCCAACATCGTTAGAAAGTCCATTCTGACTTTCGAGTAGAATCGGCGACTGAGTAGGCTTTTGGGTTCCATCGGCCAAAAACCCACCACCCTGAATCATGAAATTTGGAATAACCCGGTGAAAAATCGTATTGTCATAATGTCCGGCGTCTACATAGCTCAAAAAATTTGCTACAGTTTCGGGTGCTTTATTTGGATCTAATTCAAGGGTAATATCTCCCTTATTGGTTTCAAGTACTACGTATTCCATTGGTTTTAATTCTTGTTTAATTGTATTTGATTCGGCTTGTTCCTGATCGTCATTACTTTGCTGGCTTGATTCAACCCGCTTATTATAAACTTCGGCCGGGCTCTGCTTATTTGAACATCCGGTCATTAAAAGGGCAATAAATCCTGTAAGGTAAAGTGTTTTCATGATTCTAATAGTGGTTCAATTATAAATATTCGTTTGCAATATTGGCCAGTTCGCTACGCTCTCCTTTCTGAAGGGTAATATGCGCTGCAATCGGATGATCTTTAACCCGATCGATTAAATATGTAAGTCCGTTGCTTTGGCTGTCTAAATAAGGTGTATCAATTTGGTGAATATCTCCGGTAAGCACAATTTTTGTGTCGTCGCCGGCCCGCGAAATTATGGTTTTTACTTCATGTGGCGTAAGATTTTGTGCCTCATCGATAATAAAGAAGATTTTCACAAGGCTCCTACCTCGAATATATGCCAGCGGAGAGATTGCAATCTTCTCACTTTCAACCATCGCCTCAATTCGCTTGTGGTTTTTGTCGGTAACCTGAAACTGGCTTTTTATAAAACCCAAGTTATCCCAAAGCGATTGCATATACGGATCTAATTTTGATTTTATGTCGCCGGGGAGATAACCCAGATCCTTATTGCTCAGTGGTATCACCGGTCTGGAAACAAAAATCTGACGATAGGCAGTGCGTTGCTCAATAGCTGCAGCAATGGCCAGTAAAGTTTTTCCTGTACCAGCCATTCCCTGAATAGTAACCAACTTAATGGAAGGGTCCATCAAAGCTTGAAGCGCAAAGTTTTGCTCAGCATTGAGTGCTTTGATTCCGAAAGCTTCAATATCCGGCACGCGTTCCAACAGTGCATCCTCTTTGTTATATCGCGCAAGTACCGATTTTCGGCGGTGCTTGAGAATGAAGTATTGATTTGCGGTAAGCGTCTCCAATTTTAAAAGTGACGGATCGTCTATGCCGGTCTGGTAAAGGTTGTCAATCAGTTTCTCGTCAACCCCGGTCATCAAAACCTGGCCTTGGTGTAAAGCTTGTACGTCCTTGACCTTGCCCGTTTCGTAATCTTCAGCGTGAATATTAAGCGCTTTGGCTTTAAGCCGCAGACAAATGTCTTTCGAAACCAGAATTACATTTTTGTCTTTATTCTCCTCTTGCAGCTGAATGGCGCAATTGAGAATCTTATTATCGTATTTGCTGTCGCCAAAAACACCTTCTGCGTCTGTACCGGTAGTTTGGGAATGCAAAACCACCTTAAACTGGCCTGAGTCCGGCCCGTTTAAAGGAATCCAGTCGCTAATTAATTTCTCTTTTGAAATAGAATCGACAAATCGTATAAATGCACGGGCTTCAAAATTTACCGTTTCATTCCCTTTTTTAAATTCGTCGAGCTCTTCCAAAACCTGGATAGGTATGGCGACATCGTGCTCTTGGAAATTCTTAATTGCATTACTGTCGTATAGAATTACCGAAGTATCAATCACAAAAACCTTCCGCTCGGGATCCTTCTTATTTGATTTTACTTTTTTCGCCATTACGCTAGTCTTAGGTTATAAATGTAAATGGCTTTCGGATGGGAAGGGAAAGAATAAAATTCAGTTTTCCACATACACGGGTTGACTATTCCGCTCGCTAGACTTTACTCCGTTTCGTCTTCGCCGTATATCAGGTGAATAATTTCTGAAGCTGAGATGTTACCAAAGTAAAGGTTCATATCTAGATCTTTCAAAGCATCATTTATTACATCAAAATCATACTTCTTGCCTGTCAATAAGTTTTCTATATTTTCAACCGGTTCGCGCCCAAAAAAATCACCGTAGATTTTCATGCTTTCGATATGTCCCTTCTTTACCATTAGCCGAATATCCAATTCGCCTATCGGAAAACGCTTTACTCTATGAACATTGAAGTCGGGCGATCGGCCGAAATTCCAATCCCATGAATTGTATTTTTCGGCGCGGAGCGCATACACAGCTTTCCACTCGTCTTCAGTAAGTCGGTACGTTTCAAAGTCGGGTTTTTCTTCATAAAGCCCCTTAAGAATGGTCTCTCTAAAAGCTTCTATGGTCATTTTCTCAGTTAGGAACTCGCTGATGTTTGCCACACGGCTACGCACCGATTTATGTCCTTTCGATTCGATCTTGCTCATTTTTACATTCAGGGCATTGGCCACTTCAGCTAAGTCACTGTCAAACAACAATGTGCCATGGCTAAACATGCGTTTACCGGTTGAGAATTGTGCGTTTCCTGAAATCTTTTTATCATCAGCTACGACGTCATTTCGTCCTTTCATTTCGGCGGGAACACCCATTTTATTTAAAATTCGAATTACAGGCTCGGCAAACTTTCGGAAATTATTGAGGTTCTTGACGTCGTAATCGGTCATAAAACTAAAATTCAAGTTGCCGAAATCGTGATACACTGCGCCTCCGCCCGAAATACGTCGCACAACGTGGATGTTCTTTTCTTGGGTATACCCCAAGTTAATCTCTTCGAGCGTGTTTTGATATCTGCCAATAATAATGGACGGCTCATTGATGTAAAATAACAAGTAATCTTGATTGTGCTTAAAGTTTCTCAAGGCGTATTCTTCGAGCGCCAAATTAATCGTGGGGTCGGTTACCCCCTCATTATCAATAAATATCATTAGGCAAGTGGTGTTTTAGTTGGTATTGAGTTATTGTGATTTTCGTTTCGGGAAATAATCACGCCGCGTAATTTCTGTATGTATTTGTAAACGCTTTTCAATTCATTTCAAGTTTAACACAATAACAAACGTAATGGTTTGATTCGTTTATTGTTTTATTTCGATTGAAAAATTGTGAAGAAAGTAATTAACCGATTGGTTTAATTGTTTAGCGGCTGCTCTATATTTCGAATTACTGCTCCAGTGGTAATAATCGAGTTACATAAAAACAGTAAGGCAGATTAAATCATACGATTTATCTGCCTATTAAACGTACGCCTTAGCCCACGTTCAATGCTGAAATACAGTTCTCAAAATTCGCTTTTGCCCTAAGGCTCTGCTCTAACATTTTTAACAGCCAGTCTTACTTGTCTCAATAAAGAAACCGAAGTTTCAATTTTGAATTTGGTTGTTATGAACGAGATCAGCCCAGAGGTTGTCTCAAAACAAACCGTTTTTAAGTTAAACTACACTCACCGTATCCCTCACGGGTTTGCGGTTGTTTCTCTATCGTTTTTGTGAACTTAATCATTACATCAAGAAAACTAGTTTCTTGTCTTTCGCGAATTGAGATTGCGTATTTACGTTTGCAGCGTACTGCTTAACCTTTCGGAAAATGCTTGACTGAGATTTGTTTTGTCTCGATTGACAATTTTGATATCTCTCTTTCAACTGATGTAAACTTAATACCCGAATTTGTTATTCCAAAGAAAATATGTCCTCAGTTGTTCACAACCTGTTCACACCGGTTATGAACATTTGTTCATTACTCTTGAATGGCGTATTATCACTCATTCTTACGCCATAAAAAAGGGGAGCAATGCTCCCCCCTTTCATTATTCAGGCACAATATTGTCTATTCTTCTTCGACCAGAACAGAAAGTTGTACTCTTCCTTTCCGTGTAAGTCCGTATCCATTTTTGTTTTCAATGAGACCGTTTACATACAATTTTGTAATTCTTTCTCCAACTCTTCCTTGTCCGATACTCAACTCACTATCTGATTCAACCGCTTCCCAGAATAATTTCTCCAATTTCCGTAATCGAATTTTTTTTCTTTCCGGGCTCTCCTGTTTATAATTTTGAATAATTTCCAAAATCAGACTATCATATCTATCCATAGTAGTATCGCCTTTTGAATTTACTGTAAATAAATGTTTATAAAATGCTTTTAATGGCGCTGTTGCGAAAGTCAAGCGCTTGGGTATTCTTTCATTAAAAGCCCAATTGTGGCCTAAATTTATACAATCTAAATGACTATTGCCCGTCTTGTTGAAAAGAAATAAATTGTGGATAAGTTTTATTGACCGGCCCGATCTCACTTAACAAATTGTCAACAAGATGTTAAGGTCAAATTGACACTAAGTATAAAGCGAGTTTTCGGGGTGTTTTGGAACAATGTTTTCAAAAAACTTGTGCATTTCGTTTATATCATTCTCGATATCGTCGGTGACGTAAAACGGCTCTGAAACAACAACCCATTTCTTCTGATAATCAAATCCTACCATAATAATAGGCACTTTTGCTTTTGACGCAATATGGTAAAATCCGGTTTTCCATGTGTCTACTTTGCTTCGGGTACCTTCGGGCGTAACGGTAATCGCAAAATCATCGATTTTTTGAAAGTTTTCAACCATTTGGTCTACCAGACTTCCCCGCTTTGATCTGTCGACAGGAAACCTACCCAGGTTGAGTAATAATTTTTTTACCGGAAATACAAACAATTCCCGTTTAGCAATATATTTCACGTTGAGCCCCATAATCTTCCGGGCAGCAATGCCCACAAAGAAATCGATGTTACTCGTATGAGGTGCAACAACCAGCACATATTGACGTATGCTTTGAGGAATGACCTTCGGAATGCGCCAGCCCGATAACCGAAACCATAAAACGCAAAGCCAATTAAATAAACCGCTTATCATTGGCGCAAAATAAGTGAAAAAAAATCAGATGCTCATAAACCGATCGATTAATACTACTTTTGCACAACGCATATGTACACAATAATAGATATTGAAACTACGGGTGGGAATAACAAGTCAGGACGAATAACCGAGATTGCAGCATTTCTACACGATGGTCATAAATTGATCGATAAGTTTTCGACGCTAATCAACCCCGGAGTTCCCATTCCGCCTTTTATTAAAAACCTAACCGGTATATCGGATGAAATGGTGGCCGACGCTCCCACTTTTGAAGATATTGCCTTGGAGTTGGACAAGTTTACGGCCAATGCCATATTTGTGGCCCATAACGTTAACTTCGACTACGCTTTTATCAAAGAAGAGTTTAGACGAATTGGGAGGGACTTTAAGCGAAAAACACTTTGCACGGTTCAACTAAGCCGTTCGAGCTTTCCGGGATTAGAGTCGTATAGTCTTGGTAAAATCACGAAGCAACTAGATATTCGATTAGACAATGCACACCGGGCCGAATCGGATGCACGTGCTACAGTAATGCTATTTGAAAAGATAATCTCAAATAAGAGCAATACAGGCCTTTTTGATGCATATATGGGTTTGCCAAAGCCTGAAGTGCTGAATTCGCCATATATTACTACCGAGTTTCTAAAAACCATTCCGGATGAATGTGGAGTGGTACGCTTTTATGATCGCGACGATAAGTTAATTTACATCAAGCGCAGCCCGCAAATTCTGACTGCAATCGGCACAAAACTGCGTCCAAACGAATCGAGAGATTACCACGAATTTGTCGGTGCAGTTCACCGCATTGATTTTGATGTTACGGGTAGCGCACTGGTTGCACAGCTTATTGAAGCCAACGAAATGCTCAAACTCAAACCTAAGTTTAACCGCGGGCGGTTTTCAATGAAGACGCATTTTGCTCTTTTCCTCGAAAACACCGATAAATATGGAGAAGTTCTCGTTTTAAAAAGGCGAAAAGAAGGAAATGATCCCATTATGATTTTCGGAAGTTTTACGGAAGGATTAGATTTTTTAAAAGAAATAGGTCAAAAAGACGGTTTTAAATTCAGCCCGTCTTTGTTCCAAAATAGAAAATCGCCGTTCATTCAACTTAACAATGGCTCATTTGATGACTTGGCATCGGCAATTATTCCCGACGACTCCTATGTGATATTAGACGAAGCATCAACTGTGCGCGAACGCATGGCCATATTGGTAAAACAAGGCATGCCAATGGGGTACGGTATAATCGATGCAGATGAACCTATCCGTGATTTTGACGAGGGATGGGTAAAGCATTCTTTCTCACACTTTCCGGAAATGGAAATGATACTGCGCGTATATTTGAATAAAAACAGATTTGAAAAGATTATTCCCTTGAGGTGATTCCACCAGGGAGTTTTTAACTGAAAAACCTGCTTAGATTGAACTCTAAGCAGGTTTTTTCATTTAAAATATCTTTTTAAACCGAAGTAGATGATTACTGCTTCATCAACTTTCTTGTGAACATACCCCCGTCTTGTAAGGTAACAACCATTTGGTAGATTCCCGAATTCAAGTTTGGAATATAAGCTGAACTACGGTCGCCACCTTGAACAAACACAATTCTACCCGACATGTCATATAGCCTTATTTCAGAAATCTGTTGATTCAAGTTTCTAAGTTCAATTTGACCTACGAAAGGGTTTGGTGAAACAACAATATCGGCATAGGCATCGCGACGATCGATAGACGAGACAAAATCAGCCGATACAGGAATCGAGAATGCCGAACTATTTACTGCAGTGGTATTGAAGTTGAGCACTGCCTCCAAATCTTCTGAACTACTGGAAGCCGTGCAGATCAGGGGCACATTTACACTTTCGCCCGGTAGTACTGACAGGCTAGTAGGTACCGATTCTGCTAAACTAAAGCTCGAGGTAGAATTTTCGGTAAATTGTAAATTATTGATACTTACCGTCTCATTGCCATAATTAGTCAGAACGATATTATAAACTTCATCGCCTGTCGCAGAAACATCGCCAAACTCGGCAACCTCTGTAGAAGCAGAAATATAGCCGGCTTCGGGTCTGTTCTGAAATATTCTCAAGTTGTGAATACGATCTAGAAATTGTGGATAGTCTACAAATGGATTTCTGTTGTTTTGCACAGCTTGAATATCATTATTCCTTTTAACGTCGATGGCGTCAGGTGGATATGCTTCATTCCACTCGCGCATCGTTTTCTCATACGGAGTGGTAACGTGGCTACCGTAATTTTGATACCTTACCAAAAAGTATAAAATGGCTCTCGCAGCTTTTCCTTTGTGTGCGTCGCGAGGTTCAAACACCGTAACACCGGTTACATCCTTACCCAATTTGCTTCCGCCCGACTCCCAAGTGATATTGCTTGCCACATTACCAAAAGCGTAATTTGCTCTTTTACCATTGGCAGTTACGTCGGTAACATAAAGATGATGCAAATCGGCTTTCATTGGTGAGCCTGAATTAAAAAAACCTTGGGGAAAAGTATGCTCCGTATTTACGCCAAAAGCGGTTTGTGCATTCGACCGACTCGTATACCCTACCAAATCTGTTCCCAGGTACGCACGTGTAATTCTGTTCTGCGATGACCCTTGACCATTAACTTTTTGATTGTCGATTACCATAAACATTTGATCGCGCGCACCATTATATCCCAAATTGTTATAGCCTGAACCAAGTATACCTTTAAGTGCAGTTTCCAACTCTTCATCGAGCAGATTATAAGTAGGCGCATAATACGATTGGGTGTACTGACAGTCACCGTGAAGGTCCATTGCCACCGCTCCCCTATTTGACACAACTACCATCTCACTGTTGTATGCCATATTGTGTACAGGATCAAATACAACAAAAAAGGAAGCAGATCCATTGGGGCCCAATGTTTCCGGAAATTCATTTACATAAAAAGGAGATGAATTATAGACGTCAAAAAACACCGGTTCTTGAATTTCAAGTTCCTCATCGGTGAGATTGAAAATTTGAACAATCGCACTGTCAGGGCTACCATAATAAACAAGCCCAAAATTTAATTGGGATGAGTCCAACTCAATCGATTGTGCTTCAGCCTGTATTTGAAACAATAAAACAATGGCAATAAGGGCGGAGAATTTTCTCATAAAAACAGAATTCTTTTGTGCGTGAAGTATTTAAGAATATTTGCGCTTGACCTCCTTGAGCAGCGCGTCGTGAATAGCTAAAACTTGCGGTATAAC
>Ga0079223_10002055_pt1 | contig 12363 bp, 12 predicted proteins | sample Stecom2011_FD_75072 | JGI IMG/M metagenome (GOLD analysis project Ga0079223, IMG submission 75072) | Agricultural soil microbial communities from Utah to study Nitrogen management - Steer compost 2011 | ecosystem: Environmental > Terrestrial > Soil > Agricultural land | place: USA: Utah...
GCTGTGATAGCCTGGGCGGGCTGAAGACTGCGTATATCTTGGGAACTGTCAATAAGGGTCAGCTACCTGCAGGACTTGAGGTAAGTAAATTAGATCTGCAAAAGCTGTTCATCCAGCTCACTAAATAGGAGGCATGGAAATGTTAACAAATACCGCTGTTAAATACCGGCTCTGGGAAAACAGAAAAGCGCTGATAATCTTTTACTTGATCATCTATCTAGTGATGATTGCTTCAATCATCGCTGTTTCCAGCGTAAATGAAGTTATTACTTTAAACGGCCTGGAGTTTGCATCAATGATTTTCATCTTCATTGTCGGATTGGAGTTTTCGGAGCCTTTTCAAATGCTACTCCAAAACGGATGTTCCCGCAAAACAATCTTTCTCAGTTTTGTGTATAGCATTATACCCATTGCGACTGTTATGGCACTGATTGATGGTCTCAACGGAATATTGATGAATCAATTTACCAATTATGAGAACATGTTCCTGCAATTTTATGGGCCTCGTTTTACCGAGGCGGTGGGAGTCATGCAATTTATCGAGGGATTCCTGTGGTCCTTGACCGCATACACCATGGTCGCCATAATTGGATTGTTCATCACAGCCCTTTATTACCGCATGAATAAACAAATGAAATGGATAGTGTCCATTGGCGTTCCTGCATTCTTTATGATTGTACTTCCACTGATTGATACATCCTTTTTCAACGGTGCTATAATTGAAGGAATCGGAAAAGTGCTGGACTTTGCCTGGGGTTACCAAAACGGGTATAACCCGTACTTCTCCATGATTTCCTGCATCCTGTTCAGTGTCATCTTTGGAAGTCTGGCCTACTCATTAATTCGCCGGGCTGTGGTAAGAGATTAATTTAACTTGCTTAAAGGGGGCAATCCGTTGGATTGCCCCCTTTAAGGTATTATTGCGGCTGAGACTCCTGGGACTAATCCGGCACGCGCTCCCCTGTCATTCTGAACAAGCGTAGCGCAGTGAAGAATCCTTACTGCAAAAATCTGAGAAGAGGCTGTCGTGGGAGATCCTTACTCTCTCGTTAATAGCTTCTTATATGATCTGTCAAGTAGTAAAGCCCCGATAGGTGCTGTTATGATTATTGATACAACTGCTACAGTTAAAATAATCTCTCCCGAAACTAGCCCCATGGCTAAAGGTAACCCGCCAATAGCAGCCTGAACAGTAGCTTTAGGCATATAAGCAAACCCTGAAAAAATTCTCTCTTTGTAATTCAATTCTGTTCTTGTGAGACTAATATAAACTCCCACTAATCTAAATAGTATTACACCAACTATTTGTAGAATTGATAAAAAACCAGCATCTAGAGCATACCTTATATTAACGGTTGTACCTACAAGCACGAAAAGAAGCACCTCAGCACCAACCCACAATTTTGAAAACTTGCCAGAAAGACGTTTAGATACTGCATATTTTTTGTTGAACAGATGCACCTAATGCCATTACAGCCAGTAACCCAGAGAATCCAAAAATCCCAGTCATCGAATGCTCTAATGTAACAAGTAAAAATGATACCGAAAGAATAATAATCACTTTACCAGTATCTCGGATGTGAAGATAGTGTACAATTAAGTTCGCAAAAGTGAAAAGGAAAAACCATCGGCAACTCCGAAATGGTAAGTGACGAGCAAACTGAAGGAGTTGTTACCGATGGCTTACTCTAATTCTAATGGAAACTTCGAGAAAATGCTATTGCAATTCATGTCAGAAGATGACCCCATGCTCTCCATGTTGAAATGGCTGTGTGAGCAACTCATGGAGGCGGAAGTAACAGCTAAGGTCAACGCTGCCAAGTCAGAACGTAACTCAGAAAGGTCCGGATACCGCTCCGGGTACCGTGTCCGCCGGTTCGACACCAGAATGGGGTCCATGTATCTGTTTGTTCCCAAGCTGCGCAAGGGTGGCTATATACCCTTTTTCGTCACTGAGAAGAAAAGATCAGAAGTGGCCCTAATGAATGTTATCCAAGAGGCCTATGTTAACGGCGTTTCCACCCGCAAGATTGAGAAGCTGGCCAAGAGCCTGGGTATAGACTCAATTTCCCGAGGCCAGGTTTCTCAAATCACCAAGGAACTAAACGATTAGGTGGAAGCCTTCCGGAAACGTCCGTTGAAAAAGACATATCCTGTCCTATGGGTTGATGCACTATACGAGAAGATTAGATATGATCGGCATGTGAAGAACATGGCAGTCCTTGTAGTTATCGGGATTGATGAAAGCGGCAGGCGCGACATATTAGCCATTGAACCGATGCAGGATGAATCTGAAGCCACCTATAGGGAGTTGTTCCAAAAGCTAAAGGATCGGGGTCTAAAAGACACTTGGTTGGTAGTGTCCGATGCTCACAAGGGGCTTGTAAAAGCAGTCCAGACTTCATTTATCGGCTGCAGCTGGCAGCGCTGCAAAGTTCACTTTATGCGTAACATCCTGGCTCATCTACCGGCCAAAGGTAAAGCAACTTTCGCTGAGAAACTGAAGCAAATCTGGTTGCAACCGGATCTTGATAGTGCTAGGAGCTACGCCAATGCACTGATGGATTCATACGAAACCCAATATCCTGGGGCGATAGAGGTGCTCGAATCTGGCCTGGAAGACTCCTTACAGTTCTATAGCTTTGACCGTTTGGATTCTCGCAAGTTTCCTCAACAAACATGCTTGAACGTCTTAAAAGAGAAATACGCCGGCGCACATCAGTCGTTGGCATCTTTCCTAGCATGGACTCATACATCCGCTTGGTTACGACCTATCTGATTGAGTATGCAGAGGACTGGTCCTCAGGAAGATGTTATGTTAAGCCGGAGATTATCCAACTAACCAAAGAAGATCGATTACATGTAGCATGAACCATTAACGGAGTGTAGATGGTTTTTGCGAACAATAGATTAAGCCCATATAATTGTGTAAAAAGGTGCAAAGAGTGTTAAAAGCGTCAACAAATGCCAGCTCAAGATCACGTTCGCTGGTGCTCTTTGAATCAGGACAATTCTCCTTCCCATTTTTTATGGCGTTAATGCAACTCCAGGTTATCTTCTCATGTTTTGTTCCGGCATGCCAGGTCCGGCGAGAAAAACTAGTGCCGCAGAAGCCACATTGTATCATAGAACTAAAAGCATATTTTCGGCTATATTTCTGACCTCTGCCTTTATTGTTGTGTTTACTACTTCGTCTTTTCAAAATATCTTGAGCTTTTTCAAAGGCTTCGGCTGATATAATTGGCTCATGATTGTTTTCTTTAAGATACTTTTTTACCTCACCCATGTTTTCTAATCTCCGATGTGAAATAGGATCAACAGTAAAAGTTTTACCCATAAGCAAATCGCCCCGATATTTCTCGTTTTTAATTATCCTCCGAACTGTGCTTTCGTGCCAAAGAGTGTTCCCTCTTTTTGTCTTAAACCCTAGTTGTGTCAACTCTTTGGCTATTATAAAACAGCCTGCACCTTCGATGTAACGTTTGAAAATGTAGAGGACTGTCTCAGCTTCCTCTACATTTATTGCAATAGACTTTGTTTCTTTATCGTAATCATAGCCAAGGCAACTGTTGTATCCTATGAGTTCGCCACGTTTCATTTTCATCTGTAAGCCTGCTTTGACGTTCCCAGAAATCGATTCTGATTCCATTTGTGCGACAGAGCTGAGTAAAGTGAGAATCAACTCGGACTGCATGCCTCCCGTGTCAATGTTCTCCTTTTCAAAGATAATGGTGACCCCTTTTTCTTTAAGCAGTCTCACGTATTATAAGGTGTCTAAAGTATTCCTTGCAAACCTGGAGATTGATTTTGTTATGATAATGTCTATTTTGCCATCAAGCGCATCATTAATCATTCGCTGGAATTTTACTCTTTTAGTGACTTGAGTCCCTGAAATACCTTCGTCAGCATAGATATTGACGAATTGCCAATCAGGATTTGACTCTATGAACTGCTTATAATGTTCAACCTGGGAATTGTAACTAAGCAGCTGCTCTTCACTATCTGTTGATACCCTGCAGTACGCTGCTACCCTAGAGCGCTCTAATTGCTTAGAGCCTCGCCTGTTAACCTTTTCCTTCGCCTCTATGACTTTAACTTCTTTGTCCATTTTCCCCCTCCTATGTGTTCATATTCCTTCCTTAGCACCATTCTACTAGTAAACACAAAGTTACGCAATTGTCAAAATGTCATATTTTGTTTTATATAGTTGTTGATTGCTCTATATTCAGTTTCCGTAATCAGTTTGTTTTTGAGTAGAGTTTTCAAATTAGCCTGTCAATCCTGTTTTTGTTACGTTCTTCAATGACCAGCTTCATCAGATCTGTTACATACTGTTCACGGTTCTGGTATAGTTCTTCGCAAGAATTGGCTTAGTACCAGCCTATTGGTTCTACTACACAAAGCAATACGGCTTTACACTTGAGGAATACATCAGGAAAATGCAAGCAAAGCAGAAAAAGAACCACGCTAGAAAAGTGGAACGCGCAAACGAAAACGGTCGAAAGTATTATACCCCCGACCGAGTTCGTAAAATGCAGTATGCCCAAAGACTCGCAACGACTTAGTTTAGACTAATCACATTGGTAAGCCGTATGCCTTAATAGGGCACATGCGGTTTGATGAGGGGGTAGCCATGAGAGTGGTTACCCTACTCTATAAATCTAGCAATTTACATCTTGACGCTGGAACACAATTATACTGAGCAAGAATAATGACATGGCCGCCGCACCGAGGATAAGAAAACTGCTCAAATAGGTAGAGTAATAAGCTCCCTCCAGCAAGGGTATGGGATTGGCGGCGGAAAATATATCCCAGGGAGTTGTGTCCAAATTGGGGATTATACTGCCCAACGCTGCCCCTAGAACCGCAACTGCTGCCGCCACCACCTGGGCGAAGACGCCATTCTTAATCACCAGAGAAATAAGTATCCCCAACACCGAGCAGAACAAGATAAATAACAGTGTGAGCAACAAAGCGAGACTTAAGAACTGCCAGAGGGGGATGAAGTCCAGCTGCTCTAAATTATAAAAACTGGTATGACCCTCGGCATACTGACTCAGCCCTAGCGTCCGTATATTATCTGTTAGCTCATACATATTTACCTGCTCCGGGTTCACTGAGAAAGACAAGAAGCTGTTATACACCAAAACCGGGTGGTTGAGTCCTGAGAAACCATACCTTATGCCGAGAAAAGAAACCGACATTACCAACGGTAGCAGCACAACTAGGGTAACCGCCAGAAACCCCTGGGCTACCTTTCGAGATAAATAGCGGAGGCGGCCTTGAATTTGCAGGGCCGTCTTTTGAGCTCCTGTCCTTCTTTCCTGATGCAAGAGGTTGACTGTAAAGATTAGAGCAATTGCGCCCAGCACACTGGGCAACACATTGCGCCCAAAGTTAAAGACAAAGGCCCAGGGAGATTGGGGATAGTGAGGACCCAGAGGTTGCAAACCTAGTTGGTGAAGATGCCAATGATAATCTGTATTCAATATAGTTGATTCTGCGCTTTGCTCATTCTCATCGGACATGGTATGGGGAGTGAAATGGGGATAGTTTGCCAGCGACCTAATTTGTTGCCAATCCTCACCGAAGTATTGTGGGGGAGTGGGTGCCGAGGCATACTGATTGGCCTCATTCTCCCACAAGAGGAGGTTAGATTTTATTGTCTGGAGATTGTAGGTATCCCAGTTGTGATGGTTATAATGCTGATACCGCTCTTCAGCCACCGACAGCAAGTAGCGGAGGTACCCGCTGAAGTTTTCGTACTCATCCTCGGTTAGCTCCAACTTCCCAGCCTCCCAGGCTTCCTGATAATAACTTATCCTGGTTTCCAGCAATATAATTGTATTTTTGTGGTAGATATGCCGATAGGACTGTTGTGTTTGCAGATCTGATTGGGACTGCTGGATAAAGGCAAATGGCAAAAATACGATGATGAGGAAGAAAAACAAAAACCGGTAACTCAGGCAAATACTCTTTAGCTCCAGCAAAAAGGCTCTCAATTGCAGCCCCCTCCCCTCAAATCACCCTTGACTGTGATAAATAGTCCTACTGCCAACAAAGCTAGGGCAGCAATAATTAGTAAGATCAAGTAGGCCAGAGCAGATAAATTGTATGCCCCCTGGAGAACATCATTGATTACCGTAGGAGCTAGGGGCCAGAAGGCAAAAATACTGCTCTCGCCGGGAAACACAGTTCTAAGGCTGTAATCTAAAAATAAGATTCCGATGCTCATACTCAACGTAGCCGGTGTATCCCTGGTCAGCAGGGATATGATTCCCGTTAGAAGGATAATAAAACTGCAAACAACTAGCAATAGAGGCACTGCACGGTAGATGTATTCAGCCCAAGGCAGGAGGACTTGACTGTCAATTGCTGTTAGTTGATGGAATGACGGCATGTAATGAACCGGATAGCTTAATTCACCAAATTCATTTACCGTCCCCACAAGGTAGAATGTAATGGCAACAATACCGGTGATTATTAGCATGCTGTAGGCAGTCCGCACCAAAAACTTTACACAATATATTTGCCGTCGGGAAAACGGCCGAGAATAGAGAACTTTATATGCACCGCCGTCAAAATCTCCCGAGAACACATCAATATTGAGCAGTACCAGTGCCAGCAAAACAATAATAATCCAGGGGTAATCCAACAGTTTATATGCGAAGTTTGTGGCGGTCATCTCATAGGGGCTGTTAAGGGGCTGAACTTGCTGTTGAACCAGGTATTCATTAACCAAAATCCGTTGCTGGATTTCCGGGATTGAAATATCCAGCCCCATTTGCTCAAGGTCCATCCCAGCTTCTGCCCCAGACAGGAGGTGGCGATCGCTTTTCAGCCACAGTTCTGCTCTTTCCATGGCCTTATCTTCTGTGGGGTTTTTCGTTTGATTGATCTGCTGTACGTTGAAATTACGCCGCTGGGTGAGGAAATCCAGTTCCTCCTCCTTGCCCTCGATGGCTAGATTATCCTGCGCGCTTTCTTCCAGCAAAGACAGTTCATTTTCGACTCTCTTTATTTCAGTGTCGACTACAACCCTCTCTATAGTGAGATCTGCCGCCTGACGAATCCAGTACAGCTTGTCCTGAACGGTGTTAGATATAATAAATGACGCCAGCGTTATTAACAAAAGCAGTATTACAACCAATGTCTTTTTAGATTTCCAAAACCTTCTTCCCTCGAATAGAAATAGTCCAGTCATCATAATTCTCCCTGCGTATAGATGGCGCTGTAGACATTTTCGATATCTGCCGTCTGCGGCGCGATACCATTAATCTGGCGGCCGCTGTTGACCAATTCTGCCAGCACCGTTGTCAGATGATCCATGGATGTTAGGGAGAACTGGAGAACATACTCATCCTGCTGGAAATCAGATATTACACCGGCATCCTGAAGCTTGTTCATAAGCTCCAGGTCACCGCTGTCCTGCTGAATGGCCAGTCTGTAATTCAGCGCGGTCACATAGGACTGGGCTTCGGCCTGGGGAATGATTCTCCCATCCTTGATGAATATATTGCGGTGGGCAATCTTATCCATCTCCAGGATCTGGTGAGAGGAAAAGAGGATACCACAGCCTGCGGCGGCCAGCCCTTTAATCATTTCCCGCAGTTTGAATACGCCGTCGGGGTCCAAACCGCTAAAGGGTTCATCAAGCACCAGTACGCTCGGATCGGCCAGCAAGGCTATACCCAGGGCCAGACGCTGCTTCATACCCATGGAGTATTTGCCTACCTTTTCCCTCAGCCGAGCCCCCAGACCAGTATACTGGACAACTCTCTCCACTTGCTTCTTGGGCACCCGCTGCAGGCTGGCGAATAGCTGCAGATTCTCCCTCCCGCTGAGGTTAAAGTATAGCCCCGGTGCCTCAATCAGTGAGGAAAAATTTTTCAGGGCCAGGCGGCGGGCTATTTTGAGGTCATGGCCTTGGATTACCATTTTCCCGCTGTCGGGGTAGACAAGATTGGCAATGCACTTCATGGTGGTACTCTTACCGGACCCGTTGGGGCCAATAAAGCCGACAATCTCTCCCGCTTCCACGGTAAAAGACACGTCCTTTAATACATGGTGCTTGCCGTAGGACTTGTTGAGTTTGTCCACAATTAGAGCAGTCATTTTCAACCTCCCCAGTTAAATTAACTACTACTTGCCCAGAATTATTTTTCCCAGCCTTATATATCTGGGCGAGCTTACTGAACTCTCGGTTTTTAATTGTATAAGCTGTTTCTAAACCGTGGTTTGGGTAATCATGCATTTTAACAACTGATTTTCTCCCATCTAAATCAATCTTTCAAATTTACATGGAACAAATTTGTGGTACTATGGTGTAGTCTTCAATTTGAAGTATAAGGGAGTGTATGTACTTTTATGTAAATGGTTTCTTCGCTACTAATTTGTTTAGACGGTGTTGGCTCTTACCCGCTGGGAGGATAAGGCAATGCTTGAGAGCAACCCGAGCACCCAACGGGTTCTGCAGAGGATAACTGAAGGGTATTTCCCCCGCAATTTCTATCCTTGAGGGGAATATAAGCGATACACTCATTAAGGTCATTATTTCCGTGCCAACCTGTCTTCATGGTGTATGGCAAAATGGGAGACGCAGCTTTTCCACCCCTGACTGACATGGACCACTTTTGGGTGGCCTCGATTGTTGCTAGGTAGATTATCTTTTTCAGGCTTTGTTTTGGTGACCTTGCAAAGCTTCCCCGGTGGTACCTCTAAATATTTCATTGAGCTGCGAATTTGGTGAATCACATAGAATTGTATTTCCCTCTTGAGAAATAAGGTGTTTTTGGCTTCGGAGAACCTGAAAAGCGAAAGCCCATCCTTACAGGCTATGAGGGTTTCCTGTACGACCCTGTTCCTTAGGGTCATTGCAGACTCCTAACCAGAAACTAGCACTTTCATTCTCCCCAATACATATACCTAATCCCCGCAGGGTGATGCCCAGCCCACTGTAAACAGCCCTATTAATAATCTGCTGTCCTCGTGTACTTTGAAGTGAATAGCATCTAGATAGATAATTGGATATACACACTCTAGAGGCCGTGATTGTCATTCAGCAATTAGTGGCAGTATCTTGTCTGTAACTCTGCTGGCCATAGTGGGGGATTCATCAACTCCATAGCTGCTCCGCATATGGCTTTCAATATCTCTGGTGGTCATTCCTTTGGCGTACATGGCGATAATCTGATATTCCAGATAGTTGGAAATGGTTTCTTACTTCTTGTCATTCTTGGCTCAAAATAACCCTTCGATCGAGGAGTAGTTCAATTGTAGATTTCCCTAACTTAGTTTGCAGTGTTCCTTACTATAACCATTCCGGCTGTTACCAGAATAGATGCCTTCGACACTATTCTTTTTGTACCCGAGGTGCTCATCAAGCTCTGTCTCGACTGTCTGCTGCCGGGTGTCTTTTAAGAGGTCCTTGAGCATGTTGTGTACATCATCGACAGTTTTACATTCACGGGCTAATTCTCATTGGTGGTTTTGTTCTCGGCTTGCTACATAAATGATTAACTCCCTTTAATCGGTAGTTGTAACCATTTTACCATCTATTACCCCGTCTACTTCTTGTTTTAATAAAAAGCAGCTATATCCAGATTAATAATCTTATCACTTAACTTAAGTAAATCCCGATCATGAGTTACTATAATAATTAACTTCTCATGCCTACACTTTTCTAAATAGGTCATCAGCTCATTTTTGCTATCTTTATCTAAATCATTGGTAGGTTCATCCAGAATTATAACACTAAAGTCATTCTCAATTATTCTTAATATCGATACTTTTTGCTTCTCGCCTCCTGAGAGGCTCTGATTTTTTAAATCTCCTTTGGATTCTTTTAAATCAACAACAGAATAGAGATTTGGGTATATGAGCGATTTTGCATTGTCAATCTTAGTCTTATTGCCAATAAAAATGTTTTGTATGATATTAGCATACGGGATGATAATAGGTTCTTGGGGCGCGAATCCAATAAATCTCCTGGTTATTCGCATATTGATATCGCTAATATTTATATTGTTAAATAATACTGAACCAGTGTAGTTATCTTTAAATAAGCCAAGTAAAGATAGTAATAAAGTTGTTTTACCGCTTCCGTTATTTCCTGTTATACATGTGATTTCTCCAAAATTGAAACTACAGGAGAATGACCTTATCACGGCCTTATTACCATATTTAAATGTAAAATTATCCATTGTTATACATTTTATTTGTTCTTGTCTAAATGCATAATCTCCTTCCACTTCAGCTTTTAAATCACAAAACTCTTTTACCCGTTTATAGGAAATTAGTGTGTCAATATACGATTGTTTAAAACTAGTAACTGAACTCATCGTACCGATTAAATATCCAAAATAAGTATTAATAATGGTAAATTGCCCAATAGTAATTTCATCATTTATAACCGATAATCCTAGTATAAAAAAGAAAAAACATTGAGCTAAGATACTGATTACCCTATCAAGGTTACTAGAAAGGAAATTGAGCTTTTGTTTGGCAAGAAACTTACCAATTAATACATTTGATGCCATCCTCAATTTTTCATGAAAGTAACCATATAAGTTATAAAGTTTTATGGATAATATTTGAGTCAACTGTGCATTCAGAATCGAAAAATATTCACTTTGGCTCTCTTTGAATTCATATCCTTTTTCATAGATTTTTTTCTTTAAGATTGAGTAAAAAAGTAAGTACAAGCATATTATACATAAGATTATTATAAGTAGTTCCGATTTTAGTAAAAAAATATACACAGCTGAAAAACTAAATGTGATAAGGTTCCGCATTAATGATGTAAAATTATTGAGAATGTATGAAGAAATTACACTAGAATCTGTATTAACTCGTTGATTAAGATATATTAAATCTCGTCCGTTAAAAAAAATGAATGGTAATTTTTGTAAGTGAAGCAAAATATCAAGATTAATTTCTATGCTTGCCTTTGTTTGCATTAAGCCTCCAATAACTGTAAGCAAAAAGTTGGCCGACATCATAAGTATCTGTATCAAAAAAAATACCACAACGAAGTAAATTATAAAATTTATATCATGCCTTGCTATTAAACCATCAATAAATGAACCAACTAACTGGGGTGAGACAAGGCTAGCCGCGATAGACAAAATCAAGCCAAGAATGTAGATCATCATACGTCTTTTCTGGTTAAGGTAGTAACTTATTGCAAATCTAAGCACTAATTTTTCACCTCAATAAATAACTGTAGTTTGAGGTCTTCCCGCTTGTCAAGTAGCTCTGCATATAACCTACCAGATCTGCCAATTTTAGTTAATTCGTTTTCGATTATAAGACCCCGATATACTCAAATATTGCCTGGTGGACTTGTGTCGCTTTCAACCTTTACTTACATGAACTTATCGTGAGAAGGTCTCAGCGCTTACGTTATCGTAGCAGTTCCCCTTGAGATTCATACTACATCGTATTTTATGTTTGGACCAGTATTGCCTGGTAATCCTAGTATTGCTCCTCGCGATAAGAATGGTGTATTAACCCCTCTAGAGGCCTGCCTTTCTGAATAGTGTAGCACTGGTGAGGGCATCTATTACTAATTCTTTGTCATCCTGCTGGAGACTAGCCGTTCTAACAATTTCCTATTGGGCTTTTACCACACCTTCCGCACCCTTAGTAGCAAAATTCCAGTTTAAAGGAGGTACGCCACCCCTTGATGTCGAAGTATACGTCATAGGGAGGTGTATTTTCATGGAACAATACGACATCCAAGAAGCCGGCCCCGCCCCTTTGGTTGGGGCCATGTGCGATACAATTAAACTAACGGAAATCGCTGATGCCAACGTCTTCTGGGATGAAAAACAGTGTAAGTTATCCCCGGGCACACTGCTAAAAGCACTTGTCATTAACATCCTATGTGGGCGCACCCCGCTAAGTCATGTGGAGAAGTTTTATTCAGAGCAAGATACCGAGCTCCTCTTTGGGACAGATGTCGCCTGCAACGACTTAAATGACGACGCCCTGGGTCGAATGCTGGACAAAATCTATGTCGCCGGGCCCAAAAAAATCTTCTCTGCTCTAGCCCTATCAGCCATAACTACAGACAAAGTAGAAGTGTCCACCCTCCACGGAGATACCCCACTTGGACAAACGCAAACTCCGGGGACTTGAGAGTAGGCTAAAAAAGGAATATAAGGAACTGGAAAAAGCCGCGGCCCAACTCGCTAAAAGGGAATTTGCTTGCGAAGCTGATGCGTGCAAAGAGATGGAACGCTTTTTCGCTAAGAACAAGAGCAAATTCTACCCCCTGTCCGGCACTATAGGGCAAGAAACTGTAAGGAAAAAGCGCAAGAAGAGAGGGCGTCCATCTGCAGGGGAAGTCCCTGAGTATCA
>Ga0079223_10002056_pt1 | contig 12362 bp, 7 predicted proteins | sample Stecom2011_FD_75072 | JGI IMG/M metagenome (GOLD analysis project Ga0079223, IMG submission 75072) | Agricultural soil microbial communities from Utah to study Nitrogen management - Steer compost 2011 | ecosystem: Environmental > Terrestrial > Soil > Agricultural land | place: USA: Utah...
CGCTGGCGGTAAGGATTTTTTTCATGGGGTAGCTCCTCAGTGGTTAAATGATCGATCTGTTTTTTGCGGATTTGGTCTTCAGCCTAAAATGATGGGGACTTTGTGGTAGCCGCCCACGGGCGCTACTTCGCGCTCCAAGGGTAATGTGGGCGCGAGAGTAATAGTCGTCGAATTTTTCAGCAGTGCTTGTAGTGCAATGCGCAGTTGCCAGGTTGAGAGTAATTCGCCCGGGCAGACGTGTTTTCCCGTGCCGTAGACGAGGTTGTCGGCCGCATGTTCCTGGGGTTGAAAGGCGTTGTTGTTAAACACGCTTTCATCGCGGTTGGCCGAGGTCCAGTTCAATTTTACTTTGGTGCCGGCGGGCAATTGGTGCTCGCCAATCCGTACGGGGCAGGTGGTGATTCTGCGGTTGGATATAAATGGGTTGTCGAGGCGCAAGACTTCGTTGATATAGGCTTCAACGTCAGAGTCACTGGCATTGCGCAGGTAATCCCCGCTGTCTGGATTTTGTGCCAGATGAGCCACCAACACGCCTATGCACAGGGCGATGGAGCCGAGATCGCCGCCGGTCCAGTTGCGCAGAATAGAGACCAGCTCTTCTTCTGTGAGCAAGCGGCCGTTGATTTGGTCGCGGCACAGTTTGGTGGTGACATCGTTGGGAGCTTGCTCGGGTGCGGCGCGTCTGGGGGCTACTACCGATTGAATAATGGCGTCAAAGGTTTGCGCGACTTTGCTCAGCTGTTCCTGCTCGCCCGAGCGGGTAGCGGCGTGGTTGTCTGTCATCCATTGCAGCAAGGGTTCTTCCAGCTCGGCGGGCCAGCCGAGCCAGGCACACTGCGCTCGTACGGCAAACAGTGCGCCTATTTCTTGCACCGCATCAATGGCTTTGCCTCGGGGCAGGTGGGCCATTAAGTCTTGAGCAATACGCTTAAACACCGGCACGAAAGGGGTTAGTGCTTCGGCGGTTAAATACTGCTCGATAATACGTCGATACTGAGTATGTTCTTCGCCATCGAGGCCGTTGGGAATTTGTAAATAACGCGAGACGTTACTGGAGAAGCGTTTATGATCTTGTGCGGCGGCCACCACTTCGGCATGCCACAACAATACCCACTCGCCCTGAATGTTTTTTACCGCCGCATATTTGCTGCGCAATTGGTCGGTATAAGCGCGCAAATCACGCCCGGCAGCAGACAAATCATCAGGCATATGATCACTCATGGGGACTCCTGTGCAAAAGATGCAAGCTAGATATATGTTATCAGAGTTTGCTCGTTCGACAATCGTTAACTCACCCGTGAGCCACGCCGGGGGTTATTTGCCCCCGGGTTCGTACCCCAGCGCTGGACTGAGCCAGTGTTCGATGTCGGTGACAGTCGACCCTTTGCGCTCGGCGAGGCTTTGCACCTGGTCTTTCTCGATTTTGCCCACGGGGAAATATTTTGCCTCGGGGTGAGAGAAGTACCAGCCGGCCACGGCCGCTGTGGGGAACATGGCAAAATGTTCGGTGAGGTTTACACTGGTATTATTTTCAGCATCGAGCAGTTCAAACAGTTGGGTTTTCTCAGTGTGGTCGGGGCAGGCTGGGTAGCCTGGGGCGGGACGAATACCGCTGTATTGCTCGCGAATTAACGCGTCGTTGTCCAATTGTTCATCGGGCTGATAGCCCCAGAACTCTTTGCGCACACGCTGGTGCATGTGCTCGGCAAAGGCTTCCGCGAGGCGGTCGGCCAGGGCTTTGACCATAATGCTGTTGTAATCGTCGCCCTCTTTTTGGTACTGCCGAGCCAGCTCTTCGGCGCCGATACCGGTGGTGACCACAAATCCGCCGATGTAATCTTTTTTGCCGCTGTCTTGCGGTGCAACAAAGTCGGCCAGTGAGCGGTTGGGTTCGTTTTCTTTACCGGGTTTGAGTTGCTGTTGACGAATGTGGTGCAGGGTGCTGATTTGCTCACCTGCGTCGTTGTAGACGGCGATGTCGTCAGCATTAACTGTATTGGCGGGCCAGAAGCCGATAACACCGCTGGCTTTAATCAGTTTTTCGTCGATGAGTTTGTGCAGCATCGCTTGCGCATCATCAAACAGGTTGCGCGCCGCTTCGCCCACGACCTTGTCGTCAAGAATGCGGGGATATTTTCCGGCCAGATCCCAACTGATAAAGAAAGGAGTCCAGTCGATAAAGTCCACCAGCTCTGTCAGTGGATAATCATCAAAAACCTTGACGCCGGTAAAGCTCGGAGTCGGCGGTGTGTAAGTGTCCCAATCCAGCTTCAGGCGGCGTTCGATGGCCTTGGGATAGGGGTGGACAGTGCCGCGCGGTTTGCGGTTGGCGTTGCGCTCGCGCACCTGCTGATATTCTACTTTGAGTTTTTCGATAAAAGGCGGACGCAGCTCATCGGATAACAGGGTGCTGCAAACACCTACAGCGCGGCTGGCATCGGGTACATAGACGATTTGGTTAAGCTGGAAGGCGGGATCAATTTTTACCGCCGTGTGTGCCTTGGAAGTGGTCGCGCCACCAATCAGCAGTGGCTTGTCGATTCCACGGCGCTGCATTTCGCGGGCCACGCTCACCATTTCATCGAGCGAGGGGGTAATCAGCCCCGACAGGCCGATGATGTCGCAGTTCTCGGCCACGGCTGTGTCGATAATCTTGTCGCCGGGCACCATAACGCCGAGGTCTATCACTTCGTAGTTGTTGCACTGCAGCACGACGCCGACAATATTTTTACCAATGTCGTGCACATCACCTTTTACGGTGGCCATCACTATTTTGCCGTTGGGTTTGGCAGCTTCGGTTTTTTCAGCCTCGATATAGGGTTGCAGGTAGGCTACCGATTGCTTCATTACCCGCGCGGATTTTACCACTTGCGGCAGAAACATTTTGCCTTGGCTGAACAGGTCACCCACCACGTTCATGCCGTCCATCAGCGGACCTTCAATTACATCCAACGGCTTGCTCGCTTGCAGACGCGCCTCTTCGGTGTCGGCAATAATATGCGCGGTGATACCTTTAACCAGTGAGTGTTCGATGCGTTTTTCTACGGGCAGGTTACGCCACTCGAGGTCTTCTTTTACCGGGCCTTCGCTGCTGTCGCTGCGATACTTTTCAGCAATTTCCAACAGTGCTTCGGTGGCGCCACTGTTGCGGTTGAGGATCACGTCTTCGACAATATTTTTTAATTCAGCTGGCAAGTCATCGTACACGGCTAACTGGCCGGCATTGACGATACCCATACTCAGGCCGGCTTGAATGGCATGGTAGAGAAAAACCGAGTGAATGGCTTCGCGCACGGGATTGTTGCCGCGAAAAGAGAAAGACACATTGGACACCCCGCCGCTGATGCGAACATGGGGCAGGTTTTCCCGAATCCAGCGCGCGGCGTTAATAAAATCTACTGCGTAGTTGTTGTGCTCATCAATGCCGGTGGCAATGGCAAAAATATTGGGATCAAAAATAATGTCTTGCGGCGCAAAGCCGACTTTGTCCACCAGCACCCGGTAAGAGCGCTCGCAAATTTCCTGTTTGCGTGCGGCGGTATCGGCCTGACCGCTTTCATCAAAGGCCATGATAACCACCGCCGCACCGTAGCGCATGCACAGGCGGGCGCGCTCGATAAATTCGGCTTCGCCTTCTTTCAAACTGATGGAGTTGACGATGGGCTTGCCTTGAATGCATTTAAGGCCAGCTTCAATCACTTCCCATTTGGACGAGTCCACCATAATCGGCACGCGGGCGATGTCCGGCTCACCGGCAATCAGGTTTAAAAAGCGCACCATGGCCTTCTCGGCATCGAGCATGCCTTCGTCCATATTGATGTCGATAACCTGCGCGCCGTTTTCTACTTGCTCCAGGGCAACTTCCAGCGCGGTGCTGTAATCCTCTTCCACAATCAGGCGTTTGAACTTGGCGCTGCCGGTGACGTTACAGCGCTCGCCGACGTTGACGAACAGAGAGTCATTGGTGATGTTAAAAGGTTCGAGCCCTGACAGGCGACAGGCCGGTTCAATATCCGGCAGTGGGCGTGGCGGATATTTAATGACCGCATCGTGCAGCGCCTTGATATGTTCGGGCGTGGTGCCGCAGCAGCCGCCAATAATATTGACAAAACCGCTGGCGGCAAATTCTTCGACAATGGCCGCCATCTCTTCGGGTGTCTGGTCGTATTCGGCAAACTCATTGGGCAAACCGACGTTGGGGTGTGCGGAGACATAACAGCTCGCCACGCGCGACAGCTCTTGCACATACTGACGCAGTTCTTTGGCACCCAAGGCGCAGTTAAGGCCCATGGACAAAGGCTGAGCATGGGCCAGAGAGTTGTAAAAAGCTTCGGTGGTCTGGCCCGACAGGGTGCGACCTGAGGCATCGGTAATGGTGCCGGAAATCATCAGCGGCAGTTCAAAGCCCACTTGATCAAAATACTGCTTGACCGCAAACACGGCCGCTTTGGCATTCAGGGTATCGAAAATGGTTTCGATCATTATCAAGTCGGCGCCGCCTTTGACCAATCCGTCTACGGCTTCATGATAATTCTCTACCAGTTGATCAAAGTTGGTATTGCGCGCACCGGGGTCGTTGACATCGGGGGAGATGGAAGCGGTGCGACTGGTTGGGCCAAGCACGCCGGCGACAAAGCGCGGTTTGTCCGGGTTCTGCCGGGTGACTTCATCACACAGCTCGCGCGCCAATTTGGCCGCTTCATAGTTGAGTTCTGGTACCAGCTTTTCCATTTGATAGTCGGACATGGACAGGCGGGTGGAGTTAAAGGTATTGGTTTCGACAATATCGGCACCGGCTTCGAGATAAGCATGCAGAATCTCGCGAATAATATGCGGCTGGGTCAAGTTGAGAAGATCGTTATTGCCGGCAATATCCATATGAAAATCGGCAAAGCGATCGCCCCGAAAATCCGCTTCTGCGAGTTTACGGTTTTGGATCATGGTGCCCATGCCGCCATCCAGAATAAGGATGCGTTCTTTGAGTGCGCCGTGCAGTTGCGTCAACCGCGTATTACGTTCGTCAGTCATGCCAGTCCTTGAGAGATCAATGGTCGAATAAATTTACTGGCGCGGCGCTGTTCGCCGGGGGCCAGTTGCCAGATGTCGCTGGCGCAAGCGCCGCGTTCCACGCAGACAAAGCCGTGTTCGTTGCCGGGGCCAATGTCGCCGATACGTGCGGCGAGTTCTGCGCCGGGGTTCCACACCACCACCGATGGGCAGCCTTGGTGCTCAATGGTGATGTCGTTGTGACTGTGGATTTGTACCGGGTTGTCTACACCGGGGTAAACCCGGTCTATTTCGCCGTTAAAAGTCACTTTGCCGGTTTGGATAGATTCGGCTTGCCCCCGGGTCTTGTCCAAATAGCGGCGGCCTTCAAGCCCGCTCACTTGCACCTGGTCTATAGGCCCAGTGGCGAAATAACTGTGTAAAACCCAACTGCAATCTAAAGTCTGTTCGCTGGTGTTGCTCACCGCGAGGTTGAGTTGCAGATGTTCGGCCATGTGTATGCTCAGCTCGGCGCTGAACGCTTGGGCAAAAAGCTGATCGCCGGGGTGCTGCAGTGCAAAGCTCAGGCGACACTCTTCTCCTGCGCTGGCAATGGTTGTCAGCTCCCAGAAGCGATTGCGGGCAAAGCCGTGGTTGGGCTTGCTGGCATCTGTCGGGTGGGCGCCGAACCAGGGCAGGCACAGGGGAATGCCACCGCGCAGAGCGCTGCCCGCTTCAAAGCGACAATTGGGGCTTACCCAAAGAAGGTCGCGCGCGTCGCGCGGGGTAAAGCTTAGCAGTTGTGCGCCATAGGGCGAAATAATGGCGTTAAAGAGCTCTGTCTGCACTTGTATCAAATCCAGCCCCGCACCGGACGCCTCGGGGTAGAGGTCGCGGCTGTGGCACAGTTGGGCGTGGGAGCAAGCCTCCAATAGAGATAACAGGGTCGCAGGGGTCTGGCTCATAAGCACCTCGGTATGAACAGGCGGCGGATTCTATCAAATCCGCACCCGCAGCGCACATATAGACCAAGCGGAGATATAGAGCGAACAGCAGTCCCCTCGGCAGAGAAGACCGTGCAGGGGCAGGGATGCGCCTGTCGAGCCTACAGGAAAGTATTCACGCGTGTCTTATCCCCCGAGGGGACTGTTGTTTGCGCTGGCAAGGCTCCTCAATGGGAAGAGTCCCTTTAGCTTTGTCGGCGCAGGCAGTATCATGCGCGCCCCATTCCAAAAAGCGGGAGTAAAAGTGATCTCGACAGAGTGTGTTGTGGGACAGCGCTATATCAGCGAAACCGAGCCAGAATTGGGCCTGGGTATGGTGTTGGCGGCGGCCGGTGATCGCATCAGCATGGTGTTTCCGGCTGCTCAGGAAAGGCGTACTTATGCCATGGGGCAGGCGCCTTTGAGCCGAGTGCGCTTTCAAGTGGGCGAGCGGCTGCGCCATCAAGACGGTCAGTGGCTGACGGTGCAGGAAGTGGTGGAGCAGGGCGGATGCCTGCTGTATCACACCCTCACTGAAGATCAGCAAGAGCGCCCTGTGCCGGAGTTTGAGCTGGACAGCTTTGTGCGCTTTAGCCAGCCGCGCGAGCGTTTGTTTGCCGGTCAGGTGGACAATAACAATCACTTTTCCCTGCGCTATCAAACCCAGGTTTTGCGCCACCGGGTGCAGCAATCGCGTGTGTATGGTCTCGGCGGCCCGCGCGTGTCGCTGCTGCCCCATCAGATGTATATCGCCAGCACAGTCGCCGCTCGCCATGCGCCGCGGGTGTTGCTGGCCGATGAGGTCGGGCTGGGTAAAACCATCGAGGCCGGGCTGATTCTGCATCAGCAGTTGCTCACCGGCCGCGCTCACCGGGCCTTGATTGTGGTGCCCGAGTCGCTGTTGCATCAGTGGCTGGTGGAGATGCTGCGCCGCTTTAACCTCTCTTTTACTCTGCTGGATGAGGCCCGTTGCCGATCGCTGGAAGGAAAAGACACCGATGACGAAGCCGCTGAGCTGTCCGTTGATGAAGCCGTGATCGAATCGGATGAGGTCAATCCCTTTGAGTCGGCCCAGCTAGTACTCTGCTCGCTAAAATTTCTTACTCGCTATCCCGAGCGTCGCCAGCAGGCCGTAGCCGCCGGCTGGGATTTATTGTTGGTGGACGAGGCGCATCACCTGACCTGGAGCCATGAAGGCGCCAGTGAAGAATATGCGACAGTTGAAGCGCTGGCCGCCGTTGCGCGTGGCCTGTTGTTGCTGACCGCTACGCCGGAGCAGTTGGGGCTGGAGAGTCATTTTGCTCGCCTGCGCCTGCTGGACCCGGATCGCTACTATGATTTTGAAACCTTTGTCGCTGAGCAGGCGGGCTATCGCCCTTTGAGCGATCTGGTGCAGCAGCTATTGGCGCTGCGCCCGTCCGAGGCCGAGGCGGGTGAAGTGCCAGCAGCTATACAGCAGGCCTTGGCCCAGCATCTTGATGAGGCGACCTTGGACGCTGCCGCCGCCAGTGCCCAGCAGAATGTGCAGTTGGCCGTGGATGAGCTGGTGGATGCCTTATTGGATCGGCACGGCACTGGCCGAGTCTTATTTCGCAATACTCGCCACACGGTACAGGGTTTTCCGGTAAGGTATTTGTGCCTGCATGAGCTGCCTCTGGAGCCAGAAAAAGCGACGGCACTGGCCGCTCAGCCAGTAGAAGTACAACTGCAGTCCGAGCGCTTTTGGCAAGGCGAGGGCGACTGGTGTGCGATTGATCCGCGAGTGAGCTGGCTGCGGGATTTCCTCCGGAGTCATCGCACTCACAAGGTGCTGGTTATTTGTCACAGCAGTGATACGGCACAGGAGCTGGAACTGCATTTGCGTCTGCGCGGCGGCGTGGCCTCGGCGGTGTTCCACGAAGGCCTGAACTTGATTGCCCGCGACCGGGCGGCGGCTTATTTTGCTGATACCGAGGCCGGTGCCCAAGTGTTGATCGCCTCTGAAATTGGCAGTGAGGGGCGCAACTTTCAGTTCGCTCAGGATCTGGTGCTTTTTGACTTGCCGCAAAATCCCGATTTACTGGAGCAACGCATTGGCCGCTTGGATCGCATTGGCCAGCAGGACGATATTCAAATTCATATTCCCGTCTACACGGCCAGCCGCCCCACTGCGCAACAAAAATTAGTGAGCTGGTATCACCAGGGCCTGAATGCCTTTACGCAAACTTGCGCCATCGGCCATGCGGCGCATAGGCGTTTTTCGGCTTCTTTGCAGGGCGTGTTGGCCGGCGATGATGACGCGGCACTGGCGGCGCTGGTGCAGCAAACACAGAATTTTGCGCTGGCGCTGAACGCCGAGTTGCAAGCGGGCCGCGATCGTCTGCTGGAATTAAATGCCTGTCGTCCACAACTGGCACAACAAGTTATCGACACACTGGCGGAAGAGGATGCCAGCGATATTTTGCCGGATTATTTAATGCGAGTCCTGGATAGCTTTAACGTGGAGTATGAGCGTCACAGTGAGGTGAGCTGGGTGCTGCGCCCCGGTGAGCATATGCGGGTGGACCCTTTTCCGGGTTTGCCCGAGCAGGGGCTGACGGCCACTTTTGTGCGTGAGCAGGCACTGGCGCGCGAGGATATGCACTTTCTCACCTGGGAGCATCCGCTGGTGCTGGGCGCTCAGGAGTTGATGGCCGACACCGAGTTCGGCAATACGGCGGTGGCGACGCTCAAACTGCCGCCGCTAAAGCCCGGCACGCTGATGGTGGAAGCCGTGTATTGTCTGCATAGCCCGGCGCCGAAGGAGCTGCAGTTATCGCGCTATCTCGCCCAGCCTTTAAAGCGCGTCCTGCTGGATAGCAACGGCAAGGATTTTGCGGCGGTGTTGCACGCCGACAAGCTGGCTAAGCTGTTGCAAAAAGTGCCGCGTGCCAGCGCACAGGAGCTGGTGCGCCACAGCCGCGCTCAAATTGCCGATTTGCTGGATCAGGCCGAGACGCTGGTAGACCCTGTGCTAAAGCAATATGTGGCCGAGGCGCGCGAGCGCATTGCCCAGCAGCTGGATGGGGAAATTCGTCGTCTGCGGGATCTGGCACGCGTCAACCCCGGGGTGCGTGAAGAAGAGATTGCCCACTTGCAGCAGACCCGCGAAAGCGCTGAGTTTTATCTTGATCAGGCGAGCTTGCACCTGGATGCGGTACGCGTAATTATAGCGGTATAGACTGGCTTGCCAGTTGTAGCGCCTCTTAACCAACAGGAGTGTTATGTTTATTTTCTCTGCCGATGCGGTGGCTGCTCGCGAACTGGAAGATGTGAAGAAGGGACAAAAAGTGCCCTTTATTATCTACATTCATTATCAGGATTTATTTGGCGCTGAGCAATTGGCGAAAATCTATTTGATGAAAGCCGGGTTTACCGAGATCAACATCCACAAACGCAAAGCAGTGGCGCCCGACTTGCTGGCCGATGAGCGCGTGATTGCCGCTGACAACGCCATGCGCGAAGCAGTGGAGACGGGTTATACTATCCAGATGTTTGATGATTTCTAGCCATATCTAACCCCTGGCCGGGGTTGCTGTCACTGGCGGTATCCGGCGCAGAAAAGGTTAAAAAGTCGACGGTTTACGGCGCATGCAGTAACATAGTCGGCTTATTGACCTTGTCCCTTCGGCAGGCTATCCCAGGCGCCGAGGAAACAACAGGGTTTAATCTCTTCTCAGGCTGTTTTTAACCGGAGGCTTCTTCTGGACTACCGCCATGACACTCACTGAATTGCGCTACATTGTCACCCTGGCCGATGAAGGGCACTTTGGGCGGGCAGCGGCTCGCTGTCATGTGAGCCAGCCGACGCTGAGCATTGCGGTAAAAAAGTTTGAGCAGTCGCTGCAAGCCAGTTTATTTGAACGCACCCGTCAGGGCTTGGGCATTACGCCACTGGGGCAACAAGTGGTGACCCGGGCGCGTGAACTGCTGGCGCAAGCCGCGGGTATCGAAGATCTGGTGCGCCGCGATACGGATAGTGTTTGCGGTCCATTGGCGCTGGGTGCCTTGCCCAGTATCGGTCCTTATTTACTACCGCAGTTTATTCCCTTGCTGCAAAAAACAGCGCCCGAGATGCCGCTGTTTATCACCGAAGATGATCAACTGACACTGGCGCGAAAGTTACGCAGCGGTGAGGTGGATGCCGTGCTGACAAGCGCGCCTTTTAAAGCTGCCGATGTGCTCAGCCAATCACTGTTCGATGAGCCTTTGATGGCACTCTTGCCAGCCTCCCATCGGCTGGCCGAAAAAGACGTGTTGGAAGCCCAGGATCTGGTGCCGGATGAAGTGCTGTTGATGGCCGAGGGCGATGCGTTTCGCGAACAGGTGTTGCAGGCGTTTCCGCACTTGGGCGAGCCGGGTGCAAGTGGCTCGGTGCGCGCCCGGGTTCAGGGCAGCACGCTGGAAACTTTGCGGCATATGGTGGCTTCGGGGCTGGGCGTAACAATTGTGCCGCTGGCGGCAACCCAGTTGGCATTTTACTCGCCGTCGGTGATGGTGGCCCGCCCCTTTGCCGAGCCGGCGCCAGTGCGTACTCTGGTCTTGGCCTGGCGCGCCAGCTTTCCCCGTGCCGCGGCCATCGATATATTGAAAACAGCGCTAACGACCACCAGTGCCGCTTATTGGCGCTACAGCACCGGCAACCCCGCACGCACCAGCTTGCTGGTGGACAATAGCGATTGGTAATGAGTATGCAACCTCGGCCTTTACAGAAAATTGTGATTGTAGGTGGCGGCACCGCTGGCTGGCTGGCGGCGGCCATGCTCTCCTGTCAGCTCAGCTCCGAGCTGTATCGCATTCAATTAATAGAATCCGATGCCCTGGGTACTATCGGCCTCGGCGAGTCCACCGTGCCGCCCTTTGTCGGCCTCTTGCGGCGTCTGGGTATTGATGAAAGCGATTTTGTCAGCCAGACCCAGGCCACTTATAAACTGGGTATTAAATTCAGCGGCTGGCGTGAACGCGACAACCATTATTTTCATCCCTTCGGCGTACTGGGTCATTCCATGGGCGCGCTGGATTTTTACCACTGCTGGCTGCGCGCTCGCCAGCACGGCGACACGACCGAGTTGCAAGATTTTTCACCCTGTCGAGTGATGGCCGAAGAGGGACGTTTTTTCTTTCCCGAGCAGGCGCGTCATACGCCTATTGGCGGCGCTAACTATGCGTTGCATGTGGATGCCACTAAAACTGCACCCTACCTGCGCGACTACGCTCAAAAGCGTGGTGTGCAGCGCACGGAAGGGCTGGTGACTCGGGTGGAACAGGATGTACAGGGTTTTATTCAGGCTTTGCATTTGCAAGACGGCCAGCGCGTTGAAGGTGATTTCTTTCTCGATTGCAGCGGCTTTAAAGCGCTGTTGATTGGAGAGACTTTGGGCAGCGAGTATGTGGACTGGCGCAAGTACTTGCCCTGCGATCGGGCGGTAGCCATCAAGACCCGGGCGGTAACGCCGGTGGTGCCCTATACCCTGGCGGCCGCGCACAAATCCGGATGGCGCTGGCGTATTCCGCTGCGCGAAACCACCGGTCACGGTATTGTCTATGCCAGTGAGTTTTGTAGCGATGAACAGGCCAAGAGTTTACTGATGCGCCACCTGGATGCCGAGCGTATTGATGAGCCGCGTTATATTCTTTTTGCCGCTGGCCACCGCCGGGAAATCTGGAAAAATAATTGTATCGCCCTGGGTTTGTCGTCGGGATTTGTTGAGCCGCTGGAGGCAACTTCAATTCACTTGGTGGCCCGCGGGGTAGAGTTCTTTTTGCGCTATTTTCCCAACACTGCTTGTCATCCGGCGCTGGTGCGCGAGTACAACCGAAAAATGTGCGCAGACTATGAAGAGGTGCGGGATTTTCTGATGCTGCATTACTGCACTACTCAGCGCACCGACACACCTTTTTGGCGCTATTGCCAGACGCTGGCTTTGCCCGATTCACTGGCCGAGCGCATCGAATTGTTTCGCGCCTCGGGCAGCTTGCCGCAAGAGGGCGACGAACTGTTTCGCGCCAGCAGCTGGCAGTCGGTTTTCGAGGGCATGGGAATTCGTCCCGATCATTATAATCCTCGGGTTGATAATCTCAGCTTGCTGGATATTCAGCAGAGCCTATCCACGGCGAAAAAAGCCATTGCCGGCATGGTGAAAAAATTGCCGCACCATACGGATTTTCTTCAGTAGTCTCTACTCAGTCGCCATCCATTGGCTTGAGATCTCTGTAACATAAAACATCACACGATAATAAACAGGACGGGTAAGGTCTGGCCATTTACCCGGCACAGGACGAGAAGGAGTTGGCTATGATCTGGGAGAGATTTTTATACGCCTGTCGGCTGTTGGCAGCGGGAAAGAACCTCGAATCAATGAACGGCGCTGAGCA
>Ga0079223_10002058_pt1 | contig 12359 bp, 8 predicted proteins | sample Stecom2011_FD_75072 | JGI IMG/M metagenome (GOLD analysis project Ga0079223, IMG submission 75072) | Agricultural soil microbial communities from Utah to study Nitrogen management - Steer compost 2011 | ecosystem: Environmental > Terrestrial > Soil > Agricultural land | place: USA: Utah...
AAATGCAGTGGTCATCCAGAAGTTTTGCCAATTCCAAGTGGATGGAAACAAACTTCCAATCGTAGCAAAACCACCTACTTGGGTTGCTCCTTTTTTGGTGAAAACATATTTCATCTGAGCGGCATAATCTTTTAATGTGTTATAACCGTACGAGAAACCGCCCACGATACTCTCACCCAAAGAATATTCAATTTTTGTTTGTCCCAATTGCGATAAAAGTTCTTTTGAAGAATACATAATCCCAATCATTCCTTCTTCATTGGGAGTAATGTAAAGAGTTTCTTCTTCACCATCACGAAGCACTACAATTTCGTGTTCTCTGTTTTTATCTTGTTCAAAAACTTCTTGAAATTCATCTCTGTAAGTCACGGGCACGCCATTAATGGCAATAATTTTATCGGTTGTTTTCAATCCTGCTTTATATGCCGGCGTATCTTTAAGAACCGAATCAATAGCCATGCTTGTTCGCGGCCAGAAAGGTTGCATAATGTTGGCTTTAAACATCTGCATTCCGATATCTTCAGGAAGCGTTATGGTTTCAATCGTTCCGTCCGGATGTTTTACTTCAATAACTCGGGCGTCGCGCAGAAATAAATGAAGATTGATTTCCATTACATTATCCAAAGGTTTTCCGTCAACTTTCAAAATTTGATCGCCATCTTGAAAACCGTATTCTTTAAACTGCTGAGCTACAGAAAATCCTTGCGGAATATCCTCGTTGGTAGTAATATTTTGTCCATAATAAAAAAGGATTCCCATATAAATCACAAAACCAACGATGATATTTACGGTAACCCCACCAAGCATAATAATCAATCGCTGCCAAGCCGGTTTACTTCTAAATTCCCACGGCTGCGGAGGTTTTGCCATTTGTTCCTTGTCCATGCTTTCATCAATCATTCCGGCTATTTTTACATATCCCCCCAAAGGCAACCAACCGATTCCGTAAACCGTTTCACCTATTTTCTTTTTGAATAGTGAAAACTTTACATCAAAAAAGAGATAAAATTTCTCAACGCGGGTTTTAAATATTTTTGCAGGAATAAAATGCCCCAATTCATGAAGTACAATCAACAATGACAGACTTAATAATAATTGTATGGCTTTAATGGCAAATGGACTCATTGGATATTTTAAAAAAATTAGGCACAAAAGTAATCTTTTCAACTGTGCAAAAAAAATATTGTTCTTTTGAAAACCGATGGTTTTACTTTCTCTTAACAACTCAAACTGTGCAGAATAAACCTGAAAAATCACCATCGGTTGTCTAGAAAAAATAGTACACTGAATCTATACGATTTTTGAGCTCATACGTTTTAATAAGAAAGTACATATCACTATACGTTAATTCCTTTTTATAGGGTTGCAAGGATTCATAAAGGTTTATCTTGAAGATTAGTTGGATAGCATGTATTTTTGCACCGAAAAAATAAACTCAGCAAATTGTTAGATTTTTTTAAAAAATACAAGTTCTTCGCTATTGTAATGTTTGTCTTGTCTGCAATAATCATCACGGTCATGATGCAAATTGTAAAACCGGAGAAGACTTTAAAAATTTATCAACCTTATCAGGTGGATCAAACCTTGGTAGATTCTACCAAACACTATGTGAAAAAATATCATACCATCGCAGATTTCGCATTGCTTAACCAAAATGGAGATACGATAACGCAACGTGATTATGAAGATAAAATTTACATTGCTGATTTTTTCTTCACTACGTGTCAGACCATTTGCCCCATTATGACCGATCACATGGTTTTGCTTCAAGACGCTTTAAAAAACGACGACCATATTTTATTGCTTTCTCATACGGTTACTCCGGAAATTGACAATGTGGCACGGTTGAAAGCATATGCCATAGAAAAAGGAGTTGATGATTCAAAATGGAATCTCGTTACGGGTGATCGAAAAGAAATTTACGATTTAGCTCGAAAATCATACCTCGTTGCAAAGGACAACCCTTATGAGGAATTTGATTTAATTCACACAGAAAATTTTGTACTTGTAGACACAAAAAAACGAATCCGCGGGTTTTATGACGGAACCGATTCCGATGCCATCGAACAGCTTTTGGAGGACATTAAAATCTTAGAAAAAGAAATCTACGAAAACTAAGAAATTGTTATCGTTCGGAATGATGATTTTTCAGCGTTTCAATAATTGACAGGAAATTACTTACTCCACGCGGACGCGAGAAAATCTGTTTTTGTGGACCTAACACAAAAAAAGTCGGCGTCGCCTGAATGTCGTAAGTCCTTACAATTTCATCACGCCATGCGCCGGTTCCAAGGACATTAATATAATTAGAAAACTGCTTTGAAAAATTTTGCCATCGCGTTGCATCAGATTCCAATGCAACCGTAACCACCTGAATCTTGGATGTAGGAATATCTTTTAAGTGTTCATAAATTACAGGCATTTGATCGGTACAATGCGGACATTCGGTGCTCCAAAAAATAAGGACATAATACGCTGCATCTTTTAACTCGTGAAGAGTTTTATTTTCATCATAATGCATCAATGTAAAATCAGGAGCCACAGCCCCGACCGAAGTGTTTACAATACGTTCCAAGTTTTCTGCAAGTGGCAAATCCCCTTGCATTCTCGCCAAACGAATTAAATGTTTTGATGCTAAATAATTGGCAGCATTTGTCCGATTGTTGTCATAAAGAAACTGCCAAAAATCTGTGAGAATGTTTTTTTGATATTCGCGTCCGGCTGCTAACGTTTCGCGAACAATGTCGTCTATTACAGCGCGATATCCTTCATTGTTATTTAAGCTGACAAATTCATAATAAAACCTTTTTAGCAACTCTAAGCCAAAATCTGAATGTTGCAACGCTTCGGAAGAAAAATCAAAATTGTCAAAAAAATTATTTTTTCTGTAAATTTCATAGGCTGCCTTATTTTCAAAATTGTCTGGAATATAAGGTTTTAAAGCTCGAACATACTTTAAAGTAAAAGCATCGGCTTGACTTTCGGCAGCAGTTTGAATTTGTTTTTGTCGTTCAATTAATTTGGGCAACTTCTCGGCAGCATCATCTGAAACCAATGCTTGTTGAATTTCACTTTGTACGCTGTGCATCTTTTTTGAATATTCTTGGAAAATTTTATTCTCACCGGAAATAAACGAAACGCCCTCACTTTTTGAGAATGAAAAATTCACATCTTCATTTCCGTTATATATAAAGGTAATGGCATGAGCTTTTTCAGGTAAATCATAAACTGCTTTGTATACACCCGGACTTGCATTTTCGCCTAATGCCAATTTTAAAAAGCCGGTTGAATCTACTTCTCCGTTTACCACATACACCCAGCGTTCCGGAGTGACCTTATAAACAATGATAAAATCAAAATCTTCAGCAGGCTCAAATGTTCCCAACAATGAATGTTGCGCAGATGAAAATAATGAAAAAAGCAGGAATCCTATTAAAAAAATTCTAAACATAACCTATCGTTTCACACATTTAAATTTCACTTAAGTGTTTTAGAGCTTTATCAACCGAATTAATATTTTCAAAAGTCATCAGCAATCGCAAACCGTTTCGAGTTTGTTTCTGATTCATCTTAATCTGTTTTGGAGCCGTTTTTATATATTCCAAAACACGACCAAATGTTTTGCTTTGATAGAAACTACTTTCCTGATCCGCAATAAAATAACCAATCATACGGTTATTTTTTATGACAATACGTTCAAAACCAAGATTAATAGCCAACCATTTCAATCGGATGCTTGTTAACAAATTTTGAGTTTCATGCGGAAGCGGTCCAAATCGATCTTCCATTTCCGAAGCAAACAGCTGTAATTCTTCCTCGGTTTTCAACTCGTTTAAACGCGTATATAAGTTTAACCGTTCTGTTGTGTTGTTTACATAATCCGTCGGAATTAACAGTTCCAAATCTGTATCAAAGGTTGTTTCTCTGATGTAATCTTTGTTCGTATCCTCGGAAGTTTCATAGAGTGATTTAAATTCATTTTCTTTTAATTCGTCAATGGCTTCGGTCAAAATTTTCTGATAGGTTTCAAAACCAATTTCATTGATAAATCCGCTTTGTTCTCCTCCCAACAAATCCCCCGCACCACGAATTTCCAAATCTTTCATTGCAATGTTTAACCCGCTTCCCAAATCGGAGAATTGTTCCAAAGCTTGCATCCGTTTTCGAGCTTCTTCAGTCATCACAGTTTCATCCGGAGTAATGAAATAACAAAAAGCTTTCTTGTTGCTTCTTCCGACGCGACCGCGCATCTGATGTAAATCTGACAAGCCAAAATTATTGGCATTGTTGATAAAAATAGTATTTGCATTGGGAACGTCCAGGCCGCTTTCGACAATGGTTGTGGAAACGAGTACATCAAATTCATTATTCATAAAACGAAGCATCAAATCTTCCAGTTTTTTTCCTTCCATTTGACCATGACCGATTCCGATTTTAGCATCAGGAATTAATCGTTGAATCATTCCGGCAACTTCCGTGATATTCTGAATCCGATTGTGAATAAAAAATACTTGACCGCCGCGTGAAATTTCATAACTGATGGCATCTCGTATAATTTCTTCCGAAAACCGGATTACATGAGTTTCAACCGGATACCGATTTGGCGGAGGTGTTGTGATTACCGACAAATCGCGTGCAGCCATCCAACTAAATAGAAGCGTTCGCGGCATAGGCGTTGCAGTAAGTGTCAGAGTATCAATATTTTCTTTTAATGTTTTGAGTTTGTCTTTAACGGCAACACCAAATTTTTGTTCTTCATCGATAATCAACAATCCCAAATCTTTAAATGCTACATTTTTATTTACCAACTGATGCGTCCCGATGATAATGTCTAGTTTACCATTTTTTAACTCTTCGAGAATAGCTCGTTTTTCTTTGGCTGTTCGAAAACGATTGAGATAATTGACAGTGACCGGCATATCTGACAGTCTTTCTGTAAATGTTTTAAAATGTTGGAAAGCCAAAATAGTAGTGGGAACAAGCACAGCAACTTGTTTTCCGTTATCCACTGCTTTGAATGCTGCACGGATGGCAACTTCTGTTTTTCCAAATCCTACATCGCCACAAACAAGCCTGTCCATAGGCCGGTCACTCTCCATATCGCGTTTTACATCTTCTGTGGCACTGCTCTGATCGGGCGTATCTTCATAAGCAAACGAGGATTCCAATTCTGCTTGTAAATAACTGTCCGGACTGAACGCATACCCTTGCATCGTCCTTCTTTTTGCATAAAGTTCAATCAGATTAAAAGCAATTTCCTTAACACGCGCTTTGGTTTTTGCTTTAAGTTTTTTCCATGTGTCGCTTCCGAGTTTGTATATTTTCGGTTCTTTGCCTTCTTTGCCGTTGTATTTAGAAATTTTATGTAATGAATGGATGCTTACATATAAAATATCCCGATCGCCGTAAAATAATTTAATCGCTTCCTGCATCCTGCCTTCAACTTCTATTTTTTGTAATCCACCAAACTTTCCGATGCCGTGATCAATATGCGTTACATAATCGCCTACTTCAATATTGGAGAGTTCTTTTAACGTAATCGCTTGCTTTTTTGCATACCCGTTTTTTAGTCGGAAACGGTGATAACGTTCAAAAATCTGATGATCGGTATAACAAGCAATTTTTAAATCGTAATCAATAAATCCTTGATATAAAGGAAAAACAAACGTTTCAAATTGATTGACTTGCTTTTCTGTATCTCGAAAAATATCTCTGAGTCTTTTGGCTTGTTGCTCGGTACTGCAGAAAATATAATTCTTGATTCCTTCGTCGTGATTTTTGTTTAAATCATCTATCAACAAATTAAAATGCTTGTTAAAAGAAGGTTGCGGACGTGTGTTGAAAAGAATGGAAGCAACGGATTTTGTATGCGTAGTATTCTTGAGGTAAACGCGTACAAAATTTTCTAATTGAGTTTCCAACTCATCTGAAGTGACAAACAATTCAGCAGGTTTGGCACGTTTGATAATCGGATCCAATTCCTCGTGAATTTCTTCTGCTTTTTCAAAAAGCTGGTTGATGCGCCCCAAAAAATACGTTTCATTCTTAATGAAAACTACTGTTTTTGAAGCGATATATTTTAAAAAAGATTCACGGGTTTCTTCAACGGTTTTAGTCTCGATATTCGGAATAATATTGACCTTTTTCTTAACATCCAGGGACAATTGCGTTTCGACATCAAAGGTGCGGATGCTGTCAATTTCATCGCCGAAAAACTCTATGCGATAAGGCTCGTCATTACTAAAGCTGAAAACATCCACAATTCCGCCTCGAACGGCAAATTCTCCCGGTTCGGTTACAAAATCTGTGCGTTTAAAGTGGTATTCAAAAAGGGTCTCATTGATAAAATCCAAAGAGAGTTTATCACCAACCGTTATTTTCAGAGTATTTCGTTCCAGCTCCTTTCGCGTGATTACTTTTTCAAATAGCGCATCGGGATAAGTAACAATAATTGCCGGTTTCTTCTTTGAATTGATTCTGTTTAAAACTTCCGAACGCAGGAGCACATTGGCATTGTCTGTTTCTTCAATTTGGTAAGCCCGACGATAACTCGCAGGATAAAACAAAACGCGATTGTCTCCCAACAAACTTTCTAAATCATTCAAATAATAGGCAGCTTCTTCTTTATCTTCCAAGATAAACAAAAAAGGCATGCGCGTTTCTTTAAAATTTTCTGCCAAAACCATTGAAACAGCAGAACCTGTGAGTCCCTCAATGAATGTTTCGGGTTGCGAATCGAGAATGGTTTTCTTCAATTCATCCGTTTTGGAGAATTGAGAATAAAATGAAGGTATTTTAGTATCTTGCATCAGTTTTGCAAAAGTAATTCAAACACTTCTATCATCCAAAAACAACATTTTATTTGGGATTATTGGTCTTCAAATGCTGTCCACCCTCTTGCTTTTAAGGCTATTTCTGTTGATGCGCGTGTGATGAGATTCTTAGCCAAATCTTTGGTGATGTGTCCGATAACCGTCAAATGTGGATTTCCTTTAATTTTTGGGTAATCATCCATACCAATTGTAAAAAGCAATTCGTAATCTTCGCCTCCATTCAAGGCTATCGTCGTACTGTCCAATTCAAATTCTTCACAGGTTGAAATCACCTGCGGATCGATTGGAATTTTTTCTTCGTACAATCGGCATCCCACATTTGATTGGGTACAGATATGAAAAATCTCCGATGATAATCCGTCAGAAATGTCAATCATAGCAGTAGGTCGCACTCCCAATTCACGCAAAAGAATCGGGATGTCTTTCCGTGCTTCGGGTTTTAATTGTCGTTCCACCAAATACGAATACGGTTCCAAATCAGGTTGTGACTGCGGATTGACTAAAAAAACTTGTTTTTCGCGTTCTAAAACCTGCAATCCCAAATATGCACCTCCCAAATCGCCGGTTACCACAAGCAAATCATTTTCTTTGGCGCCGTTGCGATAGACTGCTTCTCCTTTCTTTACAGCGCCAATTGCAGTAATGCTGATAATTAATCCGGTAGTTGAAGAAGTGGTGTCGCCTCCAATCAAATCGACGGAATAAATATCGCAAGCTGTCTGAATTCCGGCATATAATTCTTCCAACGCTTCTACCGGAAATCGATTGGAAACCGCAATGCTGACAGTAATTTGTCGCGCTTCAGCATTCATTGCGTACACATCCGATAAATTGGCAATTACAGCTTTGTACCCCAAATGTTTCAAAGGCATATAAGCCAAATCAAAATGAATGTTTTCCAAAAGCATATCGGTGGTTACTACCAATTCCTCATCCGGATTGGATCCGAGTACAGCAGCATCATCTCCCACTCCTTTTACGGTAGTAGTTTGTTTTATCTTAAAATTCTTCGTCAAGTGATTAATCAGACCAAATTCACCCAATTGCTCTATATTTTGTCGACTATTATCTTTGTTTTCAAACATAATTTTATATTTTACTGCAAAAGTAAAGTTTTCAACCTCAAAAAGGGAAGACTTTCAACTTTATAAAATGAGTTATTCTTATGTAAAGACAATTGAATTAATTATCTTTGCACCACTAATTTAGAATTATTCTATATTATGATTAAAGTAAGTGAAAGCGCTAAAGCCAAGCTTGCACAACTTATGGCGGATGATGGATTTCATATTTCTGACGATTTTGTCCGTGTTGGCGTCAAAAGCGGTGGCTGTTCGGGATTGAGTTATGAACTCAAGTTTGATAAAATCATGAGCGAGAACGATAAACTCTTTGAGGATCAAGGCGTAAAAATTGCCGTCGATAAAAAGAGTTTCTTGTACTTGGTAGGAACTACCTTGGAATACAGCGGCGGATTAAACGGCAAAGGATTTGTTTTTAAAAATCCGAATGCCAACAGAACTTGCGGCTGCGGAGAATCTTTTTCTCTTTAAATTTATATTATTTAATCTTCAAGTTTTTACTTGATAAAGTAGTACATAGAAGCATGAAATATACTGAAGACGATTTAAAAAAAGAATTGGAAACCAAAGAATACGAATACGGTTTCTTTACAGATATTGATTCAGAAACATTTCCTCCGGGACTAAACGAGGATGTGATACGTGCCATTTCAGCAAAAAAAGAAGAACCGAAATGGATGACTGAATGGCGGTTGGAAGCATTCCGATATTGGCAAACCATGGAAGAGCCGGAATGGGCAAACATCAATTATCAAAAGCCCGATTTCCAAGCGATATCTTATTTTTCTGCACCTAAGAAAAAGCCTAAATACAACAGTCTGGATGAAGTAGATCCGGAATTGTTAGACACTTTTAAACGATTGGGAATTCCCATCGAAGAACAAAAACACCTTGCCGGAGTTGCGGTGGATGTAGTGATGGATTCGGTTTCTGTGGCTACGACTTTTCAAGACACCCTGTCCAAACTTGGAATTATTTTCTGCCCGATTTCCGAAGCAATTAAAAAATATCCGGATTTGGTCCGTAAATACCTTGGAACGGTAGTTCCTCCGAGAGACAATTTTTATGCGGCTTTAAACAGTGCCGTATTTAGTGACGGATCCTTTTGTTACATTCCGAAAGGCGTAAAATGTCCGATGGAACTCTCTACTTATTTCCGTATCAATCAAGGGGGGACCGGACAATTTGAAAGAACGTTGGTAATTGCCGAAGACAGCAGCTACGTAAGTTATTTGGAAGGCTGTACCGCTCCGAGTCGCGACGAAAATCAATTGCACGCTGCAGTAGTGGAGCTCATTGCTTTAGATAATGCAGAGATTAAATATTCTACAGTTCAAAACTGGTTTCCGGGAGATAAAGAAGGAAAAGGCGGCGTGTTTAATTTTGTAACCAAACGCGGACTTTGTGAGAAAAATGCCAAAATTTCTTGGACCCAAGTAGAAACCGGAAGTGCAATCACTTGGAAATATCCGAGTTGTATTCTCAAAGGAGACAATTCAATTGGCGAGTTTTATTCCGTAGCTGTTACTAATAATTATCAGCAAGCCGATACCGGAACCAAAATGATTCATATCGGAAAAAACACCAAAAGCACGATTATTTCCAAAGGAATTTCTGCCGGACATTCCCAAAACAGTTACCGCGGATTGGTAAAAATCCTTCCCGGTGCCGACAATGCACGAAATTTCTCGGAATGTGATTCGCTTTTAATGGGCAACAAATGTGGTGCTCATACATTTCCATACATCGAAGTAAAAAACAAATCCGCTCAGGTGGAACACGAGGCAACTACCAGTAAAATTGGAGAAGACCAAATCTTCTATTGCAACCAACGCGGAATTGATACGGAAAAAGCAATTGCATTAATTGTCAACGGATTCAGCAAGGAAGTATTGAATAAACTTCCGATGGAATTTGCCGTAGAGGCTCAAAAATTATTGGAAATAAGTTTAGAAGGAAGTGTTGGATAACCTATGAAAACAATTCGAAACACCCTAAGAATCGCCGCATTAAGTATGTCATTATTCCTTGTGGCAGCATGTAATTCGAACGTTAAAAAAGATTCGGAAGAAACATTGGAAGAACTTGTTGAAGCTGATGAAAGCTCAAAAGTACAAATCTATCAAGGGGATTATGTCTACACCACGGATGCCGCTGTACTCACAGGGAGATCGTTTGTTTACGGTGTGGAACTCAATGCGCTTGCCAAAGAATTGGGAGCGCGAGTCGACACCATAAAAACAACGGTTCACGATGTGGTTCCCGTAATTGTCCGTGGCGTTGTTAACCCCAAGCCGGCCGGTTCTGACGGATGGGACGAAATATTAACTATAACTGAGATTATCGATGTCAGTAAAACTCCGGTTCCTATTGACATTCAACTGAATAAACAATAAAGTATGCTAAAAATTAAAAACTTATACGCCGGTATTGATGGGAAAGACATTCTACAAGGCGTTAATTTAACAGTAAATCCGGGTGAGGTTCATGCGATAATGGGACCTAACGGTTCGGGGAAAAGTACCTTGGCGTCAGTAATAGCCGGAAAAGAAGATTATGAAGTTACCGAAGGAGAAATCCTTTTTAAAGATGAAAACATCTCCGAACTTGATCCTGAAGAACGGGCTCATAAAGGAATCTTTTTATCGTTTCAATATCCGGTTGAAATTCCGGGAGTATCTGTAACCAATTTTATCAAGACGGCCATTAACGAAAGTCGAAAAGCACAGCAACTTGAAGAAATGCCGGCATCTCAAATGCTTAAATTGATTAAAGAAAAAGCTGATATGCTTGAAATTGACCGTAAGTTTCTTTCGCGTTATCTGAACGAAGGATTTTCAGGAGGCGAAAAAAAGCGAAACGAGATATTTCAAATGGCTATGCTTGATCCGAAATTGGCCATCTTAGATGAAACCGATTCCGGATTAGACATCGACGCATTGAAAGTTGTTGCCAATGGCGTAAATAAAATAAGAAACGAAGAAAACGCCATAGTGATTATTACGCACTACCAACGCTTGTTGGATTATATTATCCCGGATTTTGTCCACGTATTGATGAACGGACGCATTGTCAAATCCGGCGGCAAAGAACTTGCCCACGAATTGGAAGCGAAAGGATATGACTGGATTAAAGAAAAACAACTTTAATCATTCCCAATGTCTGTTATCGGACATTTTAAACCGTTTAATTTTGAATTAACAGCAATGGATTTTAAAGATAAATTACTATCGTCATATATTGCAATGGAGGATTATTTAGAGTACAACTCTCCCATCCATGATATCAGAAATAAGGCGATAAAAATATTTGAAGAAAAAGGATTCCCTTCCAAAAAAGAAGAATCCTGGAAATACACTTCATTAAACAGTATTCTGAAACCGGATTACAGCATTTTCTCAAACAAAGATCGCAACGTCAATTTGGAATCGGTTCGTCGTTATTTTTTACATGAAATCGACACTTATAAAATCGTTTTTATCGATGGCGTTTACAGTTCTTTTCTTTCTGAAACAACCCACGATTCCGTAGATGTTTGCCTGCTTTCGTCAGCATTAAACAAAAGCAAATACAAACCGGTTATCGAAGCGTATTTTAACAAAACTGCAAAAAGCGATGGCTTGACCGCACTTAACACCGCATTTACAAGAGAAGGTGCTTACATCCATATTCCGGCACATAAAGAAGTTCGAAAACCTATTGAAATAATCAATTTCTCAACGGGCAACGAAGACGCTATTTTTCTTCAACCACGAAATTTAATTGTCGTAGGCGAAAACTCACACGTGCAAATAATCGAACGTCATCAAAGTCTTTCTGACAATAAAGTATTGACCAACGTTGTTACGGAAATATTCGCCGAAAAACGAGCGTATGTGGATTATTACAAAATCCAGAACGACAAACAAACGGCGTCTCTAATTGATAATACTTATATTTCTCAGGAACGTGAAAGCATCGCTCACGTGCATACTTTTGCTTTTGGCGGAAATGTGGTTCGGAACAACCTAAATTTTTTCCAAAAAGGAGAGCGTTGTGATTCTACGATGAAAGGAATAACCATTCTGGGAGACAAACAACATACCGATCACAATACGTTGGTACATCATACCGCTCCTAATTGTGAGAGCCATCAAGATTACAAAGGACTGTATGCAGGAAACTCCACAGGAGTTTTCAACGGAAAAATCGTTGTTGATAAAATTGCTCAGAAAATTGATGCGTTTCAACAAAACAACAACATTTTAATCGACGATAAAGCAACGATTAACACAAAACCACAACTCGAAATTTTTGCTGATGACGTAAAGTGCAGCCATGGTTGTACCATCGGTCAGTTTGACGAAGAAGCATTATTCTACCTTCGAAGCCGCGGAATTGGACTAAAAGAAGCACGCGCGTTGTTAATGTATGCTTTTGCCAATACCGTTCTGGAAAGTGTGAA
>Ga0079223_10002063_pt1 | contig 12343 bp, 11 predicted proteins | sample Stecom2011_FD_75072 | JGI IMG/M metagenome (GOLD analysis project Ga0079223, IMG submission 75072) | Agricultural soil microbial communities from Utah to study Nitrogen management - Steer compost 2011 | ecosystem: Environmental > Terrestrial > Soil > Agricultural land | place: USA: Utah...
AATATTACAAACAAAACTAACTTCACCCCCCCTCAAAGACGAAAGTAATCCTATTTCTCTCTCTTGTGGAGAGGGTGCCCGAAGGGCGGGAGAGGTCTGGAGGTGCTTGGGAAGGCTTCTTTTCTTCACCATTCTTTTCCTTCTAAGCGCATGCAACGAGAAAACTCCTTGGAAACCCGATCCGGGAGAAGAAGAGCCAACGCCTCCGGTAGTAACGCCGGGAGAAAATCCTTTCAAAGCGCCATTGTATTGGAGCGTATATGAATATTGCTTTACGGTAGATGGTGGAATACCCGAATTTGAATGGGAAAAAAATATCGACTGGGTAGAAAAAAATCTTCTTCCCTACGGTTACGACATGATTTGCATTGACGGCTGGGGCGATGTAGTTACCGATCCCGTAACAGGCTATCGTACCAATCACAGTTTCGAATGGAAAAACGATTACGCATGGTGGTCCAAAGAACTCCGCAAGCGCGGTATGCGCCTGGGAATTTACGACAATCCGTTGTGGATTAACGGCAACCGCGATATTATTGTGGAAGGAACAAATGTGAGGCTTCGCGATTTAGTTGATCCCGATGCCGGTGATTTGTGGTTTTCATGGCTCAATGTCGATCGTAAAGGCGCGAAGGAATATATCGAAGGATTTTTCAAACATTACGCTAAAATGGATGTGGATTATATTCGGATAGATTTTCTAAGCTGGTATGAAAATGGTTACGACCGCGGTATAGGAACGGTAGGCAAAGGTTACGGACGCGAAAATTACGAACTGGCGTTGAAATACATTTACGAATCAGCTTCGAAATACAATATTTTTATTTCGTTGGTAATGCCACACAATTACGAAGATGCTGTACTTGAATCGCAATATGGACACATGATGCGGATTAATGCCGACTGTTTGACAGGAGGCTGGTGGAGATTTTCAGATTTTGAACGAGGCGAATACTTTGAAAATTGGCCTCAATATTCAAATCCTTTTGATGGATTTATTCATTGGTCGCGTCTTTCGGGACGGGAAAAAATAATTCTCGACGGCGACTTTATCCGCCTGAATACATTTGAGAGCGATTACGAAAAAGAAAGCTGTGTCTCGTTGAACCTCATGGCAGGCGGACCTGTAACCGTTTCCGATCAATACAACACGATCGGCAATAATCTGAAATTTTATACAAATGAAGAAATGCTTCAGTTGAATAAAGATGGCTTTGTCGGGAAACCGCTTTCACACGATCCGAAAAACAACGACAGTCAGATATGGTACGGGCAAATGTCGAACGGCGATTGGATTGTCGGATTATTCAACAGGGAAAATACCCCGCAGGTACGTTCCATTCTGTTTTCCCGCTTAGGCATTGACGGAACAATGCAGGTACGCGATTTATGGAAACATACCAATTTAGGAGAAAAGAGCCAGCTGATGGTAACCTTGGAACCTCATGCCTGCCTCATTGTAAAACTCACGAAATCGGAATAAAATTATAAAATAAACAGTTGAACACCCATGACTAAGAATTTTATTCACACAAAGAGATGATTATAAATAAGTAAACTAAGGTCTCAGAAACTTCGTAAGCCCCTCCTGGGCTACCCTCTCCTTTGGAGAGGGGCTGGGAGTGAGGTCTGGTTTGGGGTGATGGGTCGATAAATTATAAAAATATGAAATTCAAAATTGCATTGATAACTTGTGTATTATTCGTTAGCAATCTATTTGCACAAGACTTAACTTCCCCCAACGGGAATTTAAAAATGAAATTTTCCTTACAGCAAGGCGGAGTTCCAACTTACGAGCTCACTTACAAAGGAAAAACAGTGATTAAACCAAGTAAATTAGGCTTGGAACTTTTCGGCGAGCACGAAAAAGTGGAATTCGGTGCTGAAATAAAACGCGAAAAAAATGCTGACCCGAAAACGTCTTTGTACGATAATTTCGCGATAGAAAAGATCGAAACAATTACTGTCAATGATACTTGGCAACCTGTTTGGGGAGAAGAAAAAGAGATCCGTAACCATTATAACGAGCTTGCTGTCCTTTTGATACAGAACGGAACAAACCGTCAAATGCTTGTTCGTTTTCGTTTGTTTGACGATGGTTTGGGCTTCCGTTACGAATTTCCTCAACAAAACGAACTGCGTTATTTTAGGATAAAAGAAGAGTTTACCCAGTTTGCCATGACAGGCGATCATACTGTTTGGTGGATTGCAGGCGATTACGATACGCAGGAATATGATTATACCAAATCACGCTTGTCTGAGATTAGAGAATTGCAGGCAGGAGCAATAACCGACAATCTTTCTCAAACCTCATTTTCTCCGACAGGCGTACAAACTTCATTACAAATGAAAACCGGTGATGGTATTTATATCAACCTGCACGAAGCCGCTTTAATAAACTACGCTTGCATGCATTTGAATTTGGATGACAAAAATATGGTTTTCCAATCGTGGCTCACTCCCGATGCTATGGGTGTGAAAGGTTATATGCAAACTCCATGTACTTCACCCTGGCGTACAATTATTGTAAGCGATGATGCACGCGATATTCTAGCTTCACGCATTACGCTCAATTTGAACGAACCCTGTAAAATAGAAGATACTTCGTGGATTAAACCTTGTAAATACGTTGGTGTTTGGTGGGAAATGATTACAGGGAAAAGTGATTGGTCTTATACATGGGATTTTCCTTCAATACAATTGGGAATTACTGATTACACAAAAGCAAAACCTCACGGACGCCACGGAGCAACTACAAAAAATGTAAAACGTTATATTGATTTTGCTTCGGAACATGGTTTTGACGGTGTTTTGGTCGAAGGTTGGAACGAAGGCTGGGAAGATTGGTTTGGAAACTCAAAAGATTTTGTTTTCGATTTCGTTACGCCTTACCCCGATTTCGATGTGGATGAAATTCGCGAATACGCCAAATCAAAAGGTGTTTACATGATTATTCACCACGAGACCTCTTCTTCTATCCGCAATTACGAGCGCCACATGGATAAAGCATATCAGTTTATGGTCGACAATGGCTACCCTGCCGTAAAAAGCGGTTATGTAGGCGATATCATTCCCCGCGGCGAAAATCATTACAGCCAATGGATTGTAAATCATTATCAATACGCGGTAGAAAAAGCAGCTGAATACAAAATAATGGTCAATGCACACGAAGCGGTTCGTCCAACGGGAGTATGCCGTACCTGGCCGAACTTAATAAGCAACGAATCTGCTCGTGGGAGTGAATATCAGGCTTTCGGCGGAAGCAAACCAAACCACACGACCGTTCTTCCCTTCACGCGCTTAATTGGCGGCCCGATGGATTACACACCCGGAATTTTTGAAAACGATATCAACAAATTGAATCCCGACAATCATTCATGGGTAAACACAACGCTTGTCAATCAGCTTTCTTTGTATGTAACCATGTCAAGTCCCTTGCAGATGGCCGCCGACCTGATTGAAAATTACGAGCGTTTCATGGATGCGTTCCAATTTATAAAAGACGTAGCCTTGGATTGGGACGAATCGAAATACCTCGAAGCCGAACCGGGCGAATATGTTACAGTTGCGCGAAAAGCAAAAGGTACAAACAATTGGTTTATCGGAAACACCAATGGAGAAACAGGTCGTAATGTAAACATAAACTTCGATTTTCTGGAAAAAGGAAAAACATACATTGCCACCATTTATGCCGATAATCAGGAAGCACATTACAAAACAAATCCGCAGGCATACAATATCCGTAAAGTGATTGTTACCAACAAATCGAAACTATCGCAATACACCGCTCCGGGAGGAGGTTTGGCAATCAGCATTATCGAAGCGGATAAAGCGCAAACGAAAGGGTTGAAAAAATTATAGGTTAAAAGTGTTGTGTTGTTTAGTAAGACTGCCGGGTAAATCCGGCAGTTTTTGTTTATACGCTTAATCTTAATTTTTATTCCATGCATAATTATATAAAACAACTAAACAAGCAACTAAAGACAAGCTTACATTCCATAGAACGAAAAAATATCGGGCCTATTGAAAAATCAGAAGAATCGGCTAGCTGTATAGATGAAGCCCTTACAAGCCTTAAATCCTTTATATCAAACTATACTTTTTTCGATAAAGAAGAGGAGATTTATTTTTTCAAACATATAAAACCAGAAATATTAAGCAAACTCATATACCACGAAAAAATCTATAACATAGAAAGCAACCGCCCCTTAGGTAATTTAAAGACACAAGAAACATTTCTCCGAAACGAATTAGATAAGCTGACTTTCTTCTTTTATGAGAACAAGGATTTTTATCGTTATTGGCGAACGCAAGGCAAACACCTTGACGACAGGTATTTTACCAGATATAACAAAATGAACCTGAATCTGTATGTCGGAAGCCTCAAATACCATTTGGATAATAATTTTTCAACAAGCCACGATTATCTTTTAGCCGAAATATTGGCAAACGACCGTATAAGCATTTTTCTGAAAAATGAATTGGAATTGTTGCTGATTAAAGAAGAAAATCCCCAGGTGTTCTCCATGGGGATTTTAAGCCGGTTTAAATGGACAGGTGCTAAAATCTTCCTGAATGAGCTTATTTATTCCTTGTCCGGCAGTGGCATGATAAACAACGGAAACTGCGGAATCAATGAACTCAAAGAGTTTTTCGAGAAGATATTCGACATAGATTTAGGCGATATATACAGTGGATTTCAGGATATTAAGACAAGAAGTAATCCGACGAAATTTTTAGACATGCTTAAAGATTCTTTACTTCGAAAACTCTCAGAAGACAACAATTAAATTTCACTTTATTTAACGGAAATAATTTTTCCCCATGGGGAACACCTGTGGAAAATATTACAGCCAAACCCTCCAACTTTGCCATACAAATAATTGCGATTGTCATTACTCGTCATTGCGCTTATTGTAGTCTGTCATTGTGGACTTGACCCACAATCTCCTACTACTTAAACAAAAAAACTCTGTGTTTCTCTGTGTCATTCTCAGTGAAACTCAGTGTAACAAAAAAATAATTCGCATTAATTCGTGATAATTTGCGTGTAATTCGCATTCTAAAAAATCGTAAATCCAAAAGTTATGGCAGACTTCAAACTCTCACTCCAAAAAACGCTCGCCCACGAAGGCGGTTACGTCCACGCCCCAATCGACGCAGGCGGAGAAACCTACAAAGGCATTTCCCGCAAAGCGCACCCAAACTGGAAAGGTTGGAATTGTATTGACAACTACAAAACCCAACCCGACTTTCCCAAAACACTCGACGAAAATATCGAATTACAAAATCAAATCGAACAATTCTATTTAAAAAACTTTTGGAAACGACTCAAAGCTGATAAAATAGAAAAACAGCGCATAGCGGATTCAATCTTCGATTTCGCCATAAATGCAGGAATAAAAACAAGTGTCCGCTTGGCGCAAACCATTATCAATGCCGAAACCGACGGTATAATCGGCCCAAAAACATTAGAAAAACTCAACAATTTCGACCCACAACATTTCCTGTCCGCCTTTACCCTTGCCAAAATCTCACATTATTTCGCCATTGTCAAAAAACGCCCTGCAAACCAAAAATTCCTCAACGGCTGGTTCACCCGCGCCTTAGAATATCAATAACAAATGCTCTGTCATTGCGGACTCGATCCGCAATCTCCTATTCGTTATAATTCGCATAATTCGTATTCTAAAACAATAGTAAATAGTCAATGCCAAAATAGTCAATCAAAAAAATATGCCCGCACAAATCATTACCACCGACGACCTTCGCGAATTCAAAATAGAATTACTCGAAGAAATCCGCAACCTTTTCAACGAACGAAAAGAGTTGAAATCAAAGAAATGGCTCAAATCCTGCGAAGTTCGGAAAATGCTCAACATTTCTCCCGGCACATTGCAAACCCTCCGAATCAACGGAACTCTGCCCTACACCAAAATCGGTGGAACCATGTATTACAGCCTCAACGACATAGAAAAACTCCTATCTCAAAACAAAGGAAAATAATCTCCGTGTCTTTGCGTCTCCGTGTTCAAAAAACAGAGCCTCGTTTACTTGTCTACTTGTCAACTCGTTTACTCAAAATTTGCACATTAGCACATTAAAAACATGAACTACATCCGACACTTATCCAACTTTTTCAGCCGTGTCGCCTCCGACTCGCGCCTGAACCCGACACACGTCAGCCTCTACATGGCTATTTTTCAGTATTGGAATACCAACCATTTCCAAAACCCGATATCCGTCTGCCGTCAGGACTTGATGCGGATAAGCAAAATATCCGCCAAGGCCACCTATCACAAATGCATAAAAGACCTGCACAATCTGCGTTATCTCGACTATCAACCCTCTTTCAATCCCGTAACGGGAAGCAGTATTTTTATGTTCGATTTTCAGTTGACAGGCAGACCAAAATCAGAACAAGTCTCAACCGACACCGTATCAAATAATGAACAAGCGAATGCGGAAACCGTACCAAATAATGAACCGCTTAGCTCAAAAAGCAGTTCAAATATCGAACTTGTTCAAAATCTATCCCAGCCGAATAATGAACCCGTTCAAAATTCAGGCGGGACAAATAACAGTCCGCTGAACACCGTAGAAGCCGTAGAACAAGGAAAAACCACGCCACCCGACCACCAAACAGGCAGGCTGAAAAATAAACCTGTTCATGCCTTTCTCTCTAATATTAATAATATTATAAATATTCTATATAATATAGAGGGAGAGAGCTGTACCGAAAATGATACAGGTTCAAAAAATGAAGTAGTGGTCAAGCTAACCAAAAATCAGGCAAAAATAGTTGAGATTGACGGACAAAAAATTCCATTCGCAACTCTTTCCGAAATCAAAGAATTTTTCCTTTCCGAAAACAATACCGAACTCGAAGCAAAGAAATTTTACAACCACTACCAAAGTAACGGTTGGAAAATCGGCGGACGCACACCCATGAAAGATTGGAAAGCCTCCGCCCGAAATTGGATGTTGAAAATTCCCGAATTTACTCCAACCCAACAAGCACGAACGCCCCAAGCAGGCAACCTTGCTGTAACAACAACCAAAAACTACTCCGAACCTCTCTAGTTTGTGTCTGTCATTGCGGGCTCGACCCGCAATCTCCTTGCAAACCAATGGTAAATTGTAAATAACAAAATGGTAAATAGTGATTACATACAATTCCTCGAATCAACCGGAAAACAACTCTTCGGCCGGCACTTCAAAATCTATCCCGAAGACCACGCAACAATTACCAAACTACTAATCTATTTCCTAAAACACGAACAAATGGCACACCAACACAATATCAACTTAAACAAAGGCATTCTCCTGACAGGCCCTATCGGTTGCGGTAAAACCAGCCTCATGACACTCATGCGGGCAATTCTTCCGCAAGAACAGCGCTTCGGTATAAAATCAAGCCGTGAAATAACCTTCGACTTCATAAAACATGGTTACGAAGTCATTCAGCGTTACAGCACAAACGCCTACACAAGCAACCACCAGCCCCACAAAACATGTTTCGACGATTTAGGAGCCGAAAGCTCCCTCAAATACTACGGCAACGAGTGCAACGTAATGGGCGAAATCCTTCTTTCCCGATATGATCATTTCATATCCAACCACATGATTACCCATGCCACGACAAACCTCTCCGCCTCCGAATTGGAGGAGTATTATGGAAATAGAGTTCGTTCAAGGATGCGCGAAATGTTTAATCTGATTTCGTTTGAGAGTAGTGCGAAATATAAGAGAACATAACTTGATTCGAAATTAGGTGGTGTTTTTTGTAAAAAATAAATATCAGTTCTCAGTTTTACGCCACTAAGCGACAGGTTATTCCAGTCCAAGCATATTTTGCAAGCGAGAAAACAGGGTTAGCGGGCAACATACTTTAGAAAAAATAGTGATTTTTGCACAGAAAGTTGAATAAAAATCAACTATGTAAGCAAAATTTACTATTTTTGTGCAGAGTTTTATTCAAAAGAAAAATGGAAACATTGAGTTCACTACCTAATATTCCTATCAACAGTGCTGTTTTGAAAGCATCTTTAAGCAATCTGAAATATCCGAAAAACAAAATTTCGGATATGGAAAAGAGTGGCGAGTTAATTCGTTTGAAAAAAGATTTGTATGTGAATAATGATGTGGCTATCTCAAAAGAACTTATCGCCAATCATTTATATGGTATTTCGTATGTTTCTCTCGAAACGGCTTTGGCGTATTACGGAATGATTCCCGAAAGGGTGTATGTCGTGCGCTCAATGACAACCAAAAGAGCAAAATCATTTGAAACACCACTCGGGAATTTTGAATACAAAACTGTTTCGGAAGATTATTTCAACATTGGACTACGACAGGAAATTATTGAGAATCAATACGCTTTTCTTATTTCCACACCAACAAAAGCCGTTTGCGATATGATTGTTGCTACACCGAATTTGCGTTTGCAGTCGGTTAAGGCAATGTTGAATTATTTGATGGAAGATTTACGGATTGATTTTGATGTTTTGAAAAATTTGGATAAGGATATTGTGAGGCAATGTATTGAGGTAGGGAAAAAGAAAGGCGAATTGACAATATTATTGGAATGCTTGGAAAACAAATAATACAAAGATATTTGAATAATCTTTAAAACAATATTCAGAAAAATATGGCAGATACAATTTTTTCTCAAATGCTCTCTCGTTATCCAATCGCAACAAAAGACGATTTGACTAATGCTACACACGAAGTAATGCAACAAATTACACTTGCAGGCTTATATCGTGGAGGTTTTTTTGACCATGTGGCATTTTATGGAGGTACTTGTTTGCGCATTTTTCACGGCTTACAGCGTTTTTCGGAAGATATGGATTTTTCGCTTTTGCAAGCTGACGAAAATTTCACATTGGAAAATTATTTTGAACAAATAATTACTGAATTTAAAGCAGTTGGAAAAGACGTTGAAATTAGTAGAAAAGCAAAATCAATACAAACCAACATAGAATCGGCTTTTTTAAAAGAAAATACCGAAATCTACGATTTGAAATTCACGACAGAAAAACGGATTAAGATAAAAATTGAAGTTGATACGCAACCACCACTCGATTTTGCAACAGAATACAAGTTGCTGTTATTGCCGTTTTCATTTATGACACGCTGTTATTCTCTGCCCGACCTGTATGCAGGAAAAATGCACGCTTTTCTTTTCCGAAATTGGAAAACTCGCGTCAAAGGGCGTGATTGGTATGATTTTGAATTTTATATACGAAATAATATTGCTCTTAATTTTAATCATTTACAAAAAAGAGCAGAGCAAATAAACAAGCTGACAGAAAAGGATTTTACGCCCGACATTTTCAAACAAATGTTGAAAGAACGGATTGAAAAAACAAATATTGAGGCTGTAAAAAACGATGTCCGCCCATTTTTAAAAAATCCGCAAGAAATGGATATTTGGAGTACAGCTTATTTTTTACAGTTGGCAGATATGATACGATTTGAAAAATAAGATTACGGCAAATATAGAACAACAAAAATGTGATGTTCCAATATGAGTGATAGAGAGAAAATGTGTTTAGATATAAACGAATTTTCAAACATAAGGAATACTTGGATAAATAAAGGTTTTGGTTTAGCATGAAATGTTATAGTATAAGAATCCCCAGCCTTCAAAAATCCCCACTCCTCACTTGAATAAAAACGTTCGTAGAGCACTATCTTATAAACTGTGTAAGTTTCAATCAGGGGGTTAAAAAGTCCGGACTTTTTAACCCCCTGATTGCATTTTTTATTTATATTTGGAACACTTACATTTTAAGATTATTACATTATGAAACAAGATGAATTTTTTGATAAAGATTTTTTCAAGCAGTTTAAGAGTAGCGAAGAGTTTAACGATTTTTTCTCAACCCTTCACAAGCGCGGCATAGAGGCTATGTTAGAGGGTGAGCTCGATACGCACTTAGGCTATGACAAGCATCATCAAGCCGGCTCATCCAACACCCGTAATGGTTATGGTACAAAGAGGATAAAAAGCAGTTTTGGAGAAGCTCAAATCCGCGTTCCACGCTATAGAGATAGTAGCTTTAATCCCATGCTTGTTCCCAAGCGTCAAAACATGATTGACGGGGTAGAGAACGTTATTATCTCCCTTTATGCCAAAGGCATGAGTAATAGTGACATCGAAGAACAAATGCGAGAGATATACGGTTTTGATATTTCAACAAGTACTATCTCTCGCATTACAGATAGAATCACAGAAGATATTGTTGCCTGGCAAAACAGACCTTTAGAATCAGTTTATTTAATCGTGTGGATGGATGGTATTGTTTTTAAGGTGCGAGAGAACTCTAAGGTAGTCAACAAAACCGTTTACATTGCCGTAGGCTTACGTCAGGACGGCATGAAAGAGGTTTTAGGGTTGTGGTTAGGGAAAAATGAGAGTGCTGCCTTCTGGATGAGCGTACTCACTGACCTCAAAGCTCGTGGAGTAAATGATATACTGATTACTGCCACTGACAATTTAAATGGATTTACAGATACCATTAAAAATGTCTTTCCACTCTCACAAACTCAAATATGTGTAGTTCACCAAATTAGAAATGCTGCAAGGTATGTGGTTTGGAAGCAGAAAAAAGAGTTTACACAAGACATGAAAACTATCTACCAGGCTCCCACCAGAGATGCTGCCGAGGCTGCCCTGAAGGACTTTGCCAATAAATGGAATGACAAATACAGTTATGCAGTCAAATCATGGCAGAACAACTGGGAGGATCTGAGTGTGTTTTTTGACTTCCCTGTGGAAATCAGAAAAATTATTTATACAACCAATCTGATTGAAAATATTAACGGAAAAATAAGAAAATACACCAAAAATAAGCTCTCCTTCCCTACAGATGAGGCTGTCATGAAGTCCGTCTATTTGTCTTTGAGAGAAGTCTCAAAAAAATGGACACAGCCAATCAGAAACTGGGGATTGATACTTGGACAGTTTTTAACTATATTTGCAGACAGATTGAAAGTATAAAACAAAACCCCCCTAAGTGAAACTTACACACTTGATGGGATAGTGTCGTTCGTAGCTTGCACAGTCTTTTTGCAGGCTTCCGCGTCAACCGCCCTGCTGTTGTTTTTTTCCGTCATGCTTTTTGCAATCCGCGCACATTTGGCACATTGCTTTTTCGCTTCGCTGAAAAAATCAATAAGCCAATCCACGCAAGAGCAAAAAGACAGTCCACTCCAACCGCCACCACCGTTCCCTTCATGCCGGAGAAAAAACAACCCCAAGCTAAGTTACATAACATGTAGTTATAGGAGATAAATTCCTATAACCAAATTATGTAAAATAGCCCCTGTCTTCCACCCTGCGAAAACCACAATATTCCCCGCCACCCATTCAAGGTTGCAAAAGCTGAATAAACCCTTACACAATCTATGTAACTGCGGTCGGTTCATTCCTAAAAAGTCTTGATTCTTGCTTCTTGACTATCAGCTCTCTTCAAGTCCCCTTTTGGGGATTTAGGGGTTTATTCACCCACCTCGTTACCGCACAGTGCCGGTAGTTTCATTCCGCTTCACTATGCAAACTTCGTTCGTCATGTTTGCTCCATTCCACTACCCGCACTATTTTCCTACACACTCCATGCATTTTATTCAGCTTTTGCGAAGAGTTTACCCCAATTGGAGAATGAAAATACAGGAAAACATAAATGCGTTACAGTCTTTACACTCCTCACCGACCTTAAAAAACAGAAAATAAAATCACATTCAATGCTCCACCAAAGGTAAATCAGATTTCAGAAAACAAGCCCTCCAGGTTTCCAAAAGCTTACGGCATAAAGCCATTTCATTATTTATTCCGTTTCCTTTTGGAAAATTCCTGAAAATCCATTAAAGAGTGGTTTACACATTGTAAATGCTTTCCTGTATTCATATTTATGCAAAAAAAGAACCTTCCTACGCTTAAGAAAGTTCTTTTCACTTCATAACTGCCAAGGTTACCACGCCAGAAAAACAGTTATTTACATTTAAAACGTTTTATAAGAAATTTTAATCCGACTGAAACAACAAAGCTGACGATTGCGCCTACTCCGGCTAAAACCGCCGTCCGGACAATGTCTTCAAGAAATAAATTGCTGAAAACCGACAATAATATACCTCCGAATGTTCCAGCATAGACATTCCCGGTACTGACTGTTTCAAGGATTTTCATTTTCGGAATCTCCTGCATTTTCGCTGTCAACCGTAGCTTGACTAACGGCAGTCAGGACACCGCCCGCCAAAGCTACATATCCCGCAATCGTAACAAGTCCTGCCGGAACTGCAATCGGTGCAGTCAGAATTACCCCGCCGATAGTTGCCA
>Ga0079223_10002064_pt1 | contig 12340 bp, 14 predicted proteins | sample Stecom2011_FD_75072 | JGI IMG/M metagenome (GOLD analysis project Ga0079223, IMG submission 75072) | Agricultural soil microbial communities from Utah to study Nitrogen management - Steer compost 2011 | ecosystem: Environmental > Terrestrial > Soil > Agricultural land | place: USA: Utah...
AAATCCTTAATAAGTGTACTCTCCCCTTAACAGGAGTTGACTGCGTTAAGCTTGTGGTCACTGATCTGGCCGTTATGCGCTTAGAAAATGGTAAATTCCGTCTTCTTGAGCGAGCTCCTGGTGTGAGCGTAGAAGAAATTCAAAAGCTCACAGAAGCTCCTTTAGTCGTCGAAGGTGAAATCCCGGAGATGACATTCTAATATGAAAAGAATTGTCATTAAATTCGGCTCCCTTGCTGTTACCAAGAGCGAGGGAGGCGTTGATCTGGAGAAGATCAAGCGTCTGTGCCTTGAGATAAAGAACCTATACTCTCTTGGCTACAGTCCCATCATCGTCAGTTCCGGTGCTATTAATGCTTCGGGAACTCTTATTACCCGTCCTAGTGAAAAGAAGATGAACATCTCCTATCAGCAGGCCCGAGCGGCCCTGGGTCAACCTCTGCTCATGAAGGCCTATGTAGAAGTGCTCTCTCATTTGGGACTCCACTGTGCCCAGATTTTAGTGACTCACGAAGATTTCAAGGACAGAAAACGTTTTTTAAATATTCGCAATACCATCAATCAACTCTTAGAGAATCATATCCTTCCCATTGTGAATGAGAATGATACTGTCTCCTTCGATGAAATTACTGTTGGTGATAATGATCAATTAGCGGTGATGATTACAGAAGCCACAGATGCAGAAAAACTCATTCTACTGACAGAAGCTGATGGACTCTTTAATAAAAACCCTAAAGAGCCTGATGCTGTGAGATTTGAAGTGATCGATTTTCAGGATGACTTTGCAGGTGTGAAGTTTGCCGCTAAAACCAACGTCGGTCGAGGCGGTATGGATACCAAGCTCAAGGCCGTGCGAAAACTCACCCCTAACGGAGTGGATGTTATTGTCGGAACTTTTCTTATTAACTCACCTATAACTCGACTTCTCAAAGGTGAAGGTGGAACTTTGTTTAAAGGAAAGCCTGAGAAGCAGAAGAGCCGTCGCAAGTCCTGGCTTTCTACTCTCGTTAGGAACGAGTCATGGCTAGTGGTTGATGAAGGCTGCGCTCAGGCGATTCTTAAAGGGAACACATCCCTCTTACCTATTGGCGTTAAGAAAGTTTATGGAACTTTTCGTCGTGGGGATGTGATTGCAATCAAGTATAAAAATAAAATCCTCGCAGTGGGGATTTCTGAATTTAGTTATAAAGAAATGGAACTTATTAAGGGTAAAAAATCAGAAGAGATTAACTTGCTCATTACTGATGCCCATTCTAAAGTGGCCATTCACCGTGATAACTTAGTTTTAAAGGATTAGAGGTAAAAAACATGGCTTCATTTGATTTAGTGTCAAAAGTTAATGAGATGGAACTTGCCAATGCTATTGGTAATTCGATGAAAGTTGTGAATGGTCGTTTTGACTTTAAAGGCTCTGATGCTTCGATCGAATATAAGGAAAAAGAAAAAGTCATTGAAATGCGCGCAGAAGATGAAACCAAAGTGCGCACTCTCCTTGATATTCTTCGTACCAATATGGGTAAACGAGGTATTAGCTTCAAAGGAATGAAGGAATCAAAGATCGAACCTACTGGTAACCGCATGTATAAAATGACTCTTACTCTGAGCGCGGGCTTTGATAAAGATGCCCAGAAGACTGTGAACCGTCTTATCAAGGAATCTGGTTTTAAAGTTAAATCTCAATACATGGATGAAAAATTCAGAATTGAGAGTAAATCAATCGATGATCTACAGGGTATCTTTCAATTCCTAAAAAACAGTGACGATCTAGACTTACAAATCTCCATGGAAAATATGAAGCGCTAAGGAGCAAACCATGAGCTTAATGGATAAAGTAAATAACGACATAAAAGAGGCGATGAAGGCTAAACAACAGGCCCGCCTTGATGCTTTAAGAATGCTTAAAGCAGAATTTATTAAAAACAATACGGCCGTTAAACCAACAGATGAAATGAGTGTATTGGTTTCGCATGCTAAACGTCTTTCCGACTCTCTGGAACTTTATGCTGGAAAAGAGGAAGCCCTAGCTAAAATCAAAGAAGAACTTGCTGTCATTCAAGAATACCTTCCTAAGGCACTGGAAGAATCTGAAGTTATCGAAATGATCAACCAGATTAAGGCTAAAGGTGCTAAGGACATGGGTTCTATTATGAAAGAACTTCAACCTCAGATTAAAGGTCGCTTCGACGGAAAACGGGCAAGTGATCTGGTAAAAGCTTCTCTGTAGAGGAATTATGAGTGTTCAGAATTTTGGTGAAAAGTTTGATCTAGCAAAACTTATCGAAGCAAGAAATCTTGCAAAGAAACTGGCCTATGAAATAAGAGATCAAATCAAACCAGGTATGACTGAAGCCGATGCTCATAACATTTATAAAGATTTATGCCACAAGCACGGGATCAAGAAACAATGGCACCCGCCAAAGTTTCGCTTTGGTCCCAACACTCTTCTTAACTTCAAAGATAAATCTCAGGACTACACTCTACAAGAAAATGATATTTTCTTCATTGATATAGGCCCCATTATTAATGATCATGAAGCAGACTTCGGTGAAACATTTTTTATAGGTTCAAACCTTGAACACAAAAAGATCTGTGATCTTCAGCGAATCATTTTCAATGAAGTTCGGGATTATTGGCAAACCACTTATAAGTCGGGTGCAGAACTTTATGAGTTCGCTAAAAACTTAGCTGCTTCTCACGATGTGATTCTTAATATCGATCAAGACGGGCATCGTATCGGGGATTTCCCTCATCACATCTACTACAGTGGAAGTCTACAAGACTGTGAAATGCAAATTGTTCCTAATGCCTGGATTCTTGAAATCCACCTTTGGGATAAAGAAAAGCGCTTTGGTGCTTTCTACGAAGATCTTCTAACGGATTACAAGCTTATTTAATTTTTTCTTTTACATGGACTCTCCGATAGGAGAACCGTTGAAGTAGTAAGCTTGAAAGCATCATAAAACCTAGACCCATAAGAACGAATGACATATCCATAAATCCTCCTTTTTTAAATCCATCCGTGGTCTGTGGTTTCAAAGTGCCAATCCATAAGCTCTTTGTGCTCTTATGAGCAGCTTCCATGCCAGTTTTTACATCCATGTTTTAGCTACTTAGCCCTTGGTAGTGTCATCCTAACACTACCTTCCTATAGTCATCCTGACCCTAGGTTCTAGAAGAGTGGTTCATCCGTGAACCGTTTTGCCATCCGTGAATGTATTTCTTTTCTAGTCTCTCCTCTCGTTTAAAAAATCTTCCTGATTCTTTAAACTCTCCGAGAAGGAGTTCTTGTAAATCTATAGAGCGAAAAGCATGCCAACTTTTTTCCTTCGTTTTGCCCCTATAAACTCTCATTCAGGGCCAAGTTGAAACTGATTAAGTGTCACCACTGGTGCCATTAAGAAAAGATAGTTGAGTGAATGATTTTTTATACAAAGAATTTTCAAAATGACTTGTGAACTTATATTTTTTTTGAAACGATTTAATTAAGGAATCAATGATTGATTCCAAAAAGCATTTACCAAGAGGGTATATCATGCATCCACACTACTACATCATGAAGGGAAAAAAGATTTTAAGACTTGAAGCCGATATGTGCTTTAGTGATCTTTCCCAGGAAGTTCAGAACAACCTTTTAGATGTCGATGGCCCTGCCCTCAATCAAGATCAGGCCAACTGGCGAGTTGTTATTTTTCGTGATGAAATCTTAGAGCTTGATGAGTACACACAGTGGCTCACAACCAAAGAAGCTCAAGAATGGTCAGAGGAATACGAATTAGATCTCGTTGCCAACTAGACTGGGCACTTAGATGTCATTGATTTTCAAGTGCTTCACCTCTAAGTCATTAATAATTGGGCATCACTAACTCCGAGTAAAATAGTATGCCATAATGATCCTACTTTTCAGAGGGGGGATCATCTTGGATACTAAATTAAACCCACAATTCACTTCTCGGCAGGAAATCATAAAAAATTTTATGCCTACTATCCGCTACTGGGCCAAGCACTATCATTATCAGTGCCATCAGGTTCTGGAATTCGAAGACTTAGTTATGGTAGGTGTAATCGGTCTTATAGATGCCCTTAATAAGTATAAGAAAGATAAGAAAAATCAATTTAAAACCTATGCAGAGTTTCGCATCAGAGGCGAAATCGTTGATGAGTTAAGAAAACAAGACTGGATGACCAGAAGTGAGAGAAATAAACAAAAGCAATACCTTGCAGCCAAAAGAAATTTAACCTCTGAATTAGGAAGAGTGCCTACTACCAAGGAAATTCAAAAGGTTCTCCCCTTTAAGGCAAAAGATGTGGTTCGTATGGAGCAATATGAATCAGGGGACACCATTAAGCAGTATATTGAAGGTGAAACTATTGCTGAGAAAGATTATGTTTCTGAGTTTGAGATTTATTCTTTAAAAAAAACTCTCAGTGTTGTCCTGGATGAATTACCAAGAACGATGAGAATTATCATTCAACTTAAATACTATGAAGATTTAAATTTCTACGACATCTCTAAAGTCGTTAACCTCTCAGAGGGGCGTATTTGTCAGCTCCATGCTGAAGCTCTAGCTCTCTTAAAAGAACATTGTGATAGAGAACAAATTGATATCCTTGCTGCTTAACTGCAACCTTTCAAACGACCATTCCCAGAAAACTTGTTTTCTGGGAATGCCACAACGAATATCTCAATGAGTAGGAAGTGAAAAGGAGCGGTTTAAACCAGCTCAAACTCTCCCCTACGTAGTTTTTGAGTTTGATTCACCCAAGCTCTAAAAAAGGTCATTAAGCGATCTTTGACATCCCCACCTTCCAGAGCATGAAGCGCCCAGGCCATAGCTTCATAGGTCGATACCCATTCTGGCTGCGGAGCTTTTCTAAGGCCATATTCAGCAGTGATTCCCGGGGGAAGCTTTACAGTCATCATGTTTTTAAAAGCTTCTTCTCTTTGGCGAACTTTACGCGCTTGAGATCAGTTTCCATCGGGAATAATGAGATGATAAGGGCCAGGATATTTAGAACGGAAATCCTCATTGAGTTCAACAGCATCTTCATGTGGATAAAGGAAGAGAGGTAGACCGCTTCTAGACATCACTGGTTCGCTCTTAAAATCTTCATAGACCTTACCTCTAATAAAGATCTCCGTATTGTGAGGAAGCATTTTGTGGCAGAACTGGGCCGTATTCGAAGTGAGTTTGAGCTCACGCACGTGGACAATCAAAGAAACATTGGTCTCGATTTGAAAAGGCTTGATATAGCGGCAAACACAATAAGTTTCATTCACTCTACACTCTTCACATCTTCGACCATTTGAAGCACGACGTTGACTCATACTATTTTACTCAATCTTTCTTTAATACCCAAATTTATTAATGAGGGCTAAACTTTATCAATTAAGGAGAAACTATGAAAGAGAGTATTTATGATATTCCTGTCATTACCATTGATGGGCAAAACACAACCCTTGAAAAATTTAAGGATAAAACAATGCTTATTGTGAATGTGGCCAGTAAATGCGGTTTTACTCCTCAGTATGAAGGTTTGGAAAAACTCTACAAGTCCTTTAATGATAAATTAGTAGTGTTAGGTTTTCCTTGTAATCAGTTTGGGTCACAAGAACCTGGTGATGAAAATGAAATCAAAAACTTTTGCTCACTCAACTACAACGTCAGTTTCCCGATTTTCTCGAAAGTAGATGTAAATGGAGACAATGCAAGTCCCCTCTACAAGTATCTCAAAAAGAAAGCTCCAGGAGTTCTTGGAACAGAGTTTATCAAGTGGAACTTTACTAAGTTTTTAGTTCTTCCCAACGAGAAAGAAATCAAACGTTTTTCACCTCAAGATAAGCCAGAGGATCTCGAAGAGATTATTCGCCAAATTAATTAAGTTATTTTTTTGCTATAAGGAGTTCACATGTTGTTTACAGGACAGGCCTTTCGCCTAGAAGTTTTAGAAGGAGATATTCTCCACGCTATTTTTGATCTTCAAAATCAATCTACTAACGTTTTAGGGGCCACTGCTCTTAATGACTTAGAACAGATGCTTAAAGTTATTAAGGAACAAAAAAATGCTAAGGGTCTTATCATCTCTTCGGGCAAGTCATCAGGTTTTATTTTTGGTGCTGATGTAACAGAATTTTTAGATCACTTCAAAAAATCTCAGGAAGAAATGACTTCGTGGCTCTTAGAAATTGATGAAGTGTTTAATGGCTATGAAGATCTTCCTTATCCCAAAGTGGCCCTCATTAATGGCTTTGCCCTGGGTGGTGGTTGTGAACTTCCCCTTCTCATGGATTATCGCTTAGGAACTCCTGCTGCCACAATGGGACTTCCTGAGACAAAACTTGGAATTATCCCGGGCTGGGGAGGAACTGTTCGTCTTCCACGTTTAATCGGTGCTGATCATGCTATTGAATGGATCACTAGTGGAAAACATAATAAAGCAGAAGCTTGTTTAAAACTGGGTGCTATCGATGGAATCGTAGAAGATAAAGATCTCCTTCAAGCCGGTATTAATCTCATCAAGCGAGCGAATGCTGGAGAGCTTAATTGGAAAGCAAGAGTTGAAGAAAAGAAATCACCTCTTCGTTTGGATAAAATTGAAGGAATGATGAGCTTTGAAGGTGCTAAAGGTATGGTCGCTGGTATTGCCGGTCCCAACTATCCTGCACCAGTGAAGGCGGTCGAAACGATCCAAAAACACTCTAAGCTTAACCGAGATGAAGCTCTTAAGATTGAAGCTGCGACATTTGCAGAATGTGCAAAGACAAAAGTTGCTGAAAGTTTAGTGCAAGTATTCCTAGGGGATCAATATCTTAAAAAAGAAAGTAAAGCGATTACCAAGAATGCTCCATCAACAAAACGTGGTGCTGTTCTGGGTGCCGGAATTATGGGTGGTGGAATTGCCTACCAATCGGCAAGCAAAGGTGTGCCTGTTTTAATGAAAGACATTAAGACAGAACAGCTTGAATTAGGAATGGGAGAAGCCACAAAACTTTTAAACAAGCAACTTGAGCGTAAGAGAATCAAGCCAGATCAAATGGCCAAAGTTATTGCTTCCATTACACCTACTCTTTCTTATGCAGATTTTAAAACTGCAGACTTTGTCGTTGAAGCCGTCGTTGAAAATGAAAAAGTAAAAAAAGCTGTTCTAAGTGAAGTTGAATCACTTGTTGATGAGAATACCATCTTAGCTTCAAACACTTCGACTATTTCTATAACAAGTCTTGCTAAGGATCTTAAGCGTCCTGATAAGTTCTGCGGTATGCATTTCTTTAACCCTGTTCACGTTATGCCTTTAGTTGAGATTATTAGAGGTGAAAAAACCAGCGATGAAACAGTGGCAAGAGCAGTTGCTTACGCCAACCAAATCGGAAAAACACCTATCGTTGTTAACGATTGTGCCGGCTTCTTAGTAAATAGAATCCTCTTCCCTTACTTCAAAGGTTTTGTTCACCTGATTGAAGATGGTGTGGACTTTACTCGCATTGATAAAGTCATGGAGAAATTTGGCTGGCCAATGGGTCCTGCTTATCTTCTGGATGTTGTGGGGATCGATACCGGTGTTCATGCTTCTAAAATCATGGCCGAAGCTTTCCCTGATCGCATGAGCTACACAAAGAAAACCATTCTTGAAGTCATGTTTGAGAATAATCGCTATGGTCAAAAAAATGGAAAAGGTTTCTATGAGTACACCATCGATAAAAAAGGTAAGCCTCAAAAAAACTTTAATCCAGAAGTTAATAAACTGATCGAATCTTGCGTTTCCAATAAAGTTGAAGTCAGTGATGAAGAAATCGTAATGCGTATGATGCTTCCTATGATTATTGAATCATCACGCTGTCTTGAAGATAAGATTGTCAAAACACCAGTTGAAGTAGATATGGGTCTTCTTCTTGGCCTTGGTTTCCCTCCATTCAGAGCAGGAGCCTTAAAATATGCTGATTCTATTGGTCTAGCTAAACTTGAGGAGGAATCAAAGAAGTATCACTCTATCGGTGCTCTCTATGAATTCACTCCGTTTATGAAAGACTTAAGTGCCAGCAATAAAACTTATTATTAAGAGGATTTATATATGAAAAATGCAGTCATTATCGATGCTACAAGAACTCCAATGGGAAAATCAAAAAACGGCGTTTTTAGAAATGTCCGTGCAGAAGAACTATCAGCAGAGTTGATGCGTTCTCTTCTACGTCGCAATCCAAATGTGAATCCTTCAGAGATTGAAGATATTATCTGGGGATGTGTTCAGCAAACTTTGGAGCAAGGCTATAACATTGGAAGAAATGCCCAGCTTCTTACTGACATACCTAAAACCGTTTCAGCTCAAACCATAAATCGTCTTTGTGGATCATCTATGACGGCCCTTCATATGGCCGCTCAAGGTATTTGGTCAAATCAAGGCGACATTTATCTTATCGGTGGAGTTGAGCATATGGGACATGTTCCTATGACTCATGGAGTGGACTTCAATCCAGCTCTTGCTAAAACGACATCTCGTGGTGCCGGCTCTATGGGATTAACAGCGGAACTTCTCGCCCGCGTTCATGGCATTACTCGTCAGCAACAAGATGAGTTTGCTGCCCGCTCTCATCAAAAGGCCCATGAAGCCACTGTTAAAGGTCACTTCAAGCATGAAGTCACTCCAATTGTTGGCCATGACGAGATGGGTGTTCCATTTCAAGTTACAACAGATGAAGTGATTCGTCCTGATACCAGTGTTGAGACTCTCTCCACTCTTAAGCCAGTATTTGATCCTCGTGGTGGAACAGTGACTGCAGGTAACTCTTCTGCTCTTTCAGATGGTGCATCAGCTATTTTAGTGATGAGCGAAGACAAAGCTCGTGAACTAGGCTTAAGGCCAATGGCAAGAATTGTTTCCATCTCAGCTACGGGATGTGACCCTTCTATCATGGGTTATGGGCCTGTTTCTGCTTCTAAGAAGGCCCTTTCACGGGCCGGTCTCTCTATTGATCAAATGGATATCATCGAATTGAATGAAGCTTTTGCCGCTCAATCACTTCCAGTCATTAAAGATCTTGGTCTTCTTGATGTGATGGATAAAAAAGTGAATCTTTATGGAGGAGCTATTGCTCTTGGTCACCCTCTTGGCTGCTCAGGCGCACGTATTGTAGGAACCCTCGCTCACCAGCTTCGTACAAACAATAAAAAGTATGGTCTTGCTTCAATGTGTATTGGGCTTGGTCAAGGTGTTGCGACTATTATTGAAAATCTTGATTAAAAATAAGGGCCTCTTTACGAGGCCCTTATTTTATAATTCGCAGTGATCTCTTAAAATAACTCTATTATTCCCGATAACCGTTAATGTTTTAACATTGAGAGTTCCTGTGCCAATATAACCCTTCCACATCCAGGAGCCTTTTACACCAGGTCCTCCAGAAAATCGTTTATACTCGAAACGACCTTGGTCAGTATCAACTATGAGTGTAGAACCTTGAAGCGTATACTTATAGGTGTCACCATTTTCCACTTGAGTAACACAACTAATTCTTCTTCCCTGGTCTCTACTTATGGCAGATTGAGTAAAGGTAATCACTCCATTTCCTACTTGTGCAGGAACATCAATAAGAGTGTCTAAAACATCCACCCCTTGCCCATCTGCTTCCTGTAGAGTCGAACACTTCACCCACTTATGATTTAATAAGCATTTCTGGCCAGCGTTCTCCTCTCTCTCCTGTCGGGAAGAAACATGCTTCTTCGAATTTGATTCTTTTTCTCCACAGCCAATAATAGAAATAAGTATAACCAATCCGAGAGCTTTCATAATCACCCCTTTTTGAAGTTAGGGGTAAGTTATTCGATAAAGTAAGGATTAACTATCATTTAATCCTTACAAACTTAAATGATCATGGAGATCTAAAGCTTAGATAAAGCTTAAAAGTGACAGTAATTGAATCATGATATCTAAAATCAAAAAATAAAGTATTTTTTATTTTTTATTGTAAGTAGTCATCCTCTTCTCTTACTTCTACAGCATCATCCACGTCATGATACTCCTCGATACCAGTGTTATCCGAGTCAAAGGCATAGCTATCATCCTGAAGACTTGCTAGCTCATTTTCTCTTACTTCATCTTCCGGAGTATGATGTTCCTCTTGAGTTTTTGGAATTGTTTTTTTTCTGTGAGGATTAATTTGATCTTTTGAAATTTCTGATGGGTTCATTTGGCCTCCTTGAAAAAAAGCACCAATGACTATTCATCATTGGTGCCAAGGAGACTTTTTTTACTCTTGTGTAGCTAACTCTTTATCGATGAGTTCAACCATTAAATAGCCCAGCCCATAAGGAACAGAACTATCTCGACTTTTTGAATAAGAACTCGCGTGATCAAAACCTAGTTTGTGAGTCCATTCATGAAACACATTACCAGCAACCTGAGCAATGCTATAGGAATTGAAATATTTTGTATTCATCCAGATACGCAGAACATGGGGATAAGTGTAACCCACTGTTGAAGTAAAGTTGGAGGTATAAAGCTCTAAATCCAAATCCATTTCATTATCAACTTCAGGAATCAGTGTCTCAGCTCCATCAATGATGATCTGATAAATTTGTTCGTTTGTGAGCCCCTTATTATCTACAAACTGGCGTTTCCCATTGTAGGTGAAGTTGTATACGCGCTCTTTAAACTCTTTGGTTCTGATAATTTTTTTAATCATCTCAATGGCACGTAAAACTTTTTCTTCCTGAGACACACTAAAATTTGTCAGAGAAACATTGGCATTAAAAAGATGGGCTTCTGCTGGAACCTCTCCTACATCCGGGACAGGAAATTGATCATTGTCTGCTGGAGGAGCTGAACCAGGAGTACATGTTGAAGTTTGGGCCTGTTTACTATTATTGGTATCGCAAGGTTGCTCTGTATTATTGCAACTACTGACAATCATCAGTGTAAGCAATACTAAAACTTTCCCCATCTTTAACCTTCCTTGGTTGCAACTAGCATTAATCTAGTATGCCCCTACGATAAGGTCGGATACAAGCGGGCAAAATTATCTATAAACTGCTTCTTGGTTTTACTAATATGTTACCGAAGAAAAGACCTACCACCAGACTCATCGCCATGGCCAAGGCAAGGAAGGCCATGTTGAGACCACCCATAACGTCTTGTTCAAACAAGAAACTCATAGAGCGGTAGCTGATAGATCCCGGAACGAGAAGAATGATTCCTGGGAAGTGAAATAAACTGGAAGGTCTATTCATTAACCGAGCAAACAAGTTTGATCCGGCACCCACACAGGCACCACCAAAAAAGATTCCCAGCTCAGGACCTAAATAGTGAGTTCCCAGGCGAGAACAGAAATAGCCAAAAATTCCAGCAATAAAAATCCATTTCCAATCAGCTCGCTTTGCTTTGAAGTTCACCGTGAACATTAACGCAGTAATAGGTAATGTAATTATGATTACCCAGGGAGCAATGGGATTGAAATCAATATCAATTGATGGGTAGTGAAACCAGCTAGCAATTTTGGACCCTAAAAATACTCCAAAAGTCAGTTTTAAAGTGGTCATAATGCCACCGACTAAACGACTCGTTCCAGAAGTAAGGTTATAGGTTGCAATCTCTGAAATAGCGATCGTGATATTAAGTCCCGGCATAAAAATAATAAGACCGGATAAAATAATGACCGGCACGTTCAGAGAAGGAATCCACTTCGCCATCAGATATGTACTTAGAGCTGCCACCATGGCAACAATGGCTTCAAAGAGCTGGGCAACAAGTCCCAAAGGACGAAACAAAGAGAGTAATCCCATGAGAGTTCCCACAACCGCTACGGCCACGAGATCACCCCAATTTCCTCCAAAGAGTACTAAAAAACCAATGGCCGACAAGAGAAAACAGGCCACGGTCATACGCTTCCCATAAGGATCGGGAGCATTAACAATATTTTCTAAACCGATGATTCCATCTTCATAAGATATTTGCCCGCTAATTACTTCACGAGAAATCATATCCACTTGAGAAAGCTTTCCAAGATTAACTCCAACGGGCTCAACACGGTGGATTTTTGTTACCTCTTCCTCCCCCTCTTGATCAGTAAATGAAGAGAAAATGGCAGTGGGAAGAGAAACGATTTCCCCTTTCAAACCGAACTTACGACAAAGCTCTTGCATAGTTGCTTCCAGAGTGTGCGCAGGAGTACCGACTGAATGAAGAACTCTACCGAAATTCGTAACGAATCTCACTTTTCTTTTAAATTCTGTTTTATCCATTTACTTTATCTTCATGCCTTTAAAGTCCTGATAAAGACGCTGAGACATCATAACGCACATATCGGTATAAGTTTTAAAAATAGGACGTAAAAGAATGCGATCAATATCTTCCAG
>Ga0079223_10002065_pt1 | contig 12339 bp, 22 predicted proteins | sample Stecom2011_FD_75072 | JGI IMG/M metagenome (GOLD analysis project Ga0079223, IMG submission 75072) | Agricultural soil microbial communities from Utah to study Nitrogen management - Steer compost 2011 | ecosystem: Environmental > Terrestrial > Soil > Agricultural land | place: USA: Utah...
ATGCCTAAGTTGGTTTTCTGGAATCTGAATGGTCGTGAAGGTAACTCACCTGTGACCATTCATGACTCTGGTACAGCACTGGTTAGCGGGTTCTCACCTGCCATCCTGAAATCTATCTTGTCTGCTAAAACTGTGACTCCGGTAGATATTATGCTTGAAACAGTGATGAATCCACGGTACGATTTCTAAAACCTGAATAAGCCTGCTTGGAGAAATTCAGGCAGGCTTTTCTTGTATCTTAAATAAGAAGGAGTTTATAATGAAACAGTTTTTAGCTTTAGGATTGACTATTCTTTTAGTTGCATGTGAGCCTGCTTATGCTAAAATGTTAAGCCATACAGGGAACGTGAAAGAATGTGCAGACAGGGGGTTTAAATATTCCTTGCTTGTTAAGTACAAAGATGCTAATATCAACAAGAGAGATGTAGTTGAAATTATCGCACCTCGTCTACAGCTTCCTGAAGGCTGGGAAGAAAATATTGAAAGTGTTGTATCAGAAATCTACAGCGAAGACTTGCAAGAGAGAGAAGTTTTTGATAGAGTATATATTCGTTGTATTCACGGCTATGGAGCTTAATAATGTTTAAAGAGATTCGTTTCACCAAACAGATAGTTGGAAAGAAGATAAAGAAAAGCGTAAGCAACGCAAAAAAGACCGGAGGTTCCGTAATGAAAGACGTAAACGTAGAGATCGTTGGTCAGAAAGCTAAGACTTTCTATGAGTTTATCGTTGCACATAATTCTGCGTCAGATGGTCAAAGATTAGGTCAAAGGTTTGTTAACATCTTTATCTCACAACCGTGGCCTAAGTTGTTCTATGAGCAATCTGATAAAGAAGCTATGAAAACTATCGAAAAGTGGTTGACAGATCATCATTATTACCCTAAAATGCCGCCACTTCGTAAGCAAAAGTGAGGAGATTTTATTATGCGATTAGATACAGCACGAGAAGAAACAATCAGCACTATCGGTGGCGCTCAGAAGTTCAAAATGAATGCTTCTGCGAAAGCTTTCCAGATTCTTTCTTCTGGCATTTATGAGCGTAAGATTGAAGCGATTGTTCGTGAGCTTTCTTGTAACGCTTACGACAGTCACGTTATGGCAGGTAAGGCAGAAGTGCCTTTCCGTATTCAGCTCCCAACTTGGAAGAACGATAACGTTTTTGCCATTGAAGATTTTGGTGTAGGTCTGTCTGAAGAAGAAGTGTACAATGTTTATACAACTTATTTTGAGTCTACCAAAACTGATAGCAATGATGTTATTGGGGCTTTGGGGCTTGGCTCTAAGACTCCTTTCAGCTACACAGACAGTTTCACAGTTAAAGCTCGTAAGAATGGCAAAGAATGTGTCTTCTCAGCGCAAATCAGCGCCGCTGGTGAGCCTGAAGTAATCAAGATGTATGAACGTCCATGGACAGGTGAAAACGGCGTAGAGGTCTCTGTAGAGGTTGCTGATAAAGATGTTAATGAATTCTTTCAGTGTGCAGAGAAAGTTCTTTCATGGTTTGAAGTTAAGCCGGAGTGTAACCGAAGCCTTAGCTATGACTTCGATTCTGAAATCATTGAAAACGTTCGTAAATATGGTTATCATCTTAAGCAAAAAGAAGGTTGGTATAATGTCAACTGTAAAGCTGTTATGGGTAATGTTGCCTATGACCTAGAGCTTGATGACTTGGTTAAAAACAGCCAGTCTCATGCAGATGATGTCTTCTTTGAAGAAGAAGATTACCGTGAAAATGTAAATAAGTTTATCTCTGTATTGAAAAATATCCGAGCTGATCTTTTCTTTACAATTGCAATCGGTGAGGCAGATGTTGCTGCTAGTCGTGAAACACTGTCCCTTGATGACAGGACTAAGTACAACTTGCGTCAGCGTCTTTATACTATTTACAAAAACTTTCGTGAGACGACTGTTAAGAAGATTGAGAATATGTCTAGCATATTTGAAGTCGCAAATAAGTTGACACCTTACGAAAGGTCTCTGGTAAGAGACTTTAAAGTGAACGGTTACTGTTTGAATGACCTAGGTGAACGCCGTGAAAGGATTCGCACAAGTGTTCGGTTGCCTGAAGGTGATCAGGTAGACCCTGAAATCAAGCGTCTTTACGAGATTTCAGAAGACTTTGAGATTACTATTTATGGTTCTTTCAATGCTCGTTGGGGAGCTAGATCACGCTCTAAACGTGGTACAGAAGCTCATTACTCTGATCTTTTGAAAGACAACAAAATTCAGGTAGTGGTTAACGACTGTGAACGTAAGAGTGGCATTAAAGATGCCATTATGGATAACGATACTCTCGGTCGTTATATTATGGTTGTGACAAATAAGAACACAACTTTGACAAAAGACCTTGAGGATTTGCTTAATTACTTGACGTTTAACAGCTTCAATGTGATCTATGCTTCTAGTTTTTGGGATGGTAAGCTTTCTAAAAACAAATCGAAATCTACAGGTCTTGCTAAGCAAATTGTAAAATCTAAGGTGATTCGTCCGCATCGAAGCTATCCTGTTGCTGAGACCGTAGATTTCTCTGAACTTGATAAATCGAAATGGGCTTATGTAAATGCAACGTCTGGACATATTACCCTTGAATTTGAAGTGAATGGTGATAAAAGAGCTGTAGGGTATATTACAACAACGCATATTGTTGAAGTTTGTAAGGAACTTGACCTTGAAGGTATTGTTCTAGGTAACGGTAACAACATTAAGAAAATTGAAAGAATCCTACAAGAAGACCGTAAACTTGACAAACTTATTCAAGAAAAAGCTTGCAAAACCTCGGCGTATCGTGCAACATTGACAGAGACGGTTAAGGATTTAGAAGACCAACGTTTTGAAATCTTTGATCGTTACAATCAAATGCTTGCTTCTGTCAAAGCTGTTGATGTACCATACAAATGCTGTTCACAGCTTGTGTATGGGTTTTCACTTTCTTACTCGGAAAGGAAGAAGATTGAAGAAAGTATTAAAAATCGGATGAAAGTTTTCGAAAGAAGTGTTAACATTCTAAGAGAAAAGAGTATTCTACTCTCAGAGTTATTGAAAATGAAAAGCTGGCGTTTTGATTATAAGATGCTGCCTGAGATTAAAGAATACATTGAACTAAAAAATTGGAGGGTTTGAAATATGACAGTAAAAATGGTAGGAAATGATGTTAAGGTTGAAATGTATCTTGACCATAAGGATATAGGTCTGACTTTAACTGAAATTGGTGAAGAGTACGATGTAAGTCGTAAAACTGTTCGTCGTTGTATCGATGAAGTTGAAGCTATGATTGTTGAAATCAAAGCGAACATTGGTAAGGACTTGCCATATCAAAACTCAGAGGAAATTACAAAAATTAGGATTGAAAGAATTGATGACTCTGTGACAGATGATTTGCCGGTGTACGGTCTTGAAGAAGGTAAGAGTCATGCTGATTGGTTTTATCTTGATGGCTTTATGGACGCTAAAAATGTTATTCTTGAATCTGATATTGAGGTTCAGGAAGAACCAGAACAAGCAGAAGAAGTTTATCAGGAAATTGTAGCAGGTTCTCGGGTTCAAATTCGTGAAGATTCGGAATACTACGGTCGCAACCCTGCTAATCCTGACAATTCTGTAAAGGGTACAGTTGTGGACGTTAACCAAGAGTTAGATTATTGCTACTCTGTAGATTGGGATAATGAATATGTGAACGTTTATCGTAACGAAGACCTTGAGCTTGCTGTAGAAGAAGCTCAGGAAATTGATAACGCTGAATACATGGTAACAGCACCACAAGACTCTATCACCATCATCCGAATTGACGGTGATACTGGTGAAGTTACCCAACGCCAGACTAACAAGCACCGTGCAGACTTTAAAGCTCTGCGTGATATGCTCAAGGAAGACCTGTCACAAGAAACTCTTTACAAGGTTTACTGTGAGTTGGATACAGAGCGTATGCTTGAAGCTTTCAGTGTTGGTCGTGTTAAGGTATCTCCTGAAGATGAAACAGTTGTATTCGTTAAGGCAGATGGTTCTGAGCGCAAAGTTCCAGATGACATTGCTGCTGACATTGTATCGACTGTTCGCCAATATGGTCGTGCGGAAAGTGAGAAGCTTGTAAAATTCCTTGATAAACTAATGGACAATACCAGTTTCCGTGCAATTGAAGGTCTTTACTCTTTCATGAAGCATAATTGCATTGAAATTGGGGATGATGGTTATGTGAGGGCTTGGAAGGGTGTTCGTAATGATCTGTTCGACAAACATTCAGGTACTATCTACAATGGCAACTTCGGGGAAGAAATCCGAGTTGATCGTTCTGAAGTGGACGATAATCCAAACAACACCTGCTCTTACGGACTACATGTTGGCGCAAGAGAGTATGCTTCAAATTGGGGTGAGACTTTGTTAGCAGTCTCTGTAAACCCTAAAGATGTTGTTGCAGTGCCAGACGACTACAATGGGCAGAAAATGCGAGTTTGCGCTTATACTCCACTTTTTGTGGTCTAACTTTAATGAGCCTGCTGAGTTATTCCAGTAGGCTCTTTTTATGTAGGTGTTTATGTTAGAAACAGAAATTAAACGAAAACTTAAATATGATTCAGAATCTGGTAAGTTACATTGGAAGACACTGCCGGGGTTAAACAGATACGAGAAATGGTTTAATACTAAATATTCCGAAAAGGAGGCTGGTAGTGAATCTGGTAATGGATACTTAAGAGTTAAGGTTGCCGGTACTCTTCTAATGTATCATAGAGTTTGTTGGTTTCTTTATTATGGAAATTGGCCCAAGGGTAGTGTTGATCACATCAATCGTTGTAGGTTTGATAACAGAATTTGTAACTTAAGAGACGTAACTCACCTTGAAAACAATAAAAACAAATCCAAAGGTAAAAATAACACATCTCAGTATACGGGAGTTTCTTTTCATAGAAATCACGGAAAGTGGTATGCTTCCATTAAGGTTAAGGGTAAGAGCATACATTTAGGAAGTTTTGATAGTAAAGAGTTGGCATATCGGGCTAGACTTGATGCAGAAATTAAGTATGGTTTCCACGAAACACATGGAAAAGATTTATGACTGTAGATGTGGAGTTGCTTAGGCGGTTACGGGCTCAACTTTTGATCCATTGCTATTTATATTATTGGATGAGCACTTCTATATGGTCTGACGGTTTCTGGCAGAAGCAAGCAGACAGGCTTGAGAAGCTTCAGAAGGACTATTTAGAGGCTGGCTTGAGCATTGACATAGGTTTCTATGATGATGCCTTCAAGGACTTCACAGGCGCTACAGGCGCACACTTACCTAGAGACGAGTATGTAGTTAATAAAGCTACTTATATTTATCGTCTTCATGCTCAAAAAGAGGTTGACTTTAATAGCTTTGCTGGTTCATAATAGCCACACATTGAATGAGAAAGGAGACACACCATGTTTGTAAAAATCGTAGAGAATGACTACGGATTTCAGGTAGAAGGTAAGGTTATCGCAAGGAAGTTTGAGAATGATGATGGAGTGCCTTTGTATATGATTCGTGGCTCTGAACTTATCCGTGCCATTGAAGATTATTCTGGAAACAGAATTGACCCTAGATTTCTGTACGCATTTCTCCACACAGAGGTTGAAGAAGTTCAATCCACCATGGTAAACTGCTCTGATAGTAACGTAGGTAAAGGTTGGGGAGGTTTCTATGACCAAGCACCGATCAGGAAGTCAAAGTTCAGAAACCACTGAACAGTATAAATATCAAGAACATGGCCCTTGGATAACAACCGGAGGTAAACAATGGTGTTTCTCATGTGGTCATGTTGCATTAAATAACAATGTTTCTCGTTGGGCAACACAGGTAGGTTGCTATTTTCGAGAACACCCCTCTTTCAAAAGAAAGCTTAAAAAGGCAGGAGGTAGGTCATGAGTTTTATTTTGAAGCTTGCTTTGAGTTTTACGTTGTTCTCTTTTATAATAATCTGGTTAGGTCACGTTGGTATCTCTGATGAATTTGGGCATAAATTTAAGTATTACTACGAACTTGTAGGTGGGTTTTGTCTGCTTGTAACACTTATTCTTTGGATTCTTTGGATATTATTTTTAATTTGGTCTTGACAAGGTTAAGGTAGTTCTGTAATATACTCACATCATCAACGGAAACAGCGAGGTTGACTATGTGTAACGTAAAGAAAATGAATCGCGTACTTGAAATCATCGGTAACTCTACACAGTTTGTGTCAGTTACTTTTATTAAGAAGGACAAAAGCCTTCGAACCATCACATTCAACAAGCGGGTAGCCGCTGGAATTGTAGGGGAGCAAGCTGCGGAACAGTATCAGAAAGCTGTAACGACTCGAAAAGAGAAGCATCCAAACCTTGTTTCTGTTTTTGATTCTCAACTGGCATCCCAAGGTACTCCGGCTAAAGATTGCTGGCGCTCAATCAACACTGATACGGTTATGAAAATCGTTGTAGATGGTGTTGAACACATTTTCCGCAACTAATTGAGGGCTTCGGCCCTCTTTATTTTGGAGGTTTTATGTTTAAAATCAGCAACTTGTTCCGAAACTGGTGGTTGGATTTTCAAAAGGATGATGTACCAGTTACAGTATACGTAGGTGCTTGTCTTTCTGCTATCTTCTCTCTTATGTTTCTTTTGGCAGCTTCAGATATAGATACAAAAGAGTATGACATTTCGCTGATTCTGATAATGTTAATAACATTTGCACCAGTAACTTCAGTTCTTCTTACAGCGGCAGTTTGGAGTAAAGTTTCTAGAGTGTGGCAAGAATATTTGCTAGGAATCTCTTACATTTTGAGTACCCTGAGCACTTTTATGTGGGCAGGGTTAATCTGTTTTGCGATTATGTCCCTCTACTTGTTTATTCCCGTTGTAGTAGTAGGTCTAATAGTTTTTGTAGGTTACTTTTATGTTAAAAAACAGGAGGTCAGTAATGGAAACCAGTAAAACACTTCTAAATCAAAGTCCGGGGGGTTTATTAGGTCTCGGAGTAGGTTTTGTCCTGATGGTCATGGTCGTTCTCAACGTTGCAGGGCTTCTTGAGTATACCGTAGCCAGCGCATTACATGCTTGGAGTATTTCAGCGTTTATCACTTTAGCTCTACTGATTGTAACACTTCCTGTAGCCTTTCTAACTGAATACGCTTTTGAAGAAAAGAAGATCAGGAACAGATTTACACAGGTTTTTGGAGCTGCGTACTGGTTGATGGCAGTAGTATTGTCTTCGATTACAGTTTTGATTACACTTTGGTGTATTCACTGGATACTTGGCCTTGTCTTGACACTCGCAACCTTGGCTGGCGTTGTCGGTGCAGGTATCATTGAGTATAAGTCTAAAGAGGAATAAAATGAAAACCTTCACCTTTTTAATTATGTTTGTAATCAGTAACTTAGCTGTAGCTTCTGATCAGGAAGTTGAGTGTTTGGCTCTGAATATCTACCATGAAGCGAGAGGTGAAGGTATTGAAGGCTGGTTGGCTGTAGCTTTTGTTACAGTCAATCGCAAATACTCTGAGAGATTTCCAGACTCAATCTGTGAGGTTGTCTACGATAGTTACCAGTTTTCATGGACTCATGACAACATACCAGATGACCCTATCTTAGAAAAGTATGCAGATCGTAAGGCATGGGAATATATACAGTGGTTTGCTGAAGGTTTTTTCGAAAATTATGAAAATATAGTTGACCCAACAGAGGGAAGTCTGTATTATCATACTCATCAAGTTGCACCATACTGGAAGAATCACTTTACAGAGGTAGCAACGATTGGAAACCACATCTTTTACACAGAGGTTGACAATGATTAAAGATTGGTTCAAAATAGCTTCCACAATGATTGGTATCAAACGTAACAACAATCCAAAAGGAGAAGTTATCATGGTGTCAGATGGTCGTGAATATTATCGGCAAGTGATGGAAGAAGAACGTTTGAAAGTTCAAAGTATCCGTGATCAGATTCAGGTAGAAATTGAGTCGATCTGTCGTGATTATGGTCAACTTGATGTAACTTCGCACGGATTTGATTCCGTCTCTCCCATTCTTTTTGAGACAAGCCTGCAAGCAAAAGTTGTAAAGGCACTTGAAATGGACGGTTATTTGTGTATAATGACTTTCGATTACAAAGACGGCAAACCTGCAAGTTATCTTACTGTAAAATGGAGTGATGATTAGGGGGTTATCCTAGTGGAAACAAAAGAGAGTAAGGTTAAACGTGATCTTCGAACACCTAAGTACAAAATGAGGGTAGAAGAAGATCGAAAGAAAGAATCAAAAACACAACCAGAAGAAGATCAGTTAGACTTGCTTGAAGATATGGCAGTATGCTATCATGGTTTCCTCACAGGTTGTCCATATTGTAAAACGAAAGGAGGTTAATTATGCCAGCATTAATACTTTTAGGTCTTTGGTTAGCAGGTATCGTAGGTTGGGTTCTGAACGTCTATCAAGTGGTTGTAGGTTTCATGAATCTTGAGGTGTTTTCAGAAATCAGCGGCTACCTTGTAATCAAGACCGTCTGTATTTTCCTTGGGCCAGTAGGTTCGGTTCTCGGTTGGATTGGGTTATTTCAATAAGGGGGTAAGTTTTGGATAAGATTCACATTGATTTGATAAACATTAATGACCCGTCAAAAGGTTTCACAGGGTTTATTAGTGCTGAAAGCAGAACAAAATTCGCAAAGAATTTTGCAGAGAAGAAGCCGTTTACTTTAACTCTGCTAAATGGTTCTAAGCTGTTTATTTCAAAAGAAATGATGGAGCTTTACACATTCTCACTGCTAACAAGTGAAATTTCTAAGCAGGTTGTCGCTAACTACGAAGCTCAATCTCAAGGAGGTTAACGTGGATTTACAGCAAGAGGCTATCGAACGAATTAAAAACGGGGAAAGCCTCTTTCTGACAGGTTCAGGTGGTGTTGGTAAGAGTTGGGTAATCAACCAAATAGTAGACTCACATACAGTTCTGTGCGCCCCTAGTGGTATCGCTGCTTTAAACATTGGCGGTATCACTTGCCACAGAGCTTTCGGGTTGCCTCTAGGCTTGGTAACTGAAAAGGATTACTACACAATCCCTAGAACAATGGAAAACATCTTCTCTGGCAATGCTGTTAATCGTATTGTTATTGACGAGGCAGGGATGCTTCGAACTGATTACTTTGTACTTATTAGTCGTAGGTTGCAAAGAATCAGAGGTAATGACAAACCTTTTGGCGGTATTCAGGTTGTTGTTGTAGGAGATTTTTACCAACTAGAACCTATCCTATCAGGAAGTGAAGTTGACTTCTTTGAATATGATTCTAAATTCTGTTTCTCAAGTAAATTGTGGACTTTCCCGATGATTGAGTTGACAGAGGTTAAGCGTCAGTCAAACAAACGTCAGGTTTTGATGCTAAATTCTATTCGTAAGAAAGATAAGCACTATAAGAAGGCATTGAAGTACATTCAGGATGAATGCAAGCCGTATATCCCTGATGAAAATACACTACACCTTTGCTGCTATAACAAAGACGCTGACAGAATCAATCAAAACTACTATTCTCGCATTGAGGGAGAGGAAAGGCAGTTCAGAGCTATTTTCCCTCCTATGTGGGGCACTGAGAGACCCGTAGACGAGCTTTTGAAGCTTAAGGTAGGCACTAGGGTTATTATCTGTCAAAACTGTCCTATGGGGCTCTACGTGAACGGAGAGAGGGGTGTTGTAGTAGGCTTTGAAATAATGCCTGACGGATTCTCTGAAGCTATCATGGTTGAGAAAGATGATGGTATTGTTGTTCCAGTTGTTCGTGGTAGTTGGGAAAAATACAGCTATAGTAAGCAAAAGCCTATAGGTAAACCTGATAGTAAGGAACAGGTAGTTAAAAATGTTGATGCAACTTATCAACAATACCCAATCAAATTAGGTTGGGCAGTCTCCGTACATAAGTCGCAAGGCATGACTTTGGATGATGTAGCTATTGACGTAGGTTCTGGTTGCTTCTCCCATGGTCAAGCTTACGTTGCTCTTAGTAGAATCAAGGACTTACGTAATCTTTCTTTTGTGAAGCCTATGCTACCAGAAGATATTATCGTAAATGAGGAAGTTAAGAAATTTTATGGGGATGCTTGACAGCGTTCCCGTATTTTTATATGATGCTTCAAAAGTTAAGGAGTTGATATGAAACTGACACCAGATCAAGCCTACGAACTTTCAAAGCTTTGTAAAAAGTATTACAAAGCTGTTTGGAAGTATAGTGACCACCTAGATAGCGAACACTTTCAAGATTGTGACGAGGCATGGGAGGAAGAAGCTTACAACCTTGAGCAGAAGAAGCTAAAAGCTCAGGAAAAACTTGAAAAACATTTAGACAAATTGATTGACACAAGACAGGTAAAGCCTTAGTATACTCTTAACGTCAACGATTAAGGAGAACACGATGAAACAGCCAGCTATCTTCGACAACATGAATGCTGTAGAGTGCCAGTCTTTCATATTTCACCTAGAGCAAGAGTTGGAATACCTCAAAGTTCGCTACAGAAAAGCTGTTTGTTATGGGGCAACACTCCTAGCAGAGAGGCTTAGCGAGGAAATTGAGCAAATGCGAGGCTGTATTAAGGAAGCTGAAAAATATCGTGACAGTGAGGGAGTTTGATATGTGTACATACCAACAAATTCCAGAATACGGAAAGCTAACCTGTGATCAGCTTTTCAATTGTTGCTCATGTGGTGGTAATGATTGTGGCTGTCGTTATTGTTTTGACTGTAATGCTTGTGAGCATTGCCTAGAATCGGAGGATTAAAACTATGAACACAATTGTAATTAACAAATGCAACATCAAAAAAGAACTTGAAGCTGGAGACACAGTATTCATCGACAAAAATGGCCCTTTTAAGGTTACATACTTGTACGGAGGTAGTGATCTAGGCTTCCGTATCGACAGTGATTACGAAAGAGGTATAATATCTGACTTTGAAATGAGATTTGATATTTTCTATATTGAAAAGCTCATCAATTAACTCACACAACCGCTCTCAGATAACTTCTGAGAGCTTTTCTTTACCTAACTGGTAGGGTAGCCTAGGTTATCTATATCACTTAATACAGAAGCTCTCAGGAGGTTATATGAAGCTACTAACATTTATCTGCATCTTCCTAATCTCAACATTCTCGTATGCAGAAGAAAAGACAGTAGAAGAACATTGTAACAGTTGGCATAAACTAGCTACTGCCTTCATGACAGCACACATGAATGAAGTACCTATCACAAAAATGATAGAGGCACTAGAAGGTTATGATGAATACAAGTTCCTAGTAATCAGAGCATACGATCATCACAGACTATTCTCTGAATCTGCTAAACGAAGACAGATTATTGACTTCGGTAATGAAATTTATATAGAATGTATTCAAGCTAATTCTTAAAGAAAAACATAACACACTATCACTCCCTCCCTCTCTAACACTATACTAAGGCTATAGGGATAACACTCTATAGCCTTTCTTGTGTTATACCAACAGTATATCAACCTATACAAACAATAACTGTACAATATTTAACCAAGTAATTCGAACTGAGAGATAACAGCATACTTGTGATAAAATCATAAGATACTAGATAACAGTCTAAGAGAATCTATTGAACAATGTAATGAACAGTGTAACCAGAAGGAGAGAGGGGATATACCCCGAGTAAGTTATTCAGAGAGAATACTAACAATAACTCTATAGATTATTTTATAAGTATTCTATAATATATAGGATAGATTATTTAGGGTATTATTCCTGCGGAGCCTACAATAATAGTATATCACGGATTTTTCAATCTGTCAATAGCTTCGATCTAAGATTTCTCATTAAAATGAGAAAGGTATTCTTCAGAATAACAGGAGGATGGTAGGGGTAAAACAGGCAGAAGAAAAAGGTCGGCGGGGGTTACTTTAAAGGCGGCAGGGGGTATCTGAGAGCGTCTGTAAGAGCTTTTTAAGAATATGCTGAACGTAGACATAGCAATAGTTAGAAGGGCATTGTAGAGCTTCTGAGAGAGTCTTAGAGCAATGTGGCAAAATGTCACATAAATGCGACAAAATGCCTCCCTGCGACGGATAGATTTCTGTTACTTTATTTTTGGCATGAATATGGAGAATATAGGGCATAATCTGTATGAATATACGTAAGCATCTTTGTTTGTTAGGCTCGCCACTGACCCATAAGGTCTCGACAGATTTTCATATAGAATAATCTTAGGTCTCGACAGATTTTTACAAGGTCTCGACAGATTTTCACCTATATAGGCAGGTTTTTACATAGAGATTGCAGGAGATAGATAGGTAGCTAATTATAGATAGTTAGCAAGCTACATTGAGAGTTATTCTGGTAGGAACCTAATA
>Ga0079223_10002070_pt1 | contig 12324 bp, 11 predicted proteins | sample Stecom2011_FD_75072 | JGI IMG/M metagenome (GOLD analysis project Ga0079223, IMG submission 75072) | Agricultural soil microbial communities from Utah to study Nitrogen management - Steer compost 2011 | ecosystem: Environmental > Terrestrial > Soil > Agricultural land | place: USA: Utah...
ACCTCCTAAATCAATATGAAAGAAATCTGTAACAGAGCCATATACAATTCTATCATATACGTTTGCAATTCCTCCACCAATAATACAGCAAAATCCTATTAAAGACAGTCTGTCAAGTTCTTTATTTTTAATAATATGAATAGTTACATAACCTAAAACCAGAATTGGTAATACTAGTAAAAAGATGATTCTTAAAGTTGGGTTTAAATCGCTTCCCATTCCAAGAAAAGCTCCAGAATTTTCTACATTATGCAATGTAAAAAAATCTCCAATAATTGGTGTTTCACTTCCAGGAGTAACATAAAGTCTTGTCAAAACTTTAGTTATTTGGTCTAATGCAATATTTATAACAATTAGAAGTACAATAAATACATTTCTAGATAATTTCATTATGCTTCTTTTGTATATGCAGCAGAAGCTGTTTGTGATTCTCTATTTATTTTTTTAACTAAACCTTGCAACACGTTTCCTGGTCCAACTTCAGTAAACAAGGTGGCACCATCTGCAATCATTTGTTGTACAGACTGTGTCCACTTTACAGGAGCCGTCAATTGGGAAATTAGATTATTTTTAATTGCTACAGCATCCAACACAGCAGAGGCTGTAACATTTTGATAAATTGGACAAAGAGGTTTGTTGAAAAAAGTGTTTTCAATGGCTGCTGCCAATTCTTCACGAGCTGGTTCCATTAAAGGAGAGTGAAAAGCTCCACCAACTGGTAAAACTAAAGCACGTCTGGCTCCTTCTTCCTTTAAGCTTTCGCAAGCTCTGTTTATAGCATCTACTTCTCCAGAAATTACTAGTTGTCCAGGACAATTATAATTTGCTGCTACTACAATGCCTTCAGTTGTAGCACAAATTTTCTCAACAATATCGTCGTCTAATCCTAAAACAGCAGCCATAGTACTTGGTTGTAACTCACATGCTTTTTGCATTGCTAAAGCACGTTGAGAGACTAATTTTAGACCATCTTCGAATGTTAAAGTCCCATTAGCAACTAAAGCAGAAAATTCCCCTAGAGAATGTCCAGCAACCATATCAGGTTTAAAGCTGTCTCCTAAAATTTTAGCTAAAATTACGGAATGTAAAAAGATAGCTGGTTGTGTTACTTTAGTTTCTTTTAGATCTTCAGCAGAACCTTGAAACATGACGTCTGTAATAGAAAAGCCTAAAATATGGTTGGCTTGTTCAAATAAGTCTTGTGCTAAAGATGAATTTTCGTATAGGTCTAAACCCATTCCAGAAAATTGTGCACCTTGACCTGGAAATATATATGCGTTCATGTGTTTCTTTTTTTTAGTGATGCAAAAATAGTAATAATAAAATTTATATAAATTTTAGAAAGATTTAAATTAGTTATATTTATTATATATTATAATTGAGATGAATGAAATAATAAAAAGGCAAGAGGAAGAATATTATCAAGCTATTGGAAAGTTTGTAGTAAATTTTGAACGTTGTTGTGCTACTTTAAGAACAAATATAATTTTACAAATTTCTCGTGATAGTCATAAAATAAATCAAACCTACATTCAAATTTTAACTAACAGAATGGCTGCCGAAGAGTTAAGAAGCTGTTATGTTGCAATAGTTAATACCTCTCAAAAATTAGATGATTTTGAATCTAAAGTTTTAAAAAATATCTCATCCAGATTTCAAAATATTCAACAAATCCGAAACGATTTATTGCACGCAAAGTGGTCTTTAGGTCAAGGAATTTTCACTCATGGTCTAAAAGCATACAGGCTAAAATCAAAAAACACCAAATTAGGGTAAGAATTATTAGAACTTAATATATCAACAGAAGATATTAATGATTACTCTTTTGAAGCTTTTAAATTAAATGAATTATTTAGCATGTTTGATTCAGTAATTGGTTTACCTGAAAAGTTGAAAGAGGGAAGTTTTGTTAAAAATTTTTGTTTTGAAAAGAAAGAGGCTGTATTAATTAAAAATAAAAACAAGAAAAGAAGTGAAACCAATTTTGATAGAAGGCAGAATCAGATTATAGGAATTAAAGGTTCTGCTGATGCAGGAATTAGTTATTTAGCAAGAAATAGTCATGATGTCTATTATTTAATTATGAGTGATTACAAAGAAAAGAAATGGGCTACTTTAGGTTCTCCTCTTCATTATGTATTAAAGAATTCAAATTTAAAAGAGTTTGACGTAAATGGAATATTAAAACAAGGTACAGTTATTATTTTTGATGAGAATACAAAAGAGTTAAATTTAAAAGAATATGATTGGTTTCCAAATAAAGATGAATCAATACCTGATTTTAATTCAATGCCTTAACAGCCGCTTCAGCACAACGCTCACCATCAATCGCTGCTGATACGATTCCTCCAGCATAGCCACCACCTTCACCACAAGGAAACAAGCCTTTTATCTGTGGGTGTTCTAGGTTCTCGTTTCTTGGAATACTCACAGGAGAAGAGGTTCTACTTTCAACACCAACAACGTTTGCTTCAGCTGTATAATAGCCTTTCATTTTTTCACCAAAAGCTTTAAACCCTTGTCGTAAATTGCTACCAATTAATTTAGGTAAAAGCGAATGTAAAGGAGCCGATTTTAATCCTGGCTGGTATGAGGTTGGGTTTAAATCTGAAGATAACCTACCTTCTACAAAATCAGTTAATCTTTGAGCAGGAGCAGTTTGTGTTCGTCCTCCAGCAGTAAAAGCTAAACGCTCTAAATCTTTTTGATATTCCAAACCTTTTAAAACGCCAAAGTGTTCGTATTTAGGGAAATCTCTTTCAACATTTAATTCCACCACTATGCCAGAATTAGCAAATTGGTTGTTTCTTCTAGAAGGAGACATTCCATTAACAACAACTTCGCCATTGGCTGTTGCTGCTGGAACGATAAAACCTCCAGGACACATACAAAATGAATAAACACCTCTGTTATTTACTTGTTGTACCAAACTATAAGATGCAGCTGGTAGCAGCTCGTCTCTTTGTCCAGAACAATGATATTGGATCGAATCAATAATATGTTGCGGATGCTCTACACGAACTCCCATTGCAAAAGACTTAGCTTCTAAAGCTATTTTCTTTTTATGTAACATGTAAAAAATATCTCTTGCCGAATGACCTGTTGCCAAAATAACTCGAGTGGCAGGAGCTTCTTCACCATTTAATAATTGAATGGCTTGTATTTTGTTATTCTTGATTTTAAAATCTGTAACACGCGTTTCAAAATGTACTTCGCCTCCATGTTTTAGAATGGTTTCACGAATATTAGTTACTACTTTTGGTAGTTTATTGGTTCCGATATGTGGATGTGCATCCACTAAAATTTGATCTGTAGCTCCATGAAATACTAAGTTTTCAAAAATTCTTCTAACATCGCCACGTTTTAAGCTTCGTGTATATAATTTGCCATCGCTATAAGTTCCTGCGCCACCTTCGCCAAAACAGTAGTTGGAATCTTCGTTTACAAAATGGTCTTGATTGATGGCTTTTAAATCACGACGTCTGTCTTGTACGTTTTTACCACGCTCCAAGACAATAGGTTTAAACCCTAGTTCTATACAACGTAAAGCAGCATACATTCCAGCAGGACCAAAACCTACAATGTGGATGGGTTTGGCTTTGGAAACATCTTTATAATCGAAAGTGTATTCTGAAGTTTTTGGAACGGGTTCGTTAATATATACAGCTACTTTATAGTTTAAAATAATTTTAGGTTTTCTGGCATCAATAGATTTACGAAGCACTTTAATACCTGAGATTTTGTCTCTGGACATCCCTAAATTTTCGGCAGATTTTATTAAAAGAATGTTTGGTGTTTCTTCTTCTTTTAAATTAATGCGTAGCTGAAGCTCTTTTATCATGTGGTAAAATTAGGTAAAAATAAAAGATGTGTGTAAGTTGTTTTTGTTAAGTTTCAAAGTTGTTAAGCTGAAACCATCAATAGATTATTAATAAATGAAACAGAAGTCTAAAATTTACTTCAATTCTTTTTTTTCAATTTTCATTTGTGATGTAATAAAGGGAATTTTAGGAGCAAAAAAGTACCCTGTTAAACTGGCAAATAAAATAGGTATAAAATACGAAAATCCAGTTAAGGTTGCCAATAAAATAGTGGTGCTCATAGGTGTTCGGGTCACACAAGCATTTATAGCTGCCATACAACTTACAACAGTTAAAGATAGGCTTATGGATGGAATAAAATGGTGAATGATGAGCCCTAAGGTAGCTCCACAGAAAAATAAAGGAATGATAAATCCACCTCTCCAACCTGAGGTTACAGTAATGGCTATGGCCAGAATTTTAAAGATTAAAATGGCTATTAAAAATGAAAGCGAAAAGTCGCTTATAAGAAGCTGACTAATTTCATGATGGCCAAAATAGCGTGTTATTGGAAAATAAAAAACTATAAATCCCAAAGCAATGCCTCCAAGGCAAGTTTTAATGTAAATAGGTGTTTGTAGTTTTTTAAATAGAACTTTAAAGGTTTTTGTGCAATATATAAAACCCCAACCTACAATGGTAGCTGCAATAGCAAAGAGTACAGCATATAAAAAATCGAATTTGGTTAACATTTCATAAGATGGTAAATCCCAAATGGGTCCTATGCCTATATGAATGATAAAAGCAAAAACCACATAGCTAAAACAACTGGCAACAAAAGCAGGAATTATAGCTTTGTAATATTCTACAGCATGTTCGTGATGAAGAATTTCTAAAGAAAACAAACTACCACCTAAAGGAGCGCCAAACAAAGCTGTAAATCCCGAAGCCATGCCAGCAATGCTCATGGAACGTAAATCTTCGCCTTTAAACCTAAAGAGTTTTCCTAGCCAGGTTCCTGTAGATCCAGTGACTTGAACCAAAGGGGCTTCTGGTCCTAAACTTCCTCCAGAACTGATACAAAGCAAAGAGGATAAAACCATGGAAGGATTGTTTTTAGGATCTAGTTTCCCTTTATTAAAACGAATGTTATTTACAATAAGATGAATTTCTCCAGGATCTCCAATAAAATGAATGATCAAACCAGCCAACAAACCACTTATTGCCATGGTTGGGATAACTTGCCAGCCATCAAAAAACGCTAATTTATGGGTTAAGAACTCTAAAATAATCCAATAGATACTAGCTATAACTCCACCCAATAAACCAAGTAAAGCCCATAAAATAAATTTCCTGCTAAAAACAAAGGGATTGAATTGTATGGGTTGATCTAAGATATTTAGAAAAGTGACTAATTTCCTTTTTCGTTTTAGCTTCACTTTTAATATTTTTAAGATTGAATTTTATAGTCTTTCGTAAGTAATAAACGAAAAAGCATGTGTGTGTTTTTCATCTTTAGCATGATACCTGTTTTGGGATTCTTTCCAAATAGTGCTGTCGATTTTTGGAAAAAAAGTATCAGCTTCAAAATCTTCATGAACTCTAGTAAGCTCAATTTTATCTGCATAAGGCATGGCTTGCTTGTAGATTTCGCCTCCACCAATAACAAAAGGTTGTTTGTCTGCTTTAGCAGCATCAAAAGCATCCTCCAGATTGTTAACAAGTATCACGCCAGATGGAACTTGATAATTGTCTTGTCTGGAAATAACAATATGCGTTCTGTTAGGTAAGGGTTTTGGGAAACTTTCAAAAGTTTTTCTTCCCATAATAATATGATGGCCATTGGTAAGTTCCTTAAAGCGTTTTAAGTCGTCGCTTAAATGCCAAATAAGTTGATTGTCTTTGCCAATTGCATCATTTTCACCAGCAGCAACTATAAGTGTAATTTCAGATTTCTTCGAGGTTGTTAGCGGTCTTTTTTTTTCAGTAGCTAGCGGATATTCTTTGTCAACTTGTTGTTGCAATTGGGCAATACGAGTCTTTTGTTTTTCAACTAATTTATTAAGTTGGTCTTCTTCCCATTTTTTGCTTAGTAGTTTGGAAGTAACAAACACATTAAAAACATGATATATAAATAAAAATAACCAAGCTAAAATGGCAAATACAAACCAATTAATTCCAAAAAATGTTACATCTTTTCCTATATTGAGAACTAAATTGGCTACAATTAAAAATACAGCTCCAATTAAAAAAACAACAAAGTGGGCATACAAACGTTTTTTTTGTTTGATGCGTTTTTGAGCTGTTTCAATTAATTCCAATTGGTCTTTATCTATCTGTGGCGTTTCTTTCTTTTTTCCGAACATCTTACTTAAGTTTAAAGTAAAGTTAGTACTTTTCTACTTATTTTTAGAAGTAGATGGTCATTAAAATATCCATTTTGGTATCAATTGGATTTCCGTTTTTATAACCTGGAGATTTAAATTTTGGCATGCGTTTTAAAACATTTATAGCTTCGGCTGCCATTTCTTTTTTATGTGCTTTGGCTGTAATATGTTCTGCTTTTCCTTTTTTGTTTATGGTAAAACTAACTAAGAACTGTGTTGATTTGTCTAAAGGGAAAAGTTTATCGGCCAATTCATAGTTGACACTTAATTTTATAAAATCTTTAATTTTGTTGGTAGTACATTCTTTTAATGCCTCGTAACTTAAAGTTTCATCACAGCTTCTATAGACTGGGAATTTATCATTTTTAGCTGGTTTTGGGTTGTCTATTTTAAATTTAATAGGTAAGTAATAAGGTACTCTAACTGGTTTTCCATCTATATAACCAGGTTGTAATTTAGGCAGTAAATTAATGGTTCGAATGGCTTCTGTTTCTAATTCAGGATATGGAGCTCTAGCTTTAATATCTATTATTTCTCCAGTTTTGTCTATTTTAAAAAAGACAGATATTTTTATAATGGTTTCGTCTGGTAAATTTAATTTATCTGCCACCTTTATATTGAAATTTTTAGCAATGTGAGCGTTTATTTTTTCATTGAAACACGCTTTTAAATCCTGATTTTCCATGTTTTCATTACAACCTTTATAGATTGGAACACGTTCTACCAAGGCGAAGGATACTTCGTCTGAATTATTTATGTCTTCTGATGTTTTTGTTTCTTGGGAAAACGTAATCAGGCTGATTGCAAAGAGCAATAAGGATAGGTTGAATTTCATGAAATGGGTTTCAAATTAAACAGCAACAACTCCTTTAATATGTGGATGATGTTGGTAATCTTCCAAAGTGAAATCTTCAAATTTAAAATTGAAAATATCTGTAACTTCTGGATTAATTTTCATTTTAGGAAGAGGTTTTGGGGCTCTTGACAGTTGTAATTTCAATTGCTCTTTATGGTTGTTATAAATATGAGCATCTCCAAAGGTGTGTATAAATTCGCCAGCTTGGTAACCACAAACTTGAGCCATCATCATGGTTAATAAGGCGTAAGATGCGATGTTGAATGGCACTCCCAAAAAGATGTCTGCACTGCGTTGATACAACTGGCAAGATAATTTTCCATCTGCTACATAAAATTGAAAAAAGGCATGACAAGGTGGAAGCGCAGCTTTACCATTTGCCACATTTTCACTAAAACTTTTAGACGTGTCTGGTAATACCGAAGGATTCCAAGCAGAAACTAGCATGCGTCTACTATTTGGATTCTTCTTTAAAGTATCAACAATTTCTTTTATTTGGTCTATTTCGTCGTTATTCCAGTTTCTCCATTGTTGTCCATAAATAGGGTCTAAATCACCATTTTCGTCAGCCCATTCATTCCAGATTCTAACGCCATTTTCAGTTAAATAGTCAATGTTTGTGTCGCCTTTTAAAAACCACAATAACTCATAAACTATAGATTTTAAGTGTAATTTTTTGGTAGTTACCATTGGAAAACCTTCGCTTAAATCAAAACGCATTTGATACCCAAACACACTTTTGGTTCCAGTTCCAGTTCTGTCTCCTTTTTCATTGCCGTTTTCTAAAACGTGCTTAACTAGGTCTAAATATTGTTTCATGTTTACTTCCCATGAATGAGGGATTCCTTTATAAATTAAACTTAAATATTATGGAATGGCATGCTAAACATGTTTCAGCATGACGTTTAACGAAAATAGAAAAAAGCTTTATATCAAAATGATAGAAGCTAATTTTTATATTAAAAGTTATTAACCAAGCATGAATAAAATTCCTTAGTTCGCAGGAATTAGTTAGCCTATAATCATTCCAGCAATGGTTGCAGAAATTAAAGATGCAATAGTTCCACCAATTAGGGCCTTCATACCAAATTCTGATAAAACTTTTCGTTGTCCAGGAGCAAGCGAACCTATTCCTCCAATTTGAATACCAATTGAGGCAAAATTGGCAAAACCACATAACATATAAGTAGCCATGATAATGGATTTGTTGTAGTTTAAATGAACTGCGTTAGCGACATTTTTTAAATCTGCTAATTGAATGTAACCAACAAATTCACTAGCAGCTAATTTGATGCCTAAGAGTTGTCCCATCATCATAATATCTTCAGTTGCTACACCAATAAGCCACATTAATGGTGCAAAAATAGTTCCTAAAATAGCTTCAAGAGAAAGAGCAGGATAAGGTGTGTTTGCAGCCATCCAAGAGTTGAAAGTGGTAAAATCGCCAATCCAGCCTAAAATACCATTTATCATAGCAATAAAGGCAACAAAAACTAATAACATGGCTCCAACATTTACAGCCAACCTTAAGCCTTCTGTAGTTCCATTTGCTATGGCATCTAAGATGTTTGAGCCTATTTTTTCTGAAGACACCTCAACTTCCGTATTTATTTTTTCGGTTTGAGGATATAGAATTTTAGAAATCACGATAGCTCCAGGAGCAGCCATAACTGATGCAGCTAACAAATGTTTTGCATATACCAATCTTAAAGCAGGATCGTCTCCACCTAGAAAACCAATGTAAGCCGCAAGAACAGCTCCAGCAACGGTTGCCATGCCACCAATCATCACCAAAAGCATTTCACTTTTAGTCATTTTTTCTAGGTAGGCTTTTATTAAAAGTGGCGCTTCGGTTTGCCCTAGAAAGATATTTCCTGCCACACTTAAACTTTCTGCTCCAGAAATTTTTAAAAGCTTGGTTAATAACATGGCCATTAATTTAACTGCTTTTTGAATAATACCTAAATAAAACAAGACTGATGTTAATGCTGAAAAGAATATGATGGTAGGCAACACTTGGAAAGCAAATATAAACCCGAAAGTATCCATGTCTACAACCAAACCTTCAAAAAGGAATTTGCTTCCTGCTCTAGTAAAATCTAAAATACTTATAAACACTTGTCCAACAGACTCAAAACCACTTTGTATGAAAGGCACTTTTAAAACACCAATTGCAATTAATAGTTGAAAAACCAATCCAATTCCAACGGTTTTCCAGTTAATGGCTTTTCTATTTGAACTAAAAAGAAAAGCAATAAAAATTAAAGAAATCATTCCCAAGAGACCTCTCCAAAGACTGTTAAACGAAAAACCCTCACTTGGTTTAATGCTACTTTCTGTGCCAACAGAAACAGCTTCATTAAATGATGTTTTGGCACTTGTAAAATAATAAGTATTGTTGTTTTCTTTAAAAACCAAGGTAGAATCTGTAAGTTCATTAATTCGGTATCTTTTTACAGAATCAGAAGGGCTATTATAATAAAACACCAATAAATTGTTTTGGTAGATATAATCGCCATATGCTTTAAGTGAATCTTTGCTAACGGAGAATTTAAAAATGCCTTGTTGTAGTTCTAAGGCATCTGAGTTTTTTTGAACCTGTAATTGATTACCAGCTTGATCTTGAATATTTTCAAGTTGCCATTTTTTTTCAATTTCTTGAGCGAATAAGGTTGATGTAATTCCGAAAAAAATAGCTGTAATTGCTAGTAATACTTGTTTCATTTATTGGGATGGATTAGTTATCGCTTTGAAATTTCATCACGAATTTTGGCGGCTTTTTCGTAGTCTTCATTTGCTACAGCTTCATCTAGAAGGTTGTGCAGTTCGTCCAGTGTTTTGTTTTTATAAACATCTTTCGCAGAACTAGATTCTAACTCTTCAGCAATAAAATCGTCTACCAAAACACTATCGTCTTGGGATTCATCGTCGTTTTTCGGGTTTACTTTTAAATAAATCCCAGCTTTGTCCAAAATGTTTTTGTAAGTAAAAATAGGTGCGTTAAAACGGAGTGCCAAGGCAATGGCATCGCTAGTTCTGGCGTCGATAATTTCTTCTATTTTATCCCTTTCGCAAATTAAACTGGAATAAAAAACACCATCTACTAATTTATGGATAATAACCTGCTTGACAACAATGTCAAAACGGTCTGCAAAATTTTTAAATAGGTCGTGCGTTAAGGGTCTAGGCGGTCTTATTTCTTTTTCAAGGGCAATAGCAATGGATTGCGCTTCAAAGGCTCCAATAACGATAGGTAATTTACGGTCGCCATCTACTTCGTTTAGAATGAGCGCATAAGCACCGTTTTGGGTTTGACTGTAAGATATTCCTTTGATATTAAGACGAACTAAACTCATAAATTTTAAAACACAAAGAACTGTTTAAATTAGGACTTTACCAACTGCTTAAAAGCATATTTGATGATTTTGTTAAACTACATTCCCAAAATCAGAGCTGCTATAGATAGTAAATACAATATTTAAACAGTTCTTTTTAACAATACAAGTTAAAAAAAATATTTATTGCTGTGCTTTAAAAGTTTTTAATTTTTCGATTAATTTTGGTACTACTTCAAAAGCATCACCAACAATTCCATAATCTGCTGCTTTAAAGAAAGGTGCTTCAGGATCTGTATTGATAACCACTTTAACTTTACTAGCATTAATACCAGCAAGATGTTGAATAGCTCCAGAAATTCCTATGGCAATATACAAGTTGGCTGCTACAGGTTTTCCTGTTTGCCCAACGTGTTCGCTATGAGGTCTCCAGCCTAAATCTGAAACAGGTTTTGAACAAGCTGTTGCAGCTCCTAAAACATCTGCTAGTTCTTCCACCATTCCCCAGTTTTCTGGACCTTTTAGTCCACGTCCACCAGAAACAACAATTTCGGCATCTGCTATGGTTACTTGTCCTGTAATTTTATCAACAGATTCTACGTTAATTCCTAAATCTGGAACGGATGGTGAAAAATCTTCAGCAGTGGCACTCCCCGAATTTTCTTTAACTCCAAAGGCGTTTTTAGAAACACCAACTATTTTTACATCTGTATTAATAGCTGTCATGTTATAGGCTTTGTTGGTAAAAGCTGTACGTTTAACTGTAAAAGGCGAGGTGTTTGAAGGCGCTTCAACTACATTGGATGCGTAACCAGCATCTAAATTAATGGCTAAAAGTGGTGCTAAATATTTACTATCTGCACTAGAGCTTACTATAAGTACTTTGGTGCCTTCTTTTTTTGCTGCTTGCGCAATGGCACTGGCATAAGCTTTGGCATTAAAAGTTTCTAATTGTGGGTTATTAACTTTTAATACCTTGTCCACACCATAGTTTCCTAAAACAGATGTGTCTTCGGCATTAAAAGTGATTGCAGTAACGGTTGTTCCCATTTGGTCTGCAACGGTTTTTGCATAAGAAGCAACTTCTAAAGCTGTTTTTTTAAAGGTTCCTTTATCGGATTCTGTATATACTAAAACTGACATATTTTTTTTAAATTTTGAATTTCCAAAAACTATACTCCAAAAAGACTTGTTGGAATTGGGATTTTGAAAATTGAGATTTATATTACCTTAGCTTCGTTATGAAGTAAGTTTACTAATTCTTCCACATTATCTGGGTCTATTAATTTGATAGCGCCTTTTGGAGCAGGCTTTTCAAATTTTACAGATGCCGTTTCTGTATTAGCATCAATAGGTTCTACCACTTTTAAAGGTTTTTGTCTGGCCATCATGATCCCTCTCATATTTGGTATACGCAAGTCGCTTTCTTCCACCAAGCCTTTTTGGCCACCAATTACAAGTGGTAAAGAGGTAGAAACAGTTTCTTTTCCACCATCAATTTCCCTAACAGCTTTGGCATTTGTTCCTTCTACCTCCAGACTAATGCAGTTTGTTACAAAATTGGCGTTTATTAAACCAGCCAGCATGCCTGGAACCATACCTCCATTATAATCTATGGATTCACGTCCTGCAATCACCAAATCGTAACCACCATCCTGAACCACTTTAGCTAGTTGTTGTGCCACGGCAAAACCATCAGTTGCAGCTGTATTCACTCTAATGGCTGCATCTGCTCCTATGGCCAAAGCTTTACGTAAGGTTGGTTCTGTTTCTGGACCACCAACATTCACAACATCTACACTGGCTCCTTGTTTTTCCTTGAACCACATGGCACGAGTTAAACCAAATTCATCATTGGGATTGATTACAAACTGTACGCCTGTGGTATCAAATTTTGTGTCTCCTTCTGTAAAATTAATTTTTGAAGTCGTATCAGGTACATGACT
>Ga0079223_10002071_pt1 | contig 12307 bp, 11 predicted proteins | sample Stecom2011_FD_75072 | JGI IMG/M metagenome (GOLD analysis project Ga0079223, IMG submission 75072) | Agricultural soil microbial communities from Utah to study Nitrogen management - Steer compost 2011 | ecosystem: Environmental > Terrestrial > Soil > Agricultural land | place: USA: Utah...
CCGTTTTCTACTTGTTCCAAAATTACGGATTGTTTCGAATCCGCTACATCCGAAGTAATTTCCACACCGCGATTGATTGGTCCTGGGTGCATTACGACGATTTCTTTATCCAATGAATCCAGAATTTCTTTCGTAAGCCCAAATTGTTGTGAATATTCTCTAGTATTGGGGAAATAGCTTGCTTCCATTCTCTCATTCTGTACACGAAGCATATTGGCTACATCACACCAATTAAGAGCTTCTCTAAGGTTACTTTCAACCTTTACCCCCAATTTCTCGATATGTCTCGGGATTAAAGATTTTGGGCCGCAAACTCTCACTTCGGCTCCTTGCATTTGCAAGGCAAAAATATTCGACATAGCTACTCTCGAGTGAAGAATATCTCCGACAATCACCACTTTTTTGCCTGCTACATCACCTAATTTTTCACGAATTGTGAACGAATCCAATAGAGCTTGTGTTGGGTGTTCGTGAGCTCCATCTCCGGCGTTGATAATGCTTGCTTTTACATTCTTTGACAAGAACTCAGCTGCTCCGGCACTAGAGTGTCGCATCACCACCATATCAACTTTCATCGAAAGAATGTTGTTTACGGTATCTACAAGCGTTTCTCCTTTTTTAACTGAAGATTGTGCTGCCGAAAAACTAATAACATCTGCTGAAAGCCTTTTTTGAGCTAGTTCGAACGAAAGTTTGGTTCTGGTAGAGTTTTCAAAAAATATGTTGGCAATGGTTATATCTCGAAGCGAAGGAACTTTTTTAATAGGTCTATTGATAACTTCTTTAAAGTGATCTGCCGTTTCAAAAATAAGTTCAATATCCTTTGGAGTGATATATTTGATTCCGAGCAGATGATTTACACTTAATACTTTCATTTTTGCTTAGTTGCGATTATATTTTTTCGAGATAAATAATGTCTTCTCCGGTTTGTTCTTTCCAACAGACTCTTACTTTTTCGTCTCCGAAAGCATCTACCTGACGACCTCGGTAATCGGGCTGAATGGGCAAATGTCTAGAAAAGCGTCTGTCAATAAGGGTTAAAAGTTCTATTTCTGAAGGACGTCCAAAAGATTGAATCGCGGTTAGAGCAGCTCTGATGCTTCTTCCGGTATAAAGTACGTCATCAATAAACACTACTTTTTTGCCTTCTACCAAGAAATCGATTTGTGTTTTGTTGGCCTCTAGAGGCTTGTCACTTCGTCTGAAGTCATCTCTAAAGAAAGTAATATCCAAAAATCCGAGTTTTACGTCTTTTACTTTATATTCTTCTTCGAGTATCGTTTTAATTCTCTTGGCAAAAAGTGTTCCTCTGGGCTGAATTCCGATAAGAATAGTGTCTGAGAAATCCAGATGATTTTCGATAAGCTGACAAGCCAACCGATGCAGAATTATATTGATTTCTTTCGAAGAAAGTAAAACTTTTCGGCTCATAAGTAATTTTTGTCAGTCACAAAAGTATGAAATTTAATTAAGAACTCATTTCTGTACTCCATAAAAAAAGAATCCAATGAGCTTTTTCATGTAACTACTTATATATTAACACAATTCTTAACGTAGTATTCTTAAGTATAAACTTCAAAAAAACTTACCTTTGCCTCACAAAAAAATCACAATGTTCAGCAATACAATTTGTTACAAAGCTATTATCTTCTTTTTGTTAGGAATTAGTTTCTCGGCCCAAGCTCAATACATCACAGTTGACGAAAACTACACAGCTGAGCAGTTAGTAAAAGATGTTTTTATTGGGGCCGGACAAGACTGTATAGAAATATCAAATGTATATGTTTCCGGATGGATATTTGCAGAAGGCAATAGTTTCGGATATTTTAACAAAGGTAACAGCGATTTCTATTTAGATGAAGGTATTATTCTATCTACCGGAAGAGCAACATCAGCTATTGGTCCTAACAATTCCTTACTAAGTGAAGGACCTACAAGCTGGGAAGGCGATCAAGATTTAGAACAAGCTCTCGACATCAACAATACCATTAATGCTACTATATTGGAATTTGACTTCGTAGCTCAAACAAATAAAATCAGCTTTGATTATGTGTTCGCTTCTGAACAATATCTAACAAGTATCACTTCAACTAACCAATGTAACTATACAGACGGGTTCGCTTTTTTACTCAAGCGTGTAAATGGAAATGAGCCTTACCAAAACCTGGCCGTAATTCCGAATACGAATATTCCTGTAAAAGTAAACACCGTTAGAGGCGAAGGGGTTTGTCCGGCTGCTAACGAAGAGTATTTCGGGGGATTTAATTCGATTGAACACCCGACAAACTTCAACGGACAAACTGTGGTGATGACAGCTCAATCTGAAATTATTCCCGGAGAATTATATCACATCAAATTAGTGATTGCCGACCAAGGGAATAATCTTTACGATTCAGCTGTTTTCTTAAAAGGAGGAAGTTTTAACGGAAATATCAACTTAGGAGATGACAGACTTATCGTTACACAAAACCCTTTATGTGGAGACGAAGTTTTGACTTTAGATGCTTTTTCTGAAGATGCAACCAGCTATCAATGGTTTAGAAATAATCAACCCATCAACGGGGCTAACTCATCAACCTATCAGGTAACTCAAGAAGGCGAATATGAAGTAGAAGTAATCGTATCCAACGGAAACTGTATTTTAAGAGGTGCTGTTTCTGTTGAATATTCTCCGAATCCCATTGCCAACAGCGCCTCGCTCTCTCAGTGTGAAACCCCTGCTGGCGAAACTTTTTTCAACCTGACAGCCGCAGAAAATCAGTTTATTACTAATCCTGAAAATTATTCCTTTTCGTATTTCTTATCCGAAGAGGAGGCACTCAACAATACCAATCCGATTGAAGACCCTACAAATTTTGTTTATTCGGCAGAAAATTTAACTATTTACACTCGTGTAAGTAATAGTTTCGGGTGTTTTGACATTGCTGAACTTTCGCTCTGGACAACTAGCAATACCCTTCAAAATCCAAGTGATTTAGAGGCTTGCGATGACAATTTCACCGGAATTGCCACTTTTGACTTAACCTTAAACTTTCCGGATATAGAGGCTCAATTACCTACAGGAGCCACTTATATGCTCTATTCGAGTTACGAAGAAGCACTCTTGAACCTGAACCCTATTGATATTCAGGAATATCAAAGTTACCAAGCCACAAATAACCATACTATTTACGTAAAAGTTATTTTAAACGGAGATTGTTTCGGAATAATGTGGTTTAACCTCATTGTACACTCTTTTGGAGAAGATATTAATGAAGAGAGTTTGTTTTTGTGTGAAGGCGAAAGTCTGATGCTTTCGGCTCCAAATGGCTATTATGATTATCAATGGAGTATCAATGGCCAAATCATAAATCAACAAACTGTTTCGGTTCAGCAAATTGGGCAATACACGGTGAGTTTCAAAAACTACTTTGGGTGTGAAGCCTCTAAAACGTTTATAGTGAATCTTTCTTCAAAAGCAGAGATTGTATCAGTTGAAGTAAATGATTTTAACCCAGAAGGAGGTTCTGTCACGATTTATGTAGAAGGAAACGGAATCTATGAATTTTCGCTTGACGGCATTCACTATCAAACAGAAAATACCTTTATGAGTCTTTCTGTAGGCCAACATTTGATTTTCGTAAGAGACATTAATGGTTGTGGAATTACCACAGAGCGAATCTCCGTACTGAATTATCCGAAATTTTTCACCCCAAACGGGGACGGAGTCAATGACTATTGGAGAATCCCGATGTTATCCATGGCTTATCCCGAAGCTGTGGTTGAAATTTATGACCGCTTTGGAAAATTAGTACATAGCTTCCGAGCTCAGAATATGGGTTGGGATGGAACATTCAACAACAATATGCTCCCTTCAACCGATTATTGGTTTGTCATCCGTCTAGATGGAAAAACCATAAAAGGACACTTTTCCCTAATTCGATAACTAAGAAAAGTTCAACTTACGCAACAGCTGAATAAAACTATCGGAATTTGTCTTCTTCAAGATGTTTTTTCGATGTGTTATAATTGTATGTTTACTTTTACAGAGCACAGTTGCTATTTCTCGACTACTTAGTCCCTCTTGAACTAACTGAAGAATTTTCAATTCGGTTTTGGTGAGTTTATAACAGTTTTCGGAATCTAAATAGATATTTCGAGTCTTATCAAAAATTCTGTGATCATTAATAGGTCGCTCCTCAAAGTCCTCTATTTTCTGATGACTAACCAAAGTTTTCGTAAGATGTCCTTGGTTATTCACTTCTAACGCCTGACAAGTTTGTCTTATGCGGATATACTGGTTTGAGGCTGTCAAAATACGATACGTATAAGTAAACAAATATCTAAAATGCTCGTTAAAGAGCAAATTGTTGGTGAATGCCAAATCTTTTTCTTCGCAAGCAAAGAAATAAGACTTATCGTCCGGATGGATGATATCTATGAGTTTATCAATATCAAAAGTTTCAGGGTCATACCCTGTAACCGTTTTAAAAGCAGAATTAATAAAAGAAAATTTGTTTACGTCACAGTCATAAATAAAATAGTAACTATCTATAAGTGCTGGAACTTCAGGATTAGAAGCTGTTTTAGATTTTTGTTTTTGGAAAAGCCTCCTCCACTTTTCGTTCTTAATTTCATTTGACATGGGTGAGATAATATTGTGTAAGGAAAGTTTGATTTTGTGAAATTACACAAACAAACACAAAAAAGCAACATTTTTGTCAAAAACAAATAATTTTTGTTGTCATTTTGTATGGCTAAAACTTCAAAACATTATTAGATTGGGAATTATGACTGTTAATAAAATCTTAATAAACAACAGCCAAACAATTAGAAACCAAACAATTAATGAAAAGTGAAATTGACAAAGATAGCTCGGGTCTCCATAGACTTAATATTACCTGTCCAAGGGCTGTTTGGGTCATTGTCAGGAACAATTTCGTTCCCCATCCCGAAAACTCCACGAATTGAAGGTGAGAAAATAAACCATTCGAAGAACAAATCAATTCCGAACCCAACCTCATAATTAGTCGACCATTGATTCATACGGAAACGGCCCATTGCATTATCGTCTGTAGCGTTATAACTACTCGATAAATTCAATGCTGTCGATACCCCTCCTACCAAATAAGGGCGAATATTTCCTATTCTTTCGGAAGAAAATTTCAATAAAAGTGGAATGTGAATATAAGTAGATTTAACTTCTCTCAGGTAATCTTGCTCCAAAACAAATCCCGGAAAAGTAAGATTGCGTTGTGTGTAGTAAAGTCCCGGTTCTAGACGAAGGTCTAAATATTCGTGCAAGCGCAGGTTTCCTACTAACCCTACGTTGAATCCTACTGCTGTTTCCGTTAAAATATCAGGAGCGTTTTCTTCGTATTCGAACTTAAAATCATAAGTGTTGAACCCTAGAAAATAACCCCAGTGCACTCTTTTTTTCTGGAAGTTTTCCAAATTGATTATAGGGTTTTTAGAGAAAATATTAAACTGAGCTTGACTATTAAGTGTCAAGCAAAAAAGAACAGCAATGGTTATTTTTTTCATGTTACTTTTTCGATGCTATGTAAATGGTAGCTGCTCCAAACATTTGGGGTTTATCTACCACCTCTATAAACCCAATTTTTCTCAAAATATTGTTTAAAGCTTCTCCAAAAGGAAAATTTGATGCCGATTTTGATAAATACCCATATGCTTTTTTATCTTTTGAAAAAACCCTGCCCACAAGTGGTAACCATAAATTACAATATAACTTATACCCTTGTTTAAAAGGGAACTTAGTAGGAACAGAGGTTTCTAAAATCACGAAAGTACCTCCGGGTCTTAAAACTCTAAAGATTTCTGCTAAACCTTTTTCAAGCGTTTCAAAATTTCTGATTCCAAAAGCCACCGTAACGACATCAAAACTATTGTCTTCAAACGGAAGGTTTTCAGAATCGGCTTGTAGAAGTTCAATTTTGTCAGACAAATCTTTGTCTTGAACTTTTTTACGCCCTACTTTGAGCATTCCTTCAGAAATATCAATTCCGATGATTTTTTCGGCACCCGAATTAGCCATCAAGATTGCCAAATCACCAGTTCCGGTAGCAACATCAAGAAGGTTTTTCGGCTTTTTTGCTTGAACAATATCCAGCATTTTTTTCCTCCACTTCACATCAGAACCTAATGAAATAACACGATTCAGACCGTCGTAATTGTCTGAAATAGTGTCAAACATCTGTTCAACTTGCTGTTTTTTTCCTAAATTGGAATCTTCGTATGGAGTAATATTTTTCGACATAACTTTAAAATAGTGTGCAAAGATAACGAACTTATTTCAACCTATATATTTTATTTGGGAAATCCCGTTTTATTTGACTATCTTAGCTTCTTTCACATTCATGTCTTATGCTTTTACATTCAAAAATAGAAGGAAACGGAAAACCACTTGTAATTCTACACGGTTATCTCGGTATGTCTGATAACTGGAAAACACTTAGTATGCAATATGCTCAAAACGGTTTTGAAGTTCATGCACTTGATTTAAGAAACCACGGACGTAGCTTTCATTCCGATGAGTTTACATATGAAGCAATGATTAACGATGTGTTGAATTATTGCAATCATTACCATCTCGATAGAATTAACGTAATAGGACATTCTATGGGCGGAAAATTGGCTATGTTTTTGGCCATAACGTATCTTGAAAAAGTAGAAAAGCTCATTATTGCTGATATTGCTCCAAGGCATTACCCCCCACACCACCAAGATATCTTAGATGCATTAAATGCCGTTGACTTTTCTGTTCAAAAAGAACGCAAAGAAGTAGAAGAAGTCATCGCTCAATATATTCCTGACTTCGAAACCAGACAGTTTTTAATGAAAAACGTTTATCGTAAAACTCCCGAAGAACTCGATTTTCGAATCAACCTTAAGGTACTGACAGAAAAATACGATAATATAGGTATAGCCCTTCCTGAAAATACAGTATTTCAAAAACCAACTCTATTCCTTAGAGGAGAATACTCTAATTATATTAAGGAGAGGGATGAACAAGATATACAAAGACATTTCCCAAAGGCAGAAATTAAAACCATATCCAAATCAGGACATTGGCTCCATGCCGAGAATCCTAAGGAATTTCTAGCGTACTCCCTGTCATACTTACAATCCTAAAAATTCAAAGCTTCAAATATGGAGACTATTTTTTGCAAAGATGATTTTTTTCAACTTTTTTACTATGAGCGCATAATATTTTTGCTAAAATCCTTGCAATATCAATATTTGTATATATCTTTGGTTTTATTAACCCTAATGTATGTTTTATATGAAAAAATTAGCGACTCTATCGCTTCTGCTCTTGGGGAGTTATTCAGTATTTGCAGGTGGATACCGCGTAAGCCTCCAAGGACAGAAGCAATTGGCTATGGGACACACAGGTGTTGCTGTAGTAAACAATGCCGAAGTTTTGTTTTTTAACCCGGCCGGTATGTCTTTCTTGGAAAACCGATTCAACGCCTCTATAGGAGGGAACGCCTTGGTAGCAAAAACAAAATTTCAAAATGAGATTTATAACTGGAAAGCCGAAACAACTAACGTAAGAACTCCGTTTAGCGCTTATGCAACGTATAAAGTAAACGATTGGCTTTCTGCAGGTTTAGCAGTATACTCGCCTTACGGAAGTGCTGTAGAGTGGGACAAAGATTGGGAAGGTTCTCACTTAGTAAACAATATCGACCTAAAAGCAATTTACTTCCAACCTTCTGTGGCTGTTAAAGTTTCTGACGAATTCAGCTTCGGGGGAGGCCCGATATTCGTAGTAGGAGGTGTAGAATTTAACAGAAACATTTCTAGATCTATTACTGACGAGAACGGGAACAGAAGTAACGTAACTATCGAAGCAAGTGGCGTTACTGCTTGGGGATGGACAGCAGGATTCATGTTTAACCTTACAGACAAAATCCGTTTAGGAATGAACTACCGTTCAGAAATCATCATGGAAGCTAGAGACGGAGAAGCTACTTTTAGTAACATTCCAGCCTTTATGCAAGCACTTGGTTATACAAACACAAAATTTGATGCAGACCTTCCGTTACCGGCTGAGTTAACTGTTGGTTTCTCTTATCAAATTACAGACAAATGGCTTTTTGCTTTTGACTACAACCGTGCAAAATGGGGAGTATATGAGTCTCTGGATGTACATTTCGGAAACGCAGCAGGTACTTCTGTAAACCCAAGAAATTACAAAGATGCTAGCACTTACCGTTTAGGTCTACAATATGAAGCTACAGAGAAATTTACTTTCCGTGCAGGATGGTATTTTGACGAAAGCCCAGTTCAAGATGGATATTTTGCTCCAGAAACTCCACGTAACGACTCTATGGGATATACAGGAGGGCTTACTTATCAAGTTACTCCTAAGTTAGGAATCGACGTATCTTTCTTGTATCTGCATTTTGATGAGATCAACAATTCTTATAATCATTATACAGAAGACGGAAATCACAATGTATCATTTGGAGGAACTTATAAAAACAGCGTATTCTCTCCAGGAGTTGGTTTAAGTTACAGTTTTTAAAATCTTGAATTATGAAAAATAAATTTATATATCTATCTGTTTTAGCTTTAGGTTTTGCTTCGTGTGAACCTGAGTTTGAAAACGAAATAAACAGTAATACTTATTCTGCCGGAGATGCTGATTTCACTAGCTATGTGGCTATCGGAAACTCACTAACCGCAGGATTTATGGATGGTACCGTTTACAAAAGTGGACAACAATACTCTTTCCCGAATCTTTTAGCAAAACAATTTGCTATTGTGGGGGGAGGAGAGTTTACTCAACCTTCGTTTGAAGACGACGTAAACAATCTAGGAGGCCTTCTTTTAGGTGGTCAGCAAATCGCTGCTGCCAGAAGAATTATCAATGCTTCGGCAGGGGGACCAGAAGTAATTTCTGGAACACCAACTATTGAGGTGGCTAACTTACAGAAAAAAGCTTACCACAATATGGGAGTGCCTTCTGCTAAATCATTCCACTTACTTCTTTCTGGATACGGAAACTTAGCTGGCGTTGCTATGGGAACAGCAAATCCTTATTTCGTAAGACATGCAACGACTCCTGAAGCTACGGTTTTAGGCGATGCAATGTCTATGAATCCAACATTCTTCACCAACTGGATCGGAAGTAACGACGTTTTAGCTTTTGCTACTTCAGGAGGTGTAGGTGTTGATCAAACAGGAAACACTAACCCGTATACTTACGGAAGTAACGATATTACAGACCCTACTTATTTTGCAGGAGTATATAATGCTATCATTGAAACTCTAACTGCAAACGGGGCTAAAGGTGTAGTGGCTACAATTCCAAACGTTACTTCTATTCCTTATTTCACTACAGTTCCGTACGCTCCGCTACCAGCTGAGACTATTGCAGCAAATCCTCAAGTAGAATTATTGGTAGGTTTGTATCAATTCCTTTCTGCGGCTACAAACGGAAGAATCAGTCCTTTGAAATTAGAGCCGGGGCAAGTAAACGCCCTTTTAATTGAAGACGAAGACCTTCCTAGCTTAAGCGCTCAAATTACTGCTTATGCTGCTAACTCAGGAAATCCTTTATTGCAAGCTTATGCTACACAATTAGGACAACTATACGGAAAAGCACGTCATGCTACAGCTAACGACTTAATTTTACTTACAACAAGTGGTGTAATTGGAACAGAAAACCCAGCTTCTATCGCTCCGTTTAACATCAACGGTATTACATTCCCTTTACAAGATCAGCACGTACTGACTGCAAATGAAGCTCAAATGGTAGCTACTGCTACAGCGGCTTTCAACAACGCTATCAAATCAATTGCTCAAGCAAAAGGATTAGCTATTGCTGATATGAACGCTATCATGGCACAATTAGCAGACAACACAACCGGTCTCAAAACAGATGACGGTCAAGTATACTATGCTAATTACTTTAGCACAGATAGGTTACACACTACGTTGTTCTCTCTAGACGGAGTTCACCCAAATGCTAAAGGATATGCAATTGTTGCTAACGAAATCATCAAAGTTATCAATCAGCATTACAATGCACATTTGCCTTTATTGAATCCGGCAGATTATCCTGGTGCTACGATTTTGACTTCTAATTAAAATAGTTTTCAATTGTAATGAAACCGCTTCAATGAAATATTGAAGCGGTTTTTAATTTTCTAATACTAACGAATACTATTAAACTCATACGGGAATCCGTTACAACATAAAACTCTCTTTCCAGCTCTCTATTTAGAGATTTATTTAGAGGAAATAAAAAACCCTCGATTATCGAGGGTTGTGTTCTAAAACTAAAATATTTTATTGAAGTAATTGATTGTAAAAACTTTCGTCTTTTTTAAGTTTTGTAAGTTGTTTTTCTTCTAAAACATTCGTCAAAACTCCTTCGATTTTCTCTTTTAAGATTGCTTTTCTTTGCTCACTTAGGTCAGGGTGTTGACTTAAAATTAGGTTCTTTTCAAACAACACTTCTTTAATCTTTTGTTTCGTATTGTCATCGTTAATATCTAACATCCCAGCTAACTTATTGACATGTTCTGTTGTCAATGTTTCTGCTTTTTTATAAGCTTGTTTATGCGATTCTTCTTGAGTTTGGGCAAATGCTGTGAACCCAAAAAGCATTACAGCAAGTAGTACTAATTTTTTCATACGTATTTTCGTTTTTGATTGGTTAATAATAGGTTGTGAGCTATCAAAGTTATAAAAATAATTTTTATTCTACAAAAGTTCCTTTAAAATTTGCTTGATACTGTTGCCATTTTTCTTGTGTATCCATTTGCTTATAATCATCAGAAGCAAACAGCTTTAAGAAAATTTCGATTTTCTTTGGTGGATAAAAGCCACTAATTGGCTGAATCAACTTTCCGGATTCGTCAAAAAACAACATAGTCGGATAAGCTCTTACAGACAAAGCTTGTGTAAGTTGATGAACAGCATTTCTTCCTTTTCTTCCAGGCATATAGTTCGGGTTCGTATACGTTTGCCCTTGATACGTTACAGTTTCGTTCCCTTCACCATTAAACTTCACAGCATAGTAATGCTCATTGATATATTTCACGACATCAGGATTACGGAAGGTTTGCTTGTCAAGCATCTTACAAGGCCCGCACCAGTCTGTATAGACATCCATAAAAATCTTTTTCGGTTTCTTTTTCTGAAGTTCTAAAGCCTCATTAAAAGTCATCCATTTTATAGTCTCTTGTGCTTGAACATAAGTTCCAAGACCTATAAACATTATGAGTAGAAATAATTTTTTCATTTTATTGATGATTAAAATTGCATTCGTTTATTATCAAAGGCTAAGCCATTTTAGCAGACTAAGATATAAAAATGTTTTTAATGAAGCTAAAAATTAGCTCATTAAATAACATATTCTGTGAAGAGTTTCGCAAAAGTAGCCTCTAAATTGTCTGTAAAACCACTATGTGGCCTGGAAGTTTGAATACAAGAACTGCGAACAGCACTCAGCCATCTAAAGCGCTCAGAAACTTCTAATCGAGCAATGGGTCCTGCGTTTTTGTGAGCAGCAGCTATCTTTTCAAACGAGGCCAAATTAGCCTTAAGTTGGTCGAAATCCAGTTCGGTTTTATAAAACATCAAACGGCTTTCGTCCCATTTTATTTGTGCACGAAGATACTTTTGGCTTTTGCAAAACAAAAGCAGTCCTACGTTGATGAATTCGTCGGTTTCCACTCTAGGAAACACACGAATCACCGCATATTCATATAAGTGTTTTTTGTGCATCCTGAGCTTGTTTTACGAAAATTTCTGAATGAGTTAAACGAGTTTTCAAAAACTCAAAATAGGTGTTTTTTATGTCTTGGGGAGTTAAGTCAAAGCCATCCCACAACAACCATTCTTCCGGAATTAAATCCACAATCTCTTGTAATACCTCGTCTGTCAATAACGATTTGAATTCTTTATCTACGTCTTTGAGTTTTGTAGCAAATGGAAGCAAAACATGATCTTTGATTAAAGCAAAAGGCGTTTTAGCACTCTCTAACGGATTGCTCCATGAATGGTGAAAATAGAACGAAGCTCCGTGATCTATGAGCCAGAGCTCTTTGTGCCACAAAAGCATGTTCGTGTTTCGGAATGTTCTATCTACATTTGTAATAAAGGCATCCAACCAAACAATTTTTGAGGCCAGCAAGTCATTACATTGATTTACCGAAGCATCAAACGAAAGTGCTCCCGACAAAAAGTGCATAGCCAAATTCAATCCTTTACTGCCTTGTAACAAATCTTGGATTTCTTCATCTCCTTCTGTTCTACCGAAAGCCTCATCTAGATGAGCAAAAACCAA
>Ga0079223_10002072_pt1 | contig 12306 bp, 11 predicted proteins | sample Stecom2011_FD_75072 | JGI IMG/M metagenome (GOLD analysis project Ga0079223, IMG submission 75072) | Agricultural soil microbial communities from Utah to study Nitrogen management - Steer compost 2011 | ecosystem: Environmental > Terrestrial > Soil > Agricultural land | place: USA: Utah...
AAAAACATTGAAGTGAGGCGTAACGTGATGAAGTTTTGCCAGGCGCGATTGAGCCCGCCATTAATTGGGCAGATTGCTGCTGAGGCTTCACTGGATGCTGATCCGGATTACATGCTGAATAACTACAATGAATATGTGAACAGGCGGAAATTTTTGATTGACGGCCTGAATCGCATTGAAGGCGTGTATTCGCCAATACCAATGGGTGCCTTTTATACCGTAGCCAGGTTGCCGGTTGATAATGCGGATAATTTTTGTGCCTGGTTGCTCGATGAATTTGAATACGAAGGACAGACTGTGTTCATGGCACCGGCATCAGGTTTCTATACCATACCGGGTAAAGGAATAGATGAGGTGCGTATCGCCTATGTCCTCAACCGGAAAGACCTGGGCAAGTGCCTTAGAATTTTGGAAGAGGCATTGAAGGTATATCCGGGTAGTAAGGTGAGGAAGGAAGATTCAGTGCGGGAATCAACTTAAAATCAGATGGATTGTCAGAGGGATAACTTTAATAAGCTAATAAAAGATAGAAATCGTTATTTGCTAATGTATTTTATTTTTAATTAAGACGGTTCAACCCTTCTGAAGATAGTAATCAAACCACAATTAATGTTTAATAATAAGTTCATCTATATTAAGTCGGGCAGGAACCGGAGGTAGGTATTTCGCTTTACCTACTGATATAATTGCCACAGGATTAATATAATCAGGGATGTTTAGTTTATTACAAAACCTATCATATACTTTTATATTTTGTTTACGTGATTTGATCAGATCATTACTTAAATGATTCCAACAGACACCATATCCTGCTATGTTTGCTATATTTACCATCTGCATTATAGCTGCTCCTGCATCAATGTACAAACAATCTTTTAAATGGTATGCAGGTGTATAAAATCGGCTGTCCATACCTGCAAAAATTATTAATGGAGCCGAATAACAATGTTTTTCTTTTAATCCTTTCAGTAATATACGTTTTTCAGGATCAGTAATAATTGAGAATTTCCATGCCTGACGGTTTCCTGAATTTGGAGACCAACGTGCCGCATCAATCATTGTCATGGCAAATCTATTGAGCTCATCTTCAGTTGGTTGATCTTCATTCCAGACTCTCGAGCTGCGACGTCTTTTAAATTCACCAATAAGTTGTTCCGGCTTCAAATAGTCTATTTCTTTAGTTGGTTCTAACTTATTTTTATGAATGAAATCTTTCTCAAGCTGGTAAAAGTTCTTTTCTATTTGCTCTGCCCAAAATATTACAGGATGGCTGCTGTCGTATAAGTTTTTCTTTTTGAGAATTAACAATATTAATTGAACAACTTGTAGTTTTTTTTCAAAATATGCTTTCTTAGTATAAAATATATTGTTGTAAACCGATTTTTCAATACGGTGACAGTCATGCCGCAGAATTGCTAATAATTCTTCACGGGTTAATTTGTAAAGTCTGGCCCTGGAATAAAAGTATTCTGTTTTTATTCGATTTATAATTTTATTAATCATAAGATTTCAGTATTGTTTTTAATGAGTCGAAATATAATGTAGCCCAGTCTTTTGATTCTTTTGAAGGTAGTTTTTCAATCTCATTAATGAGGCGTGGTATTTCCTCTAAATTATGTGCAAAGGCAACAAAATTTATTCCGTCGAACCACTTAAAAGCTGAAGTTATTTTATGGTTTACAGTGGAAAGTACTATACATGGTGTTTTTGTAAGTACAGCGAAAATTAATCCATGAAAACGGTCGGTAATAACAATTTTGCTACTATACATTCGTTGAATAATAAGCTTTAATTCATTTTCTCTGTTTTTTCTCGGGATTAATCGCGGTAATGTAGTGTCAATATATATGATGGGTTGATTTACTAAATCTTTTATTTTTGTTCTTTTTTCATTGGTCAAAATTGATTCAGAATCTTTTCTTAAGCAGAGGAGTGTGTTTACACGCTCTTCCTGATTACTTTCATCAGATGTTTGATTTTGCAGGTATAAAACAAAATCAGGGCATGAGATTATATTAGCATTAGGGAAATATTCCCTGGCTAGTGATTCACTTTTAAAATCCCTTGCCATGATGATTAAATTTGGGTGCTGGTTATATATAGCTTGCGAGATTTTAAGTTCTTTTCTTCCTGTATCAGTATCACTAAAAAATATAGTTTGTGGTAAGCTGATAATTTTATTGTCAGGAAGATTTTTTATTGTTAATCTTCGACCTCTTTCAGACCATAACCCACTATCACCCATGTTTCCACCACTATGAATAAAAACTAAATCATTTTTACTGGTTAATTTTTTTATAGCCCATTGCAAATAAATAGTTTCATCTTTGTTAAATTCTAAAACCTGATAATCAGGATATTTGTCTGACATCCACTTTTTTATTCCCACCACCTGGGCATGGTCACCAATATTTGGTAATTGCATTGGAGGTGTAAGTACATAAATAATTTTTCTTTGGTGCTTTAAATTGTAATATTTAAGAAATAGATAAATGTTTTTAAATTTATACAGTACATGGAATAATGATTTGCTTCTGACACCTTTTACCAGATTTAGTACCAGCAATTGAAACATATACTTTTGTTTTAAATAAACTTTCACAAAGTTAAAATTTTATAGTTGAAAAAAGTATGTTCCTTTAATTACAAAAAGAGAGAAGAATTCGACTGAAGAGTTACAGGTAGTCTATATTAAAAATAATTTTAGCAGGAAAGATTCAACGTTCCATAAATCATTTATATTCTTTTTTATACATTTGATTACTAAAAATGAAATGGCTCAGTTAATCATCTTTACAAATAATTTTCCTTTTGGAAACGGAGAAACGTTTCTTGAAACAGAAATAGGTTACTTGGCGAACCATTTCATAGACATCCATATATTTCCATTATATTATGGTCAGAGTTATTCCGCACGACAATTGCCGAAAAATATTAGCTACTCGGAGCCATTTTTTAAAATTGATGTGCCCACTAACCGTTTTGGTTTATTAATGAAAGGATTAATAAATTCAGGTCCAATATTCTTTGCTGTTAAAGAATTTTTTAAAGCGAAAGTCTATTTAAATTTTCAACATTTTAAAAATTGGCTTTCCGAGGCATGTATTATCAGATATCTTTCGACCGCCACTAGTATTAGAAAATTAAATTCTCAACTTCAGGCTGATACCATATTATATTTTTATTGGGGGGATAAATCAAGTGGAATAATTCCTTTTTTAAAGAAGACATATCATTATCCTATAGTTGTTCGATTTCATAATTCTGATTTATATGAGGAGATAAAGCATGGTTATCTGCCATTTAGAGCAAGATTATTGAAAAATTTGACATCAGGTGTTTTTATTTCAGAAAAGGGGGAAAAATATTTGATAACCAGATATCATAATATTAATTTTAAATCATGTGTTTATAAATTGGGTGTCAGAGAAATGAGTCCCGCATCAATAAGCAGGGATAATATTTTCAGAATTGTAAGCTGTTCTTATGTAGTACCTATAAAAAGAATTCATTTAATTATTGAGGCATTAAAATACCTTAATTTTAATGTTGAATGGACTCATATTGGCGGAGGTCCATTACTTGATCAGATCGAAAAGGAGTGTAAAGCATTAAAATCAAATATAAAAGCTGTTTTTTTAGGACATTTGAGTAATGAGGCTGTTCTGGATTTTTATAGAACACATAGTGTTGATTTGTTTATTAATGTTAGCCATTCAGAAGGAATACCTGTATCAATAATGGAAGCAATCTCTGCCGGCATTCCGGTAATTGCAACTGATGTTGGAGGTGTATCTGAAATTATAAATAATTCATTTGGGACACTGATTAAAAGAGATTTTTCGATACAACATTTGGGAAATTTGATTCAGAATTACGCTTCTAAAAGTAAAGATGAAAAATTAAAACAAAGGAAAGCTGCAATTAATTTTTGGGATGAAAATTTTAATGCAGAAAAAAATTATACAAGTTTTGCGAAATATTTAAAAAGCCTGGGAGCCTTATATTAGTTAGATTAATTAAATGACAAAAGTATTTACAATCGTAGGGGCGCGTCCTCAATTTGTTAAAGCTGCAGCTTTAAGTCGTGCATTTCAAAAATTAAATCTGAAAGAAGTGTTGGTTCATACGGGACAGCATTTCGACAAGAATATGGCTGAGATTTTTTTTAGTCAAATGGATATTCCTGTTCCAAAGTATAATCTAGGCATTCACTCTTTAAGCCATGGGGCAATGACAGGTCGTATGATTGAGGAACTTGAAAATGTTATACTTCAAGAGCATCCGTCAGTGGTGGTTGTATTTGGAGATACGAATTCAACTTTAGCCGGTGCATTGGCAGCTAAAAAACTACTTATTCCAATTGCGCATGTTGAAGCAGGATTACGGAGCTATAATATGAGTATGCCGGAGGAAGTTAACCGTATTGTTACCGACCGTATTTCAGATTTTCTATTTGCACCTACATCGCGTGCGATGCAAAATTTAGAAATGGAGGGTTTTAAAAATTTTAATGTCAAAATTGAAAATACAGGCGATATAATGTACGATGTAGCGTTGTATTATAGTAAATCTTCTACCGGGGGATCTACCATCGTCCAATATCTACCGGAGGGAAAACCTATTATTCTTGCAACGATACATCGTCAGGAAAACACCGATAATTTGGAAAGACTTGGTTCTTTAGTAGGTACATTCAATGAATTATCCAAAAGATATGATATCATATTGCCACTTCATCCACGGACAAGAAGAATACTAGAAGAACAGCATTTGAAATTAAGTTTTGATCCACTTGAGCCTGTTGGTTATTTTGACATGATAGAACTCTTAAAAAGATGCTCTTTTGTTATAACTGATAGTGGAGGGTTACAGAAAGAAGCTTATTTCTTTAAAAAGCATTGTATAGTCATACGAGATGAGACAGAATGGACTGAACTGGTAGATTTAGGTTATAACTATGTTGTAGGAACCGATCAGGAGGCAATTCTCAACCAAGCTACAGCTATAATGGAGTCAGAATCAGATTTTTCTGAAATGCCTTATGGTGACGGTAGCGCAGCGGATAAGATTGCTGCAATTCTAAAAAACATATAAATTACAATACGGAGCAAGTCTTTGTCCAATAGATTATTTTTATAACAATTTTGAAAATTGCGATAAACGGAAATTTCATTTAAATAAACGGGATCATGAATAAAATATATATGTGCGATACTTACGGCCTGTACCTTACCATGAAGGAAGAGATCGACGCCGCAATCCAGGAGGTTATAAAATCGACCCGTTTTATAAAAAGTGGTAAAGTATTGGAGTTTGAAGATCAGTTGTCAAACTATCTACAGACAAACGTGGTGACAAGTGGTAATGGTACAGATGCTCTTCAGATTGCACTAATGGCATTTGGGCTTAACCCAGGCGATGAAGTAATTACAACACCGTTTACATTTATTGCAACTGTGGAAGTCCTTGGATTAATGGGTTTAAAGCCGATATTTGTTGATGTTGAACCCAGTACCTATAATGTTGATGTTAACCTTATTGAACAGCACATTACAAATCGGACACGGGCTATTCTTCCGGTACATTTATTTGGCCAGTGTGCTCATATGGAACCTTTAATGAAGCTGGCTGATAAATACAATCTGTTTGTTCTGGAAGATGCCTGCCAGGCTTTTGGTACTGAATATCTTTTTAGCGATGGGTCCGGGAAACCGGCAGGAACCGTTGGTCATGTTGGATGTACTTCATTTTTCCCTTCTAAGAATCTTGGAGCTTTTGGTGATGGAGGAGCATTATTTACATCTGATGAGAATCTGTCGGCTGTCATACGGTCTATAGCCAATCATGGGATGAAACAGAAATATCAGTATGAACGGATTGGGGTAAATTCGCGATTAGATAGCATTCAGGCTGCTGTATTGAGTGTAAAGCTTAAATATTTTGACAGGCATTTATCCGCTCGTCAGAAAGCTGCTCAATGGTATGATGATCATTTGACTGGAATTAATGGATTGCAGCTTCCGGTTCGTTCTGAATATAGTACCCATTCTTTCCATCAATATACCATCTGTACCGACAGACGGGATGAGCTACAGCATTTTTTGCAACAAAAAGACATTCCCTCAATGGTATATTATCCGGGAGTAATTCATCTTCAGGAGGCTTATAGTTATTTAGGATATAAGGAAGGTGACTTTCCGGTGAGTGAGAAATTGGCCAAAACAGTATTGTCTCTGCCCATGCATACAGAACTTCCGGAAGAACAACTTGAATACATTACAGGTGCTGTCAGGGATTTTTATGCACAATAGCCGGTTGACTCAACATGACATCCGGAAAGATTAATGCAATTTAATTTACCTTTATTCCTGGAGGCCGGATTATTTAAAACGGCATAATTGATACAACGGATTTCTTAAAATTTTTAAATCGTAGAAGATGAATAATAAGGTATATGTACATGAAAGTTCCATCGTTGATAATGGTGCTGAAATAGGAAAAGGAACAAAAATATGGCATTTTTGTCATGTTTCCGGTTCGGTTAAAATTGGTGAGAATTGTGTGCTGGGACAAAATGTGTATGTAGGTAATAATACTATTTTAGGGAACAATGTAAAGGTGCAGAATAATGTTTCAGTGTATGAAGGGGTTGTCTGTGAAGATGATGTTTTTTTAGGGCCTTCTATGGTCTTTACAAATGTATTAAACCTACGCAGTTCGGTTAACCGTAAAGCAGAATTTAGAAAAACATTTGTGAGAAAAGGTGCTACTATTGGAGCCAATGCCACAATAGTTTGTGGTACAACTTTGGGAGAATATTGTTTTATTGGTGCAGGTGCTGTGGTTACAAAGGATGTAAAACCTTTTGCTTTAATGACCGGGGTTCCTGCCCGACAACGAGGATGGGTCAGCCGGTCGGGAAATATTCTTGGAGCAGATTTGGTTTGTCCTGAAACCGGAGAACGGTATGTTGAAGATGAAGGGATTTTAAATCTGGCCTCGGAGTAATATACTCATCATACCACTAAATTATATTTTGGTATTATCTTAGCAAATGATTGCAGGAGCAATAAACTACTAATTTTATGAAACGATTTGCATTAATAGGTTCGGCAGGCTATATTGCTGAACGTCATATGAAGGCGATAAAAGAAACAGGAAATGACCTCATATGTGCAACTGATCATTTTGATGTAATGGGAAGAATGGACAGTTATTTTCCGGATGCAGAGTTTTTTTTAGAGGTAGAGAATCTTGACAAGTATATGGACGACATGCGACGAGAGGGTTCTCCAATTGATTATGTAACAATATGTACTCCTAATTATATGCACCCTTCACATATCCGTCTTGCATTGAGAAATGGTGCTAATGCTATTTGTGAAAAACCTCTTGTAATATACCCAGAAGATATTCATGTAATAAAGGATATAGAGAATGAAACCGGAAAAAAGGTAAATACAATTTTACAATTAAGATATCATCCGGCTATCCTGTCACTAAAGAAGGAAATCGATGAGGGTGGAGATAAAATATATGATATTGATTTATGTTATATCACAACCCGTGGAAAATGGTATCTTAAAAGCTGGAAAGGAGATGTTCAGAAATCGGGTGGGGTTGCTACCAATATCGGGATTCATTTCTTTGACATGATCACATGGATATTTGGGAAGGTAAAGAAGAATGTAGTACATTATTACGGGCCGGATAAAGCAGCAGGTTTTCTGCAACTGGAGAGGGGAAGGGTCAGATGGTTTCTGAGTCTTGATTATAATGATCTGCCTTTGGTAGCCACCGATAATAATATGCGCACTTACAGATCAATAACTGTAAACGGAAAAGAGATAGAGTTCAGTGGAGGGTTTACTGATTTACATACTGTTTCTTATCAGCATATTCTAAAGGGAAACGGGTATGGAATTGAGGATGCTAAAGAAAGTATCATTCTTACAGATAATGTCAGGAATACCAAACCAATAGGTCTTAAGGGAGAATATCATCCCTATTTGAGGATTACCTGAGAATCATTGGCTAGCCAAATCAATATATTTTTTAGCTAAATTTTTGCGGGAGTAGGATTCAATTGAGTTGGAAGAAACTGCCAGGTTATGTTCTAAATAGGAATTAAACAAATCATTTAATATTTTTTGTAATTCGGTATAATTATCAAAGTCGACCGCTACTCCAATGCGGGTATTACTAATGATCTCAGCAAAGTCAGAGTCTGTAGGGCCTATGGCTAATATGGGACGTTTAAGTGCCATATATTCGTACATTTTCCCAGGTAATATTCCTTTGGCATTTAGGCTATTATTAATAGCCAGAAGTAAAACCTGTGATTTTGCAAGTATCTGTAACCCTTTTTTGTGGGGAAGGTGATTAATTAGGGTTAAATTATTTTGCAAGTCATTATCTGCTATCTCTTTTATTATTTTTTCATCAACCTGGCCAATTAATTGAATTCGAAGTTTCTCTTTAAAAGTTTTGTCTTTTGCAGCGAATGATCCTAATGCTTTCCATAATGCAGAAGGATTTCGGTCCCGATTTAGGGCACCAAAATGGGTTATTGAAAAATCAGGATCAAGTACCGAATCAACTGTTAAAAAATCTTCAGGGTCATATCCATTATGAATCACTTTCACTGTCTTTCCTGGAACTACATTAAGGTCTCTGGCACAATTGGGACTGACAGTAACTACATGGTCAGCTGCTTCAATAACTTTCCGTTCTAGTGTATGATGTTTTTTATCTGCCCATTTTGTCAACTTAAGTTTATCATAAAAATCAATAGAAGTCCAGGGATCACGGAAATCGGCAATCCATTTTACATCGATTTTCTTTTTAAGGTTTAAGGCAATAAGATGCATACTGTGAGGAGGTCCAGTTGATATAATCAGATCAACAGGATTTTTGGCTAAATAATTGGTTAGGTACTTTACCGAAGGATTAATCCAGAATTTGCGGGGATCTGGAATAAGCATGTTTCCTCTTATAAACACTGAAATCTTGCTAAACCAGTTACCTGATGAGGCTTCAGAAATATAACCTGGTTTGAATTTTTCATTTTTTTTAATTCCTTTTACCAGACGAAACAATCGGTAGGGCTCCCATATAGGGATTTTAATAGTTTCTATTTGCGGGTGAATTTCATCGATTAAACTTTCATCGATAATTGAAGGATCAGGATTCTTAGGTGTGAAAATTATTGGCCTCCATCCAAAATCCGGTAAATATTTCGACATTTTTAACCACCTCATTACACCACCACCTCCACTTGGTGGCCAATAATATGTGATGATTAAAACTTTTTTCATGTAATATGATGTGGATGGAAATATCAACAATTAAAAACCGCGAAGGAAAGTCCGTTGAGAAAAAAAATAAACTCAGCGGGGAAATTCCTCCGCGGAAAAAATTATATCTTTTCGAAGAGCTGTTTCATACTGACCTTTTCTCCAATGATTTGCGAGAGTTCAGTTATTGAAACACGTTCTTGTTTCATAGTGTCGCGGTAACGAATAGTTACTGTATCATCCTGTGTAGTTTGATGATCGACAGTTACGCAAAACGGGGTACCAATGGCATCCTGCCGTCGGTAACGTTTCCCGATAGAGTCTTTTTCATCGTACTGGCAGTTGAAGTCAAACTTCAAGGAGTTGATGATTTCCCTTGCCTTCTCAGGTAATCCGTCTTTCTTAACGAGTGGCATTACTGCAAGTTTTACAGGCGCTAATACCGGAGGGAGCTTTAGTACTACACGGGAGTCTTTTTCAAGTTCCTCCTCGCAATATGCAGCTGAAATAACCTGCAGGAACATTCGGTCAACACCTATCGAGGTTTCAACCACATATGGTACGTACGATTCATTCATTTCAGGATCAAAATACCGAATCTTTTTGCCTGAATACTTCTCATGTTGAGACAGGTCAAAGTCGGTACGTGAATGAATGCCCTCCACTTCCTTAAATCCGAATGGGAATTTATATTCCACATCAACTGCTGCATTTGCATAATGAGCCAGCTTTTCGTGCTCGTGGAAGCGGTAGTTTTCTGCACCAAACCCAAGTGCCTGATGCCATTTCATTCTGGTCTCCTTCCACTTTTCGAACCAGTCTAATTCAGTTCCCGGTTTAACGAAAAACTGCATTTCCATCTGTTCAAATTCCCTCATGCGGAAGATAAACTGCCGGGCAACGATTTCATTCCTGAAAGCTTTTCCAATTTGGGCTATGCCAAATGGAATCTTCATGCGGCCACTCTTTTGCACGTTAAGGTAGTTAACAAAGATGCCTTGTGCGGTTTCAGGCCTTAAAAATATCTTTGTAGCACCATCGGCAGTTGATCCCATTTCGGTTGAAAACATGAGATTGAACTGCCTGACATCAGTCCAGTTGCGCGTTCCCGATACCGGACATGCAATGTCTTCATCAACTATAATCTGTCTGAGTTCAACCAGGTCATTGTTGTTCAGTGCATCAGAAAATCGTTGGTGCAGGTTGTTGTATTTTTTCTGGTAATCAAGTACGCGGGCATTGGTTTCTCTGAATTGTTTCTCATCGAAAGCGTCTCCAAACCGTTTGGCTGCTTTTACTATTTCCTTGTTAACCTTATCTTCGATTTTTGCAAGTTGGTCTTCTATGAGCACATCAGCGCGATACCTCTTTTTGGAATCTTTATTATCTATCAACGGATCATTGAATGCATCAACATGGCCGGATGCTTTCCAAATAGTAGGATGCATAAAAATTGCAGAATCAATACCTACAACATTTTCATGTAAAAGCACCATGCTGTCCCACCAATACTTCTTAATGTTGTTCTTTAATTCAACGCCATATTGCCCGTAATCATACACTGCGCTAAGCCCGTCATAGATTTCACTCGATTGAAATACATACCCATACTCTTTGCAATGCGCAACCAACTTTTTAAAGATGTCTTCCTGTGCCATTTATTTATTTTTCTGAATTAAGCGACAAAATTAGATTTTAATAAGATGATTAAAAATTCTTGTTAGGGATTAATTTAGTTTGGTCGTTTAGTCTACTTCTTCAAAGTCAACATATTCTCCATCCTCGGCATTTCGGTTACTGTTTTTTTTCTGAGATTCATAATCTATTGTAACCTCACCTTCATGCCTGTTGGTTTGGTATTGTTGTGGGTTTTTTCTGTTCATATCCTGCTGCATTTGCTTAATTTTATTTGCAACAATCAATGGCAGAACATACCGTGTAAAAAGTTTAATGAGAAAATATATTGCCAGAAGAAAAACTACCGTACGAAATAATCCTACTATATTAAGTAATATTATAAGATTCATTTTTATTTATTTTACTGCGTGTTAATTAAAAAATTGATACCAAACGACAAATTTAAATGTTTTGTTGAAGATGGGTCAATGAATCCTGAAATATTATTGGATGCCAGGTAGAACTGCAGCAAATTTCCGTTATAAACTGCTCCCAGGCCTGGTTTTATTTCATTGGCATTAAACATTGACAAATTCCCTGCAAAGGTAAAACGTCTGCCGGCATTAGCAGTGGCAAATAACGATAAAATGTTAATAGGATGATCGCGATAAAATGAATGCTGGTTATGAATTCCTACAGCAGTGTTTTGGTTAATATTGTATTTACCCATCACATTTAATTTAGTTGGCAGATGAGAAGTTCTTTTTTCACCTGCATCTGTTACCTCCAATAAGTATGTGACAGAATCAACAAACATTTCAATTGCTTTATCCGGATCCTGGGAATAGACAGGTAATGAATCAAGCGGATAATATACAGGCCGGGGTAACTTCATGTCATAAGCCTTGTGTCCAAAATTAATGGCACCCAGATCTTGTACACTTGCCGATAACTCTATGTTTTCATTAATATGCCAATCGATACCTGCATCAATTCCAAACCCGAGATTTTTTAACTGGAAGAAGTAGTCACCGGGTGTTATATCTGATTCAAATCTTTTGTCATAATATAATGGACCGGATAAAAAGTAATTTCCCTGAGAGCTGATTTCAAGGCGTTGATCCTGCATATTCGTTTCTGCCATTAAATTTATATCGTCTGATTCAAAGAAAAATTTTCCGGAGAGTATCTTAGGTCGAATACCAACAAAAAAACCTTTTCTGATTTCGGTAGAGAAACCAAAAGCAAATTCTTTATAGTAATTCAGTTGCATGGTTGAATTACCAACCACACGATCTTCACCGTACAAATCAATAATATCTTCACCCAGCAGTTGAAATATTTCGTTGTCGACACTCCCATTGGAAAATGCCCTGTCGGAAGCCGAGAA
>Ga0079223_10002073_pt1 | contig 12304 bp, 12 predicted proteins | sample Stecom2011_FD_75072 | JGI IMG/M metagenome (GOLD analysis project Ga0079223, IMG submission 75072) | Agricultural soil microbial communities from Utah to study Nitrogen management - Steer compost 2011 | ecosystem: Environmental > Terrestrial > Soil > Agricultural land | place: USA: Utah...
GATTGACGGGCGCCTCGTCATCCAGGCCGACGAAACGGGCGAGGCCCACCAGCTCAAGTTCCTCAAGTTCGAAGGTGAAGGTGCGTTGTGGCAGGAGCTCGGCATCACGGGCGACGATGGCGAGATTCTTGACACCGCCCAACTGCAGAGCGCCCAGGACGCCGTGTTCAAGATCGAGGGCCTCACCATTGCGCGCTCGTCCAACAAAATCGACGACGTCATCGAAGGCGTGACCTTCACGCTGCAGGGCGAAGGCGAGACCGTCATCGACATCAAGCGGGACGAGGCCGCCGTGCTGGACGCGGTGCGCAAGTTCGTGGAGCAGTACAACTCCACCATGTCGTTCATTCAGTCCCGCTCGTCCGACGGCGGCGTGCTGCAGGGCGATACGCTGCTGATGCGCATCGCGTTTCAGCTGCGGTCCGACATCACCGCGCGCGTGGACGGCGCCGACTTGGCTTACAACCAGCTGGCGGCGGTGGGCATCAGCATCGACCGCCACGGCACCATGACGCTCAACGAGGCCAAGCTGCGCGAAGCGCTGGCGGACGACCCCGAGGCGGTGCAGAAGCTGTTTGCCGCCACGCAGGACGCCGACGGCTTCGACGGCGTGACCGCCCGGCTGGAGTCTCGCTTCCAGGCGTGGCTGCAGGCCGGCGACGGGCTGCTGGCCGCCCGCCAGAAGATGTTCGGCGACCGCATGAAAGCCATCGACGACAGCATCGAGCAGATGGAGCGGCGGCTGGAAATCCGCGAGCAAAACCTCATGCGGCAGTTCATCGCCCTGGAGGAAGTGATGGCCGCGTTCCAGACGCAGGCCATGTGGCTCGAGGGCCAGATCAACCAGCTGAACCTGATGACCGCGGCGTCCGCGCAGCGACGGAGGTAGCGGCCCGGATTGGGGGTGACCAATATGAGTATGGACATGAACGGGACCAACGCGCTGGACGGCGCCGCCGCCATGCCGGGGCGGGGCCCGGCCCGGGTGCAGGCGGGCGCGGGCTACGGCGCCGCCGCCTACGCCCGTCAGGCGGCCAAGCAGTACCGCAGCACCAACGTGACGACGGCCAGTCCCGCGACGCTGGTTTTGATGATGTACGACGGCGCGTTGCGCTTCATTCGCCAGGGCGTGGAAGCCATCGCGCAGCGCGACTTCGAGGGCGCCAACAGCAGCATCGGCCGGGCGCAGGACATCGTAGCCGAGCTCGGCGGCGCGCTGGACATGAGTCAAGGAGAAATCGCGGAAAACTTGGCGCGCCTCTACGAGTACATGCTCCACCGGCTGGTGGAGGGCAACGTGCGCAAAGATCCGGCGCCGCTGCAGGAGGTGGCCGGGCTCTTGCAGGAGCTGCGGGAGGCGTGGGAGCAGGTCGCCCGTGGGGAGGGAGCCACCCGTGCCGTCATCGAAGCCTGACACCGGCAAGGCGGTTTCTTTGCTGCAGGAACTGGTCAGCGGCTACGCCGCGCACCTTGAGTACTACAAAAACTGGCTGTCGCTGGCCCGGCAGGCGCGCGCCCGGGTGGACGACGCGGACCTGGACGAGTTCCTCCGCGTCCACGGGGAAAAGGAGGACGTGGCCCGCCGGCTGCGGGAGCACGAGCTGGAGCTGAAGGCCGGCCGCGACGCCTTGCGCGAAGAGCTGGGGCTGGAGCAGTTTACCCTGAGCGAACTGGAGCGGGCCCGGCCGGGCCTGCCCGACGCCGACGCGTTCGGCGCCGTACTGGGCGAGTTTCGGGATTTGCTGACCCGCCTGGGCGCGGTCATGCGCGACCTGGAGCAGGTGGAGCGCGACACGGAAAGCCGCCTGCGCCGGCGGCTGAGCGCGCTGCGGGGCGAAATCAAAGGCGTTCACTCCGTCCGCCGGGCGGCCCACGCGTACCACCGGGCCGATCCGGACGCGAAGGAAGCCCGCTTCATCGACCACAAAGGCTGACCCCGGGTTTCTCCTCTTTCGAAAGGACCTGCCCGCATCGTTCGAGAAATGATGAAGTGTCCCGGTAAATTTCGGTGCCATCCGTGACGGCCGAGGCCGCGTTGCCGATCCCCCAAAAAGGAAACATCCCCCGGTGCAGCGGCTGCCGCGGCCTGGGGGTGGGGGTTGCGACCTCGGCATCCGTCACTCGGGGGACGTCCTCGCCGGGACAGTTTCGACCCGGCTAGTGTCTTCACCTGTGCCCTAAATTAGGCACCGCCCGCTGAAATCCTTTGGGTCGACGGTCCCGTTTTTTGATTAGGACCTTCCGTAGGACCACGGTCGAGAAGCCGCCCGGTTTGGTTTGGTATAAACTCTTTAGAGGATGGGTCTTTAGCCCGATATAGGAAAATGTAGGGAATTGAAGGGAGGTCACCTGCCCATGAGCAAAACGCGCTCCGGTGCGTGGCACCGGAGAATCGGCATCACAGGGCAGATTGGCGGGGGTTTTGCTGTCCTGTTACTCCTCATGGCGTTCGTCGCCTTCCTTGGACTTAAAGCGTTCAACGACGCGGTCAGCTCGTTCGAAGAAGTGCTGGAAGCGGACGTGCGGGTGGCCATTGAGGCTCAGCGCCTTGAAGTTATCACGGGAAACTTGATTGACAGCGTCCTCCGCTATTTCCTGCCGTCGCAGGTGACGGCGGAAATGCACGAGGAATGGCTGCGGACCTACGCGTTTCTCCAGGAACACGTGAGATCCGAAAGCGGGCAGGCCCTTTTGGCCGACCTGTATGAAAGCCACCAGGAGTTTTTCGAGGCGTCCCAGGTGGAGTTCGCCGCGTTCATGCAGCAGGAGCGGCTGCAGGGCCTGAAGGCGAGGTCGCTGGAGCTGGTAGCGCAGCTGGTGGCGTACGTGGAGGAGCTCATCGCGGAAGCCGAGCGCAGCACCCGGGAGGCCGCGGCGCTGGCGCAGATGCGCATCCTCGCGGCGGCGGCGGTGGCGCTGGTGGCCGGCGTCGTTTTGGCGTTCTTTATCACCCGGGGCCTCAGCCGACCCATTCGGCGCGTCGCGGAGATGGCCGGACGCATCGCACAAGGGGATCTGACTGTGGAGCCGGTGCAGCTGCGGCAGTACGACGAAGTAGGCCAAATGGCCGAAGCGTTCAATGTTTTGGCCGCCAACCTGCGCCACATCATCCAGGAGCTGGATGAATCCACGGTGGCGCTGAACGAGCGCAGCGCCAACCTGGCCGCGTCGTCGGAGCAGGCGGCCCGGGTGACGGAGCAGATCGCGCAGACCATCGAGCAGGTGGCCGCGGGCACCGGCGAGCAGAGCCGCTCGGTGCACGAAGTGGTGGGCATCGTGGACGAGCTCAAGCGGGCCATCGACCGCATCAGCGAAGGCGCCCGGGAGCAGGCCCGCACGGTGGAAGAGGGCGCCCGGCTGGTGGAGGAGATCATGAACGCGGTGCAGGCGGTGGCGGAAAACGCGAGCCGGGTGGCGGCCGCGTCGGACAACAGCATGCAGACCGCCCGCTCGGGGGGCGAGACGGTGCGGCGCACCGTGTCGGGCATGGAGGAGATTCACCGCACGGTGTTCGCCACCGCGGAGAAAGTACAGCAGCTGGGCGAGCATTCGGCGAAAGTGGGCGAGATCGTCCAGGTTATCTCCGAAATCGCTGAGCAGACCAACTTGCTGGCGCTCAACGCCGCCATCGAGGCGGCCCGCGCCGGCGAGCACGGCAAGGGCTTCGCCGTGGTGGCCGACGAAGTGCGCAAGCTGGCCGAGCGGTCGGCCGAGTCGGCCAAGGAGATTGCGGAGCTGGTCGTCAACATGAAGGCGGGCGTGGACGAGGCGGTCCAGGCCATGCAGATCGGCACCGGCGAAGTACAGCGGGGCATGGAACAGGCCCGGGAGGCGGGTGCCGCACTGGAGGAAATCGTGGAGGCCTTGGCGGAGACCGACCGGCAGGTGCAGAGCATCACCCGGGAGGCGCAGGCCATCGCGGAGCGGGGCCAAATGGTTATCAAGGCGGTCCGGGACGTGGCCCGCATTACCGAGGAGAACACGTCCGCCGCGGAAGAGATGGCCGCGCAGAGCGACGAAGTCGTGCGGGCCATCGGAAACATCTCGGCCGTGTCCGAGCAGACCGCGGCGTCGTCCGAGGAAGTCAGCGCGGCGGCCGAGCAGATGCACGCGTCCATTCACGAGGTGGCCGAGGCGGCCCGGGAGCTCACCCGCATGGCCAAGACGCTGCGGGAGCCGGTGGAGCACTTTCGGATTTAAGGGCCGGCGGGCGGCCCGCCGGATACGCCACGGTGGCAAGGAGATGAGGTCATGAGCGGAGCAGCGGCCGAACGCACCGTCCAGGACCAGGCGCAGCTGGTGGTGTTCCAGCTGGCCGGTGAGTACTACGCGGTGGACATCCACCAAGTGCGGGAAATCATCCGGGTGCCCGACATCACCCGGGTGCCGCGCACGCCTGATTTCGTCGAAGGCGTCATCAACCTGCGCGGCAGCGTCATCCCCATCATCGACCTGCGCAAGCGCTTCGGCATGGAGGCGTCGGAGGGCGGCGACGAGCAGCGCATCGTCGTGGTGGAGCTGGACGACAAGACGCTGGGCGTCATCGTGGACGCGGTGACGGAAGTGCTGCGCATCGACGGCGCCGCCATCGAGCCGCCGTCGCCGTATATCGTCAGCGTGGACACGCAGTACATGACCGGCATCGCCCGGGTTGACGAACGGCTCATCATCATGCTGGACGTGGGCCGGGTGCTGTCCGCCGGCGAGCGCGACGCGCTCAGGCGGTTTGAGGGGGAACCGGCGGCGGATGTCGACATTTGAGCTGACGCCTGAAGAAATGGAGCTGTTCCTCACCGAGGCCGCCGAACAGGTGGACACGATGGAGGAACTGCTGGTCGATCTGGAAAAGGGCGCGGAGCCGGACGCGGTCTCCGCCATTTTTCGCGCGGCCCACACGCTGAAAGGCGGCGCGGCCACCGCGGGCATGAACCAGACGGCCCGCCTCACCCACGCCCTGGAGTCGCTGCTGGACCAGATTCGCAGCGGGCAGCGGGACGCGGATCCCGACACCGTCGATGCGCTGCTGGAAGCGGTGGACATGCTGCGGACGTGCCTGACCGTCATCGAGGAGCACGGCACCGACGCGGGCGTGGACGTGGGGCCCTTGTCGGAACGGCTGGAGGCGTTGGTGGCGGGCGTGCCGGCCGAAGACGGGCCGGAGCGGGCGAGCGGTGAAGCGCCGGCCGCGGCCGAAGGCGCAGGCACCGAGGCGCCGTCGCCGGCGGTGGATCCGTCGCTGGCGGCGCTGGCCCGGGAGGCGGCCGCGGCGGGCCAGCGGGTGCTGGTGGTGCGGGTGACGGTGGAAACCGGCGCGGCCATGCCGTCCATCCGGCTGTACCAGACGCTCATGGTGCTGGACGAGGCGGGGCGGCTGGTGCGCACCGAGCCGTCCCGTGAACAGATCGAAGACCCTGCCTCCGAGCACTGGCACCTGGAGGCGGTGCTGGTGACGGCCCACTCGCCCGACGAGGTGCGGGCCGCGCTGGGCGAAGTTTCGTACTTGGAGCGCGTGGAGATTGAAGAGCCGGGGGTGCCCGCTGCCGGCGCGGCGGGCGCGGCCGGCGCGGCGGACAGGGCCCTTGCGCCGCCGGACGCGGGAGCGGCGCCTCCGGGCGCGTCGGACGCCGGCGCGGACGCTGGCACGGACGCCCCCGCACCCGTGGCCAAGACCGGCGGACAAGCTCCGTCCGCCGCGGCTCCGGCACCGGCCCCGCCGGCGGCCGGCGCTGCGCCGGAGGCGGGGAGCGCGGCGTCCGCGGCTTCCCGGACGGCGGCGGGCGCGGCCAACTCCGGGGGCGCGGCCCACGTGGCCGACACCGTGCGGGTCAGCGTGCGGGTTCTGGACCACCTGATGAACCTGGTGGGCGAGCTGGTCATCGATCGGACGCTCCTGGCCCGCCTCGGCCAGGTGGACATGGAAAAGCGCGAGCTGGTGGAAGAGCTCAATTTGGTCGCGGGCCATCTGAACCGCATCAGCACCGACCTGCAGGACACCATCATGTCGGCCCGGATGGTGCCTTTGGACACGCTGTTCCGCCGCTTTCCCCGCATGGCCCGGGATTTGGCCCGCAAGCTGGGCAAGGAGGTCCGCTTCGTCGTTTCGGGCGAGGACACCGAGCTGGATCGGTCGGTCATCGAGCACATCGGGGATCCTTTGGTGCACCTCATCCGCAACGCCATCGACCACGGCCTGGAGCCGCCCGAGGAGCGGCGGGCCGCGGGCAAAGATCCCGAAGGCACGGTGCGGCTGGTGGCGTACCACCAGGAAAACCACATTTACATCGAAGTCAGCGACGACGGGCGCGGCATCAGCGCGGAGCGGGTGAAGCGCTCGGCCGTGGCCAAAGGCCTGATCACCGAGGAAGAGGCGCAGCAGCTGCAAGGCCACGAGGCGCTGGACCTGCTGTTTTTGCCCGGCTTCACCACCAGCGGCCAGGTGACCGACGTTTCGGGCCGCGGCGTGGGCCTGGACGTGGTGCGCCGCAACATCGAGCGGGTCAACGGCACCGTGTCCGTGGAGTCCACGGTGGGGCGGGGCACCGTCTGGACCATCCGGCTGCCGCTGACGCTGGCCATCGTCCAGTCCATGATGGTTCGCATTCACAACACGGTCTTCGCGGTGCCTTTGGACACCGTGGACGAAATCGTGCTGGTGGACGGCCGGCGGGTGCAGCAGGCCGGCGGCTGGCCCATGGTGCCGGTGCGGGAGCGGGTCATTCCGCTGGTCAACCCCGGCGACGTGTGGGGCGCCGAGTTCCAGGCGGCGTGGGATGACAACGACAACAACCCGGTGGTGGTGCTGCAGTCGGCGTCGGGACCGCTGGCGCTGGCGGTGGACGAGCTCATCGGCGAACAGGAGACCGTCATCAAGACGATTGACGGCCTCGGCGGCGAGGTGCCGGGCGTCTCGGGCGCCTCGATTCTGGGCGACGGCTCGGTGGCGCTCATCTTCGACGTGACCGGCTTCGCCAAGGAGGTGCGGCGCATTGACCAACGCCACCGACGGCATGACGGCCGTCATGGAAAGAGCGCTTAGCCGCTCCGCGGAAGCGCTGTCGCGGTTTTTGGGCGATCGGATGCTGCGGCCGGCCCACCTGGCCCTGACCAACCACAAGCTGGTGGAGCTGCCGGTCGTGTGGGGCTCGGAGGACACCGCGGTGGCCGCCATCGCCCTGGAAGTGGGCGGGGATTTGGACGGATACCTGGTGCTGACCATCCCCATGGAGTCGCTGGAGCTTTTCCTGAAGCCCCTGCTGGGCGAGTTTGACGTGGACGCGGACGAAGAGCTGGCCGACTCCGCCTTGGGCGAGCTGGGCAACGTGGTGGGGTCCGCGTTTCTGAACGATTTGGCCGATCGGTTTTCTCTTCGCATCAAGCCGTCGCCTCCGGCGGTGGTGCGGGACATGATCGGGGCCCTGCTGGCCACGCTGGCCGCGGCGCTGGCGGCCGACGAGCGCCAGGAACTGCCCGTGGTGCGGGCGCAGCTGACAGGAAACGGGAACGGTGAGGAATGCAACGCGTACTTGCTGTGGATTCCGGGCCACAGCGATTTGGAACGGCTGGAGAGACTCGCTTGAAGGTGTCGTTGGGGCTGGGACAACATCGCATCGGCACCGTCGGGGATGAAGAATGGGTCATGTACGGGCTGGGCTCATGCGTCGGCCTTATTTTGTGCGACCCGGTCCGGCGCGTCTCGGCGGCGGCCCATATGGTGCTTCCGTCGGGCCGCGGCGATCAGGCCGGGGCGGAGCCGGGAAAGTACGTGGAGACGGCGGTGCCGTATTTGCTGGAGCAGATGGAGGCGCTGGGCGCCCGGCGCAAAGACGTGTACGCGCAAGCCGCCGGCGGCGCCCGCATGCTGACGCTGGGCTCGCTGGGAGACATCGGGGCGCGCAATATCGAGGCGACGCGGAAAGTCCTGGCCGAACTGGGCATTCCGCTGGTGGCCGAGCGTCTCGGCGGCACCCACGGGCGCACGCTGTGGTGGGATTTGCGGACCGGCCGTGCCACCGTGCGACGGGTGGGCCATCCCGATGAAGTCATAACACCGCGAGAGTACTGGTACGGGGAGGTACACGTTGATGGCCCTCGTGTTGGTCGTTGACGACGCGCAGTTTATGCGCATGCGCCTCAAGAAGCTGCTGACCGACGGCGGCCACCAAGTGGTGGAAGCCGGCAACGGCTTCGAGGCGCTGGAGCAGTACGAAACGCACAAACCCGACGTGGTGCTCATGGACATCACGATGCCGGACATGGACGGACTGACGGCGCTCAAGGAGATGAAGAAGCGATGGCCCGACGCGAAGGTGGTCATGTGCAGCGCGCTGGGGCAGCAGAGCGCGGTGCTGGAGGCCATCAAGTCCGGGGCCAGCGACTTTATCGTCAAGCCCTTTGAGCCCGAGCGGGTTTTGCAAGCGGTGAGAAAGCTGGTGAGTTAATTGCCCGGCGCTGTGCGCGTCCTGGTCGTCGACGATTCCGCGCTGATGCGGCAAATGATTTCCCGCTTCTTGACCGAGGCGGGCATGGACGTCATCGCGACCGCGCGAGACGGCGTGGACGGTTTGGAAAAGGCGCTGGCGCTGAGGCCCGACGTCATCACGCTGGACGTGCAGATGCCCCGCATGGACGGGCTGGAGATGCTGAAGCAGCTCATGGCCCGGCAGCCGACGCCCGTCATCATGGTGTCCAGCATTACGCAACACCAGACGCCGGCCGCGGTGGAGGCCTTGATGCTGGGGGCCGTGGACGTGGTGGCCAAGCCCGGCGGGCCCATTTCGCTGAACTTGGCCGATGTGCGGGACGAGCTGGTGGCGAAAGTGCGGGCCGCGGCCGGGGCCCGGCTGGAGCGGCGGCCGCCCCGCCGGGTGCGGGAGCGGCCGGGTGTGTACGGGATTGGGGAAAGGCCGTCCCGGACCGGGAAGACGCCGGGAGCGGCCCATGTGCGCCCGGGCGTCGACGCGGCGGCCGGAGCCGTCGCCGGGGCGCTGGCCGGCGCGGGGGCCGTGGGAGCGGCGGCATCGCCGGCCGCCGGCGGGCCCGGGACGGCGCCGGTGGTCATCGGCAGCTCCACCGGCGGGCTGTCGGCGCTGAGCACGGTGCTGTCGGGGCTGCCCGCGGACTTTCCCCGGCCCGTCGTCATCGTGCAGCACATGCCCCCCGGGTTTACCGCTTCGCTGGCCCGCCGGCTGGACCGGTTGTCGCCGCTGAAAGTGGACGAAGCGGTGGAGCAGCGGCGGCCGCAGCCCGGGGAAGCGTGGATCGCGCCGGGCGGCGTTCACCTGGTGTTCGACGAGTTGGGGCGCATGTGCTACAGCCACGACGCGCCGCACCTGGGCATGCGGCCGGCGGTGGACCTGACGCTGGAGTCGGCCGTGGACGTGTGGGGCGGCGACGTCATCGCCGTCATCCTGACCGGCATGGGCGTGGACGGCGCCCGGGGGGCGCGGAAGCTCAAGAAGGCGGGCGGGACGGTGCTGGCCCAGGACGAGGCTACCAGCGTCGTCTACGGCATGCCCCGGGCCGTGGCCGAAATGGGGCTGGCCGACGCGGTCAAGCCCCTGCCCGAGATCGCACAGGCTTTGGCGGCTTTGGTGGGCGCCCGCTGCTGAGGCGCCGCGCGGAAGCGGCGGGTCGATGGATGCCAGCCCGCCGGGGCCTGCGGCCCGGCGCGCCGGCAAGCCCAAGCCGATGAGGAGGCCGGTTGTTGCAGCCTTTCGTCGATGACGAGCAGATAAGACAGGAATACCTTTACCTTCAGCGGACGCTGCGGGACGTGTCCGGGCTGGATTTGCGCGCCTACAAAGAGCGGCAGATGATGCGGCGCCTGCGGGGCTTTACCAGCCGCAAAGGGCTGTCGTCCCTGCGGGAGCTGGCGGAGGCTGTCCGCCATGACCGGGAGCTGCGGCAGCAGCTCACGGACTACTTGGCCATCAACGTCACCGAGTTTTTCCGCAATCCGGAGCGCTTCGACGACTTGGCCAAAAACGTGCTGCCCAAGCTGCTGGAGCGCTGGAGCTCGCTGCGCATTTGGAGCGCTGGCTGCTCCATCGGCTCGGAGCCGTACTCGCTGGCCATTTTGCTGGAGGAGCTCAATGCGGGCGGGCCGGAGAAACACCGCGTGCTGGGCACCGACATCGACCGGGAGGCGCTGGAGGAAGCCCGGCAAGCCGTCTACACCGAGGACCGGCTGAAGGAAGTGTCGCCGGAGAGGCGGCGCCGGTTTTTTACGCGCCTGCCCGACGGCCGCTGGCAAGTGAACGAACGGGTGCGCCGGTACGTCACGTTCGCGCAGCACAACCTGCTCGAGGATCCGTACCCGCAGGACCAGCACCTGATTTTGTGCCGCAACGTGATCATCTATTTCACGGAGAAGGCCAAGAAGGAAATTTTTGCCAAGATGGCGGCCGGCCTGGCGCCCGGCGGGTATTTGCTGGTGGGCAGCACCGAAACCATCTTCTATCCGGAACGGTACGGGCTGAAGTCGGCGGCGCCGTTTTTGTACGTGCGGGAGGAGTAGGAGTGCGGCGGATCAACATCAGCTACGCGCCGCCCGGAGTCGTGCTGGCGCGCCCTTTGGTGGACGAGCGGGGCGCGTACGTGCTGGCGTCGGGACAGGCCCTGACGCCGGCGGTGCGGGAGCGCCTGTGGGAGCGGGGCTTCCGCTACGCGTACGTTGAGTCGCTGGGGTTTGAGAATCTGGTGGTCCATGAGCCCCTGGAGCCGCAGACGTTCATGCGGGCCCGGCAGCTGGCCCGGCAGCTCATGGACGGGGCGCGGACCGCGGCGGCGTCTCTGGAGGTGCCGGTGCAGGAGCTGAGCGACCTGGCCGCCGACGCGTGCGAGGAGCTGAGCCGCATTCCCGCGGGGCGGGGCTTTTTGCTGTACCCTGAGTGGGGTTCGGTGATGGACAAGCGCATCGCCTTCGCGGTGAATGCGGGCGTCGTCGCCGCCATGGTCGGGCGGGCCATGGAGGGCGTGGAGGCGGCGCGGCATTTGTTCACCGCGGCGCTGCTGCAGGACTTGGGCCTGTGGCGGGTGGAGCGCACGCCCGATCACGTGGCCGTGTCCAGGGAAATGCTGCGGCCGCAGGCCAACGTCAGCGCGCTGGTGAAAGCCATTGTGGCCCAGCACCACGAGCGGCTGGACGGCAGCGGCTACCCGGCGGGGAAAACGGGCGCCGACCTGCATCCGCTGGGGCGCATTATGTCCGTTGTCGTCGCGTACCTGGAGCTTCTGAGCGACGGCGTGCTGCCCCATGAAGCCCAGGAGGCGCTGATGGCGGGCGCGGGCACGGAATTTGACCTGGACGCGGTGAAGACGCTGATGCGTTACGTGCCGGGCTATCCCGCGGGCACCGTGGTGCGGCTCTCGGGCGGGCGCCACGCGGTGGTGGTGGACGCGGGCGCTCCGGGGCTGAACCGGCCGCGGGTGCGGCTGCTGCCCCGCGACTTCTGGCGGGCGGGCGAGGAGCCGGCCACCGAGGAGGATCTGGAGCGGGCCCGGGCGGAAATCGAGGAGCTGGACTTGGCCGGCCTGTACACGATGACCATCGAGGCCGTGCTGGAATGAGCCGGGGGAACACATTTCAGACGGGGTTTACGACGGGTGCGTAGGAGGTAAAGCCGGATGCGGGTCGAACATATCCAGCCTTTCGTTTCAGCAGCGGTGTACGTATTGAAGCAAGAATTCAAAGTAGAAGTCGAGCGCGGGGAGCTGTCGCTGGCCGAGACCGACTACACGACCAAGGAAGTCACGGTATTGATCGGCGTGACCGGCGATCTGGAAGGCACGGTGTTGTTCGGCACCACCGAGGAAATGGCCATGAACATCGTGTACGAGCTCACCGGCGAGCGCAAAGTGTTTTACGATGACACGTGCGAGAGCGCCATCGCCGAGCTGGGCAACGTCATCTCCGGGCGGGCCACCGCCTTGTTCGAGGATCAGGGCATCAAGTGCACCATTTCGCCGCCGACGGTCATCAGCGGGCGCGGCACCATCATCTCCGCCGTGAACATGCGGCGACTCATCGTGCCGCTGCACACGCGGCTGGGCGACATGGACATCGCCATCAGCCTGCGGGAACGCTTGCCGCCGCCGGAGGCGTGACGGGCCGGGCGCGGCCGGCGCGAGGGTTAGGTGTTCGCACCCGCGTCCGGCGGGGACGGGCCGCGGGGCGCCGGCTGCGGGCGGGATGCGCCCCGCCCGGCCGGCGACAGGTCCGGGGGCTCCCAAGGCGTGACGCCGGGGGGCAGCGGCCGGCGGGTTTTGTCCAGGATGCTGATGATGCGGGCCAGGAGCAGCTGCA
>Ga0079223_10002076_pt1 | contig 12301 bp, 10 predicted proteins | sample Stecom2011_FD_75072 | JGI IMG/M metagenome (GOLD analysis project Ga0079223, IMG submission 75072) | Agricultural soil microbial communities from Utah to study Nitrogen management - Steer compost 2011 | ecosystem: Environmental > Terrestrial > Soil > Agricultural land | place: USA: Utah...
CCGGCGGCGGCCGGCAGCGGGCGACGGAGAGGGCGGGCGTGTCACTTGCTGCGCGGGGGCGCAACGCAGAACAATGTAACAAAGACATGGGCGGCCGGTATGGGTCAGCCCCTACGAGACGGGGGGAGGTGACGATGCGCGAAACGCGCTGGGCAACGCTGAGCAGCGTGCCGCTGTTTCTGGCACTGGCCGGTCTCTGCATGGCGCAGCCGCCCGTGCATGATCTCGATGCAATACGCGTGCAGGCAACCCGACTCGACACCAGCGTCCTCGACACGCCGGCATCCGTTTCGGTGTTTGAAGGCGAACACATGCGCGCCGGCCGATTTCGCGTCAACCTGTCCGAAAGCCTCGGGGGCAGCCCAGGGCTGCAGATTCAGAATCGCGAGAACTATGCACAGGATCTGCAGGTGTCCATACGCGGATTCGGCGCGCGCTCAACCTTCGGCGTGCGCGGCGTGCGTCTGTATGTCGACGGCATTCCGGCCACCATGCCCGATGGCCAGGGCCAGACTTCGAACATCGATATTGAGAGTATTGATCGGGTCGAGGTCCTGCGCGGGCCGTTTTCCGCGTTATATGGCAATTCGTCCGGCGGTGTGATTCAGGTGTTTACTGAAGAGGGCGGCCTGCCGGCAACCCTGAGCGGTACCGTTTCCGCGGACAGCCACGGCTCATGGCGTTATGGGGCCAAGGCGCGTGGGCTTGCCGACGTGGGCGAAACTCAGCTCGATTACGTGGTGAGCCTGAATCGCTACACCACGCACGGCTTCCGGGACCATAGCGGGGCACGCAAGAACCTGGGCAACGCCAAACTGGGGCTGCAGATCGATGACGACACGCGTCTCACGCTCATCGCCAACTCAGTGAGTGTTCGCGCCGATGACCCGCTCGGGCTGGACAGGCAGGCGTTCGATGATGACCCGCAAAGCGCCGTGTCGAATGCCACGCTGTACAACACCCGCAAGTCGGTCGATCAGACCCAGGGCGGGCTGGTGTTCGAGAAGCGGCTGAGCGAGGCCAGTGAAGTGCGGGCCATGGCCTATTACGGACAGCGCGACATGGTGCAATACCTGGCCATTCCCGCCGCTGCCCAGCGCAATCCCCAGCATAGCGGCGGCGTCATCGACCTTGGGCGCCGGTATGCGGGCGCGGATGTGCGCTGGACCAGCCGGCATCTGCTGGCCGGCCGCCCCCTGACGCTGATCGCGGGTGTGGCCTACGACGAATTGCGCGAGGCCCGGCGCGGCTATGAAAATTTTGTGGGTGATACGTTGGGGGTGAGGGGCGCACTGCGCCGTGACGAAACCAATACCGTTTCGAACGTCGACCCGTACGTTCAGACGTCATGGCAGTTCGCCCCGCAATGGACGCTCGACGCCGGACTGCGACACAGCCGAATCCGCTTCGAATCGCGCGATCACTACGTTACGCCTGGAAATGGCGACGACAGCGGCACGGTGCGATATCGGGAATGGCTGCCTATGGCTGCGCTGCGCTATGCCGCCACGCCCGATCTGAGCCTGTACCTTTCGGCAGGGCGGGGCTTCGAAACCCCCACGTTCAATGAAATTTCGTATCGCAACGACGGCCTGCCAGGACTGAACTTCGATCTCGCCCCGGCCGTCAACACCACCGTGGAAGCCGGAGCCAAGCTGCGCGTGGCCGGCGGTGTAGCCAGCGCCGCCGTGTATCAGAGTCGCAGCCGCGACGAAATCGTGGCGGCCGATGCCAGCTTCGGGCGCAGCACCTACCAGAACGCCGGGCGTACGCGCCGAACGGGCGTCGAGTTGGCTTGGAGCGGCGAGTTCGTCGAACATTTGCGTGGCCAGCTGGCGTATTCCTGGATCGACGCACGGTATCGCGACGATTGCACGACCGTGTCGTGTACCGATCCGTCGCGCCCCGACAAGCATCTTCGTGCCGGTCACACCATTCCCGGCGTCGCGCGGCAGGCGCTGTATTTCAGCCTCGACTGGCTGCCTGAAGAAGGTTTTCAGGCAGGCATCGACGGCCGTTACCTTAGCCGGATCTACGTCAACGACGGCAATACGGAAGCAGCACCGGCTTACTTTGTGGCGGGGGTTCATGCGGGCTACGTGTGGCGCAGCGGGCCACTGCGCCTGGGCGCCCGTGCCCGCATCGACAACCTGTTCGACCGGCGCTACGCCGGCTCCGTAATCGTCAACGAGGGCAATCTGCGTTATTACGAGCCCGCTTCGGGCCGCAACTGGATGGTGGGTGTCGACCTCAGCTACGCATTTTGAACAGGCAAGAAAAAACCGGCCCGAGGGCCGGCTTTGTGGGCAGCGGGTGCCAGACGCCCCGCACGCCGCCAGAATTACTTGACGACGACCTTGCCCGACATGATGGCCCAGTGGCCGGGGAACGAGCAGAAGAAGTCGTAATCGCCGCCGGCTTCAAATGCTGCGGTTTTGAACGTGACCGAATCTTTTTCGCCGCCGCCGATCAGCTTGGTGTGCGCCAGAACGCGGTCGTCGTTGGGCTTGAGGTAATCGTTGGCGGGGCCAGCGGAAGTGGCGTCGTTCGCGACTGCCTGCTTGTCGGCCGCTTTCGTGATTACCACGTTGTGACCCATGGCGGCCTTGGGCAGCTTGCCGGTATGCACCAGATTGATGGTGAAGTCTTCGCAGCTCTTGTCGATCACGATTTCCTTCGTGTTGAACTGCATGGCGTCGTTGCCTTCGATCGTTACTTCACATTGGGCGGCCATGGCGGGAACGGCCATGACAGACAGCAGTGCAGCGAAAGTGGCTTTTGCGAACATATGGGATCTCCGAAACGTAACAGTGTCACGCCCCTGCTTGCGCACGCAAGACCGAGGCGACGGGTAATCACGAACAGCTCATTGTGGGGGACTAATGGAATACACGTATTGATCTTCGTCAATGCTACCCCAGCGCCCGCTTGGGGCGGGCCAAGCCCTCACACCGTGCAGGGCTTTGCAGCAAACGGCGCGCCCGCAGAACACCCTGTGGCGCGTCAGGCCACCAGCAGCAGATTCAACACGTAACCGCCTGCGACCAGCAGCACGAACAGGATGCCGGCAAGCGCGAGCGGGGCGGCGCCAGCCTGCCGTACGGCGCTGACATGTGTGCGCAAGCCCAGTGCGGCCATGGCCATGGCCAGGAAAAGGGTGCTGGCCTGAACCAGAACCGCCACGGCTGCAGCGGGCAGCACGTCAAGGGAGTTCACCCCCACCGCTGCGACGAAGCCGATCGCGAACCATGGAATCGGGGGGCGTGCCACCGGCGTGCCCTGTACCTGGCCCGTGTCGGCATGCCGTGAAGCCCGATGCAGCCACGCGCCGACCCCAACCAGAAACGGTGCCAGCATCATCACGCGCAACATTTTTTCGACGACGGCGGTCTTGGCGACCTCGGGGCTGATCGCATTGCCCGCCGCGACGACCTGTGCCACCTCATGGACGGTGGAGCCGATGAAGATACCAAAGGCGTGTTCGGAAAGACCCAAATAGGGGTACAGCGCCGGGTATAGAAACATGCCCACCGTACCGAACACGACAACGGTGGCGACCGCCACCGATACCTTGTGGGCCTGCGCCCGCGCCACGGGCTCCATGGCCATGACGGCTGCGGCGCCACAGATGGCGGCGCCGGCACCGACCAGCATGCAGATCTCGCGATCCATGCCCAGCACACGTCGGCCGACGAGCATGGCCGTTCCAAATACCGCCAGAATGACGAGGGCATCGAGAAGAATGCCGGTCAGGCCCACTGCAGCGGCTTCCTGAAAGGTGAGCCGAAAACCGAACAGGATGATGCCTGCACGCAACAGCCGTGTCTTGCAAAAGTCCACACCCCTTGCCGTATGGGGGGCCATTGCGGGAAAAACGGTATTGCCCAGCACCATGCCGATGACGATGGCAAACGTCAGTACGCTCAGGCCCGCACTCTGCATGGCTGGCAGGTCGGCGAGCCAGGATGCGGCGGCAGCAACCAGGCCTGTCAGAAGCATGCCGCCCCACCATGCAGGGCCAGGCGCGCGCAAGCGCTGAGCAGACTCGGAAGCAGGAACGGACGACATGACATCTCACAAGGGTTTTTACCAAGTCATAACCTTAGAGTGGGGTGGTATATAAGTCGAATACATATTTTTCAGAGAACCATAACTTTTGGTTAATCATGCGGCTGAATCTGCACCTGCTGCGCGTGTTTCATCATGTCATCGAAGAAGGCAGCTTCTCGGCGGCGGCGCGGCGCATGCACATCAGCCAGCCTGCTGTCTCCAAGGCGGTGGCCGAACTCGAGAAGCAAGTCGATCTCGTCTTGCTCGAGCGCTCGCCGGGCAAGGGGGGACGCGGCCTGCGCGCCACCGAGGCCGGGGCGAGCCTGAACGCCCATGCCCGCGCCATTTTTTCGCTTGAACGTGCGGCCGTGCATGAACTCGAGCGTCGTAGCGGCCTGCGCCAGGGTGAGCTCGTCGTTGGTGCCAGTACCACGGTGGCCAGTTACTGGCTGCCGCCATGTCTGCACACGTATGCAACCCGGTGGCCCGACATCGCCCTCAAGGTCGTCGTCGCGAACACCCAATCCATTGTGGAAGATCTTTTCGCCTGCAATATCGATCTCGGCCTGGTCGAAGGGCCGGTGCAAATGGAAGGCGTGGCCTCGCATCCGTGGCGCGAGGAGCGCCTGGTCATCGTGGCGCCGCCGGGCACGGTGCCGGCCAAGGGGGCTTCCGGGGCGCTACGCGTCACACCGCAATGGCTCGCCAGCCAACGCTGGCTGGTGCGCGAAACGGGTTCCGGCACGCGTGACGTCACGTTCGATCTGCTGGCACGTCAGGGCGTGGCGCCCGCCAATCGCATCGAGATTGGCAGCAACGAAGGTATTGCACGGGCGGTGGCCGCGGGTCTGGGGGTCGCCATGCTGCCGTACGCGCTGGTCGCCGATCTGCTTGCTCTGAAGCGGGTCATCGAGCTGCATGCCGACGGGCTATCGGGTTTCACCCGCACACTGTATCGGCTCGAGCGAGTTGATCGGCCGCCAAGCCTGCCGGTGCGCGCCTTTCTCGACATCCTGGCGGCATCCGCCTGAACGGGTATCAGTCATGCGTGGCAGGTCCAGCGAAGCATTCTTCATTTCGGCGCTCGGTTTCGGCCAGATCTGCGCGTGGGGCACGCTTTATTACAGCTATCCGCTGATCGTCGAGGCCATGATGCCCGAGTTGGGCTGGCAGCGCGCCGAAGCCTATGCGCCGGCCACGCTGGGCCTGGTCCTGGCTGCATTTCTCACCTATCCGGTGGGTGTGGCGGTCGACCGGGGCTACGGCAGGGCGCTGCTGGGGATCAGCTCGCTGCTGGTGGCGGGGCTCTTCCTGTTGTGGTCGCTCGTCGAAACCCAGGCCGCCTTTTATGTGGTGGCCACCCTGTTGGGCGCGCTGCAGGCCTGCACGCTATACGAACCCGCGTTCGCTGTCCTGGCGCGCCGCGTCGGAGCAGGGCGGGCGCGTGCGGGCGTCACGCACATTACCTTATGGGGCGGTTTTGCCAGCACGGTGTTCATTCCGCTCATCCAGTTTTTTCTCGATCACTGGGGCTGGCGCGAAGCCCTGCTCATGCTGGCTTTCGTCAACCTGCTGCTGGCCGGCATGTACGCCTGGCAGATCAGGCCGCATGACGACCGCGGCATTGAAGCCGCGCAGAGCGAGGGCGCGGCGCGTGATACCGAGCGCCAGATCGTGCGTGCCACGCTGCGCAATCGCGTATTCTGGCTGCTGCTCGTTGCCATGCTGGCATATGCCGCGGCCTTCTCGGCCTTCACCTTTCACATGTACCCGATGCTTCTGGAAGGCGGGCTGAGCGTTGCCGAGGTGGTCACCGCGCTCGCCTTCATCGGGCCCGCACAGGTGGGCGGGCGCCTCGTCATCGGCATGCTGGGCGAGCGTGCCAGCATGCGCCGCATCGGCTGTTTTACCGTAGCCGTGCTGCCGCCCGTGTTTCTGGCGCTGCTGTTTTTCAAAGGAAATCCCCTGATCGTAATCGTGTTGTGTTGTCTGTACGGGGCGGCCAATGGTATTTTCACGATCGTTCGCAGCCTGGTCGTCCCCGAAATGATCACGCCGCATGCCTATGGTGCCCTGAACGGCATCATCAATCTGCCCGCCACGCTGGCGCGGGCGGTTGCACAGTGGGCGACGGCGGTGCTGTGGGGCGTTGGCCAGTCTTACGAGCCGGTGCTCTGGGCGATCACCGCCACGTTCACGGTACTGGCACTCGCATTCTGGGCCGCCGCACGTCAGTGATCGGGCCATGTTCGGCCCCGCTGCAGTCATTCAGCGCATCACCATAGCAAGGAGAAGGCAATGAGTGCCAATACAACGGAGGGTGTGCAGCGCGGCCGCATGCGCGTGCGGGGCTACGACGAACCCGAATTCGAATTTCAGATGCTGCGTGGTTTGGGCGCCATCAATTACGGCGGTGGCACACCGGGCGAACTGCTGCTTGCCGCCGACGCCGTCAGGGCATGCATGGCCGCGCAACCCGAGGAAAGCCGAGACCCGGCAGGGTGCTGGGTGCAGGCGCATGCGGCACTGGCGCAGCGTGTCGAGAAGGCCGCCTGGGCGTGCCTCGAAAGAAATCACCCCGTGAGTGCGCGCGACCATTTTTTCCGCGCATCGATGTATTACCGGTCTGCCGAGTATTTCTGCGACCCGTACACCCCGGAGCACCGCAAGTGGGGACTCTCATCGCGCGCATGTTTCATCGCGGGCGCGGAGCGTCTCGATCCGCCCGTGCAGGACGTACACATTCCGTATGAGAACGCCGACATTCCGGCCTATTTCTTCACGCCGCCTGGTGCCGATTCTATCCCGCGCAAAACGGTGATCGTGCACACAGGTTTCGATGGCAGTGCTGAAGAACTCTACTTCGAGTGCGGCCGGGCGGCGCTCGAGCGCGGCTACAACGTGCTGGCGATCGACGGCCCTGGCCAGACGGGCATGACCCGGCTGCATCCACAACTCAAGTTCCGGCCCGATTGGGAAGTGCCGATCCGCGCAGTGGTCGACTGGCTGGCCGAGCAAGCCGGCGTCGACATGAGCCGCCTCGGACTGTATGGAATCAGCCTGGGGGGCTATTTTGCCCTGCGTGCGGCGTGCTTCGAGCCACGCATCCGCGCACTGGCGCTCAATTCACCCATTCTCGATCTCAAGGCGTATCAGCTCGGTTTCTTCCCGCCGGAGATGGTGAACGATCCGCCCGAAGTGCGCCTCGAGTGGTTGCCCGACATACCGCGCAGCGAACTGCCCGACGATCTGCGGGCGCTACTCAAGATCGTGTTCTTCCGATTCGGTGTGGAATCGGTGCACGAATGGCTGAATGCACTCGATCACTTCCAGACGGGCGACCATATCGGCCGCCTTGCCATTCCGTGCCTGAGCATGGTGGGTGAAGCCGAAGGGGGCGAGCCGCTGGCTCAGGCGCGCCAGTTCTGCGACGCCGCGGGTGGCGAGGTCACCGAACGCGTGTTCATGCTCGAAGAAGGGGCAGGGGGGCACTGTCAGTTGGAAAACCTGCCCCTGTCGTCGGCCGTGCTGTACGACTGGATGGACGAGGTGTTTGAACGTTAGGGGTGCTCTGGAACAACCACTACCGTTCGAATTGCCCGGAGCATTCCGGGTTGGACAGCGGATAAGGCGGGGTGGGTCGAAACGAGTGTCGAAAAAGGGTGCTCAGCACTCGACGATATTCACTGCAAGACCGCCCTGCGACGTTTCCTTGTATTTGCTCATCATATCGGCACCCGTTTCACGCATCGTCTTGATCACCTGATCGAGGCTGACCGTGTGCGTGCCATCACCGTGCAGCGCCATGCGGGCCGCGTTGATCGCCTTGACCGCAGCGATGGCGTTGCGTTCAATGCACGGAATCTGCACCAGACCACCCACCGGATCGCAGGTCAGGCCCAGGTGATGCTCCATGCCGATTTCGGCGGCGTTTTCCACCTGTTCCGGCGTGCCGCCCAGCACGGCACATAACGCAGCGGCCGCCATTGAGCACGCCACGCCCACCTCACCCTGGCAACCGACTTCAGCACCTGAAATTGATGCGTTTTCCTTGTAGAGAATGCCGATTGCTGCTGCGGTGAGCAGGAAATCTTCAACGCCTTTTTGCGTGGCGCCTTCGACGAAGGTGCTGTAGTAATGCAGTACGGCTGGAACGATGCCGGCCGCCCCGTTGGTGGGTGCGGTCACCACACGGCCGCCGGCCGCGTTTTCTTCATTCACCGCCAGGGCGTACACGTTCACGTAATCCATGACCGTAAGCGGATCGTCGCCCTTCACGCCACCGCGCGCTTCCAGATTGCGAAGCAGCTCGGGCGCACGGCGCCTGACGCGAAACGGACCCGGCAGCTCGCCGGTGCTACGGCAGCCGCGCTGCACACAGGCCTGCATCACACTCCAGATTCGCTGCAGACCCGCAACGGTTTCGTGTTCGGGGCGCCAGTGAAGCTCGTTGGCGCGCATGATATCGGCGATGGAGCAATCGTGTTCGCGTGTCAGTCGCAACAGATCGGCACCGCTGCGAAACGGCATCGGCAGTTGGGCGATGTCGGGCAGCAGCCCGCTGGTGTCTTCGCGATGTCCGTGCGCATCGGCCTGAACGACGAATCCGCCGCCCACCGAATAGTAGCTGCGCTCCAGCAGTACGGTGCCGTTCGCCGCGTAGGCGATGCAGTGCATGCCGTTGGGGTGCATGGGCAGCGTCTTGAACGGAAGAAAGGGCAGGTCGGAGTCGGCGTTAAAGGAAATTTCGTGCTGGCCCAGCAGATTCAGCCGGCCGCTTGCGCGGATTGCGTTCAGATAGGCCTCGACGCGTTCCACGTCGACGGTTTCGGGGTCATGCCCGGCCAGACCGAGCATGACGGCCGTGTCGGTGGCGTGGCCTTTGCCCGTGGCGCCCAGCGAGCCGTAAAGCTCGACCACCACCCGTTGCACGGGCTCGCTGGCCCCGGCAGAAAGCACGGCGCGCGCAAACATGCGCGCGGCACGCATCGGCCCGACAGTGTGTGAACTGGACGGCCCGATGCCGATCTTGAAGATGTCGAATACGCCGATGGCCACGTTGCAGGCTCCGTAAATTTATAACTTTACATAATGCACATTATGCGGTTTATCCCGCCCAAGCCCGTACCCGTCCGGTGTCGACATGAATGAAATTGCTGCCCGGGTAATAGCCGACTCCACCACGCTTGAGCTCCAGTGCCGCATCACGCAGTTCCTTGAGCGGCACGCCCGGCATGCGCAGATCGACCGCCTTGCCATCCATGTGCAGGCTGCGGCGTGCGACACCGCCACCGCGCGTGGTGCGCAGATGTTCGTTGGTCTTGGGTGACCGGTAGCCCGAAATGATATGGAACGGTAAATCGGCCTTCAATGTGGAACGCAGCGCGTGCATGATGTCGTACAGGCCGGGATCCATCTGCCCGACAAGCCCCGAATAATGGTCGCGCAGAAAATGATTGAGGTTGTCGAGCGCCTGCGGAATGTACCGCCGGCCCTTCGCGTACACGATTTCGATCGACTCGCGGGTGTGCGTGTGATCCAGGGAAAGGTCTTTTTCAAGCACGGAGCTGAACGTCGTGGCGCGGGCGATCATGGGAAAGCCGCAAGCCAGGGCTGCTCCGGACGCGGCGGTGAGAAACCGCCGGCGTGCGACGTTGGGAATGGTGCGTATCATGAATGAATGGGACGCGCCTTGCGCAGGGCCTCCTGCAGACGCGTGTCCTGTTGGTAAATGTCTGGAAAGAAATAAACTTTACCATCCCGCTTCACCACCGCAGTGCTGTAGGCGATCAGAACCGGTACGGGTTCGTTCAGGCGTATCGTGCTCGAGCGGCCGGCGGCCATGGCGGCTTCGATGCGTTCCCGGGTCCATTCGGGCTGGTTGCGCAGCACGAACTGGGCCAGTTCAACGGGGTATTCGATGCGGATGCAGCCATGGCTGAAATCGCGTCGCGCGCGCGCAAACAGTGCAGTCGACGGCGTATGGTGCAGGTAGATGTTCTGATCGTTGGGAAAAATGAACTTGATGTCGCCCAGCGCGTTGAGCGGACCCGGGCGCTGCCGGATTCGCCACTGGCCGCTGCGAACGTTGGCGATGCCCTCCTCGCTCAACTGACGCACCACCTTGCCGTCGCGCGTCACGAACTCGAAGCCCTGCCGATCGAAATACGCCGGATCACGTTGCAGACGGGGCAAGGTTTCCCCGCGCGCGATTGATGGCGGCACATTCCAGTACGGGCTGAACTCGATGAATCGCATCTCTTCAAGAAATATGGGGGTTTCCGTATTGAGCGCGCGCCCGACCACCACCCGCATTTCCAGATTCAACTCGATCGCCCCGCCCTTCTGCTCATACGCCCGCAGCACGAATTCGGGAACGTTGATCGCGATCATGCGCGGCCCGTACAGCGTCGGCGTCCAGCGCAGGCGCTCGAGCGTGAGGGCCATTTGTTCCACACGCTGTGCCGGTGTGACGTCAAGCTGTGCGAGCGTTGCCGGCCCGATGATGCCGTCGGCCTCAAGGCCGTGACGGGTCTGAAAGCGTCGCACCCCTTCCACGAGTTCACCCTCGTACAACACGGGGCCGGGTGCCAACTGGCCCCAATCATTCAGATCACCCAGGGCAATCAGCCTGGCAGCCAGCACGGCGAGCCCGTCGTAGGGCTGGCCGGGCTTGATGGAGCGCGACTTCAGTTCCGGCAGCGGTTCTTGCCAGGCTGGGTGTTCACCCATCTGACGGTACGCATTCATGACGCCGCGCAAGGCCTCGTACATCGGAAACTGCGGCGACGCTTCTTGAAGTGCCGGGCCCAGTCTGCCCGCCTCGCGTGCCCGCTCGAGGTAAAGGCGCGCATCGAAAGCCTGCGACGGCGGGGCCTTGAAGCGGTGGCTGAGCACGCCCGGGCTGAGCCGGCCGTTATGCAGATCGGAGAGATACCGCTGCACTGCGTGGGTCAGTTCGGCATCGAGCACCGCAACGCGTTCGGCATCGGCCATTGCGGATTCGGCGCGCGCGCTGCTGATCTGCCCGAAGACCTGTGTCAGGTGACCTGCACGGTAGTCATCGGGATTCAGGCCGTGTGATCGCGCATCGTTCAAAACGGCCAATGCCGCCCGCGCGTCCGACGTCGGGCCATGCGCGTCGAACCACCACCAGTGCTGTTGTGCCTGGGTTGGCACCACTGTCGGATGCGACACGCCATCGGGCGATGTGGCGGTGTTGGGCGCAGCGCAGCCGACGATCGTCAGCGCTGCGAAGACGGCGGCAAAAGCGCGGCACACCGAACGTGAAGAATGCATGCGAGGTGACATGGGCGTTACGCGTAGCGTACATGGGCGTTTTGCCTATCGTTTTACCATGTCGAGCGCCTTGGCCAGTTCGTGGCGGGACTGCTCCCAGGCCTGCTGCGGAATGCGCTGCCCTTCGCTGCGGCCAATTTCATCGAGTCGCCGAGCCACCTCAGGCGCCATGCCAGCCTCGTCTTCAACATGAATGCCGCGGGTCATGGTGATGTGCGCCGCTTCGAAGCTGCCGCCACCGGCCAGAAGAATCATGCCTGAAGGCGCCTCGGGGCCGACCAGCGCCAGCAGCCCGGCACTGACGCGTTCCGGTGTGAATACCGCGACGGCTTCTTCGGGCAGCAACCCTTCGGTCATGGCGGTGAGCGCCGTTGGCGCAAGGCAGTTGACACGAATGTCGTATTTGGCGCCCTCGTGCTTGAGGGTCTGCATCAGGCCGACCAGCGCCATCTTCGCCGCAGCATAATTCGACTGGCCGAAATTGCCGTACAAGCCGGACGACGACGTGGTCATGACGATGCGCCCGCCGTTTTGCGCCTGCATGTGCGGCCACACGGCCTTGGTGGCGTGCACCGAACCCATCAGATGCACGTCGAGCACATGGCGGAAGTCGTCGAGCGTCATTTTGGCAAAACTGCGATCGCGCAGGATGCCGGCGTTGTTCACCAGTATGTCGACGCGTTCGAACATGTCGATGACGCCGCTCACCATGTCCTGCATGTCGTCAAAGCAGGTGACGTCGCCCTGGACCGGCAGCGAACGCCCCCCGGCCGATGTGATCTCTTGCGCCACGCTGACCGCCTGTGAGCCGATGTCATTGACCACGACGGTTGCACCGAGTTCTGCCAGCGCAAGCGCGTGGCTGCGCCCGATGCCGCTACCGGCGCCCGTCACAATGGCCACTTTTCCTTCGAGCGGTGCCTTCATGGTGTCTGTCCTCCGGTACGAGTTA
>Ga0079223_10002077_pt1 | contig 12296 bp, 14 predicted proteins | sample Stecom2011_FD_75072 | JGI IMG/M metagenome (GOLD analysis project Ga0079223, IMG submission 75072) | Agricultural soil microbial communities from Utah to study Nitrogen management - Steer compost 2011 | ecosystem: Environmental > Terrestrial > Soil > Agricultural land | place: USA: Utah...
ATTGGAATCGGTCATCGTCAGGAATATTTGCCACAGCATCTTCGTCCTGATCAAAACCGATCAACCGTCCATTATTACCCAGATGTGTAAGAACTTCGCGACTGTGCCCTCCTCCGCCAAAGGTGACATCCACATAGATGCCCTGTTCATTTGTAATCAATCCTTTTACACTCTCCCGCAGAAGCACCGGGGTGTGATATGCATCGTCATCCTTCTTCATTTCTTCCCGATTCACCTCCCATCACTTCTTCTGATAGAGCTGCCATATCAATATCTTCAGCCAACATGGCTTCGTAATTAGCTTTGCTCCATATCTCAATTCTATCGCCGTTACCGGCAACTTTCACCTCTTTTTCAAGGGATGCAAACTCGCTTAAGGAAGCCGGTATCAACATCCGCCCGGTCGCATCTAACTCAACTCGGGTAGCACCATTATTAAATTTTCGAATAAACTTTACATTCTTGGCGACAAAGCGATTCAGCTTCCCGATTTCGGACGAAACCACCTCCCATTCCCGGTGCGGATACACTACCAAACACTTATCAAACATATCACGATTGATCACAAAACCCTCGTGCACAACATCTTGCAGCTGCTTTTTTAAGCCAGCCGGAAACATCAAACGCCCTTTGGCATCCAGTTTACAATCGTATTCGCCGAGTAGATTTAGCATTGGGTATAGATTCTGCAACGCTAAAGTAGAAAATGTTTACCACTATCTCCCACTTTCTACCATTATTTACCACTTTGTTGAAAAGTTTTAGCAGAAATTGCGTTTCGACACTCGAATCCAAGGTTCAAGAACACCCCATATTTTGCGAATTTCGGGTTTGAAAGGGGCGAAAATCCCCGATTTAGAAATGTTTTTAACAATTAGATGTTGTTCTTTTCTCGAAAATGAGAAAATCGTGAGCCCGCCGTGTGCTTTTGGATAGAATAACCGACTCGGATTAAAACAGATTTTGCGAATTGATGTTTGCGGGAATCGCAATCGAAAAAAGCGAGATAACGCGTTAAGCAAAATTCAATTAAACCGCTCTACACCAAACAACTCCCGCATTTATCAAATTAATGTTTACGAAAACGAGAGAAAGATTAAAGATGAATAGAATGTTTAATTTATAAAGTGCTTTATCCGAAAATAACAGGTTATTAAATCGATTTAAGATATTTAATTTTCAAATGCCTAAAATGGTTGATAAAACTGAAATTCTCACAGTTTTTTCAGTTAAGCTTTTTCCATTTTCAAAATAAACTATCTTTGAATAATAGTATAAAAGTATGGAACTACAGATCAAGGAAAAAGGCAAATACAAATACATCGATGAAGGTGAGGGTCAGCCCTTACTGGTTTTGCATGGATTATTTGGTGCCTTGAGCAATTTTGATGAACTCATTCATCATTTTAAAGAATCACATCGTGTAATAGTGCCCATTATGCCGCTTTACGATTTACCTTTGATCAAAACCGGTGTGGGCAGTCTCTCAAAGTTTATTCTTGCCTTTATTAAGGACTTGGGCTTGAATGATGTTATTTTGCTTGGCAACTCTCTGGGTGGTCACGTATGCTTGGTTACGGCAAAGGCAAAACCCGAGCTCTTTAAAGCGATGATACTGACCGGAAGTTCAGGGCTTTACGAAAATGCATTTGGCGGCTCATTTCCCAGACGTGAAGACAAAGAATACATTCGCAAAAAAATTGCCGTAACGTTTTACGATCCGGCGATGGTTACCGACGAGCTGGTTGATGTAACTTTTGAACTGGTCAGCGATCGCACAAAACTGATTAAGGTGCTGGCGCTTGCAAAAAGCGCGATTCGCCACAACATGTTTGACGACTTGCCGAATTACAAAATGCCGGTTTGCCTGATTTGGGGGAAAGATGATACAATTACTCCGCCGCACGTTGCCGAAGAATTTAATGAACACATTCCCGATTCAGAATTATTTTGGATTGATAAATGCGGGCACGCACCCATGATGGAGCATCCGGCAGAATTTAATAAAATCTTATCGGCGTGGCTTAAGAAAAGGTTTTAGTTTTGTAGTAATATGAGCGCCGAACCTTATTTAACAAGTAGTTTTTTAATCAGCAGCAGCAAGCTAAGCCAGCTTCCCAAACCCTTGTATCCCGAATATGCTTTTGTGGGCCGCAGCAATGTGGGTAAGTCTTCGCTTATTAATATGCTCACAGGGCGCAAAGATTTGGCAAAAACCTCCGGGCGACCCGGCAAAACCCAGCTTATCAATCATTTTTCGATTGCACCTGCCGGAGAAAAAATGGACGTAGCTTGGTATTTGGTCGACCTGCCCGGATATGGGTATGCGCGCGTTTCTAAAACTCAAAAGGCAGAGTTTCAAAAGCTCATAATGCCTTTTTTGGAAAAGCGCGAAAGTTTGATGTGCGTTTTTGTACTAATTGATTCGCGCCATACTCCGCAAGATGTGGACATGGAATTTATGCAGCGCTTGGGAACCAAAGGAATTCCATTTGCCATGATCTTTACAAAAGCCGACAAGTTGAAGCCCCAGGTTCTAGAAGACAACATCGCTAAATACAATGCATCGATGTTGGAAATTTGGGAAGAGCTTCCTCCACAGTTTGTGAGTTCTTCAGAAAACGGGACCGGACGAGTGGAAATACTCAACTTTATTGAGGAAACCAATCCACTCTTTGAACTTCCGGATTAAGAACTAGCTAAACGCACCATCCCTTTCGAACAGCACGGTTTTATTATTAACCTAAAATCCCGGTCTTCGTAGCAAACTTTTCTGCAAACGCCCGGAACTCGGCCGACACTTCATCCTCATTGGTGGCATTTTTATAAGTATCGCTCATGGTAAGCAGGGTTTGGTGAAAGAATCGTTGCATATCATAAACGCTCATTTCCTTCGTCCACAAGTCGATACTCATGGTGTTTTCATCTTTTTCATCCCAAATAGAAAGCAAAAACGCTTTGCACTTTCCTTTCTCCCCACTATCGGAAGCACTCCAGTCCATATCAACCGGGATATGATTTTCATCCAATCCGACTTCAAGGGTTATTGTTGTTAGTTTTTTAATTTCTTCGCTCATCTTCCTGGCTTATAGCTATTTAATAACTCGCGGTCGTTTTTCATATTTATTAAATCGACCAGCGTCACATTTTTATTTTTGTCCATATACGACTTCACCATCTGATATCCAATATAGTTACCTACTCCTCCCGGCGATTCGGGTGGCATACCCGGTGTAAACGGGCCGTCGTTCATCATTTTATCCACTTCTTTTCCTTCTTGCGAAAAGAGCAATTCCCTTTGGAGAAAAAACTTCCATATCTCGTGTTCCTCCCTCTTGCACCATTCTATCTGCTCGGGTGTATAGTTCAACACTACACGATCTGATACATTTTCCATAAGCGCTGCGGCTATGTAATTGAGTTTTCCCGAATGGGCCATCCTATTCAGCAAGTTATCACCATTGTTAAAATCTTGATATCTGTAATACAACCAACCCTTTAGCGCATTGATGGTCATAAATTCGGGCATCATTTTGTCGCGCTTGTACTGAGGAAAAAGATCGGGCGGCAGGCGATTAAGAATTTCCAAATCATTGCCTGAATACCATTCCAGTCCGATTCCCAAATTGGTCGAGTCGGGATAAATCCCAACATTAAACCCCGAGTTGTAGGCTGTAATTTGCGGCAGTTCAGTTTCCTCAAACAGAACGGCATAGCGTTTAAATGCATTTCCCAACGCTGCCGATTCCTTTTTGAGATTGGGGTGTTTTTCGTCTATTATTTCTTGTAAGTTTTGCCAGTCCGAATCCGTTAAGAAACGGGAAAACAGACTTGCCGTCATTGGGTTTTCGACTAAACCCACCTGCATGATTTGCGACATATATATATTGAGAAAGTCGCCATAGTTATCTTTTAGTGATACTAGTTCTTCTTGCGAAATTCCGTTTTCGTAGGCAAAAAGGTCCCGGTCTAAACGCAAAATTTCTGCATTATATTCAATAGATGAGGTATCCGCCTTCCATCGCGATTCGGTGCAAGAAGTAAAAATTCCGACAATAAAGAGAACTAATAGGGCTCGGGTGATGTTCATATTAAAAATTACGTACTTTTATCGCAAATTTAACGCCTGCAAAACTAATGAAAAAGATAGCATTCTTAATCTCCGTATTCTTAATCTCTATTTCGGCCGCTTTCGCACAGCCCGCAGAGGTAACTCCTGAAGGACTCACCAAAAACCCCAAATTTAGAATGGGACTTTCGTTCTCGGGAGTAACTTCTTGGATCAATCCTGATTTTAAAGATGATTTTGCAGAAACAGACGGAATTCGACTAAATATCGGATACGGTCTCCATACCGATTTCGGTTTGGGTACCAACCGAAACTATTATTTTAGCACGGGATTATTTGTATTGAATACCGGAGGTACATTGAAGTACACAAATCAATACGATGACAACACCGTCTCATTACGCACAATCGATTATCGGTTTAATTATGTAAATATCCCAACCACTATGATGATGCGTACCAACGAGATAGGTTATACGGTTTACTTTGCCCGGGTTGGAGTGGATAATGGTTTTAATATAAAGTCGACCTACGATACTTCCGATCTTTTACAAGATGGAAGTAACCGAACGGTGGTTGACGAGGATGATTCGCCCGACTACGCATCGCTCTATCGCGTCGCACTTCACATTGAGGCCGGAGCCGAATTCAATCTTACCGGAACCACCAATATGTTTGTTAGTTTAACCTGGAACAATGGACTGAACAATGTTTTCAGCAAAAAAGCTGAAGGTCTAAAATCGGATGGTGGAATGAAACAAATCAAAGGCGGAACCAACCTCATTATGTTAAACCTCGGCGTTTATTTCTAATCCAAACAACAACCCACCCTTCATCCTGATCTAAATAAAGGAAGAAGTATATGAATTCACACTTAGTTGTAAAGCACATAGTTAATTGGCTTAAAACGTACGCTGAAAATGCCGGTGTAAGGGGTTTTATTCTAGGGGTTTCGGGCGGAATTGACTCTGCAGTGACTTCAGCATTGTGTGCGCAAACCGGATTGAAGTTGATTTGTTTGGAAATCCCTATACATCAAGAGGCCGGGCAGGTCAATCGCGCGCGAAAACATATCGATATATTAGAAAGCAAATATTCCAATGTTTCTTCGGGAACGGTGCCGCTTACGAGCGTTTACGACGAGCTTGCCAAGGTACTTCCTCCGCATCAAGACAAAGACGTTTATGATTTGGCTTTAGCCAATACACGCTCACGGCTTCGTATGACCACTTTGTATTACTATGCCGGAATACACAACCTGCTTGTAGCCGGAACAGGTAATAAAATTGAAGATTTCGGCATCGGGTTTTTCACCAAATACGGAGACGGTGGTGTGGATTTAAGTCCCATAGCCGATCTGACCAAAACACAAGTTTATGAATTGGGAAAGGAGTTGAATATCCTTCCGGAAATAATGAGTGCAGCTCCGACTGACGGGCTTTTTGGCGACAACCGATCGGACGAAGAGCAAATCGGTGCTTCTTATCCCGAACTCGAATGGGCAATGGACTTTGAAGGTGATGAGACTCAACTTTCCGGCCGTCAAAAAGAGGTGCTTGAAATTTATAAAAGTCGCAACAGGCAGAATTTACATAAAGTCTTGCCGGTGCCGGTATGTGTTATTCCTGAGGAGTTGAAGTAGTTGTTAATTTCATCGGTTACAACCCAAGGTTAGTCACTGGTCTTAAAGATATGTATACACACAAGTATATCGACCGGAATCAAAAAACCCTTGAAACACTCGGTCGATATAATTGCGTTAATTGCAACGGAATATTTTTACTTTCGTTAATGATTATCCAAAAGGAATTTTATAACACATGTCCGGAAAAAAGGTATTTATTGTAGTAGGCTCTCCACGCACAGGCACTTCATTGATGTGCGCGGTTTTATCAGACGCAGGCGCTGATTTTGGTGTTTCATCTGAATCGTGGAATCGTACCGGAGGAGCATTTGAACATCCCATTTTGGTGAGCTCGTATAAATACTTAAAACGCATTACTTTCTTTAAGCAGTTTTCTGACACGGCTGCAAAAAGAATTGAAAAGAAGCTATCTAAAAATATTCACGAGTTATTTGAACAAGTAAACTTTGCGAAGTTTCCTCCCTTATCCCACATGCTGCCGTACTACATTAAGAAAGAAGGCTATGATGTAACAGTAATTCTTGCCTACAGAAAATTTGAAGATTATGCTTTAAGCATGCTCATTAAAAATCCCGGTAGTGTAAAGAAACTCAAAGAAGATTATATCGACATGTATCAAACCGGATTGATTTTATTAAATATTCATGGGGGATGCGCAATTTCCTATGAGGAGATAACCAATGAATCTGAAACCGGGTGGATAGATGCCCTAGCGGCAGCGACTGATTTAGAAAAAGCTAAAATCGAAGAAGCCAGAGCCACACGAAATCGAAAGAAAATTGAAAGCGTGAATTCATTTAATCTACACGATCCTCAGTGCGATTCAATTTATACTGAATTATCAAAGTACAGAGGGAAAGCGGTTTTAAAGAACCGTTCAAAAATTACTAAACATGAGTCGGTAGAATCGAAATGACTATAAACCTGAGCTCGTTTCACAATGTACCAAAACCCTTAAAGTCTTTGCACGAAAACAATTTCAGGCATCAAAAACTCTACTAATCTTAACTACTCTATCGTCCAGGTGTTTGTCCCCTTCAACAGCGCATCGAGATCGCCGGCACCTTTGCGCTCGTAGCTGGTTTTGATCTGGTTGTGAAGCAAGTCTTCATAGCAAGCGCGATCTTCGCGGTAAAACACGCCAAACGGACGCGGAACGCCTTGTAAATCTTCTCCCGGAGTCTCGAAGCAACGCATTAAGATCTCGGCTTTAAATCGATCGTACTTATCGTGTACCCAAAGATCGTCTTTTGTGAATTTACCGTCTTCTAAATCGACAACTACCGGAGTGGTTCCCTCTAATCGAAGACCCAGGTTTTGGTTTTCACCAAATATCATCGGCTGACCATGTTCTATAAACAAGGTCGTATTGGCCTTCGTATGCTTATCGGTAAATACTCCAAACGCTCCGTCATTAAAGACGTTGCAGTTTTGGTAAATCTCTACCAACGAAGTTCCCTTGTGCTCGTTTGCTTCGCGCAACACATCGCGCAACTGTTTAGGATCCCTGTCCATTGCCCTGGAAATAAAGGTCCCGTCGGCACCCGCTGCAAGCGCTAGTGGATTAAACGGATGGTCGATCGATCCCATCGGGGTCGAGCTTGTCACTTTTCCGGAAGGTGAAGTCGGTGAATACTGACCTTTGGTAAGCCCGTATATCTCATTGTTAAACAGCAAGATATTCAGATTGAAATTTCTTCTTAACGCATGGATAAGATGGTTTCCACCAATAGAAAGAGCGTCTCCATCGCCGGTAATTACCCAAACGCTTAGATCGGGATTGGCGATTTTAAGTCCGCTGGCAAAAGCCGGCGCACGACCATGGATACTGTGCATACCGTAGGTATTCATGTAATACGGGAATCGCGACGAGCAGCCTATTCCGGAAATGAAGACCACGTTTTCGCGCTCTACTCCTATTTCCGGAAGGATAGTTTGAACTTGTTTTAATATGGAATAATCGCCACAACCCGGACACCATCTCACTTCTTGCTCGCTGGCAAAGTCCTTGGGCGTTAATTGTGGTTTTTCTGTTATTGCTGTCATTACACAAAGAATTTTTCGGCTTCGTCTCTAATTTCACTCGAAGAGAATGGAAGACCCATAATTTTATTCAACGGCTTGGCATCGATTAGAAACTCGCTTCTAACTATTTTAACCAACTGACCGTTATTGAGCTCGGGAACCATCACATGGTCAAATCCGCGGAGCAACTTTTCTAAATTTCGTGGAAACGGGAATATGTATCGCAAGTGAATATGCGACACGCTGTACCCTTCATCAATCATTTCTTTTACGGCAGTTTTTACCGCGCCATACGTCGAACCCCAGCTCAATATACAGAGTCTTCCGGTATCGTAGCCATTATCTGTTTCCTGCAAAGGAATGGAAAGCGCTATTTTATCGATCTTTTCAGCTCTAAGCTTTACCATTTTCTCATGGTTGTCGGGATCGTAAGAAATGTTTCCGGTTACATCTTCCTTTTCCAATCCACCTATGCGGTGTTCGAGTCCGGCAATACCCGGAATGGCCCAGGGTCGCACGCCTTTTTCGTCGCGCAAGTAGGGCATAAATGCATCTCCTTGGTTTGGCTCACGAATAAGTGGAGGCTTAATTTCAGGCAGCTCGTCGGCCGTTTTATATCGCCATGGCTCCGCACCGTTTCCGATATATCCATCCGAAAGCATAAAAACCGGAGTCATATGTTCAACGGCAATTCGCACCGCCTCAAAAGCCGTATCGAAACAGTCTTTTGGCGATGAAGCTGCAATTACCGGAATGGGCGCTTCCCCATTTCGGCCATAAAGTGCTTGCATCAAATCGGCTTGCTCCGTTTTTGTGGGCAGTCCGGTAGAAGGGCCACCGCGCTGCACATTTACAACAACAAGCGGCAATTCCAGAATACAAGCCAAGCCCAAGGCTTCGCCTTTTAGTGCAATACCCGGCCCACTCGAAGCGGTAACTCCGATATCGCCGGCAAATGATGCGCCGATTGCCGAGGTTATGGCCGCAATTTCATCTTCAGCCTGAAAAGAGCGCACATTAAAATTCTTGTGCTTCGACAGTTCGTGAAGAATATCCGAAGCCGGAGTAATGGGATAACTCCCGTAAAACAAGGCGAGACCGGCTTTTTGAGCCGCAGCTAAAAGTCCGATTGCAACGGCCTGGTTACCCATCATGTTCCGGTAATTCCCTTTGGGCATAGGAGCAGGCTTCACTTCGTACCGTGTGGTAAATGTCTCGCTGGTATCGCCGTAGTTGTATCCGGCCTTGAGCACGGCCAAGTTTGATTCAACAAGCTCGGGCGACTTGGCAAACTTTTCTTTTAAAAACTTTTCGGTAAGCGCCATGTCACGATTGTACATCCAGTACAAAAATCCGAGCACGAACATATTCTTACTTCTATCTTTTTCTTTTACGCCAAGTGTTGATTCTTTTAATGCCTCTCGCGTGAGCTTGGCAATATCAATTTCAATGGTTCGGTATTTTCCTAACGAATTATCTTCCAGCGGATTGCGTTGATCTAAATATCCGGCAAGCTTGAGGTTTTTCTTATCAAACCCTGCTATATTTGCGATTATTGTTCCGCCGATTTTCAGCTTGTCTATATTTGCTTTAAGCGCAGCCGCATTCATTGCTACAAGCACATCGCACCGGTCGCCGGGTGTAAATATTTCGATACTTCCAAAATTGAGCTGAAAACCCGAAACACCCGCGATAGTTCCTTGCGGCGCTCTTATCTCGGCCGGATAATTTGGAAATGTACTAATATCATTTCCGAAAAGGGCGCTGGTATTGGTAAATTGCGAACCCGTTAGTTGTATTCCATCACCTGAATCGCCTGCAAATAAAATCGTTACTACTTTTTTATTTTCGTTTATGCGCTCAGGCACTTTGGTTTTAATGTTTTCCACTATTATTTGTGTCTTGTAAATTTGATGAGGGTATTCACCCCCTTGTCAGAACGTGAAAGCGCGTATACTATTCTGAAACCGGCAAGTTAATTGCTTCCACGGCCACGATTTCGGGGGCGGCTTTTTTAATACTTTCTTCCACACCCGCTTTCATAGTCATGCTGATCATACTACAACCTTTACAGGCTCCATGCAGCTTAACCCGTGCAACCATATCATCGGTCACTTCGGCTAGTGTAATATCACCGCCGTCGGCCTCCAAAAAAGGTCTTAATTGGGTAAGCGCATTCTCGATTCTTTCTACTATATTTTCCATACTTTCAGAACAGTCAAACGCTTGAATTATTGGGGTGTTGGAACCCCATTCTTCGTCTTCATTGCGTGTACAAAATTACGAATTATTTTACGAAAGGCGTTGCTTGCCTCCGTATTGTCCTGCAAAACTGCCGGACGACCAATGTCACCTGCTTCGCGCAAAGATTGAATAAGCGGAAGTTCGCCTAAAAAAGGCACGTTCAGATCGATAGCCAAATTTCGGGCTCCTTCTCTTCCGAAAATATAATACTTTTTATCGGGCATATCTTCGGGACTGAAATAGGCCATATTTTCGACTATTCCCAAGATTGGGACTTTGATGGCGTCGAGCTGAAACATTGACACCGCTTTTTTGGCATCGGCCAATGCGATATCCTGTGGTGTGCTCACCACAACAGCTCCCGTGAGCGGTACGCCTTGTACCAAGCTTAGGTGCACATCGCCAGTGCCCGGAGGTAAGTCGATGATCATATAATCGAGCGGACCCCAATAAGCGTCTGTAAACATTTGATTTAAAGCCTTGCTGGCCATCGGCCCTCGCCACACAATGGCTTGTGACGTGTCGGCAAAAAACCCGATTGACAACATTTTAACGCCGTAGTTTTCTACCGGAATTATCATGTTTTTCCCGTCAATTTCTCTGGTCTGAGGCTTTTCGCTTTCCACGTCAAACATAAGCGGCATGGACGGTCCATAAATATCGGCATCAACCAATCCTACCGAAAAGCCTTCTGCAGCAAGTCCGGCAGCCAGATTTGCGGAAACGGTAGATTTTCCAACCCCGCCTTTTCCGGATGCCACTGCGATGATATTTGTCACTCCGGGCAAAACTTTACGCTGCTCGGGAGCGCGATCGCCTTTAGATAAAACCTGAACGTTAATCGAAGTTTTTACTTCTTTTCCAAAGTTTCGTTCGATGGCAAAATAACAGGCATCCTCCATACGCTTGCGACTGTGCATGGCCGGATTTAAAACGTATAACGTAAATTTCAGGGTATTGTCGCCTATGGCAATATCGCGAACCAAATCAAGGGAAATGATATCCTTTTTAACATCGGGTTCGGTTATGTTTGCCAGAACTTCCTTAACGTTTTCTTCTGTGAGATTCATAAATTTATATATTCAGCGTGGTTTTCACGCCCGGTTATTTAATTTAATTCAAGTTCTTTTGCAGGATCCCAATACAGTTTTTCAAAATTCTGCACTGTGTCTTCTACTACTACAACACCTTCCGCCTCCAAGAGTTCCTGCATTTTGGTTTCGGTTTGAAAATGGTGTTTTCCGGTCAGCACGCCGTTTCTGTTTACTACCCGATGCGCCGGAATATACTCAGGTTGGTTATGTGCTCCGTTCATCGCCCAGCCCACCATTCGCGACGAACGCCCCGACCCCAAGTATTTTGCAATCGCCCCAAAGTTGGTCACTCTTCCCTTCGGAATGTGCTTGACCACTTCGTAAACCATATCGAAGAAGTCTTTATGCTTCTCGCTGATTTTTATAGGATTGCTCATTGAGTTGGAAGTGAATGTAATTTATATTCTCTTTTTCGGCGAGAAATTTACCTTCGTAAAATGTCTTAACCCCCAAAATTTCCCGTTGTTCGGGTGTGAATTTTGAATGGTCATTTCCATAAATATCGGGTGAGTGGATTACCGGTTTGTGTTTTCCTTTCTCGATTACCTTTAGCGTTTCCCGGTAAAGGAAATCGCTATCGGTTTTAACATGAATATCACCGGTCGGAGCCATAATTTCCGCATATCGATCTAAAAAGCTCTGAGCGGTCAATCGCTTGGTTCCTTTGTGATCACGCGGCTGCGGATCGCTAAAAGTTAGCCATATATCTTGTATTTCGTTCGGAGCAAAAAAGTGGGTTAAAAACTCAATTTTTATCCGCAGGAAAGCGACATTTTTCATTCCGCTTTGATCCACCGTCTTTGCTCCCCTCCATAGCCTGGCTCCTTTGATGTCAACACCAATAAAATTGCGTTTTGGATACATCCCCGCAAGTGCGATGGTGTATTCTCCCTTTCCGCAACCCAGTTCGAGCGTAATCGGGTTCTCATTTCCAAAATAATCCGCATGCCACCGACCTTTCATAGGGTGATCGCCTGAGGTCATCTCATCATTTTCAGGTTCGAAAACACATTTGAAAGTTTTCAATTCCGCAAAGTGCTGAAGTTTCTTTTTGGCCATTTTAATTTTTCTGTCAATCTGCGTCTCAAAATGAGTCCGATCGGTTTAATTTTCGGGAACAAAAGTAAGGAATTTTAATCGTTTATTTAGAATGCTTCTTAATAAATCGCGTAATGTGTCAAGACAATTTAGTAGTTCGTATTTTGTGTTTCCCAAAACG